>Ga0163150_10003321_pt1 | contig 22819 bp, 21 predicted proteins | sample OliLakLV19P2IB_FD_148628 | JGI IMG/M metagenome (GOLD analysis project Ga0163150, IMG submission 148628) | Freshwater microbial mat bacterial communities from Lake Vanda, McMurdo Dry Valleys, Antarctica - Oligotrophic Lake LV.19.P2.IB | ecosystem: Environmental > Aquatic > Freshwater > Lake >...
GGCATATTATTCAACGTATTGTGGTTTATTTTTCTCAAGAATAGCAAAAAGTTCTTTAACATCTTTCGTTTTATCGAGTGAGCATACTAATAGGCCAGTTGGAGTATCGACTACCACAATATTTGATACTCCTATAATGGAAATAAGCTTATTCTTTGGACCAACAACGAGGTTTCCACTCGCATCTATAAAGTGAGTATCAGCTTCACCTTCAACTAGATTTGCATCTTCCTCTCGGGCCAATGACTCATACATAAGCTGCCAGGTACCGGCATCCTGCCATCCTACGTCCATTGGTATCGTATAGCGCTCGTGAGAAGGAATCTTTTCAAACAACCCGTATTCAATCGAATTCTTTTCTATTTTGGCGTACTCTTTCTTTAAAACGGTTTCATAATTTTGTTCTCCCCAGGTTGACGCGATTGCATCAAGGTGTACAAAGGCTTTCTTTGCATACTTTTGATAATAATTCATCAACGTATCTGAGCGCCAGGCGCCATATCCGGTATGAAGTAAGTATTGATCTGATTTAAAAAATTTACGAGCTTTATGTATATTCGGTTTTTCGATGTGTTTTTCAATTTCGTACACGCGATGCCCATTCGCCTTCTCGCGCTCTTTGCCTATTTTCAACCATCCTAAGTGGACAGAGGGATATAATGGACGTTGGTCAAGAGATACAGGGTGCCCTGTTTCAAGGGAAATTTTAGAAGCAAGTTTTACAAGCTTCAGAAATCGCTCTTCATACTTAATCAAGTGATCACACCACGAGAAGAAGACAACTTCATTTGGAAAACGTTTGTGTAAAATAGCAACAGCGAGTCCAATTGCAGCAAGGTTATCACGCCGTTCTGGCTCTCCTATTACATTTTCTTTTGGTATTTCTGGGGCTATTTTATGTACGAAGTCTAAATAGCGTGCCTCAGTTGAAACTATTATGTCCTTCGGCTCAAATGCTTTTTCAAAACGGTCAACGGTGTGACGGAAAAATGATTTCCCTCCGATTAGTGGATAGAATTGTTTTGGATAACTTTTACGGCTTGCAGGCCACATTCGTGTTCCAAACCCCCCACAAAAAATTACAACTTTCATATAGTTTGTTTTAGGTAAGCCTTAAATTCATTCATAAAACGTTCTTTGGAAAACCGTTGTGCATTTTCTACTATATTTATACGGTTAAACTGTAATTTGTCTAGTGTCTTTACTGCCTTAATTAAGCTTTCAACTGTTTGAGATTCAAAAAAAACCCCAGTCTCTCCGTTAATTATGGTATCAAGCACCCCGCCTTTGCCATAGGCAATGACTGGAATACCAGCGGCTTGTGCCTCAACTGCGACGATCCCAAAGTCCTCATGCTGAGGGAAAATGAGTGCGCGCACACCACTATAGTAGTCACGCATCTGACTGTCTGTCAACTGACCAGCAAAGTGGATATTTTTATTCGCAATTTTACGCAATGCTTTTTCTTGTCTTCCTGTTCCAATAATAACCAGAGGCAGCTTCAAGCGATTAAAAGCCTTAATCGCCAAATCAACTCGTTTATACTGCACTAGTCGTGAGACAAGAAGATATGTTCGCGGTGACGTATCTTTCTTCTTAGAAAGAAGACTAAACAGTGCAACATCAACAGGTGGGAAGATTATATCAGTATCTCGCTTGTAATACTTTTTTATACGTTTTTTTACCTCTGTTGAGATACCAATCATATGGTTGGCACGAGTTGAGGCCATTTGGTCCCACTTTCGTAGATATTCAACAGCAGGAGTTGAAATCCTTCTAAGTAGCGTTGGAGCGAAATATTCATCGTGTCCACTCCACAGGTAGCGGGTCGGTGTTAAACAATACGCTACATGAACAGTACTACCTGTGGTGATTATTCCTTTTGCAGCTTCAGAGGACACTGAAATGACCAGGTCATACCCAGAAAAATTAAACGACTCGAATGCAATTGGCATGAGCGGAGCGAAATATTCATGATTCTGGGTAGCAAAAGGTATTTTTTGGAGAAACGAAGTGTAAATTTGAGGAAATACTTGTGCCCATGAGCCACCTCGCTTATCATACACCGAAGTAAATAAATCAGCCCGAGGAAATAACTCGTGGAGAGCGAGCAAAACTCGCTCAGCACCGCCCCACTTGTTTACACGGTCATATACGAGGGCTACTTTCATTTGGCTGCATTGTAGAGCTTCAAGGTTTGTTGCGCCATCTCTTTCCACGAAAAGAGTGCAACCTGCTTCAGGGAAATACGTTCTCTCCGTTCCTTTTCTTTCTCTGAGCTTTGAAGTACATTCTCCATCTGATTTGCGAGGGATATATGGTCATTGGCTGGAAAATATGCCGCCGCGTCACCATACACTTCATGGAAAACAGGGATATCTGATGCAATCAGTGGAGTGCTGAAAGAAAGTGCTTCAAGACCAGGCAATCCAAAACCTTCTATAAGGGACGGAAATATAAAAGCCTGCGTATTTACATATAGCGACTGTAATTCACTATCCGAAACCCGTGGAATAATCACAACATATTTTTGAGCGTTCTTTGATTCAATTAGCTCATTTAGTCGATTAAAAAAAATGTTCCGCGGAGTTACTATCCGCAACTGTGCCCTTTTATTACCAATTGTATTGATATGTTTTATTGCATCAATTGCAACGCCAAGGTTCTTATGTGGATACGCATTTCCAACGAACAAGAAAAATGGTGGCTCTGACTTTTTAATTATTTTTTCAGGACTGGAATGGAGTGAGGTATCAACACCCTCGTAAGTAACGGATACTTTTGTAGCATGCAGGAATTTATAGAAAGCGAGCAGTTCGTTTTTCACCGCCTGAGTAGGAGTGATTACTACTACCGCGCGACGCACTGCCATTTGAAACACGAGGTGATATGCAATCCGCTTCACCTGATAAAAGAGGGATGATCGAGTTGTTGAGTCGGAACCTGAAACGTGGTGCATAATCAGGTCGTGAATGGTTACATAAAACTTACCAGGATAAAGCAGCGGTACATTTAGATGGAGAAAGTGTGTAAGGTGTGGCCTAATTTTTAAGTATAGCAAAGGAATTTCAATCTGCTCGATAAAACCGTAGTGCAAGGCAAATGAGCGGACCTTTTTAAAGTTAGTAGGAAGAGCAAGTGTCGAAAAGTGAGGTTCTCGCAGAAGTACATAATAGGTATGAGCATTCGAAAGCATGGATAACTCTTTTAGAAGATTTATTGTATAGCGACCAAGTCCCCCGTTTTCGATTCCATAAAATCGTGCATCAATAAGTATTTTCATGAGAGATAGTACTTTCCTATGCGGACCCATTTCATAAGCGTAATTCCTGCAATGACTAAATAATTTACGATCAGTGGGTACCGAGACCATAAACGCTTTTTATAAAAGAGCTTCATTGCTTCTACTCCACCAACTACTGAGCGCACACTCTTGTTTTTAGATTTTGATCCCTTCTTAATATGTGTAATTGAAACTTCATGATAATACACAATGGTGTATCCCTTTTTCCAAATTTTGTAACACAGATCAATGTCCTCACCATCCAGAAAATAATCTTCATCAAACCATTTCACTTCATCTAAAACTGACTTTGGAGACAAAAAAAAGGCACCTTGAATTGCCTCCACTTCGTGAGTCGTAGTATCAGGCACGGAACTATACCAATACCGGTCAAAAACAGTGCTTCCTTTAAATAACCTGTCTAAATATCCAAAATGTGTGAGCGCTATCCAGGGGGTTGGAAATCGTCTTCGAGTATCTTTATCCAGTGTTCCATCAGGAAGCTGTACTTTACAAGTGAGCGCGCCAACACGCGCGTCTTTTTGTAGGTACTCAATGCTTTTAGCCAAAGCACCTGGATGAACTAAGGTATCTGGATTCAAGAATAAAATATACTTCCCTCGAGCAATTTTCCTTGCAACATTGTTCCCTTTTGAAAACCCGAGGTTCCTTTTATTTTTTATAAATTTTAAAGAAAGATTATCGAATTCCTTATTTTGGAGTGCTAATTCTGTTCCGTCGGTAGAGCCATTGTCTGAAATAAGTGTTTCAAATGAAGTTTCGTTAACTACTTTTTTAAGTGAGTACAAACAATTGAGTAACAATTCTTTTGTATTATAGCTAACAATTACAATTGATAAGGTAGGCCTATTTGTCATGGTTTTTCTCGATAAGTTGTCTATATATCGGCTCGTGCATATCAACTATTGCTTTCCAATCAAAATGTTCTTTGACAAACTTTCGACCTGCGAGTCCTATTTTTTTTGCAAGGGTACCGTTTGTGAGGATTTCAATAGCCCCATCCGCTAACCCTTCGAAACTGTCTGAAATAATGGCCTGCTTGTGATCCGTTAAATTAAGACCTGCAACGCCAATTTGAGTAGAAACGACAGGTAGTCCTGCTGCCATAGCTTCCAACACTTTTAACCTGGTCCCACCTGACCCACGAATGGGTGCAACCATTACCGTTGATCCTAAATATGCATCCCGTGCGTCTTCAATCGATTCAGTAATCTCAATGTCATCACGACCTACTGCTGCATCGTATATGCTTTTAGGTATCTTACGGCCCACTATCCACAACTTTGCATGCGGTACCTTTTGGTGAATCAGCGGCCATACTTTTTCGATTAAGAGCTCAGCCGCTTCGAGGTTTTGTAGCCACTCAAAATTAGTTACACCATACATAACCCGTGGTGGGTCTTTCCTAGTTACTTTTTTCGACGAATAGAATTCGGTATCTACCCCATTTGGGATAACATCTACATGCATCTGTGGAATAAGCTCGTTCATAGCTTTTCGGTCTTCATCTGAAACCGCAACAAGTTGATCTGCCTTCTTCCAATAATGCATCTCCCAAAAACGAGACTTTAAGACGTCCAGCATATAAAACGGCTTTAATAAGAGTGGTACTTCCCGATCTACATATTGTTTATAGACCATATATTCGATGGTTTGCTCAACGAGCATGACAGGAACATTCGTTTTGGGAATATGAGGCATAACATAAAAAGCCTCGGCATGAATCAAATCGTACTTTTCTCTTTGTAACTCTTTTTGAACTGCCTTTTTTTCTTTAAAGGAAAGGTTTCTGATAAGTACTAGTGGGTAAAAGCCAAGCTCTGCTACGAGTACATTTTTAATAGACCAAGGAGACTTAGGACGATAAAATACTTCAACTTTTATACAATACTTCAGGAGCTCGGGTACAAATCGCTTTTCACTCTCGTCTTTTATTAACGAAAACAAAGTTATTTCATGTCTTTTAGAAAGACCTTTAATGATGTTATACCAACGTGTCTGCCCTCCAGACATTGAAGTGTTTGGAAGGAACGGAACCAACATGAGTATTTTCATACTTTTATATATTAAAGTGGCTGGCGCAAGTCGTAAATAATGTGAGTTGCCGATTCGTCTACTGTCTTAAAGCGTTTTTTAAAGTTTGTTGTATCAGTATCACCTTTATTAACTGAGATATAATAATCCGCTCCAAGCTCATTCACCATATCCATAATGTCTCGGTCTACAACTGGCCATCCAAATCGCTTGGTTTGGTATAAGAAAGCAGTATCACCATTGTAAGGTGCAATTACCTTGGCATCTTTAGGCAGCAACCGATCAGCAGCCTGACCTGCAGTAACAATTTCGTAGTGATTAATGATGTAGTATTCGCGGGCTTGGTACCAGCCCATTCCAAGCATCATAAACACGGTAAAGCCAAGTATTATTTTGCTGATTCTTTTACCAAATTCTTTAGCTTCCCACATATAAATACTACCTTGTGCAAGACATAATGCTATGACAGGAATTGCAAATGATTGATAGTAGTCGTGCCTGACACTCGCAGTTGCAATAGTTGAGACATACAAGAACATTCCAAGGAGAGCAAAGAAAATGACTTTATTTTTTTTGTTAGCTGCAAGTAGTCCAAAAGTAAACGGCACCAAGCCCCACATTCCAAGTATCAATCGCCCCAAACGTTCTCCAAATATCCAGCGCCAAAATGCAGGTCTAAATCGGATACCATCACCATTAAATGCCCATGCAAAATGTGGGATGCCAACAAGGTTTGGAGGAACATTCATCCAGGCTCTCCATAGTAAAAATGGAATGAGCGCAATATCAATTGCGATCAGTAGAGGAAAGTCACGAAGTACTTTTCGTAATTTCTTTTTACGAAGGTACATATATATCATAGGAAGGGTATAAAAAATGGCAAATGGCTTAATAAGCATTGCAAGGCTAAAGGCAATTGCAGAAAGAAACAGTGGACGCTTTTTTCCACTATGAATGTATTCTGCAAACATCCATAACGAGAGAGAAACCCACATTACGCCCATCGGTTCGGGTAAAATTACCCGAGTGAAGTAAATATTAAACGGTATAAACAGGTAAAAAAATGCGGCAGCTACTCCTCCCCATGAACTAATAGTTCGTCTCCCAAAACCAAATAACGCTACTGCAGTAATGAGTGCTGAAAAGATTGAAACGAGTCTCCCCCACACTTCAAATGATATTTGAGGAATAGCAACCGCAAGAAACGCATGTATCGCGTTGTACATCGGAAATTCTACGAAACGATATCCTTCTGGATTGTGGTAGCCAGTTTGGATTGGAGAAATATCAAAGTAGCGCGGCTGAAGTAAGTCAATTCCTCTCTGAACGTATATTAAGCTCACACTTGCAGTATCTGCTTGTCTCCAACTGTGCCAATCAGCCAAGGGATTTGAGATTTTATACAATCGCACACCAAATCCTGCAGATAATATGATTATCATACTGAGTATAATCGCACGTTTTCGAATTAGTTGTATTAGTTTTTTTATTTTTCCCATACACGACGTTGATAGGTACCAAAACAGATCCCTAAAATTAGCCAGAATAGTATTGCGAACTTTGAAGCTTCAAGTATATCAATAAATACCATATTAAGTAGTACCCCTGGAATTGCAGCCGTAATGCTTGAAGCAAAGATATCCTCAAGTCCCCCTTTATATGCAGTAAAGGCTTGAGGTATTAGAACCATAATAATTGATATCATAAACAATAAAAATGCGCCTGAGCCGAGGATTCCAACCTCTCCTAACATTCGTAGGTAATCGTTATCAGTGGCAAGTGTTATAGATGAATATCCGGTGCCAAGAAATGGATTCTTTTGAACTGCACGAATTGCACGTGGCCACTCAACATGAAGTCGAATATTGGTTGATCGATCTTCTGTAGCCGGAGCAGACTCTGCCGCTTGTACTGCGGGCACAATTTCAACAGACAAGAGCTTTTTTATGGTTACGTCATAAATATTCATGTAGCGACTTACTAAACTTCCAGATAACCCTGTTAACAAAATACTTACAACAAGTATCACTGGTATAAATAAATACTTACGAACAAAAAGGAGTGAGAGGACCATCGCCCCTAGGTACGAAACAATGGATATTCGAGATGCAGCACTCGCTAGTAACCAAACACCCATCAAAAATGTTACTGATAGAATGCTTCGTGTAATCAAGGGTGACACCGAAGACACCTGTCTGAGAATGGTCTTTTTTGCTACAGCGACCGTCGCAATTAATGGGAGTAGCAAAATTAATACACTAGCCATATCATAATGCCCGGCAAAGGTAGAAACGATATGACCACCTTCAATAAAGCGCAAAGCGACTCCTTTTGAATATTCTTCATTCTGTGTAGTGACAATAGGCCAGTTAAAGTATTTTTGCCCTACGCCGTAAATAGTTGCATACACAACCACTACGACAATGCACTTAATGTAAAACGCTATAGCACCGGGCTTTTTTACTGAACTCATTCCAATCAGGAAACAAATCATATATTCAATTCGCCGTGCCCAATGAAGAAACGCGATAGAAGGAGAAACGGTTTGAGTTATGAGAAGTGCTGATATTAAGGAAATACCACCAATTACCCAGAACAAAACAAGCGCTCTCACTGTATCGCTTTTAAATAAACGAGGAAAGTGTACAAGGTTTCCAAATAACCACGTTAACGCCAAGAGCGCAATTAAAAAATCTTCTAAGCGTATTGAAACATATGTTCCAGGTATAGTTATGAAAGGGAATTTTGGATACAACGGTATCGCAAGAATAAGCGCCCCGACTAAATACCTTGAAATTGAATCGTAAAAGGTGTTACAGTTTTTTAAAAATTTCTCCATAGATGTAGGATTTCTGCTTCTGACCTAGTATAGCGAAAAGTATCATACGTTTAGCAGTACCAGCTTTCAGTAATAGTTTTGCAATACTTGCCTGACCGGGAAGGTGTTTTGTAAAGAATTTGTGTACATTCAATAACTCCTGAGTGAGCGCATTTTGACTGGTTCCGCTTCCTTGTCCGATATGAATAATAGAGGTTCTAGGGTCATACAGCACTTTCCATCCTTTTAATATTGCTCGATATGAAAAGTCCATTTCTTCTACATACATAAAGTAATCAGGATCGAGCTTACCAATATCATTAACTACCTTGGCACGAATCATGAAAAACGCTCCAGTTACCCACCCTTGTTCGTGGCTCGACTGAAAATGGTTAATGTGAGGGTGATATGAATCAATAAACCGAGAAATTATAGGCAAATCATCAATAAAGAATACCCAAAAAAACAACCTTCGGAGGTTCAGAGAGTACCCTCCACTAGCTTGCATTGTTGAGTCAGGATTTCTCAGTGCACAACTAGCAATACCAACATCCTGACGCGATTCCATAAGCTCAAACATCGTATGAAGTGCATCACGAACGAAATATGTGTCAGAGTTGAGTAACAAATAGTATTCGCCCTGTGCAACTTCAATTCCTTGGTTATTTGCGTACGCAAAACCCATATTTTCGCTATTCTCAATAATATGGACACCTATTTTCTTGTGTTTTTTCGATAGATTTTTAACCGCAGTCACTGAACTATCATTTGAAGCGTTATCCACAATGATAATTTCATACGAAACATTGTGAGTATTGGAAATAACTGACTCAATACAGTCAACTAGTAGCTTCTGAGTGTTATAACTTACAATAACTATCGAGATATCAACGCGTGCCATAAAGAGATGTAAATTTTTTGGCAAGTATGAACGTCATTTTACAAAGTAGATATGTACTGACAACTATGCACAACCAAACGATGATCCTTGCGACCCTGGTACTTTGGATCAATCGAATAGTTATCTTTTGTTCGTAGTGAACACCCTTATACCAAATATCATCTTGCGGGTTTTGGGCGATAAATCCGTTAATGTATACAGATTGCCTCAAGGGGTGATTTAGCTCTTCAAGATACCAACTTCGTGTCTGATCACGAATTAATGTTTTTGCTTCCTCAGGTGGATAATTTAGTTGAAGAGAGGGAAATCGCTCCATTTGAGCAGCATAATGGGCAATCACTTGCTCCCTGGTATAGTTTGTAAAATATGCACGGCGAAGTGATGTTTCAGTGTCCGCCTCTTCCATGGACTGTACTGAATTTGGTGGAGGACCAGGAAACGGTGTGTTGAGAGGCAGAATATAAAGAAGACCTAAAGCGAATATGATTACAAATAATGCTGGTATAACAAAGGACTTCATGTGAACTCACCTCAAGTGTAGCACAAAAAAAGGCGGTCGAATGACCGCCAAGTACTACCGATGCTTTTCGATTAAAGACACAACTCCTTGTTTATTTGGTAAACAAGGAGAAGGCAACCCGTACTATAAGTCAATTTACTGAAAGAGTCGTGCTCTTCCCAGTCGATAATGAAGATCTTTAAGTGTACGCTCCCCAATAACTTTCGCAGGAACTCCTCCAACCATTGTAAATTCAGGAACATCTTTTGTCACTACTGCACCGGCAGCAACAATAGCGCCTTTTCCTATCGTAACCCCGGGCAAAATAATCGCACGGGGACCAATAAACACATAATCTTTAATAGTTACTGGGGCAACAATAGCACCAAAATCATCTGCATTGATATCATGTTCAGAGTTATAGATCATTACCTCAGAGGCGATATCTACGTGGTTGCCAATTTGAAGTGGAGCGCGGCCATCAAGAAATGCTCTATCACCAATAATAGTATCTTCTCCAATCGTTACTCCGTCGGGCAAAAAAAACTTTACCCCCATATGTATCGTAGTACCAGATCCTATCGCAACCCCCGACAGCTGCATCGCAATCTTTCTCAGTGTCCAGAATGGGAAATGTATCGTTACCAGGTGGAGAAAAAACAAATGGGCATCAAGCATGTAGTTAAATAGGCGGTTTTGGATCTTCTCCATTGCAGCGCTCGAAGATAAATCAGATCCATGTTTGTCTAAAAACTGTATACCTTTTTTTGAAAATTTTATATTGTTCATTTGTTAACGAATTGTACTGATCAGAATCTCTTGAGTCTTCCGCGCTGTTTCGTCCCAGTTAAACTGCCTTGCACGGAAGATACCATCTTTAACCATTTGATTATAATCCTTTTGACTTGCTGAAAGCACTTTCTTCATTGCTTCAGCAATTGTATTAGCTGAATCTGGATTAATAATGATACCAGCATCCCCCACAACTTCAGGTAAACTACCTCTATCTGAAACTATAACAGGAACTCCACATGCCATAGCACTCACAACATCTATTCCAAATCCTTCCCAATATGAAGGAAGCACAAAAATTTTAGCACCTGCAATAAGCCCTGGTTTATCTTCTTCGAGAACAAAGTCAGTAAAGATTACTGACTCGGTTAGTGACAATTTTTTCACAGTCTCAAATATAGATTCAAAGAGCCATCCCTTCTTTCCAGCAATGACAAGCTTGGTCTTGGGAAACTCGTGAAAAACTAAACTCCATCCGTGAAGCAAGCATTCTATATTTTTACTTGGCTTAAGAGTGCTCATGAAAAGTATGTACTCCTCCAGTCCGTATTTCTTTTTTACTTGGGTAATTTGTTCCTGTTTAATACTTGTATTGAATAGACTGCTGTCGTATCCTAATAGAGTAGTCTTGAGCTTTTCACTGACGAATTGATAGTGTTTTTTCACATCCTTTCTCGTTGACTCCGAGATTACAAGTATCCGCTTCGATACTATAAGTGACCAAGCAGTCCAAAGTTTTAATTGCCAGTAATCTTTTTTGGCAAATTGTCCCGAAGATTCGAGGTAACCGACATCCATTACTGAGCAGACTAATGGAACGATTGGGACGGGTGGAGTGTAATGATTAGGGCTCCAGAAAACATTGAAGTCATGACGATGTCTAATAAGGTATGGTGTGAGTGTACGTACGATCCATAAGCTACCACCAGCAAGAACATGGTATTTCCAAAATGCGTTTTCTTTTGGCATATGTGTACGCGGTTCCTCTCTTAAAAAAATAGTGTAGTGTACCAGTGTATCCTCAGATTGCATTCGGTGAAGACCTTTCATAACTTCATACGCATACGCATTCACCCCAACCCGGTTTTCACGGTTTGCCTCATTACCATCAATACCAATACGAATAATTTTATTGTGATTCTTCATAAACTAAAAGTGTTTTTTCTGCAGCTTTTTTCCATGAAAAGTCTTTTAACCGAGCGGTACCTTTTTTAACATACCTGTCTGAATGAATGAGAGCTTCTTTTAATCCTTCGGTCATTGACTCAATATTTAACGGGTCAACGAGTATTGCGGCTCCTTTTGATACTTCTTTCATAGCACCACGATCAGAGGTAATAACGGGTATATCAGATGCAAATGCCTCGAGTATCGGGAGCCCAAACCCTTCATAAAGTGACGGATAAAATAATGCTCTCGCTCCCTTATACAGACTTACTAATTTTTCAGCTGGTAGGTGTCCAGTATATTTAATTCGCTGACTCATTGATTCCCCATTTCCGACTATTACTAAAGTGTCTACCCCAGACTCATTCAAAGAGTTAAACGATTTTATCGCCCTATCAATGTTTTTACGAGGAGCGGTACCAACCATAAGAATATATTCGCCATTGATGCCGAGTGTATTTCGATTAGTTGTTGGTGAGCTTTTCGAGTCCACTAGGAAGTGTGGATCAAGCGCTTCAGGGATCACCCGAATCCGAGCTTCAGGTATACCTAAGCCAACAATATCTTCTTTGGTTGCATGTGTAGGTACAATGATACGATCAGTTTCACGCTTCACATGTGCGAACTTTTGCATGTGCACGTTGACTATAGAAGGATGTGTATCTTTTGGGTAGAGAAGCGGAGTAATGTCATGAATAGTCGTGACTTTGAATGCGTTACTAGATGGTTCTGCCCAATCTGAAGTATGAAGGACGTCGAACTTGCCAATTAAGCTCTCGGCTTTTAGTGCATGAAGCTGATTCCATAGAACATGTGCGAGGCTTGGTGAAAGAGATAGAATTTTACTGGTAAAATTACCTTCGAGATTATTGGTAAATGCATACAATTCTTTTTTCCTTCTCAGGCTGCCCCCATATAGCAAATACGAATTTTTTTTGTCGACTGAAAGAAGCTCGGTAACAATATTTCTGACATATACAGATACGCCGGTACCATAAATTACCTGAGAAATATCAATCGCTACTTTCATTGTTTCAATTGTACTGTATCATGCCTATAAAAAAACCCCACGTAAATATGAGGGGTTAAAAAAGACACCGGTAGGATTCGAACCTACGTACATAGGTTTGCAGCCCATTACCTTGCCACTCGGTCACAGTGTCGAAAGGCTATTGTACTATACGCTCGTACTTCCAGACAACAATACCGTTGAAGTTAAGCTCTTCTTGTTTCGTATATCCGGATGCTTCTACCAGTGATCGGACTGAGTCAGCTTGATCAAACACATCCTGGACATATCGCATCAGCCATACAGTATCGGCTCCAGCTTCAAATTTTCTCCCATCGACTGGTTCAACCGGAGGATTGTAATAACGATATCCTTCCATTTGAGAATTTGATACAAAGACCACTTGTGCACTTTTTCCAGTTGAGTGAGTGGTTACGTATTCAGTAAACCCTCTCCAATCTTCACGCTGATATCTTGATTGCGTCAGGTAAAGGTAGCTACAAATTATACTTAGTACGACTATTCCTGAAAATAACGGGAGGAACTTCTTTTCAGATACTTTTGATAACCCGATAGATATTAGTAGATACAACGCTGGCAAGCAAAACAATAAACGAAAGTATGTCAAGACTGGCAGGAAAACGCCGAGCACCACACATATGGCCACGGTACAAAACAGCCACAGCAGAGGTAGTCGAGCAGGTTTTACTTTTATGCTGGGGATGATAGCCATCACGGAAATTAAGCTAAAGGTCGCTACAAAAATTCCATATAATGCTTTATTGACAAAGGTTATTCTCCCGATTAAAAATTTAACTGGGATAAGTAATACTGATTTGATAGATGTAAGACCAAGCAACTGCCACCAATTAGATGTTGAAGTCTCTACAGCGAGCCCACCTTCTAGTTGAGTGAGAAAGATTGGCGAATATACTGCAAACGCCAATACTAGAGGAATGAAACTTAAAAGAAAACTCTTAATTAACTTTCTTTCGTACATGAGTATATACATCCCCAGGACGAGGAAAATAACTCCCGGTAGATAGTCAGTGAAAATAAGCAAAGCAGATACAACCGAGAATAAATACCAATATACTTTTCTAGATTGCACTGCATTTAAAAAAGTGAACACAAGTAGTGACACAAGAAAGGTCGAGAGGGAGTACATACGGGCTTCCTGTGAATAATAAATATGTAATGGTGATACAGACAGGAGAAGTGCTGCAATTAACCCAGTACTTTTGTTTAATAATTTTTTCCCAATGGCAAAGGTGAGGTAGACTGTACCTACCCCAAATATGACTGACGGAAGTCGTAAAGCGGCTTCGCTCGTCCCAAAGACTGTGGACCAGATTTTCAACACTAGGTAATACAATGGCGGATGGAAGTCAGCCTTTATAAAGGTATCGACTATTCCCTGCAACGAAAAATTTCGTACTACTTGGGCAGTTGTTGCTTCATCAAGCCATAAAGACTGATTTAAAGATACTAGCCGGAGTAGCCCCGCAAGTACTAATATAAAATATATAACTTCAAGTGGCTTGTTTTTCTTCATTTGTTACCTTTTTTTGTAAATGCAAAGCTCAAAACTCCTACAAATACCCCAAGGTCAGCAATGAACTTGAAAAGTAGAAACCGTGAATCACGATGTAAAATACTTTTTATTACCCCTACTATAGCTGATAGTGGAAAACTTACTCTCACAAGTGCAATTATAATTCCGATTATTCCAAGCTTATATCGACGCTTCCCCACCCAGCGTGATTGAATAAACACTTCAGAGAGGTTATCAGGATTTTTGTGATAAAAACGCGCTCCAGTGGCGTGGGTTGCCAGCACATGTAATTTTTCTGAAAGCGTCCAATCGTCTGTATATCCACCATTATCAAATCCGCCAACATTTTTAAACGATTTCTTAAGTATGGCTCTAAATACCTTCTGGGTATCTGGATATTTCAGTGGCAACCTTCGCTTAGAAGGCAGGTTTAAGTTCCAATTCCAACATCGTGCCCACACGTTATTCCAATTACTAACATATTCCTCCTTACTAAATGTACCAATAGTACTTCCATTTATGATTGGTGCAACAAGCTTACGCAAAAATACTTTTTCAAATGTCATATCCGCATCGACAAATACTAATATTTCTCCTTTGGCATTATTAGCACCAAGATTACGAGCAGCTGCTGGGCCCTTATGATCTTGTGTAAATATTTTTACTTTTGAGGAGTCGACAGCATTCACTTTGTCTGTAGTGGAATCAGTTGATCCATCATCAACCACAATTATTTCAAAATCCCGCATTTTTTGTTTAAGTAGTGATTGAAGGCAGTCGACTATGACATTCTCTTCATTATAAGTAGGGATTATGACTGATATCATTTTTTTATAAGTGTTTGAAAAAGTTGTAAATACTGATCACTGATTACATCCCAATTGAAGTTTTGAGCCTGTTTCCGCGGTTTATCACCCCATTTTGTTTTTAGTGCTTTTTTCAAAGTTGTTGAGTATTCTGCAATATCATTTGGATTCACATAGAGTCCTGCATTCCCAATTATTTCTTTTCGTGCTTCATCGTTTGTGGCGACAATACCTAAACCGGTAGCCATTGCCTCTGTGTATACTATTCCAAATGCTTCAGAACTTTCAGGTACAAGTGTGAAGACCTTTCCAGTGCGATATATTGAAGGCATATCTTTATACCGAGCTGATATTAATTTGAACCGACCATCGAGTAGTTCATTGCCCAGCTTAATTATTTCGCTTTTAAGTGGGCCATCACCTACAACTAGCAATGACACATTAGGAATCAAGCTTACGGCTTGTATTGTTTTTTCTATTCGTTTTGAACTGGTTAGTGCACCAACACATAAAATCACAGGGCGAGGTAGCGATAGGGAAAGTCGGGAACCGTACTGATGGAATCTATGGATATCTACTCCATTTGGTACGTAGTGGACTGATACACCAAAACTTACTTTTTTAGCCCATTTATAGGCAATGCTACTTATTGCAACAAAGGCGTCAGGAAAACACCATAAATTGTTGCGGTCATCCCATCCAATTCCCGACTGGCCAACAATAACCATTTTTTTGCGAAATAAGGTGCAATATATCCTAATTATCGCGCTCTGCCACCCTCCGTTTAAGGGAATGACAATATCCGATCCAGCTTTCATAAGCCGTGGAAGCGTTTTAATGGTAAAAAATAAAATCCTCAAACCATCGAGGTCGATATAGAGCCTCCATAAAAACGCGGTCCTTTGTTGTTTCTTTTGCGAAGCTTCGAATACATAAACTTGATTCTCCCTACAAAATCGATCAGCTAATTCTGATACAAACGTTTCAGCCCCTCGACTAACTTTTCGTTGATAAATATTTAAGAATGCAATTTTCATATTTTTCTGTTCCATTTCCAAATTCCAGGAGTAATTTGAGTTGAACGGTCGTAAGTACTATCCAAAAGCTGTTTCAAAACTTGAGGTTCATACACTCCCAAATCATACCATTCCCCAGTCATCGGCTCTGAGCGAATAATACTCTCTGGTAGGTGTTTTTGCCAACGTGTTAATACCAATGACTGTTGACCATGAACTTCAAAATACCAACCATAATTATCAAACCACGGCTTGGGAGGAACAGTATTTGTAAATACATAATAGTGAGAAGGAATGTTAAGTAAATATATGGTACTGCCTGCTGAGACTTGATCCGCAATTTGCGAAGTCAGGTTTAGAAACGCATTATCAAAAAATCGCGTGCTTTGGTTAAATTCAGTATTAAGTGCGGGTCGCCATACAAACCAAGCAATCGTAAGAACTGAAGCAATTACAGCCAGCCTTAGCTTACTTTGTGCAATTACTACGCCGGCACATACAATACAGATAGCGATCGCAGGTTGTAAATGAAAATAAGAAAATCGTGGATATACCGCGAGAAGTCCGGCAAATGCAATTGAGGCATAATAGTATTTTTTTGAATATGCAGCAAATACCACAGGTACAAATAAAAGTGTTGTTACTAATATTTCTGTCCTGGTGAGTTCAAAATCAAGATACCCTGGGAATTTACTCCAATACTGAAGTGGAAAGAGAAAGTTCCAATTTACGAAGTCATTAAAAGTAGCAGTTGCTAAGAGGTACACGACGAATACAGCAAAAAAACTGCAGAGTACGATGCATATTTTCTGTATATGCTTGTACTGTTTTTTAAATAATAAGCTTGCAATAACTACCGCAACGTATACTAATGCTGTTTGTTTTATAAAAACTAAAAAAGCAAGTCTATTGCCAATTTCACAACTTGTTGTTTTTGGTAGTAATAGACAGAGAGAAGCAAGGGAAGTGTTAACGCGTTGTCATACCACATCATGTTACCGTCAAGTATTGGCTGCAAGACAACATACATGGCTACTGCAATAAGTGCCAAACCTTTGCGCTTAGTTTCTTCAAACACTAATTTACAGATCAAGATATCAGCGCACAAAATTAGTATCCAGGTAAAAAATTGTAAAAGTATTAGGTGGTATCCAAAAAAAGAATAAAAACTAGCAAGCACAATAGTAAGTAGCGGTGGGTAGGGATGAATGAAATCGCGATAGAGTACAAACCCATTATTTAACAAATAAGGGAAGCTAAACATTTCCGGCCATGCTGTATAGCGGATAGATAGAAGTAACCACAAATGTAGTGTGAGTAACAACAGTAACGTAGGTCTAGATTTACTCATACCTTTTTTATGATGTAGCCCATACTTGAACCTCTCCGCAACACAGTTGCAATTGTGTTACCTGGTATTGAAATCAAATCAGTGAATAGATTCTTTCTAAATGCAAATAGTTCATCTATTAGATACATCAAAGGATACTGTGTTTCGTATATTCCTGAACGTGTTTGCACGTCGACAGTTTTACAGCCGATTATATTTATAAGCCGCTGCAGAGTTTCAGTGGTAAAGTGATGTACGTGCTCTTTGGGCAATATATATTTCCACTGCCTACCAGCTAAATATGATGACAAGCTGCCAAAGTTAGGCACGTCAATATACATGATTCCTTTATCAGTTAGCAGTTCTTTTGCTTTATTAAGAAAAGAGATGGGATCAATTACATGCTCTAGTACATGATTAATCACGATTACATCAAAACTTTTAGGTTTAAATTTTGTAGAATCTAAGGCTTCTTTTTCAATAATGTGTCCCTTACTAATGGCAACCTCCGCCGTGCCTGAAGGTTCAACTCCGTACGTTTTCCAGCCATGTTCAGAAAAGATATCAAGCAAAACTCCGTTTGCAGCCCCAATGTCCAGTACCTTCCCTGGCTTCGCATATTTGGCAATATTCATATACCTTTTTGCAAAAATGTTTCTAAAAAATACTTCATCAGTTTTATACTGAGTATCACGATGATAGCTTCGGTAGTTTGGGAGTGTAAAATTTTTAGTGCGAACAAGCTTGCAATTTGTGCATCGGTCAATCGTATGTTTATTTACGGTAAACAATGTATCAAACGTTAAGCTTTTGCAAAGTGCACATTTCATAGATTTAATAACCCACCTTTCGTTTCCAGTATCTCCTTTTTAACTTTCGTGCAGGTGTTTCGATGTAGGCTCGAAAAGTGTAGCTATCAGATTTTTTTTCCCATACATAGGGTACAATTTTAGGTATCTTTTTAAAAAATGCCTCAGGGTAAAAAAAGTCTTTAGGAATTGGAAGCCCTATTTCGTACTTGTGTTTAAATGATCGTTTTATAACTTGGTGATCAGATGCTCTGGTGCTCGAGCGTTGAAGATACGTAGTATGTATATAAGGTGCTTCTAAGTAAATTATTTTTTTAGAATCTCGGTCCTGAATTTGCACATTGTTCTCGTCAACCCATCCCCATATTCCATGTCTACCCAGAGAGTGAAGTCCAGGTATTTTTCGATTTATCGCACGTATAGCTAAATGACCAGTGTGCCCTGCTAAACGGTAATTACCTGCGTTTGCTTCTTGATAATGGTACATATCACCCACAACATTAATAGTAGGTACTACAATTGATTCAATATCGTTTCCCTTTGCTTCTATTGTACTCACGAGAAGTGCAAGTGAATCATTCCACCAAATTTCATCTCCATCTACTACAAGAAACCAGTCAGAAGTCGTTTCATCGAGCATTTGCTGTCTGACCTGCTCTTCATTAAATTGGTTAGCCAAAACCTTGTGAAAATGTATCTTACTTTGAGAGTCAGATTGTTTCAGAGCATCTATAATCTCTAAGGTACCATCGGTGCTTCCAGTATCCCACAAAAGGATTTTGTCAACAAACGGCATTACAGCGGCTACCGCATACCATAGGAACCGCATTTCATTTTTAACTAACACATGCGCTGTTATTTTCATTTTCTTAATTTTAATGTTACCCAAATACTTGGAATAATAAAATCTGAAATATTACCAATAAGCACAGATATTGCTGCACCAACTGCCTGATACTGAGGAATTAACACCAGTCCTACAATAAAAGTTAATGCGAGCCGAAACAGTGTTATATACACAAAGAGCTTTGGATAGCTAAAGTAATAGATCACAGAAGTATGTACAGGTACTGCAAACAAAAATATTGCTTGAGCAACTAATAAAATTGAAAATGGAATAACAGATGCTGCATATGAAGAGCCATATACCAATGGAATTATCAGTGCTCCAATTGGAATACCGATTAAAATACCAATTACTGTTAGAATACCCACAAATAGCTGCAATTTTTTAAAATATAGTAAAAACTCTGGTCTAGACTTATTGCTTAGTTTTGTTGCAACAACGCTACCGAGTGCAAGTACAATTTGTGTAATAAACCCAACGAGACTGACCCCCACAGAATAAATACCAACGTCTGTTAGACTCATAAACCTAGCGGCCAGATATGTGTCTATACGAGATCCTATTGCAGCAATAACAGTAAAAACTGCAATCCATTTGTTAAACGACATGAACTCAACAAAATATTTCCACTCACCTTGTACCTTTAAGAATTTGAAATCGGTAATAATTTTAAACAAAAAAACTATAAACATTACACCTATATACGCCCATAAAGTAGCATACAGATTTAGTCCTATTGTTGTTCCAATCACAACAACAATTATTAACCTCGTCAGGTTAGAAAAAATATTTACGATGCTCCACGACAAAAAACGTGAATGTGCTTGTAGAAGCGTTGTAGCAAATGAAGAGAGCATTGTTGCCCCAACTCCAAAAAGCGCTATGCGAAACGGTACAAGTAACTCTGGTTTATTTAATACAACGTTTGCAACAGTAGGCATAAGGACCCACCCGAATACGAGCACTAATAACCACATAGCTATTTTTATTTCAAATGCAAGTTTTGTTATACGCACAGGCTTTAACGATTGAGTATGAGCATCACGGCTCACAAACTTTAGAAGTCCAGTATCAAGACCTACATTTGTAATTGAAGACAACAATGCAATTGTTGCTACTGTTACTGAAAATACACCGTATTCGTTTGGTCCAAGTGATCGTGCAACAAATGCGTAAAAAATAACACCGAGTATTCCAGTAATGCCAGTACCTGCAAAACTAACAAATGAATTTTTAAACGTTGTTGTAGACGCACTTCTAAGAAAGAAAGCGTAGCTATTTCTTATTTTTTCCATGTGATAAATAATCCAATTGTAGTGACAAGCAATGCAATAACACTAAAATACATTCCCCATCTTACTGACTCTTGTCCTTTATGAACGATGTTTACACTCCTCCATTCTGATCGTGCATAAAAGATATTCGTAGCCGAGTACTGTGGCAAACTCGGATAATCTAGGCGATCTTTTGATAAAACAAATCCTGGCGAGTACTTATTTGTATAAACAACCCACTTTACTTGCTCAGGTATGGTTATCTGAAAACGGGATGCAGACTTTTGCTCGGTAGTTATATCGTAAATACTGCTTGCCAAAAAGCTTTCAGGCACTGTTTCTGGTGTATACATTGTAAAGTGTCCAATAATGTTGTCAGCAAGTGATTGTGATTTTACATATGCATCTGTAGGAATTAGCGCAGCGACATTGAAAATAGTTATCCCTTCACCATTAGTTATCGTAAGTTTATTATTTGAAGGTCGTGAAACGGGAACTTCAATCCATGTAAATGAAGTGCTTACTGGCAGTTCTCCGCTTATATCACCGATCTGGTACCGCGCTCCTTGTGCGGTCGTCATTAAGCGCATTGCGAGAATATAGTCTGAACTTTTCGTATCTCCTAATGGAACTGTAATCTGTTCTCCATGCTTTGTAGAAAATGAGATACCTTTATTATAATCAAAATCATCATAAATAACGTCTCGTATCAGTAATTCGTACTTGTACTTCAAATAGTCGTTCGGTTGATAGTGTGCAAATTGCGAACTTGTACTATCCGTTGATGACTTAAAGTATTTTTGTAAATTATTTAAAACAAGTGCATTCTTTCCTCCTCCGTTATTAATCACAACAGCTGACTCAGATGCATATCCTTCTAGCTCAGAAATATTCCATTTTCCATCTTCAATAAATACGTGACCAAAGTTTCCAGGTTTATAGTTCATATTTTTTAATTGAAGTTTTTCATAGACATTATCAGAACCAACAACTACAAAAAGTTTTTCCACTCCATACATCTCAGGATATGTATCGACATTTCCATAAACTCGAGGGTCAGCTTCTAGTATCAAGTCCTTTTTGCTCTTGATCAACGTGTTAAGTCTATCCCAATTAATAGTTTCCTCTTGAGAGGGCATTGAGTTGCGAGGGTTTCCATTAAGTACCAAGTGATCAATGCCAAACACATCTATCCAGTGACTGCTTTGAGTACTATTTAAGAAATTCATACGGTCTGATGAACCAACATTGATCCGTGCAAATGGTCGCATATCAACTAAATGCTTACCATCAAGAACCTCTTGAGTACCACTAATAGCCCGAGAATCTCGCTCATAAACCCATGCAGTCTTTTTCCCATGCTCAATTTCGGAATTGATAGTCTCGACATCTATCGATTCATGTCCAGAAAGTACAAACGAAAAATTTCCAAGAATTACGGGTGAAAGCGTTATAACAAATCCTAATAAAAATACCCAGTAAATCTTCGTAGTAATTCGTGTGAGGGAGCCGAGCCCTTGTGCAATTAATATTGAAGAAATAAACAGTAAAGGAACCATAAATTTGGTGCTGTCTCTAAAGGCACTTCCAAGTGGTAGGTTAACTAAACTCTCATAAACGATTGGAAATGGTGGTGTACTACCCTTTACCAGAAAAACTAAAATTAGCCATAAGAAAAAGTATTTTAAACGTGTCCGATTGACATCAACAAAGGCACCTAACAGCGCTAGTGGAAATATAACAAATGCTACAGAGGGATAGTTTATAACCCCGTATAAATTTTGAGGGAAATGTGGTGAGAATAAAAATATACCAGTCAAAAATGAGGTGAATTGTGGAATTTGACTTGAAACTATTATGTCACCACCTTGGAACAAAGGGTATATCCAGTAAAGGTTGATACCTAACCAAAGCGGCAAGAGTATTAACATATTTTTATATATCCCTGTATTTATAATGACCGATGTCACTACAGCAAGAATTGCTATCCGAGGATCCGCAAGTGTAATTAATTGAATACTCGCAAGCGATAATGCAATCGATTTTTTGTTAATTGAGTGCACTTGTGTAACTAGCAGTGAAACAACTACAGGAAATAACCCATATGCGACGGCGACACCTACTTGGCCACCATCAATAACCATGAGAAAAAAAGAGTTCAATGTATAAATAGTTGAAGCGACGATTCTTCCTTTTTCCGATGTAATTATTCGTGAAGCAAACAAATAACTACCACCTAAGGCAAGAACGATTGCCGGAATATAAAAGAATAAACGCGAAAGTAGCCAAGGAGAGGCATTAGTGACCGATTGAACAACGGCTATAAGACTCATATACGGGTGAATCCAAATAAATGAATTAACTCCGCCAAAGGAGATTCCTTGTGTAGTCCAATATGAAGGCTCTGCAATGTATGTGCGTAAAAGTTCTGCCGTTAAATAAGGTGCATCACCCAGTGAAAGCGAGCTGTCACTAAAAATTCCTCGAAATACAACTAAAACTAACATAATACTGGCAACTAGAAATATATTGAGCTTATTCATGTAATACAAATATCGACAGTATGAAATTAAGAAGTACACTTATATAGAGGTGCTGCGAAAACTGTATAGCAACACCCGGATGGTTTGTAACAAGCATAAGTGCGATAAACAACGT
>Ga0163150_10003322_pt1 | contig 22799 bp, 15 predicted proteins | sample OliLakLV19P2IB_FD_148628 | JGI IMG/M metagenome (GOLD analysis project Ga0163150, IMG submission 148628) | Freshwater microbial mat bacterial communities from Lake Vanda, McMurdo Dry Valleys, Antarctica - Oligotrophic Lake LV.19.P2.IB | ecosystem: Environmental > Aquatic > Freshwater > Lake >...
ATGGATTTACAAGGGATGGCTCCGATGTCCAAAGTATTGCCACAAAGTCTTTGATCGGACATGATGGTTGTGCCGGGAGAAGCGGAAGCGGGCTCTGCTGGGAAGCAACTCGCTGAGGAATATCTCGGTCTCCGATGCGCCAAAGGCGCTCGGCAACCCGCCGGACTGATCGTCTGGTGGGTTGTTTTTCTTCAACTTTGGACATCGGAGTGATGCCTCAAAAATCCAATGCGAAACGGGTGTCCGGTGAAACTTCGGTTTTCTATTCGTAACGATAAATAGTCAATTTTGACCCACAGATTCTGCGGAAGAGCCACTCTTTTTCGGTAGAACTCATGGCCAAAGCCTATGAGGTGACTCGCGAACTACGATACCTCGATATGGCCATTCACCGCGCACAGTTGGGAGTCATTCCAGGCCAACTTACCGACGGGCCCAATGCCGGAGTTTGGTTGGATGCCCACAATGCATCCCCTCAATTTCACTACATCATGATGCGAGGTTTGACCCGGCTGTTTGGCGTGATGCCGGCGGATCATCCGGCCCGCGACGAGGTACTCAATTGCTTGCAACTCGGGCTCAGAGTCAGGAACCAAGAAATTATCGATCGGGGTGTGAGCAACAAGGACAAAGCTATCGAGTCGCTCCTATTAGTTCATTCGGTTTTCAGAAACGATCCAAGCTTTATCAAAAAGACTCGATCCTCGGAATCGCTGCGAATCATCAGCGAAGTCGTATCCGATGAATATCGTCGCAAACGATACCCACTTCCGCCACGCGAATGGGGCCTCTTTTTGGAAGCGATTGTAAGCGACTCGGTTATCCCCAAAAGCTAGCGTGGAATATTCGGCAGCCGGAACGCAATTGGCGTTTTGCATCGTGCGGCTGAGCCTTAAAACACTTGCTATGTTTGGGTTCATACGTCAGTCCGCTCATGTACTTGACTCGGTCAAGTGACTTTTGATTCCAAGAGCTGCGTGAAGCAGCCATCTGGCAGGATCGATCATATCACCGATGAATTCACCGAGTCCGCTGAATCCGTCTTTCGAAAAAGCGATTAGGAAGCCGAGCATGAGGATATTTGCCGACGGCAGGAACATCCAACAAAACTTCCATGACAAGGCTATGAGTTCTTTTTGGTCTCGGCGTATTTCACGAATTGTAGAGACGACATGGAATCCGGTAGCGATTCCCAAGGCGATACTGGTCCAAGGCAAAAAAAAGAAACTGAGTGGCAGGAAGATTGCAAAAAGCCAAAGAATCACAGCGGCGGTCGGAAAAAAATAGGGGGCGATTTGAATAATCCAATTGCCGCTTCCCAAAAATCGCACATGCGACCCCCGCTTCTCTTCGCGAGAAAGTCCCACGATCGGATGAAAGGTAAGCAACGCAAAGAGGAGATGCGTCGCTTCATGTTCGGCTCGCATCAACCATGGCCCCATCCAATGAAACCGAAGGATGAATCGCCAGACCAATACGAAAACAAACACTCCGCCGCAAAAGGCGATCGTCGAACGCGGCATGATCAGGACGCGACTGGCCAGACAATACGTAGCCCACACAAGTGAAGGCAAAATGAGGACTGCTAAAACGGCGACCGGCCATTGTAGTCTTTGAATCCATCTATCGAATGAGCGATATAGCACACTATTGACCGAATCGACTTCGAAGTTGCTGAATACCTTCCAAGAGCGGACGCGGATTTCCATTGGCATCGACTAATCCAGCGTTCGAGTAGACGTGCTTATCGCGATCGGAATGCTGGCTCCAGAAAATGCCATGAACGTTTTGTTTTGCCAAGAGCATTTGAATGGTCTCCAACGCATATTGTTCGGGCGACGGTGCAATCAATGTGGCGTTCACGTCGACTTCGGATTCAGGTGCCTTCCAGTTGGAAACCATCCGATACTTTCCGAATGCGTTTGCATCGTTCTCAAGGCTGCTAGGGGCCGTCATGCATGCGACAATAGGTACGCCTAGGATGGACCAGTGATCGATAAGATCGGAAACGTCGATCAAATCGCGAGGCAATGAACCACCCGGTGAGTAGTTCAAGTTCAGCTCCAATGCGATTCCCGAAAGTCCCAAATCGGCGCGAAGCAGTGCATCGGAAAAATGTAACGGACTAATCGCATTGACTCGCTTGCCAAGGTATTCGCCCCAAGGCATGTCCATGGTGATAAGCACCGGTGTGCGAGGATCGGCGCGGCGAGCTGTCTGAATGAGACCTACGGCCAACTGCAAGGTTTGTTCGTCGGTCAATCCAAGATCGTTGGGACCGTTGAGCCCGGCTCCGACATTCCAAATACTCACTTGACCACGGTAGCGTTCAACTGTTCGCTGAATAAATTGACAAGCACCTTGATAGAGCGAATCAAAATTGTTCAGCATGTACATCCAATTCTGAACCGCGTGTGGCTGAAGCGACACCAGAGGGCCACCTACGATGCGGACGTTTTGCTGTTTCGCCCATTTGATTTGCTCGTCAAAGACTTCGTAGCCAATTCGATCGGCATCGGCTTCAATCCGATGCCAGCTCGGAGCGACCACGACCGAGTTAAAGGCTTCTCGGACCGTCACGGCATCCGTTTGCCATCGACGACCATGGTCTAGTTGCAATCCTAAGAGCGTACTGAGTTGTCTCTCTTGCTGGACACGAAACTGAATCGCTTGTGCCATGAACGAGCGGCAAAGGATTCGCGAAGCAGAAACTGAGGCTTCAATCGATTGCTGGGCTTTTTGACACGCCATATAGGGAGACGAAGATTGGAGCATGATGGCATCGATGAAGTACCGAATCGAATCGTCCACCAAAAGATTAAAAGCCTCGCTGAGTTTCAATCCGAGGCGTTGCCAATCGAACGCTCGATGGCGAACGCGATGCAATGTGCCACGCGCTAATTCAACAGGAAGCCAGTACGGCTCGGTCTGACAACGAAGACTTGCGGTAGTCAAAACAGAGACACCGTACTCTCGATTGGGCCAAACGACCGAAAGCCGACCGGATTCGTCTACAACCCGCTCGATTTCAAAGCCGTTATCGGTTCTCTCGATTCGGCCTGCCCATGGGACCCCCTCGATACCTGAAATATAGGCAGTATCCAATACCTGCGGGTCGTATTGGTCAATTAGGGGTACATTGAACTGCATGAGCCCCATTGGGTGGCGCTTTAGTCTAGGAACAAAGTTTTGTAGCGGTAAAAGATTGTCGACTCTTTCGGAAAGCATCGACAAATCGTAAACTCGACGTCCAACGATTGTAGTCGAAAATTGTAATCGATTGTTATCGAGCTCACTACTTGGCAACCAGATTGTCGTGAAGATGAATGAACCACTTGTCCAAACCGATTTGCCTTTCCCAAAGCGTCAAGGAAAAGTTCGCGATTGCTACGACCTTGGCGATTCGATGCTCATCGTCAGCACCGATCGTATCAGTGCCTTCGACTATATTCTGCCCAACGGAATCCCCGATAAAGGCCGCATCTTAACGCAGTTGAGCCGGTTCTGGTTTGAAAACTTGGGCGTAAAACACCATATGCTATCGACGGATGTCCCACCCGATGTCCGAAAATACGATCCCAACGGCTTGCTCGTCGGGCGAGTGATGGAAGTACGCAAAGCGACGGTCATCCCTTTTGAATGCGTGGTTCGAGGGTACCTGGAAGGTTCCGGTTGGCGAGACTACCAATCATCCGGAAAAATCTGCGAGATCCCGTTGCCGGCCGGTCTTCAGCAATGCGCGCAGCTCTCGAATCCCATTTTTACCCCGACCACCAAAGCCGAAGCCGGGCATGACGAGAGTGTTTCCTTCAACGCGATCGAAAAATACCTTGGAATTCCACTGGCCAATTCGCTTCGCGAAAGAAGTTTGCACGTTTACCAAAAAGGCGCACAGATCGCTGCCGAGAAAGGGATCTTAATTGCGGATACTAAATTCGAATGGGGATGGCATCAAGACGAAGTCATCTTGATCGATGAAGTCTTGACGCCTGATAGCTCGCGATTTTGGCCCGCCTCCAGCTATCAACCCGGCCAAGCACAACAGTCATTCGATAAACAATTTGTACGCGAATACCTGATGAGTACCGATTGGGACCGGAATAGCCCGCCGCCAAGTCTTCCTGAATCGATCATCGACAAGACTCGCCAAAAATATATCGACGTCTATGAACGGTTAACCGGCAATCGATTCGCTTTTTAAATTTCGACAAATCCTATTTTCTAAGTGAGGTAAGCTTCCAGCTTGCCTCGTCATGTTATTTGCAGGGCATAGCAAGCTGGAAGCTTACGCTACCGCCAATTCGCTAGCATTGTTCCGTCGCTTTTTCGATGTCGCAATTCAACGCATCTGCGGAAAAACCGGCATAAATTGCTTAAGCCGCAAATTTTGCTCATCTGCAATACTCTTGCTAACCGATCCTAACAAGAAGTGCCTGCGCCGAGTGTTTGACGTACTGTTGATCCGCAGAACCGGCGGCTAGCGTCGTGCCGCTCACATTTTCATCAGGACATTGCGCGACGCGTTTTTTATGTTTGCGATCCAGTTGGAGAGCCTTTCAAATGATTAAGCAACTTCCGAGTCTAACGTGGCGAGCTGCGTTCGTACTCATGACGATCGCGGCTGCTATACCGACTGCAGTTGTCTTCGGACAAGGCGATGAAGGGAGCAGCAAAAGCAACGGATCGACCGAGGGACTTGTGTGGGGGAATGCCATTCAGCGCATTCTTAGACCGCGAGAAGGCAATTCTGAATCCTCATCATCTCAAACCGGAACATCTCGAGGGTTTAAACCGGGAATGTTCCAAGGTGGGATCGTCAAGCAATTGAGAGGCACTACCGAAGGCAATGAAGAATCGAGCGTGCGCGTCGAGAAATCGAATCGCACGAGCGACCAGCAATTCTCGGCTCCGATTCCGACATCGCCAAGTCAAATGGCTCAGAAAACGTCTCGCGAACCCTTTTCATTCAACAGCGGTATCCCCAAACCTCCTCCGTCGCCACGTTCGCCCGCCGGTCGCGATATTTTTTCCGATGATCCGCCAAGTATCGTTGGTACCGGCGTCGCAAGCCGATCTCAATCGTCCTCGAATCTCAATTCACCGAAAGCCGTCGCTCAGAATCAGTTGCCGCCCATCACCAAAGCCCAAAGCAAATCAACTCCGACTTTGATACCACCCACTTATAACGCCTATAAAACCCCGGCGTCCAAATCGGTAGCCGAGGAAGAACTACCGCGAGTATCACGAAAGTCAGTTCCGACCGCGACTCAAACTCAGACTTTAACTCAGACTTTAACTCAGACTCCAGATCAAGTTCCAGATCAATCTAAAAATCAAGCTAAGTCTAGGTCAGTCGAGCCTGGATTTATGATGCCCAACAACGTTTATGCAGCACCGAGCGCGGCGTCGACAACGCAATCAACGACAACGCAATCAACGACAACGCAATCATCGACAACGAATGCCAGGACACCTTCGCTTAGTATCGAACCAGCCAAGAACGCGTCATTGCCTACAATCACCGCCGGAAGTTCTGCTGAAGGTACCGGCATGCGACTTGAGATGGGAGTTCCAAAGGTCAAGCTTTTGGTTTCTGGACCGCCGGCCCTTCAAGTCGGCCAAGCTGTCCCGTATGAAGTTCTCGTTCGCAATGATGGCACGGAAATGCTTGGCGGCATTATCGTCAGCATGACGATTCCGGCGAGCGTCAAGTCATCGCTGCCGGTCGCTACGGCGGGAGAGTACGAATCCGAAAAAGATGCTGCTGGCGTTGAATCGCTACTATGGCATGTTACCGACATCGCACCCTCGCAATCGCGAGTCTTCCGTATCTCGCTGGAAGCCACTAAAGCGGAACATATTGCGATGGCTGTCGAATGGACCGTGCTTCCACAGACCGGAACGATCAACGTCGACGTTCAACAGCCTCAACTCAACATCGCCATCGAAGGTCCGTCCGAAGTAGTCTGGGGTAAACCCGAAGTATATCGATTGCGGGTCCGCAACCCTGGCAACGCCGAAGTCAAAGACGTCGACGTGCGCTTGACCGCTGAAGCCTACGGTAGCAACCAGACCAAGCTCGGCAATCTCGCAGCCGGAAGCGAACGGATCGTCGAAGTCGAACTGACATTCCAGCAATCAGGTACAATCAAGATCGAAGGCGAAGCCCAAAGCATCGTCAATTCGCTCGATTCGAAATCAAGTATCGATGTCGCCGTGACTCAAGTGGAATTGCTAGCCGACTGGAATACTCCTGTCGCGCAATATCAAGGAAGCGTCGCCGATTATCGCTTGAATCTCCGCAATGCAAGTTCGGTAATCGCCGAGAACACGAGTTGTGTCGCATTCATCCCACCAGGATTAAAACCTGTCTCGCTCCCAGATGGAGCGGTCGTCAAAGGAAACGAAGTGCGTTGGACTGTTCCACGGATTGATGCCAATGCGTCGAGCAACTTCGAATTTGCCTTTCAAGCAGTCGAAGCGGGTGCTGCCACGATCAAAGCCAATATCCAATGTAACGGTGGCGGCAAAGCGTTGGTGGAAACCGTTGTTCAAGTCGAGTCGGTATCTGACTTGAAACTAAGCGTTACCGATCCGGTCGCCCCAGCCCCGGTTGGACAAGATGTGGTATACGATCTGGTAATCGTCAATCGCGGCTCAAAAACGGCACAGTCCGTCAAGATCCTGGCGCAGTTCTCGCACGGAATCGAACCCGTGCGAACCGAAGGTGGTTCGTCGAAAATTCTTCCTGGTCAAGTGGTGTTTGATCCGATCGCTGCGATCCAGCCAGGAGAATCGATCACTCTCCGCGTCGTGGCGCAGGCTGCCGAAGCGGGCATGCATCGCTTCCGAGCTGAACTGGAATGCGCCGACGGCGAGACACAATTGATCGAAGAGGAAACCACTCGCTATCTCGCAACGACTCGAACCGATAGCAGCAAGTCATCGATTCGTCGATAGTTCTTTACTAGACTGTGAAAAAACACGTAGGTCAGTCTTTCCAAGACTGACCCCGCAGCAAAGCTGCGGGTTTTATGTGTCTCGGAGAGACACAGCTACGTGCTGGCAAAATAATTCCAAAGCCTATACGCGAACAATTTTGTTCCACGATGAATCACTTCGAAGCGTCGTCGGCCAATTTTCGGGCTTTCGCCACCGCCGAAGCGGCCCACGGTTTATCGGAATAGAGTTCGAGTATCCCCTGATGGAATGCTTGTCGCTGCTCCGAAGAAAGATTCGCTTCGGCCCACTCGATCTGCTTGTTGAGTATCTCGGTAGCCGGATTGATCGTGAGATGCTGACCGCTTTCCAGTTTTTCTAAGCTGGCTTCCGCCATTTCGATTAGTCGCTTTTGGCGATCCGTTAAACGCTCCGAGCGACTAAACACCGTTAAAAATGCTTTGAACTTTCGCTTGGCCAGTTCGTGATCCTGATGCTCTATTCGAACACAATCTAAAAAAGCTTGCTCGACCGGGTCCATTTCAGCTTCGCTGCCTACCAGACGCGATCGATGCATCAATCGTCGAACCGTCCGTTGCTGTTCGATCTCGTTTTTGATCGCCGCCAGTTCGGGCATTCGATCGTCTTGTGGATAGAGCAATTCGAACTGGCCAATGACAGGCTCGATATCGATCAGCGCTTCATCGCTTCCAGATTCGACCGCTGTCGAGATGGCAGCATACAAACGATCCGCCGAAGGCGAGCGTGTGAAATAGAGAATCGAACCAAGGCATGCAATGAGTAGCATCACCAAAGCAACGACAGAAAGCCATTTCGATGTTTCCGGATCGTCTTGAACATGCTGGCTACTCAGCTTTGCGTTTTGGCGGTCTTTCTCTTCGACCACCGTAAACCGTGTTTTTCCAGCGGCCACGACGTCATCGTTGAGGTCTTTTGCAAGGCTGCTCTGCGGCGGAGCAAGTTGCGTCTGCGCGTTGGCAAGGATATTTTTTTCGAGAACATCGTCTCGCTTGTTCTCAGCGTCGCGTTTGTCGACATCGAGATTTGACGTCGCCTCGTCGGCGATAGAAAACTCATCGGAGCTTGAATCATTCGTGACCAGCTCAATCGATGTAAACTCGTTCGCCAAACTTACGTCATCCAGTTGAGGGTCGGCTTTTTTAGCCTGGCGATGCCGCATGCCTACCTGTATCGATTGAAGTCGATTGCCTACGACCAGGGCGGTTGGCGGACGTTGGGAAGCTTCCTTGGAAAGTAACTGAGTCACCAATTCCGATAGTTCGTGCGGTGTTTCGGGATCGAGTACATCGAGCGACAGTGGAACGGAATACCGAACATTGTAAAGGATTTCCGGCATCGACTTGGCAGCATGTGGCGATCGCCCTGCGATCATAGCAAAGAGCAACGAGCCAACCGCATACAGATCGCTCCTGACGGTAACGGCTTTCCCTTCCGCTTGTTCCGGCGGCATGTAATCAGCCGTGCCGAGTACCGATCCGGCCGCCGTAACATCGGAACTACCAAAGAGCTTTGCGATTCCAAAATCAGTCAACTTGACTTGCCCAGAATCGGTAAGCATGACATTGGCGGGCTTCAGATCGCGATGAATGATCCCGAAATCATGAGCATGCTTTAATGCGGAACAAACTTCGATGGCGATCTCGATCGCTCGGTCCCATGGGATACGCGAATTCTTCTTGAGCGTTTCGGAAAGGCTGTGTCCAGAAACATACTCCATCGAATAAAAGAGATGCCCTTCTTCTTCGCCATAGCCAATCAACTGAACAATATTAGCATGCTTTAGTCGCTTGAGCGTTTCAACCTCGGCAGCGAAGCGACGACGAAATCGTTCTTGATCCGCCAACGATGACGCGATGACTTTGATGGCGACTAAATCACCCGAGCTGGAATGCTCGCCCAGATAGACGTTCCCCATCCCGCCTCGTCCAAGGAGCTTGTCAATTTGATAAGGACCTAAGTATTCAAATTCCATGTTGGCTAAACGGTCTGTCTCCTAAACTTGGATCGATCGCCGCTCGATCACCGATCGCTGAATGCACTCGGCGAGGTGAATTGCGTCGCGGGCGACGAGTGATGAAAGTCGTTCCGCAACATCGCCAGACTCAATACTCGTCACCATATCAGAAATTTCCAGTTCAAATGCCGTGATATCATCACTATTTGGCAACGTTGGACGAAGCACTTCTCCCGATTGCAACAAGACTTTGAGCGGCATTGTTTCGCATATGTCTGCAAAGGCCGAAAACTCGAACTGAAGCGTTGCTCTTTCGAAATTTAATTCAAAGCCGTGCGTAAAGCCACGACCGGGAGTGTCGGTAACTCCGCCTGTCGATGCGACGGTTATCTCAGGGTCTGAAAATTCGTAGATTACATGCGCAAATTTCGTGACTGGACTGGTAACATTGCCAGTCGAAGTCACAGACTCTTTAACAACACGCCCGACGGCGGTTACTTGTTTCGGAACACCAAAGACCATTCGAACAAAGTGAGCGTCGTGAACATTCAGATCGATCAGCGGACCACCCACTCGAGTCGCATCAAAAAAATCTGGAATCCAATCGGGGTTCGAAATCGTTCGCTTGAAATAACCGCCGAGTACCTTTCCATACTCGCCGGTTTTGGCTAACCGGGCTGCATAGGCAAACGGGCCGATGTAGGGAAGGACGTGGGCCACCATAACCATTCGTTGGCTCTTTTCGGCGGCAGCTAAAATGCGATCGCATTCCGTCGATTTTAAGGCGAGTGGCTTTTCGCACAAAACGTGCTTGCCGCGTTCTAGAGCAGCGATGGCCGTATCGGCATGCATGTGCGGCGGCAAGCAGATATCGATGACATCGATCGAAGGGTCTTCGAGCATCTGATCGAGTGTTTCGTATGCCCGCATTTTAGAGACATCGATTTGCTCGCCGGTTGGTCCGAAGTTGCCGCGAATACTTTTCCAGTCCCCCTGCCGCTTTGCCGAATCACGCGATGCAAATGCTACCAATTGAGCACTGGATGAACGTTGATAAGCTAGATAATGTATCCAACCCATGAAGCCAACGCCGACTAAACCAACGCGAACCATAGTAAATGTCCCTTCAATATCGACTGTGTATTGCGCTTGCCGGAGTAATCTCAACGGTAAAGCACGTTAACTTGCCAGGCGATCTTCGAAGAGATGGAGTCGCATCGGATCCCTGGTATCGAAACGGCTCTCCGTAAATCGGAGAGCCGCCTCGATACACAGTATAAAGTCCTATCGCGAAGCTGTATTGAGGGTGATCGACCCAGTAATCACGATCTCGACACTTACGACTTCAACCTAGGAGTATGGTTAACCAAGCATTCCCGCAAATTCTCGGTTAACGATAGGACTCTTTCGTTGGACATTCCGTGTCACTTAGGCTTCCATCGCATCCTTGCGAGGCTGGGCCGCTGCTAGTCATTTCTTTACCCCAAGCAAGAAATCGCTGTCAAGTCCGTTTTGGCGAATGAAAAAACGGAAATTGCGAGAGGTTCGACCGTTCCAAAGTAAAATCAGAGCGAAATAGCCATACAATCTACTTTGACGTAAAACGATCCTGCGAAGCTGGGAGTATCAACTATCGATGGATCCAAGGGATAAGGGAGTAAATATTGTCAGTTGTATACGAGGCCGGAACGAAAGAAATGGATGAGTCGCTCAGGCTGTTGGGCGAGGGTGCTGTGTCGTTGAAAGAAATGGCGATTCCTCGCCGATTAGAGTTGATTTACCAGTGCATCGAAGCTGTTGGCCAAGTGGCTCGCGAATGGGTGGAAGCGGCTTGTGACGCGAAACGGATCGACAAAAATAGTCTAGCTCGCGTGGAAGAAGTCACCGCAGGCCCGCTCGCGACTATTCGCTTTTTGCAATTGTTCGGCCAAACACTCAAGGATGTTCAGTCGAACGGGTCTCCGCGAATTCCGGGGGTGGTCGTGAAACGGCACGGACAGTGCCGAGTGCCAGTCTTCCCGACTCGGCAAATGTACGATGCACTGCTGTTTCGCCCGATGGCGGCCGAAACTTGGCTCGATCCTGCCGTGGATGCGAATGCAATACACCGCGAAAGTCTTGCTCGTTGCTGCGGCAAGAAGAGTGTGCCGGAAGTCGTCGTCGTGTTGGGGGCCGGCAACGTCTCATCGATACCGGCTACCGACGCGCTGTCGAAAATTTTTGGCGAGAGCTGTGCCGTCGCCTTGAAGCTCAATCCAGTCAACGCGTACCTCGGTTCGTTCTTCGAGTCGGCTTTCAAACCGCTCGTCGATGCTAATCTGTTCCGACTTTCATCGGGCGGAATGGAAACCGGTCAACACTTAATCCAACATCCAGCGACCAACGGTGTCCACATCACTGGCTCGATCAATTCCCACGATAACATTGTTTGGGGAGTCGACTCGCAACGCGAGCAGCGACGTCAAACCAATCAGCCAATATTACAGAAATCGATCACTAGCGAACTGGGGAACGTCAGTCCGTGGGCGATCGTCCCCGGCCAATACACTCGAGCCGAATTGTGGGCACAGGCTCAAACGATTGCATCGTCGATCACCAACAACGTATCCTTCAATTGCATCGCGACGAAGCTGATCGTGACGTGTCGCAATTGGCCTCAGCGGCAAGAATTTCTCGGGATGATCGAGGAAATCATGTCCGGCGTTCCTCGGCGTTTCGCCTACTATCCTGGTGCAGCGGAGCGATTTGAGCGATTCAGCGATATACCGGCGACGGACCCTGAACGCTTGCCCTGGACGTTGCTTCGCGACATCGACCCAGTCGCCGCGCCACATCTTTTACAAGACGAGTCGTTCACGTGCGTCTGCGCCGAACTGGCAATCGAGGCGGATTCAGAATCCGACTTTATGTTTAAAGCGACCGAGTTGATGAACGAGCAAGTTTGGGGAACACTCGCGGCAACATTTACGTTGACCAGTGCGACCGAGAAGCGATACGCCGCTGAGCTGGATGAATGTTTGCGCAAATTGCGATACGGTACGATCGGGATCAATCAATGGCCAGCTTTATCGTTCGCTCTGATGTCGCCACCGTGGGGTGGTCACCCGAGTTCAAATCTGCAGAATGCGCAAAGCGGCATCGGGTTCGTGCACAACACGTACTTGCTCGATCGACCAGAAAAAACAATCCTTCGCGCTCCGCTGAAGATGATGCCGAAACCGATCTGGTACACCTCGCATCGGCATCCGGAACAAGTCGCTTGGGATATGTTGCATATGTATCTGCGTCCTTCGCCACTTCGATTGCCGAGACTGTTCTGGAGTTCGCTCACGGGATAATGCTATTCCTTTGGCGATGCCTTCCGTTCCTTTCCTTTACCAAGTTGATCGGCTCGGGCTGGATTGTAGTCAGGGTTCGTCGTCGGCAGTCGTGCATTGACATTTTTACGCCATGCTTGCAGAGCAGCATGCAGTTCCTTCGCACGCGTAGGCTCGACGCTGGCTAAATTATTTTGTTCCGCCACATCGATTGCAAGGTTGTAGAGTTCGAGCGAATTGTCTTCAAAGAATTCAATCAATTTCCAATCGCCCTGGCGAACCGCACTCGCCGGCGTGCTGTGATGATAGTGCGGCAAATGCCAGTACAAGGAATGACGCCTTAGCGAAGATTTTGGATCGCGAAACAGCGATGCGATACTGACTCCATCCAACAGTTTGGCCGTCGATTCAGGCTTGGCTGTCGATTCAGGCTGTGCCAGATCGACGAAAGTCGGATGGACATCGATCGTCATAGCCGTAATTTCGCATAACGAATCTTCGGCAATGCGCCCTTTCCAACTCGCGATGGCTGGAATGCGAATTCCACCTTCATAAAGCGTTCCCTTCTCGCCTCGCAGCGGATTATTCGACGTTACAATCCGGCCACTCTGCTCGTGTTCCAGGCCGCCATTATCCGAAAGGAATAGGATCAGCGTATTCTCAGCAATTCCAGCTCGATCGACAGCATCCATGATCCGTCCAACACTCCGATCGAGCTCTTCGGTCAAACCGGCATAGGACGGATTGCTCGGATAGTCGGTGTCCGGCTTCTTCGCCTGATACTTGGTCAGAAGTTCAGGAGTCGTCGATAGCGGAATATGAACGGCTTGGTGTGAGACCTGCACAACAAAAGGTCGCTCTCGATTCGATTCGATAAACGCGACGGCTTTGTCGGTAAGGTATTCCGCGGTGCGACGCGACTCGGATTCTCCCGTATCCTTGGGTGGCAATGCGTTGCCATGACATTCGAATACCGTTTGCCAACCTTGCTGCGCGGGGCTATATCCTTTGTCACCGAGATGCCATTTTCCAAAATAGCCAGTCTGATAGCCGAATGCGCTTAATCGCTCAGCGTACGTCTCGACTTCCAATGGTAGTTGCAACGGGACAACAGGATCGGCAAGTTTTGCAAACGGTCGACGATGGCCGGGAATATGCTGCGTGATGCCGAATCGAGCTTGATCGAGTCCCGATTGCAAATTGGCACGTGTCGGCGAACAGACGGGGCCGGCATAGAATTGCGTGAATCGCATCCCATGCTTAGCCAGTTTATCGATGCTCGGCGTTTCATTAAACGAATTGCCATAACAACCCAAATCCGCCCAGCCGAGATCGTCGGCGAGGATTACAATAAAGTTGGGACGGCTGGCGATCGCTGCGTTCGCAAAGCAAACGCAAACGACGATCGCTAGCAGTTGTGAACTGACGAACGCGAAGCGTTGCACGAGGGCGAGTGGTAGGGTTTTCATGAGGAATGATGGGTGATGGGTATTTGTAGGCTGTTGAAAATGTGTTCGGCACGGCGCTAGCCCAATGCTACTGACTTTGGAGACCAGTGTCGTCGTTCGCTCCGCGAACGAAACGTGAATCTCAAGTAAAACATCGTTTGTTTAGGGATTCACGCGACTTTCGCGGAGCGAAAGGCGACATTGGTGCGATGCGCTTCGACAAATTCACAGCTTAGGAACGAATGGCGACTAAAGTGAGTGTCATTGGGCGCTAGCCGCCGGTTCTTCTTATTTCGGTGCGCAGTTCAAAATATTAGCGATGATCGTAATGTCACGTCGGACTATCGATAGCGGCTCATTGAAAAATATACTACTACTTGCCTTTACGAAGGAAGTTAATCTCGCCGAAATTTTTCTGACTCGGACCAGGCGTGCTTCGTCCTTCAGCAACGAACTTACTCAATAGTTCCGTTAGCTGTCGCGCGCGATCGGGTTCGCTTTCTATGACGTTGTTGCGTTCGCCCAGGTCGCTAGCAAGGTTATAGAGTTGTTGACTTGGCAAACCGTCCACTGAATCCTTTCCTGGACGCGGCTCGCTCCAGCCACCGGAATCGGGACAAAGCAGCAACTTCCAATCGCCTTGGCGAACAGCGAACGAGCCATTGATCGAGTGCGACACGACATGATTCCGCTTGCTTGGTTTACCTTTAAATGACTCAAGGAAGCTTATACTGTCTTCGGCTGCATTGGCAGGAAGTGGGATGTTTGTGATCTCAGCGACCGTCGCCATGATATCGGTCAAGCAAACCAGTTGAGTGCTAACGCTGCCGGCGGCTGCTCGGCCAGGCCAACGAACGAAGAACGGTACTCGATGGCCCCCTTCAAAAATGTCCGCCTTGTGTCCTCGAAGCGGACCGCTAGGATGATGATCGTGTTTCGCCAGTTCTTCGAATTTCGCTTGCGGCGAACAACCGTTGTCGCTGGTTACAATCAACAGCGTGTTCGAAGCGATTCCAAAATGATCGATCGCCTTTATGATTTCGCCGATAGACGAATCTGTTTGCATGACGAAGTCGGCATACGGATTGATACCGCTCTTATTCTGCCATTCGGCGGTCGGCAAAATTGGGGTATGCGGTGAAGCTAGCGGAACGTAGAGAAAGAATGGCTGATTCTCAGTCGTGCTTTTCTTGCCTTGCTGACCTATCGTTTTTGCGCATCGCTTGCCAATATACTCGATCGCTTTCTGCGTTAGCGTCGGCAAAACGTTGGCTGCATCAAAGTCGGGTGCCGTCGGTCCGGGGCGAGTACGACCACCCGTCGGTCGGTCGTGCATCATCAAAAAATCACGATCTTCGGTCGGCAACGACGTAACGCGATCATTTTCGATAAAGGCATACGGAACCATATCGAGCGAGGCGCTGATTCCAAAGTAGTAATCGAAGCCGACGCTGTTGGGACCGTTTGCGATCGGCTGACCATAGTCAACGCTAGAAACTTGCTTACGACTCTCGATGCTCAATTCGGTGACTTCTTGCCCAGGCTTGAGAGCCCAGTCCATCCCGAGATGCCACTTGCCGACGCAGCCAGTGTGATAGCCATTTGCTTTGAGCAGCGACGCGATCGTCATGCGATTGGGCTCGATTAATCGTGGACTCAATCCGCCGAGCACTCCACTTTGCAACTTGGTACGCCAGTTATAGCGTCCGGTCAACAAACCATAGCGTGTTGGAGTACAGACACCGGAACTGGTATGCGCGTCGGTAAACCTTATCCCCTCTCGAGCAAGCTGATCGAGAAACGGCGTGGCGATCTTGCCACCATAACATGCTGGATCGCCATAGCCTAAATCATCAGCCAGAATAACCACCACGTTCGGGCGATCTGCGGCGAACAGACCCGACGCCGCGAAGACATCAACAAGCAAGCATAGAACAAGGCGGATTTGTAGTTTCATAGTGACAAAGAGTATACACTGGATGCATCTTGATCTTACAACTTGCAATAGTCCAAACGCCAAGTCGCGTTGGCGGTCAATGATTTTTCGGAAGTGGAAGCGACCACAACCAAGACCGTTGAATCGAGCGGGAAAATTTCCTATGGAGGTTTTATTGCATCGATCGATGCGATTGAACTATACTTGCGAGCACTGCTGACGAATCGCCTTGAAATCCTGCGGTTTTTGGCGGAATGACAAGCTTTTTCGCGATTAAAACTTCCATTTTACGCCTGCCTTTAAACGTTACCCGCCGACCCAACCGCTATGCAAATTCTGAAATCGATCGTCTTTTTGGGCCCCAATCGCTGGTCATTGTTGCCCGTTTTGGAGGCTTTCGTCGAGTTTCCAGCGTCGCCCCCGAATCAGCCAGAAACGCTCAGCAAACTTACTCGCCAACTGCACCAGACGGCAGGAGTCTCGACTCGATGGATCGCTCCCGAAGCGGCGGATGCCCCAAATCGTTTTCTTTTGCCGTTCGAGTTTGAAGAAGAATCGCTGCTGCGAGAGTGCCTTGCGACCGCTATGCGGCTCATCGAAAACGCGATGGGTGCAACGACGGACGAATTGGAGGTAACAGCTATCGATTCAGCATCGGAGCATCGAAGACTGATCGATTTAGCCGATACAGAGCGACTTGGTCCGAGCTCTCGTGCAATTCTCAGCGCCGCCACTGCACGCGGTATTCCGTATTATCGACTCAATCAAGGTAGTCTCGTTCAACTTGGCGAAGGAATTTTTCAGCGCCGCATTTGGACCGCCGAAACCGATGCGACTTCGGCAATCGCCGAATCGATTGCTAGCGATAAACAACTTACGCGAGCGATGCTGGCGGCCGTCGGCGTCAATGTCCCAAAAGGACGATCAGTAGTAGATCGAGAAGACGCTTGGCGAGCCGCACAAGAAATCGGTTTGCCAGTCGTCGTGAAACCTCGCAACGGCAATCATTCTTGCGGAGTCAGACTCGATCTCAATGAACGTGAAGCAATTTTGTCGGCCTATGATTGGGCGTGTGATTCAGGCGCGACGACCGATGTGTTAGTCGAGCAATATATTCGGGGCAATCATCATCGTGTATTGGTGATTGGCGGAAAATTCGTGGCAGCCTCGAAAGCGGAACGCGAGTATGTGATCGGCGATGGAGTTCGAACTATTCGGGAATTGATCGAGGAACTTAACCTTGATCCTCGACGAGGCGAGAACTATACGGATTATCTCGACTTTGTTGCTCTCAACGAAAGCACCGCGATCGTCTTGAATCAACAGGGATTAAACTTCGAATCCGTCCCGGAAAAGAATAAGGAAATACTGGTTAGTCACTTGGGTGACTTGACCGAAGATTGCACCGATCGAGTTCATCCCGTTACACAAGCGGCAGCAGTTCTCGCTGCAAAGACGATTGGCTTGGATATCGCTGGCATGGACCTTGTTGCGTCAGATATCTCCGTACCGCTTAGCGATCAATGCGGCTGCTTTGTCGAAGTAAACGCCGGCCCTAGTTTGTCGTCGCACGTCGCACCGCTCATCGGATCGCCGCAACCTGTCGGAGAAGCCGTGATCGACTTGCTTTTCCCAGACTCTCATCCAGCCAAAATCCCTACGATCCTTTTAATGAATGGCTCGGATGCAAATCCGCTAGCCAACGAACTGGCGCGTGAGTTTGCGAGTATCCAGTACAAAGTAGGCATCGCATCCCATTGCCGACCGACAACAATCGACAGTCCTACGTGGCCGATCGTATGTGAGCTTCATGATTATCGATCGTTGCTCATGCATCCGTTGTTGTCAGCCGTTATGCTTGAATGTTCGGCTCAGATCGTTGCCGAAAAAGGGGTCGATTGCTTGCATGCCGAATTCGTCATCTTGCCGCACGAATGGTTTACGACGCTAAACTCGATGAGTGCATCCGTTCGAGCAACTCTTCAAACGCTGCATCACCTCTTGGAATATCACGGGAAAGTGATCGTCTACGGCAGCGAGAAAATTGATTCGCAGAGCGTAGCCCAGGCGTTGAACTTGCCGTTGTCGAGAATCCAAATATCCGCCGATCAAGAGCAAGCGATACGGATAGTCTGCGATGGAGTTGAACGCAATTCTGTTTAGGGTAGTGGGGTGAAACGTGGCTACGCTTAGCTTTGCTGGGCGAGCAATTCGAGTTCGCCGGTTCGGATCAGTTCGAGGGCTTCGGCAGGCGAAGTGGATGATCGCAACTGCGTTAACCAAACGCTATCCGAAATCAACCGCGATAGTCTTGCGAGCAATCGTAAATGCACTCGATCATCGGTACTGCATATAAGAAAGAAAACGTCGGTTAAATGGCCAGAGGTATTCCCGAACGGCAATGGACTCGATGAAATTCCCAAGGCCAGCAATGGCTCGGCCAGGATCGATGATTGTGGGCGTCGAGGATGCAACATGGCGACGCCGTTTTCGAGAGCGGTCGGATGCAAATCTTCTCGGGCACTCACGGCATTGGCCATCGTGTCGGCATCCCAGAGCAGACCGGTTCCGGCCGCGACTTCGCACATCCGCCGAATAACACTACCGCGCGTTCGAGCCGCCAAGGGAATGGAAATCGCTTCGATCGGCAGATAGTCGGCGATGGCTGTGTAAAAATCATCGACATCGGCGGAACGTTCGAAGATGTTTTCCATCTTGCTCAACTCTTTAGGATCGCTGGCTCCGATTTTATCTTCGAGCCAATGATGGATATCGGATTCGGAAAAACGCCAATCTCCAGCAATACGGCGACCGGGAAGCCGTCCTTGCGAAGCGAGTTTTGCGATCTTGTCCGGCGTCATGTGAAGGTATGCGGCAAGTTGATCGACGTCGAATTCTTTGCTGGCCATGGGGAGAGGAATACTAGGTGCGGAAGTAAGTGAGTGGAAATTGAATGTTCGTGCTCGATCAAAGAAAAAATGGACAAAGCTCTTAATGATATTTTTTAGGGAATGCAACTATAGCCCAAAGCTAGCGTTATGGCTATGTCAAAATCGTCCGATTGATCTTTCGGCATATTGGGTAATGGAGTATGAGATTTGTTTGTCGAACCATTGCGCTTAGTTGAGCGGCAAAAAAGAATGTACCTGAATTCACGTAGTCGAGTCTCTCCGAGACTCTCTCAGCGTCTCGGAGAGACGCTTCTACGTGGTAGATTCTCGTCTTCCGCTCACTTTGACAGCACGTTGAAAATGTATGTAAACGTCCACCCTGACAAGGATGTCGTGGGACATGAAACGAATTGCGATTGCTGGTGCGGGTTTTTTGCTAACTGCTGGTCTTGCTATTTTCGCAATTGCCGTTGCGCAGCGCGATTCCCGGGAACGTGCCGGCGTGCTCGAAACGGTCAATCCGGACTATGCGCGCCAGAAGCCAACACCGATAACCTTTCCGTCGGACGTCAGGGAGTCGGCCAACACGCCGATGAACCACCTTCGAACGGTCGCTGAACCTTTGATGCGCGAGGTTCCCGAAGAATTTCAGATGGCGCCAGTCGATCAAGTGCCTCCAGAACGATGGCCAGACGAAGATGCCCCGGCCATAGGAGCGTTTGATTTCAATCAAGCTGGTCCCGTCGGAGACTCGCAGATCGCATTGACCGCTGGGCAAGGTCCGACTCCCGCCAAAAAACCTGGACTCGCTTCTCCTCCTGGTTTATTGCCGCCGCCTCAATTCTCGAACAATGAAAACCTCGGTGTCCCACCCTCGCCATTCCCCAGCGCTGCCAGCCTCCCAGCACCGCCCGCCTTGTCGAATGCTGCACCTCCGTCGTTTCCGATGATGCCACCCTCGTCGATGCCAACGCCAACTCCACTTCCTTCGTCTTTGCCGCCATCTTTGCCATCGTCGCCAACTTCGCCATCGCAGGCGCCGTCTTTGCCGACTGCTTTGTCGACGCCCGTTCCAACGCTTTCGCCATCGATTACCAGTTTGCCGTTACGAAGCGAATCGTCACCGCCTCGGGAACCATCGAGACAACGGGAGTCAACCTCTCCTCAGATGGTAAAGTTGGCCAGTGCAGCACCGGGTGCTCGACAAATGGACGGTGCGCAAAACCCAAGTCTCCAGATTCAAAAGCGGGCCCCCGAAGAAGTTCAAGTAGGTCAGCCGGCCACGTTCGCGTTGTTGGTTCGAAATGTTGGCGACGCGACGGCATACGAGGTATCGGTCGTCGATTCCATACCGCGAGGAACCCGACTTTCTAAAACAAGTCCGCCTGCCGAAAGCCGTCCGGACGGAACGCTCGTTTGGTCGTTGGGCGAAATGGCAGCCGGGAGCGAACAAGTCCTGACGGTCGAACTGATTCCAGAAACAGAAGGGGAAATCGGAAGCGTTGCCAGCGTGAATTTCGCCGCCCAAGCTTCGGTTCGAACCGTAAGCACACAACCGAAACTCGTCGTCAAGCAGATTGTCGAAAACAAAATCTTGCTCGGAAAGCCACTGAAGATTCAGGTCAGTGTAACGAATGAAGGGACCGGTGTGGCACGTGGTGTCTCGTTGGAAGAGAACGTCCCGGCCGGACTGCGTCATCCATCGGGTGATTACCTTGGAGCACCCTTTGGTGACCTCGTTCCAGGACAATCGCGAACCATCGACCTAGAATTGATCGCCGTCAAGCCAGGAATGGTTCGGAATCAAATCAGGGTCGTCGCGGCCAACACTTCGAGCAATGAGTCGAGTGTCGACGTCGAAGTCGTTTCGCCTCAATTGCAGCTTTCTATGTCCGGGCCGGGACTACGATACCTCGAACGTCAGGCAACATACCAAGTCAGCGTTACCAATCAAGGAACGTCGACCGCTTACGATCTTGAAATTGTTGCCAAATTACCGCGCGGTCTCCAGTACAACTCGTCCGGCAATCTCGGCGACTATAGTTCCAATCAACATGCCGTAAGCTGGAGACTCCAAGAATTGCCAGTCGGTTCGACGGCAACAACCGAGTTAACTTTGCTGCCAGTTGAGGAAGGCGAATTCGCTATTCGACTACAAAGTCAAGCCACCGGGGTCCAAGCAGAAGCGTTCGAAAAGCAAATTCGCATCGAAGGGCAAAGCGAACTATCGTTTACGATCGAAGATGATAACGATCCCATCGAAGTCGACGGAGAGACCACCTACGAGATTCAAATCACGAACACCGGTACGCGTATCGATGAGGATGTCCAACTCATGATCGAACTACCCAAAGGCGCGAAAGCTCTCAGACACAATGGCCCGGTCAACGTGAAAGAAACCGCTCAAGGTTTGTTGTTTGATCCCATCTCTCAAATGCGAGCCAAAGACCAACATGTTTTTCGATTTAGCATTCAGTTTTCTGAAAGCGGTGTTCAGGTCGTTCGAGCTCATTTGAAGAGCAAGTTGCGTCCGACGGCGGTCGTCAAAGAAGAAAGCACCCAAGTCTATCGCGATCAATGACTTTCTTGAGGCACGATCAACCTCATCAAAGCCCCACGAAGATCTCGGACCTTCAGCGGCATAGGCAGTAAGATATGCCGCTCATCGTGTTTGGCTGCGCGAATTATATGTTGCTGTTTAGGATCGACCAGCAAGATACTAGGAATACTCGACGTGTATTCTGTTTCCGCCAATTTGTTAAAAGCTTCAAGCGCTTGGACTCCCAAGTCAGGAGCACTGATAACAACACAGTCGACAGGATGGCTCTCGTCAGGCTGAAAGCGATCGAGAGCTCGATCTGGATCGCTAAAGACAAGGACTCGGTAACCGCGACTCTTCAAGCGTTGGCGGAGCAAATCTTGAAGTTCCATGCGACTCTCGACAACCATCACTGTTTTGCCAAGCCCTTCCTTGGCCATCTCTGCATCGACTTGAGCAACCACATGACCGTCGGTTTTTTCGTCGACATGGCCACTTTCCAATCGTTGAAGAACGGTCTGAACGTCATTCAGCATTGCATACGGCGTATGGTATCGCTTCTCCGGATTCATCTCCAAAGCTTTGTTGCAGATAGCTCCTACTGCGGGCGGTAAATCCGGAACCAGAGAACCGATCGATTTGATATCGGTAAATCGCGAGACGTTCAATCGAGCCATTCGATCGCGCGTTTCAAGCATTGGAGCTTCGCCAGTAATAATATGTTGCATGATCACACCGACGAAAAACAAATCGCTACGTGGATCACCTTTTCGAACGCCTGTCGCTCGTTCAAGCGTTGCGTAGTCAATCGCTCGAGCACTGGGACAGTCGGCGATTGCCTCTGGAGACGAAATATCGGCCATAGCGGCTAAACCAAAGTCAACCAATTTGCACCGACCAGATGAGGTGACTAAAACGTTGGTGAGCTTTAAATCGCGATGCGTAACACCCGACTGTGCTGCAAAATTTAGCCCCGCGCAAATATCTTGAATGACTCGCAAGGCTTCGACAGGTGAGAATCGTTTGCGAATCTTCAATAATTCGCGAAGTGTATCGCCCTCGACAAATTCCATCACCAAATACGGAGTCCGAGGATCGTTCACAATCTCAAAAATTGTCACGATATTGGGATGTATTAACTGGAGGCCCATTCGTCCTTCACGAAGGAATTGCTCGACTTGTGTTATCTGGTCGCGGTGCCGTTTTCGTAAGACTTTCACCGCGACGACTCGCTTAGTCTCTTTGTGCACGGCTCGAAATACTCGAGCAAACGTACCAGCACCGATCATGTAAAGGACTTTGTAGGGGCCATAGAAAAACCCAAGTCGTTCTCCGGTGAGCAGGCGATCTAGCTGGAAATTGGTGACTAAATCTTTGCGCAGTAGTATTGCCTGGAACTCATCAAGATTCGATTTGTCGCCTCGCATCTCGCTCCACGCCAGGTCGACTTGGTTTGAAGTTGCTAAGTCCAAATCGACAATCCTTTGTTTGAGCGTTGTCGGCGTGAATTCCATGGCTCAAATGTTCCCTGGTCGGTTTATGTTTGCAGTTCCAGAATAGAAGACAAAGTTCACGACGAAACTTTATTATAGTCACTCAATCTTAACGTCGGTGACTTCTTATTTCGGGCTCTTCCGCAGAATCTGTGGGGCAAAATTAACTATTTATCGTTACGAATAGAAAACCGAAGTTTCAACGGATGCCCGTTTCGCATTGGATTTTTGAGGCATCAC
>Ga0163150_10003323_pt1 | contig 22795 bp, 21 predicted proteins | sample OliLakLV19P2IB_FD_148628 | JGI IMG/M metagenome (GOLD analysis project Ga0163150, IMG submission 148628) | Freshwater microbial mat bacterial communities from Lake Vanda, McMurdo Dry Valleys, Antarctica - Oligotrophic Lake LV.19.P2.IB | ecosystem: Environmental > Aquatic > Freshwater > Lake >...
CTCTGTACCTCCAAATCCACTACTACAATACCGCACGCATACACACCACACTGAAAACAACACCCATGCGATTCAAGCAACATCTTTTATCTCCTAGCAATGTGTTTTAAGAAAGGGGTACTTGCCATTGAGCCGAAAAATATGGAGGAGACGTATGAGTTTTTGATTCTGGTGGAGAATAAACTTCTGGCAAATTCCGCCCCCCCGCACAAACGCAGATTTCCCCTCCACAAAGGCGGCTTCCTGCAGGGAATCCCATTCCTGCTGCTTCAACACAAGCACCAATAGTCATAACTCCTTTACCAACTCCTTCACCAACTCCTTCACCAACTCCTTCACCAACTCCTTCACCAACTCCTTCACCTACACCGACTCCAACACCTACTCCAACACCTACTCCAACGCCTACTCCTACTCCAACACCTACTCCAACGCCTACTCCTACTCCAACACCAACTCCTACTCCAACACCGACTCCAACTCCAACACCAACTCCTACACCTACACCGACTCCAACACCTACTCCAACACCTACTCCAACACCTACTCCAACACCGACTCCTACACCGACTCCAACACCTACACCGACTCCTTCACCAACTCCTTCACCTTCACCTTCACCTTCACCAACTCCAACACCTTCACCAACACCTTCACCTTCACCTTCACCTTCACCTTCACCAACTCCAACACCTTCACCTTCACCTTCACCTTCACCTTCACCTTCACCTTCACCTTCACCAACTCCAACACCTTCACCTTCACCTTCACCTTCACCAACTCCTTCACCAACTCCTTCACCAACTCCTTCACCAACTCCTTCACCAACTCCTTCACCAACTCCTTATAACCAAAAAGATGCAATAGCTGAGACCAAAGAACGTATCCGAATGGCGATCAGCAGAGAAGAGTCGACTATCAAAGGTGCAACAGAAAATCGCAAGAGTTCCGGTTGGTTTGGTCAATTTAACCGAGGGTTAATCGGTTCAGATCCTTATACGATGGAGATCAAAAACAGTGAGCATCTGATTGGCACGATGAAGATTGCACAGCAATACCTCGATCAAGCAGAGAACGTGTCAGATGATACGCAAAAAATGGCATCGCTGAACACCGCGAGACGGTTACTGGGAATGCGCCAGGTCGATAATAATTTCCGGATTACGACAGGCGTCCGATCTGAACAGGAGCAACGCAGGAGAGTGATTGATTCCACGGAAAACATGGAAGCGGAGCAAAAGGCGCTGGACGCATCCGAGAGTTTTGCCAAAAATTCTATTATTATCGCCGGCACAGCGCCGATAGGTCTGGGTGCTGTCGGTCTAAAAGCGGCAGCCATGGCAGGCGCGCGAGCAGGTGCTGCCAGCGGTTTGGGTAGTTCGCTCTATGACAACTGGGAAAGTAAAAAATCATTTATGGAGGCCAGACGCGACGATGTGGTTAACACAGTTTCTGGTGCAGTGATGGGAGCGGGTGGTGGCACACTGGGGTACGGAGTGGGAAGGCTCGGTGGGAAAACACTCGAAAATGTCGGACGCACAAAAACATTGGGAAGAATGAGGGAAGCAATCGGCGGAACATTCAATGCTTTGCGTAGTCGGTTAGGATTTAAAACAGCCGCAAGTGCGGACGCCCTTAACTCTTCTACTGTGAACATGATTGATGATCTTGTGCCAGATAATATCCCCTTGGTTTCATCTCATGCCACTTCTACACCTGTTGCTCGACCGAAATCTACATTCAGAAAAATTGATGAATGGGCTGGAGAAAAAATGGATAACCTCGTAAACGGATTCCGCAATAGATTTGGTTCGCGTCGCATTGACGGATCAGATATTGAAACTTTTTTGGATTCAAGAGCTCAAGGCCTTTTCTTTACCACTTTCAAAAGAAAAGGTACGGACATTGTGTGTAATTTTATGGATAATACGGGTGTTGAAATAGAAAAAAAGATACCATTCAACGATTTTCAGAAGTTTATGAGTACTCGAAATCAGGTAGAAAAATTAAGAATCCGTGACATATTGTCGAGCAGTGCAAAAAAAATGGAATCACGAATGATTAATGTTTTGAATGAGAAACTGGGATATCCATTAGGAGTCGACGGGTATAAATTGCAAACTCTATTAGAACAGCTTAATCCTAAGGGCTTTTCATTAAAAGATATTACGTCTCATGATTGGGGGGACACGTTTAATATCGTTTTATTGGATGCAGATAAGGTCACGAAGAATATCGTGATTCAAACGATTAACATTCCTTAATACCGTATTAACAGAGATTAGAACGATTCCTGAACTGATTCTAAAAACTCCCCATACCCCCGCACATAATCCGTCTCCGCTTCGTCATACGGCAAATCCGCAATCAGCAATAAAATCGTATCCGGCTGAAAGTTCGAGAGTGTCCGCCAGACCTGCGGGGGAATAAACAACGCAGTGTTCGGATCGTTCACAACAAAGCTCTCTTTTGTAGTTCCGTCATCAATCTCAATCGTGCAGCCGCCCTGCAGCGCGACGACAATCTCCTGCATCTTGTGATGCGCGTGTTTGCCACGGACATCATCCGGTTGCATATCCCGAATGACAACGACTTTTCCAATCGAAAAGGGGAGGCCGGACGGTTCCTGAAACATCGTCAGCTGCGCATTGCCGGTTGGTTTTGCCGCAAAGGGAATCAGCTGTGCCTTATCCATGGTTCTTCCGGTATTCCTCCAAGTACGTGGAAATGTAGTCGATCAGCTTGGTTTTTGGTGCCCATCCCAATGCGCGGATCTTCTCGCAGTTCACGGAGTAACGGATATCTTGGCCCCAGCGATTTTCGATGAAGTTGATCCACGTGTGCCAGTCATCATCGGGCTTCATCTGCTGCGCGATCATCTGTACGACGTCCAACACGCTGTGTTCTTCATTGGAGGAAATGTTGTAGGTTTCACCAATGGTGCCTTTTTCCAGCACCGTCAGAATCGCCTCGCAGTTGTCACCCGCGTACATCCACTCGCGTTGGTAGCTGCCGTCGCCATGCACGGTCATCGGTTTATTGTTCCATAAATGCTCAACGGTTTTGGCGAAGAGTTTTTCGGGGTACTGGCCGTAGCCGTAGTTGTTGCATGGGCGGCAGATCATTGCCTTTACGCCGTAGGTTTCTTTCCATGCATTGACCAGCTGGTCCGCCGCCGCTTTCGTTGCGGAGTAGGGGCTGGAGGGGCAGAGCATGCCGGTCTCGGTTGCAGAACCATTGTGCAGTGTGCCGTAGACTTCATCGGTTGAAATGTGGAGCATCACCGGGCGGTCACTGGGGTCTTTTGCGTTGATCAACTCCAACAGATTGTAAACGCCGCGCACGTTGCTCTCGAAAAAGACACCGTTGGCAACAATGGAGTTATCGACGTGGCTTTCGGCGGCGAAGTTTACAATCACATCTACGCCCGGCGGCAGATGGGTCATGGTGCAGATGTCCTCTGCAATGAATTCATACTCCGGATGGTTGAACTCGACGTCTTTGCGTGCGGCATAGGTCTTTTTATCCAAGTTAATAACGTGGTAACCACGCTTTAGCGCCAGATCCACGAAGTAGGATCCGATAAAGCCGAGGCCGCCAGTGACGAGGAGTTTCTTCATGTGAAAAACGTCGGAGCCGCGCCACTATACGCTCTTTCCCATTATTTCGTCATCGTGATCACGGCCAACATGCCCCATATGCGGCAAATAGCTTCTTTCCACGATTTAGGCAGCAGTTTGCCCAACGGCAGGATGGGGTGTGGAAGCTGCTGCGGCATAGTGTGGTTGTCGTGGATGGCGATCTTCACATCGCGGAATGCCGAGAAAAGTCGGCGAAATTGAGACTTTGAATAGAATCGAGCCAGCATATTTCCACCTACCTTTGCACCGTCTGTGTAGCGGTTGATGAGGGACTGGTTGTCATATTTCAGGTATTTCCCCCGGATGATGCCACGACCTAACTGGATGCAGTAGCGTAGATGGACCGAGTTACTATGATACATCATCACCATACACTTCCCGCCCGGCTTCAGGACGCGGTGGATTTCCGCAATTGCCTGCTCGGTTTCGGGCATGTGCATCAGGCATCCCCATGCGCAGACAAAATCGAAGGTGTTATCGACAAATGGCAGATGCTGAGCGTCTGCTTCCAGCACCTCGGCAGTCAGTCCGTACAGCGCCAAGCGTTTTTTTGTCAGTTCCACCGCTTTCGGTGTCAGGTCGATGGCAGAGACATTGGCGCCCATGCGAACGAACTGCTCGGTTAAGATTCCCGTTCCGCAGGCGATATCGAGCACTTTCTTTCCTTTTAGGCCCTTCATATCGACATAGCGCGTCAGAAAGGGGTAGCCGCCGTGCTGCATAAATGGGATCCATTTGAGGAACTTGCGGTCGACGTTGCGGAAATACTCCCATGATCCCTCATCGGCATCGACGAAGTAGTTGAATGGGTTTTCGTGCCACCAATTGCGGACTTTGGCATTCAGAGTGTCGTCATTGACGAATGTTTTGCGCATCGGGAGACTAAGAGGGATGAAAGTGACTCCAACTGTACCCGATTGTATGCATATTGCCTACTGTACAAATGTCCGCCTGCCTTCAGAACGTGCTCACGGGCACCAGATTGCCCAAGTGTGCGATGCGCTGATTGGCTTAGGGAATGCGGTGACGGTGTTTGCGACTATTCGTGAAGAGACCATTAATCAGTCTTTTTCGTCGTACTACGGCGTCAGCGACAAAATCAAACTTAAGCACATCGGGTACAAGACGCATATCCCCAACTGGCCGCCACTCCGCCCGCTCCGCTTATTTTTGCAGAACCGCGGGCTTATGCGCGATTATAAAACAGAGCTGATGTCTGATCGTTTCGATCTGCTTTACACACGATCACCTGCGCTACTTTCGACGCTCATTGCAACGGGGATTCCGGTGATCCTCGAACTTCATCAGCTCCCGCGCCGCGGAAAGCGCAGGTTTATTCGCCAGTGTGGAGAGTGTCGCATGGTCGCCTGTTTGACGTCTGCTATTCGCGATGAATTGATTTTGTGGGGCGTACCGAGTGATCGATTGATAGTGGAAGGGGACGCGGTGGATCTCCGCCGTTTTGAGCATGTGCCGTCGAAGGACGATGTGCGTACATCCATCCATTTGGATACCGGTCGCATGGTGGTCGGCTACGTCGGGCGTCTCAAAACGCTCTTCATGGAAAAAGGCGTTAAGCATTTGTTAGAGGCGATGAAAGAATTACAAACAGAGAAGAAGTTCATGGCGTTGATTGTCGGCGGACCGGAAAAAGATCGGTTGGAGTATCGGCAGATGGCTGAGCGCCTTGGTCTCACTGATGACGATGTGCGCTTCATTAGTGAAGTGCCTGCAAAAGAAGTGCCTGCGATGCTCAGTGCGTGTGATGTCCTCGCGATGCCGTTCCCTGATTTCCCGCATTACCGCCGCCACATGTCGCCGCTCAAAATGTTCGAATACATGGCGGCGGATCGTCCTACCGTTACATCGGATCTCCCTACTGTCCGCGATGTGCTGAGCGAGGAGACAGCGTTTTTCTGTGTACCGAGTGACAGTCATTCGCTGGCGCAGGTACTCCAATCAATCTCTGCAGATCCTAAAGATGCTCGAAAGCGCTCCACCCAAGCCCGAACACTTGTTGAACGGTATACGTGGGAGGAGCGGATGAAGCGCGTGCTCGCAGCTGCTCACACGGAGTGATACAGCTTTTCGATTGCGACGACAGTCTTGTTGCTGTCATGTTGCTCCGCCCATGCACGGCAATCCGATCGCTTGATTTTCCGGTCAATCAGAATATCCGCCATCCGTTCTGCGATAGCATTGATGTTTTCAGGGTCGCAGACATAGCCACTGAATTCATTCTTAATCGCTTCGGGACATCCTCCCGTCATCGACCCGATGACCGGCGTACCACGGGCATTCGCTTCCAGAAACACGAGCCCGAACCCCTCGAAATATTCGCCCTCTTGGAGTGAGGGCATGAGGAAAAGGTCAGCTGACTGATAGGCCGTATCCAGTGCTTCATCACTGATGGAGCCCTTGAGGTGCACCACATTCTCCAGTTCAAGTTTCTGGATAGTTTCACGTAATTCTTGTACGAATGCGGCGTCCGATGCATAGGACCCAATGATGTCATAGCGCAGTTGCACAGGATGTTTCTCTAGGAATTGTGCGACTGCTTTTATGGACTGCATCAATCCTTTTTTCCGCTTCACAGCGCTCACGCTGATGACAGAGAGAGTGTCAGTCTTTTGCGCGCCGGACAGTTTAATGCCGTTCAGGTCGATCGCGTTGTGGATGACCGTGATCTTTTGGTCGAGCCCCGCACTCGCATACAGGCCCGATTCCGATTCTTGCAGATGCTGCTTAGTGAACGCACTCACAGATATAATGCCGTCCATCTGCCGGTAATACGTCTCTGCCAGCTCCCGCGATTCAGTATTCATTCGCAGCGGAACAACCGCATACGTTCCGTGAATGGTGAGGACACTCTTCCAGTCATGCGCGCCGAGGAGCGGCAGTATCAGTGCGTATGGTTCGGCAATGAAGTGCACGATATCAGGTTTGATCCTCCCCAAAAGGCGTCCAAGACGGTATGCATGAAACCGTCGTAATATTCCACTTTGAAGATATCCGGTTGGTTCGCGCAGCAACGCATATTCGATACACCAGTCCGCGCCGGTTGTCCGTATGCCGATGACATGAATCTCATGCCCCCGTGCAGCCAAGGATTTTCCGAGGTCCAGAGCATACCTGCTCCAGCCGCTGCGGCCGTCTATGTCAGGTGTCACCAATGCGATACGCATGAGCGAGAGTATACGCTACAATCGTGGCCCGTTTCTCTTTTGCTATGACTCTCGCATCCGCCGACGAAAACAAGCGCATTTACAGCACCCTCCACGATCAAATTCATGCCAAGCGCTTCAACGCGACGTCTCCCATCCGCCGGCATGCGCATGCCATGCAGTATCAGCGGTTCGTCGATCTTGTCCCGCCCGGTTCGACGGTGCTCGATTCCGGCTGCGGCGAAGGAATTCTCAGTGTGATGCTGGCTAAGCATGGCTGCATTGTCACGGGAGTTGATTTATCACAGCCGAACGTCGACGCATGCAAGAAATACGGTGCAGATGAAGGTGTGGCTGATCGTGTCACGTTTTTCGTCGGTGATGCGGAGCATCTGCCTGCTGCCGATAAGTCCTTCGATTACGTTGTCTCAAGCCATGTGCTGGAACACTTGCCTGACTTTGTGCAGGGAGTGCGCGAAATTAACCGTGTTGCAAAAAAAGGCGCGGTTATCGCAATTCCCACCTGCCTGAATCCCAGTGCCATGACATTGTTGGGTGGTGATAAATACTGGTCGTTCTCGCGCAGAACTCCCTATGCATTCTTTTACGGACTGCTTCGCGTGTTCGTTGCGTTTGTGACGGGAGAGCAAGGCGTCAACGAAGGCTATGCCGGACGCATGGATCTCATCCATATCTGGCGGTTCCCGTGGAGAGGGAATCGACTGCTGCAGGAAGGCGGTCTCACCGTGCAGTCGTACGGTGCGAGCTCATTTATTCTTCCTTATTTCTCGTTCCTCCTTCCGTTCACGCGGTTCATGGAACGGTTTTTTGCCGCTCCGGTACTGCGAAATTGTGGCTACGGGACAACGTATTCCTGCGTTCCATCTGCACGACCGTAGTCAGGATTCCCTCCCGATGCCGATCCACCGCAGGGTTTTCGAAATTGCCAGTTTGTACCAGCGCCAGTAGCCCGGTGTGCGACGGAAGATTTTCCATTCGCGTTTCCACGGAATAGGGTTGCCCGCCCACGTTGTGGGAATTTCGGTGATGCGTGCGCCGGCGTTGTAGGTGCGGAAGAGGAGGGCCATCGAGTATTCAGTCCCTGCATCAGTGATGTGATAATTGATCGTGTGCAGGAAGGATCGGCGGTACATTTTGTATGAGTTGGCGCAGTCACGGGTGGGGATACGCGTCAGTAGACGCAGCGAGAAGCAGACGATGCGCGACAACTTGTCCTGAATCCACGGGCCGCTGACTTTGCCGCCGCCTTTCATATAGCGCGAACCGCAGACGACATCGAAGGGCTCCGTCGAAAGCTTGTGCAACATGCGGTTGATGGTCGATGGATCATCGCAGCAGTCCGCCATGATCGGCACAATGGCGTCGCCCTGCGCCTTCTCAAACCCAGTAATGAGTGTGTTGCCGAACCCTCGGTTGCCCGCATTCGTCATTAGCTTCAGTTGTGGGTGCGTGGACTGGAGGTCCCGCACGATCTGCTCCGTGGTGTCCGTACAATGATCGGCAACGACAATTACTTCATAGTCGATTGTCACATCGGCAAACACCCGCAGCAACGTTTTGCTGATGTTTTTTCCCTCGTTGTACGCCGGTATGACGATGGAAACATTCATGGGTAGAGTTTTTTACTGCGCAGGATGGCATTGGCTTCATCAGATCTGTCTACCGCCTTCTCGTTTTCTGCCCATTCCACAAGCTCGCGAAGACCGTCCGCAAACGACATGGTTGGTTCCCACCCCACCTGTTCTCGGATTTTCATCGTATCGGCAAAGCAATGCCGAATGTCGTTTTTCCGTCCTTCTCCCGTAATCACGGGCTTAATGCTGCTTCCCAGCGACTGCGCGACGGCCACCCCGATATCGCGGATGGGCATCGCGGTGCTGCTGCCGATGTTGAACATCTCGTAATCGCCTTTGTCAGTTTCCAGTGCTATCAGGAATGCTTTGACTACGTCATGCACCGAGATGAAATCGCGGGACTGCAGACCGTCTTCAAAGATTGTCGGGGGGTTATTGTTCTTGATGCGCGAGGCGAAAATCGCCATGACGCCGGTATATGGGTTGCTCAAACTCTGGCGCGGACCGTACACGTTGAACAGTCGGAAGGCCGTTGCGGGAATACGGTAGATTTTGGCGATATTCAGCAGCATGTCTTCCTGCATGTTCTTCGTCAGCGAGTACATCGTCGCAGATTGGCGTTCATCCGCTTCTGTGATTGCGCAAGGTTCGACGATTGCGTTGCAGTGCGGGCAATGGACCTGCCAGTCTTTCCGCGCGAGATCTTCTTCTTTGCGCAGTCCGGGTCGCACTCTGCCGTGTTCAGGGCACAGATACGCCCCTTCGCCATACGATGTCATACTCGTCGGCATGAGGATTTTTCGGATAGGGAGCTTCTGATTTACGATGCAGTCAAGCAGGTTCGCGGTCCCGCCGACATTCACATCTGCATAGTGTTTGATCTCGTACTGCGACTGGGCAACGCCGACGGCAGCCGCCATATGAATGACGACATCAATGTCCTGCAGTGCCGCACTAAGTGCATCGGAGTCGCGCACATCGCCCCGCACAAACTCCGCACCCGCATTCAGGTATGCAGGGATCTCCCCATGATGGACCTGATCTTCCAGATTATCGAATACGCGCACGACGTCGCCCTTCGCAATCAATGCATCGGTCAGAAAGGATCCGATAAAACCGGCGCCACCAGTGATAAGAACACGTTCACTCATAGCTCAAGATCGGTGTTTCTGAACAATCTCTTCGAGGATCGCATCACAGTCATATTGATGACTCCACTCTGGGTAGTGCTGCTTGAACTTCTCCATACTGGAAACGTACCAGATGTGGTCACCTATGCGCGATTCATCCACAAGCGTCACATTTGCTTTTTTCCCCAGCAGTTTCTCCGTCTTTTCGATAGCTTCCAACATGGAGATGTTGCTATTGCGTGCGCCCCCGAGGTTGTAGACCTCGCCGCTGCGCGGGTTGCTTGCGAACGCATCAAACGCAGCAATCACATCTGATGCATGAATGTTGTCGCGGACCTGTTTCCCCTTGTAGCCGTAGATCGTATAGGGCGCTCCTTCCGCAATGCACTTCACGAGATACGCGAGGAAGCCGTGCAGCTTTGCGCCGCTGTGTGCCGGTCCGGTAAGGCAACCTCCGCGGAATATGCAGGTCTTCATGCCGAAGTACCGGCCGTATTCCTGCACCATCACGTCTGCTGCAACCTTGGAAGCGCCGAAGACACTGTGCAGGCAATCGTCGATGGACATCGATTCATCAATGCCGTTGAAGTACGGATGACTTTCCTCGATCTCCCATCGTTTTTCCAATTCGACCAATGGCAGGAAGTTCGGACGATCACCGTAGACCTTGTTCGTTGACGTAAAAATGAATGCGGCCTCAGGACAGTGTTGCCGCGTCATTTCCAGCAGAATCAGTGTTGCAAGCGCGTTGACCGTAAAGTCCGTCAGTGGCTCTTTGGCGGCCCAGTCGTGTGACGGCTGCGCTGCAGTGTGGATGATTAGATCAAACGGCTTCTTTGAAAACAGCGCGTTCATAGCTGTTTCATCGCGCACATCTGCGTCGACGTGCGTGTAGTTGCTGCAACTTTTTTTCAGTGAATCCGCGTTCCACTTCGTCGAGGCAGACTCTCCGAAGAAATAACTGCGCATATCGTTATCGATACCGGTGACGTCGCAGTCTCGCTCACAGTAATACTGAACGGCTTGAGACCCGATGAGACCGGCGGAGCCGGTGACGAGAACGTGTTTCATAGGGAGGGGATATTACTTGCTCCAGACGATCCGGTACAGGTTCTGATTGTATGTCGAGGGTGCATTCGTCACGGGCACCAATTGCAGAGCACGGTGTAGGATGGTGTACAGATTATCGGAACGTTGCTCCATTGAGGGGATAAAGAGGTATTGGACGTTCTTTGAGAGCAGGTAGTCGCGTACCGCCGCATCACCCTCTTTTACTTTCAACGGCATCATCGGATCGATATTTCCCGCAAGATCCTGCACAGGCAGGTCGGTAAACAGCGCAAACCGCCCGTGGTCGCGCACGCCCACGATGGAGCCTGCGGGCAGATTTTCCTGCGGCCAGCGATACGGAGCCCAGTAGGTATCCAGCTGTTTGTGCGTCGGGCGGCCAGTCAGACTGAGGTTCGCCGCCCACGGCATGTGGTTAAGAAGGTCATAGAAAGAATAGGCGGAGAGTGTCAGTGTGGTTACTGTTGCGATGCCGATTAGGACTTTATTCTCCAGCATGCGGACGAACAGAACGGCGACGGAGATGCAGAGAAGATGTACTGCAGGGTTGACGTATCGAAGTCCGTGGAAATCGGGGAAATACCACTGGTATACGATGAGCATGCCGAGGAACGCGGTGCAGTAGACGATCGTTAAGACCGAAAACGGACGGGTTTCTTTCTTCTTCAAACCGTAGAGCAGACCTATGACCCCCAGCAGCGAACTCCCCATTGCGACGCTCAACAGCCGTTCCATCTGGAAGTTATTCCAGATCACGATCTTCAGATAGGAAAGCCACGACGTCATACCGTTTTCCATCCCATGCCATGCCAAGGCGATCTCCCGTCGCCCCACCTGATTTGCAAGGAACGGAGAGCCCGTGCGGATGACCTGCCAGCCGATGAGCAGCGCAAAGAACGCGACGGACACGAGACAGAATCCGGTGAGCATCTGCATTGTCTGTTTTCTTAGGGGCTTCTGGAGGAAGAGATCGACGAGTAGCACCAGTCCGACTACTCCTACAATGAAGATGCCGTCTCCGCGCACCAGCATGCTCAGGCCTGCAGGTACGCCGACCAACGCTCCGCGCAGCCATGCATTCCTGATGCGATCCAAACCCACTCCGAGATAGGCCGCAACGGTCAGTACCACGCATAAGGTGAACAGTGCCGTGTCCATTCCGTTCATCGCTTCAAAAAACGCATTCGCGGTGAAGGTCGCAAGAATGAAGGCAACCCATGCAATCAGCCTGTCATTCGTGACACGCAGGGCGAGGGCGAAGGTGACCAGCGTTGCGAGAGCACCAAAGAATGCGGATAGAACGAAGGTTATTTGAATTGCACGGTCGAATGGAAAGATTACGTGATTGAGGGCCGTAAGATAGGTCCAGAATGGTGGCGCACCGGTCGTCGGGTCGATGCCGTTGTAGCTGAACCCGAGGCCTGCTGCGATATTCTTCGCCACACGCATGATGATAAACGAGTCATCGATGATCCACGATGTCATACCTAACGCGAGTGCAGGGGTGGTCAGCAGGTAGAGTGCTTTTACAAGAAAGACTGCCGCTGCGACGCTGATCACGAGAACGTTTCGTTTGAGAAAAAATTGTTTTGAATCCATGCTGAAAATGTATCGCAAAACTGCACGAAGAGCCAAGCAATTTACTTCAACGCGCTTCGATCAGCCTTTCTGTGTGACGAGGAAGAAGGTCGCGCCGGTCTTCCGGAAACAATGACGGAGCAGCCACTCGTACGGGTGCACTGCCGCATGATGACCACTTAGTTTGCTGAGGTGATTATAGGTTTCAATGTGCACGGTGCGGTATCCGTACGCGTCCATCAGCGTGAACGGATCAAAGCCTTCCTCTTTTCTAATACCTCCTGCCGTCGGTGAATGCACATCGATCAGTGCCGAGAGGTCGCTTCGGGTCAGCGGTTCCGTAATCAATCCTTCTGCGAACAATGCTTTATTAATGGGCGCGAGCAGTGGATGCTCTTTTGCGGCCACTACATGTGCGTAGAGACCGATGCGCTTCAGCAGCATTGCTGCCATGCGTTTCGGGGTCATCTGCTGAAAGACGCGGAATTGTGTCAGCAGAAAGCTCTGGAAAAAACGGTTATTTGGTTCGTGCCCGATGATCAGGAGCCCGTTCGGGCGCAGCACGCGCGTGATCTCTGTTAGAAATTTTGTCGTATCCGGCACATGGTGGAGCACGGAATTCATCATGACCATATCGACCGAGTTGTCCGGCAGCGCGAGTTCTTCACCATCCATTTTCAGCGGCTTCACAACTAATCCCTTCTTCACTTTTTCTAGACGTGGAACGGTCAATTGCAGCATCTGAGCCGAGATATCTGCACAAACCAGTGTATCGCCCTCTCGCAGGTGGGGCAGCAGTCTGTCGCCGACAAAGCCTGTTCCGGTGCCGATATCCAGCAGTGTCGTCGGCCCTTCGTGTCGCGGGAACTTTGCAGCGAGAACTCTGTCCCAGCGGTCCACTTCGTTCTGAAAAATCTCTGGATGAACGGTGTCGTATGCTTCACCTTCGAGATCGTGAAAGAGTTCGTTCACACGCAGGACTAGCCGGCGGTGTGTGTCGTTATGCGTCATAAACAGTGTCGAACCATGCACACAACTGAATCAGCGAAGCAATCGTGTGCAGATTATATTTCTCACAGCTGTTATGCTTGTCGATGATGGTACGGAGAGTTCCGACATCAAACAATTCTTGAATCCGTGGATGATCCAACATCGACTCTGCCAACGGCGCACATTCGCGGCGCAGCCACTTGGCCAACGGGGGATAGAATGACGATTTTTTTAGTGTGTAGAGGTGCTCAGGGAGGACATCTCGATATGTTTCTTTCAGCAATGCTTTAGTCTGTCGCATCGTGACATGCCAGTTGGCCGGCGTGGCATGGGATGCAGCGACGATGCGTTCATCGACAAACGGTACGCGGCCTTCGAGTCCGCTACCCATCATGGTCGCGTCGGTCAGGCGCAGTGATTCATCGATGAGCCAGAGACCTCGGTCGAACTCCATAAATTCACGGATGTCGTCTGTCATCGGCAGTTCTTCATAGCGGTCGGTAAACAGCATAGTTGTCGCCAGCCGATCGAACCAATCGCCGCGTGCGATCTCCAATCCTTCAGAAACAGGACGAGCCAACAATCGCTCAGCGAGCATCGGCCCCGGGCTTAGCTGCAGTACATCTTTTGGATAGCCGAATCCTCCGCCGATGGTTGCGCGGATGGAGGGGGGAATCATATGCAGTCGCTCCAGAATCTTTGCGATGCGATAACGGGGATAACCGCCGAATAACTCATCTCCTCCTGCACCGGACAGGGCAACATCGACACTCTTCTTCGCTTCTTTCGAAAGTAAAAACTGCGCAACGGCGACGGCATTCGCGTTGGGCTGATCCAACACTCTGGCTGTATCGGTATATAGATCACGGAACAGATCCGCGGTCAGAAATACTTCGGTGTGGTCCGTTCCATAGTGTTCTGCGGTTTTCTTGGCCAGCTCTGCATCGGTATTAAAGCGCACTGCACCTTCTTGCTCTGATGCTTCAAAGCGCACCGTAAACGTTTTAATAGGCTTCTGTGCATGGTTACTCATGTGATGCAGCAAGATCGAGGAGTCCATGCCGCCACTCAGGAATAACCCCACTGGCTTATCAGAAACCAAATGCTGCGCCACGACGTGGTCCATCAGCGCAGGGAAGCGCTCGCGGAATTCTGCTTTTGATGCATAGGCGTCTTCCTCCATCACGTGGAACTGTCTGCGTGCCTCTTTGCCCTTGGACCATGAAATGATTGTCCCAGCCGGCACTTGTTCAATGCCTTCACATAATGTCTGCGGCCCCGGTACGTACTGCAGGCGCAGATACTGTGATAGGGCAGTCATGTTGAGCGCGGGTTTTTGCGGCAACGCACGCATCAGTGCGCGCATCTCCGAGGCGAATGCGAGATTGCCCTTTGGATAGGCGATGAACAGTGGCTTGATGCCGCCGGTATCACGAGCCAAGTGCCAGGTATCAGTTCGCGTATCGTAGATACAGAAGGAAAACATTCCGCGCAGCTTCGTCACGAATCCCATTCCTTGTTTTTCATATAATTTCAGGAGCACCTCCGTGTCGGTCGTTGTCCGGCATTTTAAGTTCTCTCCGTCACGCAGTTCGCGGTAGTTGAAAATTTCCCCATTGTAGACAATTCCGATCGTCTTGTCGTCATTCCACATCGGCTGATCGCCCTCTGGTCGCGGGTCCAGAATTGCGAGGCGTGCATGGCCAAGAGATGCATTGTCTCCCACCCACACGGCATTGCCGTCCGGGCCGCGGTGCACGAGTGCCTCTGTCATCCGTGTGATGACTTCTCTGTCCGAGCCGGCGATTCCTGCTATACCGCACATAAGTAACCGCAGTATACCTGCCATTATCGCACTACGATCACTTTTTTCATCTTAGGCTGGATATTGGCGCAATGATCATATCTTCTGTACGAGATCATGTGCCATCATGCGGCGCACAAGCTCGTGGAAGTTTATCGATGGTTTCCAGTTCAGCACTCGATGTGCTTTGGAGGCATCTCCCAAAAAGCAGGACACCTCGGACGGGCGGAAATAGTGTTTGTCTACCATGACAATCGTTTTACCGGACGCACGATCAACTCCTATTTCATCTATGCCAATTCCTTCCCATACGATGTTCATGCCGACGTGCTTCGCGGCTTCTTCTACAAACTCACGTACTGAGTGCGACTCGCCGGTTGCAAGTACGAAGTCCTCCGGTTTGTCCGCCTGCAGAATAAGATGCATGCCGCGCACATAATCTTCCGCATGACCCCAATCGCGTTTGGCATCCAGATTACCCAATTGCAGTACATCCTGCATCCCATACTTTATACGGGCCAGACCCCGCGTGATTTTGCGTGTTACGAAGGTTTCTCCGCGCCGTTCGGACTCGTGATTGAAAAGAATGCCGTTCGAGGCGAAGAGTCCGTAGGACTCGCGATAGTTGCGTGTCATCCAGTAGGCAAATTGCTTCGCAATTGCATACGGGCTTCGTGGTCTGAGGGGTGTGTTTTCCGTTTGAGGAGTTTCAGCAGCATCTCCGTACATTTCGCTGGAAGAAGCCTGATAGAAGCGTGTATCAATCCTCGTTTCACGAATGGCTTCCAGTAAACGCAGTACGCCGAGACCTGTCACATCGGCGGTGTACTCCGGCATATCGAATGATACTTTGACGTGGCTTTGCGCCGCGAGATTGTAGATCTCGTGAGGCTTGGTCAGAGTCAGAATTCTATTCAGGCTGCTTGAATCCATCATGTCCCCGTAATGAAGATGGAGACGTCCACCTGCTTTCTCTCCTTCGTCGAAGGCATGCGTGATTCTGCCAGTATTGAGACTTGAGGAACGGCGGATCATTCCGTGCACCTCATAATCATTCTGTAAGAGCCACTCGGCTAAGTATGAACCGTCCTGCCCCGTAATGCCGGTGATTAAGGCGCGTTTCATAAGGATTGATTGGAAGGGGGCGTCATCTTCACCAGCACATACCCCGTGATGCTATAGGTCAGACGGAAGAGTCCGCGGGAAATGATGGCACCCATGGGGCCGAATGAGGGAACCAACGATGCAAGAGAAATCATGTAGACCCCCGAGGCAATCCAGTTATTCCATTGCACCAAACGCACATGACCCCGCGCTTCCAAAAACTGCGGATAGACCGATGACGGTGCAGTAATCAGCGTGATGGCGGCAACACTCGTTAGTAGCACCAGCTCCTGTGCGGGGTAGAGCGGGAACAGGAAGGGGATGATGAACGGGGTCAACAGCACATACAGTGCGATGCCGCACCCAAAGAGGAGCGTGCCAACCAGCACACCGCTCCCCATCTTCCGTCTCCGCTCCGGCGTGTCCGCACCGCTTGCCTGTTTTGCAAAGAGAATGGGGAACATTTCCTTCGTCCACGTTTTGATCTGCTCGGGAATTAGCAATGCGACCGAGAGGAGCGCGAGTTGATTGAGTCCAAAGAATGCGGAGACGATCAGCCCGTCCAGATACCACGACACAGTCGACGGGATCGTCGCGATGCTCAGGTTTGCAGCGGTCAGCAGAAGTGTTTTCTGGGATCCCGTACTCTGCATTTTTCTTGCAAAGGGGACCAGAGCGGCGATGTAGACAATCGCCGGTACGGCGGTCGTCAGTGTCAGCAGGAGCAGCGAAGATGGATGTAGCAACAGCATCGTAAGGACCGATACGGTGATCAGCACGTTCGAGAAAAGCGAGATGCGGAACGCGCGTGTGAATTCACCGGTACCGCGGATGATGCCGCTGTACAGGTTGGTGGAGAGGTTACTCGGAACGAAGAGGAGAGCTGCCACGAGAAAGAGCGGCCAGAGTTCGGGTCGCCCCCAGCGGTGGAGGAATGCGATGCATCCGAGGAGCACCAGGGCGCCGATGCCTGAGACCACGCATAACCACTTTGAAATGCGTGTCAGTGAGACAGGTTCTTTCCGCGCAATTGCTGCCGCCAACGCAGAAGGAAGCCCGGGAAGTCCGATGAAGCCGACAACGCCGACAATACCAAGAACGAATCGGTACTCACCGTACATCTCCGTGGAGAACAGACGCGTTACAAGGTACCCCGTAATGAGCCCTTTTACCACGGAAACCGCATAGGCCAATGTCACCACTGCGGAATTCTTGGCAAAGTAATGAGCGTCGAAACCGAAGCGCTTGCCAATGGACGTGAGGGCCGGGGAAAAGCGAATAAATGACGGGCGTTGCATCGTCCCTAGCATACCGTCTAAGAAGCTAAGGAGCTAAGAAGCTTTTCTGGTTCCCGACCCTCTCCAGCTCACGCCCTTATAGGGGGTAATCGACACATCGGTGAACTGGTCCGCCGGGAACCAGTCGGTGATAACATCCTTGCTGATGAAGATCGTCTGCGGCGCGTTCATTTTGTCGAAAACGTTCAAGAGGTTTCGCTTGTACGTCAGGGTCCGCCAGTTCTGGAAGTATTCGAAGTAGGGGAGGAATTTCAGCGGCAGCAGATAGAGTGTGTAGACGGGGATGTAGACGAGAGACGTCAGAATATGCGCGATAATCAGGTTAATGCTGCGTGGCAGACGCAAGAGGATCAGACTCTTGAGAAGTTCGAGGACACCCCAGTTGAGGAAGTTTCCTTCTTTGGAATACACCCATACGATGACGCGGCCGGCCGGTTTTGCATGCTTCGCGATGTTCTTGAATGTCCGGGTCGGGTCATCTGTGTGGTGCAACACGCCGATGCAGTAGACGATGTCGAACTTGTTACCTAAATCCATTTCTGCCAAATCATTCTCAATCAACGTGACGTTGTTTAGTTGACTCGTGTACTTTTTCGCTGCGCTAAGCGCGTTGAAGTCAACTCCCGTCACATGTTTGGCGTACGGCGCGACAAAGTTAATGTGTTGTCCGCCTCCACATCCGCAATCTAAGACTTCTTTATCGCGGAAATTTTCCAAGGTATTGGGCTTTATCCACTCGGTAAAGAGCCACTGGTTGTCGTCGTAGAATTGGTGCCACTGCCATTCCCATTGGGGGTGCTTTTCTTGCATGGGCGTAGGGTAGTGGTTATCGAGAAAAGCGTAAAGTGTGTTGTATTTTTCTGCGCTATACTCAGCCCATGTGCGGCATCGCGGGCATCATTGCGCTGGATGGAAAAGATGTTGATCAAGGACAGCTTGATCGTCTGACAGATGCGTTGAGCCACCGCGGCCCTGATGGGCGGGGGACACATATCGACAAGAGTGTCGGGTTCGGACATCGGCGTTTGTCGATCATTGACCTAACGATAGCAGCGGCGCAGCCCATGAAGACCGATGATGAAGCGATCACGATTACATTCAACGGAGAGATCTATAACTTCGCTGATCTTCGATTAGATTTAGAATCAAAGGACTACACCTTCACATCCACCGGAGACACAGAGGTGCTGCTTAAGTTGTACCAAGAATACGGGCCGGCTTGTGTCGCTATGCTGCGTGGCATGTTCGCGTTTGCGGTCCATGATAAAAAACGGAATACAGTTTTTTTGGCGAGAGATCGTTTCGGGAAAAAGCCGATTAAATATTTTAAGAGGAACGGCATGTTTGCCTTTGCATCCGAGCTCAAGGCGTTGCGCACATTGTCCGATTGCCCGCGCGAATTTGACCGAGAGGCGATCCATCATTATCTCACCTTCATGTATCTGCCCGCGCCCATGACGGGCTTTACCGACCTGTACAAACTTCCTGCGGCACACACGCTGACCATCAACCTCGCAACAGGGGAGGAGAAGTTAGAACGCTACTGGGAACTCAACTATCAACCCGATGAGAAGCCGTCTGTCGCAGAATGGCAGGAGCGGATTCGCAGCACGTTTAACGAGAGCGTGAGACTGCGCATGATTGCCGACGTGCCTGTTGGCGCATTTCTTTCCGGTGGAGTGGACTCCGGTGCCGTTGTCGCCGCCATGAGTCGCATCAGCAGTCAGCCGGTGAAAACATTTTCTATCGGTTCAACCTCCGAAACACGCAACGAACTGCCGCTTGCCGCAATGGTTGCGGAGCGCTATCACACCGATCATCACCCCATTGTTCTCGAGCCGGACATTGTTCATTTGCTTCCAGAGTTGGTTGAACAGTATGAAGAGCCGTACGCCGATCCGTCATCCATCCCGACGTATCTGGTTGCTCGTGAAACACGCAAAGACGTGACGGTTGCCTTGAACGGTGATGGCGGCGATGAGAACTTTGCGGGCTACATTCGCTATCCCATCCTGAAATTCTCCGAGTCATTGGCACATCAGCCTGCATTCGTTCGCTCTATGATGCACAGCGGAACGTCGGTACTTCATACCATTCTCAACAGCACGCTCAGTTATCGCGGCCAGCGCTTCACGTCCTCGCTCAGTCTTCCAATGGCGCAGCGCTATTTGCAGTACATCAGCTTCTTCACCGAAGAAGAGAAGGTCGGACTCTATAGCGATGGCGTCGCTTTTCCGCGGACCGATGATTGGTATGCGCAGCATACGGAACGAGCACGAGGACGAGCACGAGATCTTATCCACCAAGCAGTGAGCATGGATATCGACACCTATCTTGCCGATGATCTATTGCCCAAAGTGGATCTGGGTACCATGGCACACGGGCTTGAAGCGCGTTCACCGTTCCTCGATCATGAACTTATGGAACTGACGGCGCAGATTCCCGTTCGTCACAAACTGCACGGCAACGTGGGGAAGTGGATTTTGAAAGACATGCTCCAGACCGACCTGCCCGCCGATATCCTCTGGCGCAAAAAGTCGGGGTTCAGGTTGCCGTTAGACCAATGGTTTAGGAATGACCTCAAGCAATTTGTGAACGACCGCATTATGTCTGCCCCCGCTCCGTTCTGGGAGATATTTGACCGATCCAAGATTGAAGCATTCCTCAACAAATACCACAATTCGCGTATCGACTACTCCGATCACGTCTGGACGCTCCTGTGGCTTTCGGAGTGGATGAACCGCTATGCTGCATAACTATGACGCGTTTCCAGAAGATTCTCATTGGCATCTTTATCGCCTACGTCGCCGTGTGCATTCCGGTGATGGTGACACAATTGCAGATGCGTCCGTCGCAAGTATTTATCAGTGACGCAGCGGACTATCATAACGGTGCCGCGCATTTAGTGAACAATGGCATGTACACCATTGACGGACAGCATCCATTTCTTGAGCGCGAGCCCGGACAGAGTATTTACCTCGCGGCGATTTACAGTGTCTTCGGCGTCGGCAATCGGTACGCGGTTTTCATCATCCAGATGCTCGCCTACTTCGGTGTTTGCCTACTTTTCATCAAGCGTCTGCAACACAGTACCTCTGATGCAGCCGCGTTGTCGTGCCTTTGGTTTTTGCTCTTCCTGCCATCGATTTATCACATTCTGTTTTCGTTCAACCGTGAATTGTTAACACTCTCGCTCTTCTTAGTGGTGACTCAAGCGGTGTTCGGGTTACTTAAAAAACCAACGTGGATCGATACGATTGTCTGCGGCGCGGCACTTGGATTTTTGCTCATTACCTATTCGCCATTCGTCTATTTCCCTGTCGCATTTATCCCGCTGCTATTCTGGTATCGCATAGCGTGGAAATACATCGCCGTGATTACAATCCTGATGATATTGCCTCTGCTTATGTGGGCTGTGCGCAATGAACGCATTACCAATGAGTTCTGTCTGACGCGTTGTAACTCGACAGTAATGGTGTGGTACGTCCGTGGCGAACAAGCTGAGCATATCAGCGGAGTTGAGCCGTTCATGTGTCTATGGGCTGAGTATGTATCGCGTGACTGGAGTCAGCGCTCGCCCTATTGCAGCTTTAATCGTGTGAAGAACATGCGCTGGCCCGACGGGGTACGTGGCACAAGTCAGCAGATGATGCGTATCGGCGAAGCGGGCAAAGCGAAGATCAAAGCGCACCCCCTCAACTACATCAGCTTCTCGCTGTTCGACATCATTGAACTCCATCTGCCGTATTTGGGTTGGGGACGGATGTACAACATTCTTGCGAGCATCGGACAGGCAATTCTGTATGCCGGTATTATTGCAGCTGCTGTTAAGCTTATCCGCAAGAAAATCATCTGGAAGAAGGAGTATGTGCTGCTCGCACTTATCATGGCGTACACGACGGCTGTGTTTATCGTCACTGATGCGACGCCGCGTTACCTTATGCCAATCATCTTCTGTTACTGCGTGTTTGCGGCAATCGGGTTTGAGTGGATGGTGAGGAAGAAAAAGTCGAAACGCGCTAAGAAATAAAGGCAGCAATAGAACTGGGCAATGGTTCGGCAAGCTCACCATGACGTGGACTTCCCACATAAAGCCCTTCGGCAAGCTCAGGGTACATTGTTGGTGCGATGCTGGCGCACGGTGATAATTCCCGTCCTGTTCAAGGCCAATTTCGACAGCATTGTTTCGTCTCCACGAATTAACGCTTCTTTTTTTGCTCTACTCCAGCCTTTTAGCTGTTTTTCGCGCGCGATTGCTTCAAGCTGTCCGTCGCATTCTTCGACATGGACCAGTGTGAGAGGCCTCCGCTCAAACGTATAACAAGCCTGATTAACTCCTTTCTGATGTTCATCAAAACGACATGCATAATCATTCGTCACACCGATGTAATAGGACGTGTCGCTGCAACGGAGAATGTAGACGTACATGGCACGCATTGAGACAGCATCTTTGATTTTTTGCCTTTTGCAAAAGCAAAAGTGCTTCAGCTAACTGAAGCGCTTAGAGATGGCGCGGTGAGCTTGCCGAACCGCCTTTTAAAAATAGATGCCTTGTCATGGTGAGCTTGCCGAACCATTCTCCGATTATGGTTTCACAAAAACATCCTTTCGCATCCACACGGTGTAGGGGCCGATCACCGTCTCTTTCCTGAAGTCCTGTGTGAGAGAGGCAATCATATGGCCGTTCGCAGGCATCACAATGACTTCGGTGTCGTATTGCTTTAAGCGCTTGGCGTTCAGCGCATCATTGGGCATTGCATGTTCCATATCGATCTTTATGCGTAGATCCTGACGATGGATGTAGTCCGCCATACTCTTGGTGAATGGTTGTCCGAGTAAACGGGCGATCGTGCGTTCTTTGCTCCATTGTCCGCCGGGGTGACTACCGAAGATGATCACGGTTGCCGTATCAGTCAGCTCTTTTTCGTTGGGGTACAGCCCTACCCATGCAAGGTACCGTTCTGTCACTTCATCCAATGATACAAAAAAGAAATGGGCGCCCGCGGCAAACTGTGTGTAGTGAGAGGTGAAGATGGGAATTTTTTCCGAGAGTGTGCGCGGAGCAGCAATCACCGATTCTTCAGGAAGATGCGTATTCATCCAATCAAGCACCGATTTCTCCGGCGACGATTCCCACGAGATGATGTTGTCGTTCAGCGTCTGCAATCGAAACAGTGCTTTCTGCGCAATGAAGCCAATCAGGAATATCAGGAATAACGCCGCAATCGGACGGACGATGCGTTTTGGCAGCAGACGATCGGCGATAACTGCATAGGCGACAGTAATCACACTCATAATGACTCTACCTCCGTGTCCCAGTAGTTCAGGGTCTTTTCCGGTGATGATGTTTGCGTTCAGTAGAATCATCATTCCCGTGAGTGGCAGAAGTAACGGCAAGAACTCATTGATGGTCTGTGTAGCAG
>Ga0163150_10003324_pt1 | contig 22792 bp, 35 predicted proteins | sample OliLakLV19P2IB_FD_148628 | JGI IMG/M metagenome (GOLD analysis project Ga0163150, IMG submission 148628) | Freshwater microbial mat bacterial communities from Lake Vanda, McMurdo Dry Valleys, Antarctica - Oligotrophic Lake LV.19.P2.IB | ecosystem: Environmental > Aquatic > Freshwater > Lake >...
GTATTATGGGGCTTTATATTTGAATATTTATATTTCAATAACTATTTTAAAAAATTGATTTACAACTTTATAGATACAAAATTAATACCCCTTCCTTGTAGTAGTTTTTAAACAGATTCAAAAATGAGTAAATGCTAAGCAGGTTAGCCGGTTTTCAAAGGTTCTTAACAGATGAACATGCAGGATACAGAGGACTTGAAAAAGAGTATAACGGCCATGTTACAGTAAACCACTCCCACTTTTTATTTTCACAAGACGGATTCAGCACTAATAATCTGGAAGGCTTTTTTAGCTTGTTTAAAAGGTCAATCATTGGTATATACCAGCAAGTTAGCCCAACCCATTTGCAACGCTATTGTAATGAAGCACCATACAGGTATAATACCCGTAAATTAAAGACGTAGAAAGATTTGCAGATGCTACAAGTAAAGCATTAGGAAGATTAAAATACAAAGGCCTTATTGCTCCCAAGAACCCAACGTATAACGGAAAGGATTTGAGCTTGTAAACGAGTTGATAATCAATGCCTATCAAGACTTACTAAAGTGTAATTGCTCCTGCTACCCAATATTTAGCTTATTTTTTAGTTATAGATTTAGCCCAATTATACTGTTGAATATACTTTTAGTATGTTTACAAGTAAATTCTCAAACATAGTAATTTCATGAAAAATAAAGGCAGGTTTTTAGGGAATCTTCTCAGCAAAAAAAACAGAAAGCAAATAGAAGTCAACGTTGACCTAATTGAATATTTGGAAGACGATATTTTTTTTGTATTTAGCCCTGCTTTGGATTTAATAGGCTATGGAAAAACTCATAGCGAAGCAAGACAGAGTTGGGAAACCGTTCTTGAGGAGTATGTAAGCTATACCATGAATAAAAACACATTGGTAAAAGACCTGGAAAGTCGGGGATGGTCAGTTAAAGGCAATAGAGTGGAATCCCCTTCGTTAACCTGGATGCTCAAAAACAATGCGGATTTGAGTAATGTTTATAACAAGTACGATTTTTCAAAAAGGAGACACCCCGTCTCTTTGCCTATCTCTGCGTGAACCCCCACAACGTTTCTATAAACGATTTTAAGAGATTTCTTGAATCAAAAGGATGCAAGTGCATAAGGCATAATAAAGGTCATTACAAATACAGCCATCCAAACTACACACGGCCTATAACTTTTCAAGACCACATTGAGCCAGTCCCTCTAATGGTAATAAAAACTAACCTTAGAACAATGGGGCTTACGTTGATAGATATAAGAGACTTCGCTTAAAAATATATCTTTGTCGATGGCAAAGAAAAAAGCCGTCAAGAAAATAGCCAAAAAGAACATTCCTTTAAAGGTTAATACCTCATTTGAAAATCTTTTGGGAATGGTTATTAATACACCTAAAAAGAAATAGAAATAGTCTCCAATGAAGTAGAATCCTTTTCAAAATTTTGGAAATTTTTTAGCGGTCCGCCCAGCACCTTTCACCTATTTTGCATCTCTAATAAATGTCAATGAGAAACTTCCTTCCACTACTGCCCGTTTTTCTGGCATCAACATTTTTTTTGTTTTCCTGCGGGTCGGTAAAAGAACCGGACTTTAAGAGCATCGAAAATGTCCGCATCAGCAAGTTCGGGCTGAACGAATCAACCTTCTCCCTTGACCTGCGTTATTTCAACCCCAACAAATTCCGGGTAAAGCTCCAAAATGCAGAAGGTGATGCCTGGATAGAAAATAATTTTTTAGGGCATTTCAGTATGGATACACTTATTCATATTCCCGCCAATGGGGAGTTCAGTCTGCCAGTAAAATTGCAGGTAAACATGGGTAAGATCTTTAAAAACTCTTTGGTGGCTTTTTTAGCCAAAGAAGTAGTGGTAAAAATAGAGGGAAAGGCCAGATTAGGAAAGGGACTCGTTTTTATCAATTATCCTATCCGGTATGAGGGAAAGCAGAATTTGGGAGAGCTGCTGAAGTAAGAATTTCTCGCTAAGACGCAATTAAGACAGAGAAAATCTCTCGCAAACACTCAAAGTCGCAAAGAATACAATTCCAGTTAAGCCTTTTGCGCCTTGGCGTCTTTGCGAGACAAAAATTTATTGCGCAGGCGGCGGCGGTGGTACTACTACTTTCGGTTTTGGATGTCCTCCACCATCTTCAAATTTCTTACAGGCTTTTGGAAGCCGGTTGTAAATATCTTCAGCGGCAGTTACATCATCTGCATCATAGCCGCAGTTGGCAATGGCCGTTTTCACCTGTTCAATATCTGTTCTGTCGGTAAGATATTTCACTTTTGTTTCTCCCTTGCGGTAATAAACCGTTACTTCCAAAATGCCATCGTACCGTTTCAAATAGTTTTCTATTCTTGTCTTACAAATTTCACAGAGTGCATTGGGGGTTTTGATAATTGCCGTAAGCATTGGTTTTACCTGCGAAGAAGCCCCAAGTGATAAACCGGTTGCGGCAATAGCAGCGAAGAGAAGTTTTTTCATCCTGTATAATTTATTAATAATAAAATTACGAAACCCCTTTCCAGTTGGCCGGATCATCCTGCCATTTTAACAAAACATCCTGTTGATCAGCAGAAACAATTCCTTTTTGAACAGCCGATTCAATCAATGTTGGATAATTGGTAAGGGAATAATATGTCAATGATGCTTTGCTGAATGCTTCGGTTGCAACAGCAAACCCATAAGTAAAAATGGAAACCATACCAATTACTTCAACTCCCTGCTCTTTCAGCACATCTACCACCTGCAGGCTGCTTTTGCCAGTAGAAACGAGGTCTTCTATCACCACCACTTTCTGTCCTCTTTCATAAAAGCCTTCTATCTGGTTGCCGAGTCCATGTTCTTTGGGTTTAGGGCGGACATAGATATAAGGCAACTTCAACTGATCGGCAGCCATTGCCCCCCATGCAATACCTGCTGTGGCAACACCGGCAAGCAATTCTGCATCAGGAAATTTCTCATACACCACATTACACATCTCCGATTTTATAAAATCTCTTATGAAAGGGAATGATAACACTTTGCGGTTGTCACAATAAATGGGGCTTTTCCATCCACTGGCCCAGGTAAAGGGTTGTTTCGGATTTAATTTAATGGCGTTAACCTGAAGAAGTTTTTCTGCTACGGCTTTTGCATCTGTCATTGTGTAAAGGTACAAGGTACAAGGTGCAAGGAACAAGGTTCTAAAGCAAAAATTTTTCCTCTGGCTAAATAAATGTTTATAAATTTAAGAATAAAGTTAAAGTATGTCAAAGGAATTGGAAGACCGGTTTCAGAACTATGCAAAAGCAGTCCGGAACTATTGTACCAGGGTAAAGTGGGACATTATCAACAAAGAATATATCAAACAAGTTATCCGTTCAAGCGGCTCTGTTAGTGCAAACTATACTGAAGCATCCGACGATTTAGGTAAAGCCGATGAGAAAATGAAAATAAAGATTTCAAGAAGGGAAGCTAAAGAAACTATTAAATGGATTGATATGATTTTAACATATGAAAATGCAGATTTAGAAAAAGAGAAGATGATATTAATTGATAAGGGTGAACAAATCAGGAGAATTTTATCTGCAATTATCATAAAACTTGGTGGGTAAAGGAAATATTTGAATTTAGGGTTTCTTGTGCCTTGCACCTTGTACCTTGTGCCTTATATGTATATTAAAATCTACTTTGACGATAAACCCCTTTTCCTCTGCGATACAGTAGATGAAGATTTGCAACCTTATATACATCACGATGATGCCATTTTCATTGACGAATTGGACAGCCATACAGTTAAGTCAATGATTCATGAAATGCAACTGGCTAAAATACATGCCGGGGTATTCTACCATTCAAACCTGGAGGAATTGAGAAAAGCCTTTTATAAAAAATTTACGATTATACAGGCAGCAGGTGGATTAGTGCTCAATGAAAAAAAGGAAATACTCATGATCTTTCGCCGGGGCAAATGGGATTTACCAAAAGGAAAATTAGACAAAGGTGAAAAATTAGAAGATTGTGCCGTAAGGGAAGTGGAAGAAGAAACCGGATTGCAGAAAATAAAACTATTATCGCCACTTACCATCTCGTTTCATACTTACCATGAGGGAACGAAGTATGTACTGAAAGAATCGCATTGGTACAATATGAAAGTAAGCGGTGACCAAAAATTAGTACCGCAGACGGAAGAAGATATACATGCAATAAAATGGGTAACAACAAAAGAAGCTGAAAAGCTTTTTCCCGACTGCTTTCCTTCTGTAATTGATGTAATAAAAGAGTTTATGAAATAAGCTGGTTACAACGACCGGGGTGTGGTGAAATCTCTTTTCTGAATAACAGCCACCGTTAAACGGCTTACACAAACCATCTTGTCGTTTTCATTATATATTCTGACATCCCACACATGGGTTGATTTACCCAGGTGCAAAGGCATGGCAACTCCTGTTACATAACCATCTGTTGCACTATGCACATGGTTGGCATTTATTTCCAGACCCACACATTGAAACCTTGCGGGGTCAACTACCATTGCTGAAGCAAGACTACCAATTGTTTCTGCCAGCACACAGGATGCACCACCATGCAACAACCCATACGGTTGTTTGGTACGATGGTCAACCGGCATTTTTGCTTTTAAAAAATTTACCCCCAGTTCTGTCCATTCTATGCCAAGGTATTCACTCATGGCGTCTTTGCCTGATTGATTAAAATTTTCGATGGACAACTCTTTATTAAACCAGATACTCATTTCAATTATTTAGGTAGTGATTTAAAAACTACTTCAGGCAAAAAATGGCTGGAATCGCCATGGTTCCTGATAATATCTCTGACAATAGTAGAAGCGACAGACGTATATTTTGGTTCCCCGGTAAGAAAAACTGTTTCAATATTCCTGTCCAATGTGCGGTTGGCATCAGCAATTGTTTTTTCATACTCAAAATCGCTGACATAGCGAATGCCCCGCAGAATAAAATGTGCCCCGATTTGCTGGCAATAATTGATAGTTAATCCTTCATACGCTGCTCCTTCTACCCTGTCTTCGTCTTTGTAGATTTCTTTGATCCATTGCAGCCTTTGTTCCGGAGAAAACATGGGAGACTTTGAAGTATTCAATCCAATCCCGACTACAATTTTATCAAACAGCGGCAATGCCCGGTTGATAATATCCACATGGCCGAGAGTAACAGGGTCGAAAGTTCCGGGAAATAAGCAAATTCTCATGCAGAAAATTTTTGATTGCCGATTTTTGATTGCATGTAAACCGCAATCTAAAATCCAAAACCGTTTGTTAATCTTTTCGGCCTGATAGCAGGTAAAGTACCGCCATTCTAACCGCCACACCATTCTCTACCTGCTGCAATATAATGGATTGTTTAGAGTCAGCCACATCACTGTCTATTTCCACCCCCCTGTTTATCGGGCCGGGGTGCATAATGACGATTTCTTTGTGGAGACTGTCTAATAAGTTTCTATTAATACCATAAGCCAAACTGTATTCCCGGAGAGAAGAAAACAATACCTGGTTCTGTCTTTCTAATTGGATTCTTAGCACATTCGCAACATCACACCATTCCAATGTCTCTTTCAGGTTGTAATTCACATTTACTCCCAATGCCCCGCTGATGTATTTAGGAATTAACGTTGGCGGGCCACAAACAGTTACTTCTGCTCCCATTTTTTTCAACAGGTAAATATTACTCTGCGCTACCCGGCTATGCATGATGTCGCCGATGATGGCCACTTTTCTTCCTTCTAATGTTCCGGTTTTTTCTTTAATGGAAAAAGCATCCAGCAACCCTTGTGTGGGATGTTCGTTGATACCATCGCCGGCATTAATGATAGCAGCAGGAATATGCTGTGCCAGAAAATGCGGGGCACCACTGGCACTATGCCTCATCACTACCATATCCACTTTCATGGATAAAATATTATTGACGGTATCGAGTAATGTTTCTCCTTTGGATGCTGAAGAAGATGAAGCAGCAAAGTTGATGGTGTCTGCACTGAGTCTTTTTTCTGCCAGCTCAAAAGAAAACCTTGTCCGGGTAGAATTTTCGTAAAAGAGATTTACAATTGTTACATCTCTGAGTGATGGAACTTTCTTGACTGGTCGCTGTAAAACTTCTTTAAATTGCTCTGCTGTTGACAGAATAAGTGAAATATCTTCTTTGGTGAGGTTTTTAATGCCGAGCAGATGTCGAGTGGATAGTTGCATTAAAGGTCGAAGTTAAAGGTTTTAGCCACAGATTTCACGGATTTACACAGATTAATACAAAACAGCCATTTTATCGGGCAATGAGTACTACTTCTTTATTTATAAGCTTCACTTTATCGTCCTTCTTAGTTTCAACTGTTACTCCCACATAATCAGCCTGAATGGGAAACTGGCGATGCTCTTTTCTGTCAACCAGCACACATAATTCTACTTTGGCAGGCCGACCGTAATCGAGCAATACATCCAACGCTGCTTTGATGGTGCGGCCTGTAAACAATACATCGTCTATCAGCACCACCGTTTTATTTTCAATGGCGAAGGGGATATTCATCGTGTCGGGTGTCAGGATTTCTTTACGAATATCGTCCCGGTAAAAAGTAATGTCCAACTGACCATATTGAACTTTCTGAGCCCGGTTGATTTGCTGAATGGCCAATACAATATCGTTGCCTACCACTACACCACCCTGTTGAATCCCGACAAATACAACATCATTTAAATCCGGGTGGGCATCGCTTAATTTTTTAGCCAATGAATGGGTGGACTCAAATAATTGTGGTTCCGTTAATATTGTTTTCAAAAAAAGAGGTTTTGTATACAAATATATCGTAAAAAGAAAAGGCCGGATAATTCCGGCCTTTTACATTGAAAAATATTATTAGCTTATTTACCTTTACGAGCAAACATGTAAATTAAATTTACCTGCCAAAACCTGTTTTTAAATTCCGGGCTCGTTGCATCATAAATGTTTTGAAGACCCATATTATAACGAACGCCAAGTCCTAAACCAGATTTCATTACATACCCGGTACCAAGGGCTACCCCCATATCAGTTCCATCAAAACTGTCTTTTATATCGGTTTCTGTAGTAGTAGTGCTGGTTTTGGTCTTCACCTTTCCAGATGTCAGGAATCCAAAATAAGGACCTGCCTCTCCATAAAACCCACTTGATTTATATTTCAGCATCAATGGGATGTTAACGTAGTTCAGGTTATAATTAGTTTCTGAGGTGGTCGTTGGTCTGAATTCCATACCCTCGTTTGCCGAATACATAATTTCAGGTTGAAATACAAAATTTGTACTTATAGGGATAGCTGCCATTACTCCAAAATTAAATCCTGTATTTGATTTTTTGCCGGAAAGGTCAGCACCATCACCACCTAAAGTTGAATTATTAAATCCTGCCTTAATTCCAAAACTAACCTGGGCATCCACTGCAACAGCCGATAACAACACCGCAAAGACTAAAATGACTTTTTTCATAAATTATTTATTTGATTTACCCCGGGAGACCAAATACAATGCCACAATTTCAATTGAATCAGGTGAGTCAATTATTAAATAATTTAAAGGAGATATAGATTACTTCTAAATTAAATATAACCTATTATGTATATCAACTTTCATTCATAAAAGGATAGCGGTAATCAGCAGGCGGATTGAAAGTTTCCTTAATCGTTCTTGCACTCAACCAGCGATATAAATTCAAAATTGAACCAGCTTTGTCATTAGTTCCGCTTCCCCTGGCACCACCAAACGGTTGTTGTCCAACTACTGCACCTGTTGGCTTATCATTGATATAAAAATTACCGGCTGCATTCCTGAGTTTGCTGGTTGCTAATTCAACAGCAGCCCTGTCCTGTGCAATCACGGCGCCTGTCAGGGCATAGGGCGAAGTGGAATCAACTAATTCCAGTGTTTTTTCAAAACTATTAGCAGGATAAATGTAAACAGTAAGTACAGGGCCGAATATTTCCTCACACATGGTAACATATTTTGGGCTTTTGGCTTCAATAACAGTGGGCTGCACAAACCAACCTTTCTTACTATCACATTTTCCACCTACCCATATTTCTGCTTTCGGGTCTTTTTTTGCATTGTTAATATATTGCCTGATATTATTAAAACTTTTCTCATCAATTACTGCGTTGATAAAATTGGTAAAATTTTCTACAGTTCCCATTTTGAGGCCTTTCACACCGGCAATCAATTTCTTCTTTACTTCTTCCACCATATTGGAAGGGATATAAGCCCTTGATGCAGCCGAACATTTCTGTCCCTGAAATTCAAATGCACCACGCAGCAATGCAGTAACCACTACATCAGGATCGGCGCTTTTATGTGCAATTACAAAATCCTTACCACCCGTCTCTCCTACTATTCTTGGATACGATTTATAATTCGCCATGTTCTTACCAATCGTTTCCCACATAGTATTGAACACACCTGTGGAACCGGTAAAGTGAACGCCGGCAAAATCACGGTGATTAAAACATACTTTGCCAATCGTTGGGCCATCCACATAAATCAAATTGATAACCCCATCGGGCAAACCAGCCTCTTTTAATATCCGCATTGTCATTTGCGCAGCATATACTTGTGTATTGGCCGGTTTCCAAACAACAACGTTACCGCACATAGCAGCAGAGGTAGGCAGGTTGCCGCCAATGGCTGTAAAATTGAAAGGTGTTATCGCCAATACAAATCCTTCAAGCGGACGGTACTCCATCCGGTTGTGCATACCCGGACTACTGATAGGTTGCTGTTTATATATCTCCGACAAAAAATGAACATTGAATCGTAAGAAGTCAATCAATTCACAAGCAGCATCAATTTCTGCCTGGTAAGCATTTTTGCTTTGCCCCAGCATTGTTGTGCCGTTAATATAAGGACGATACTTTGTAGCTAATAGATCAGCAGCTTTTAAAAAAATACCTGCCCGGTTTTCCCAGCTTGTAGTAGCCCAACTTTCTTTAGCGGCCAATGCTGCTTCAATGGCCTGCACCACATGCTTCTCTTCGCCTGCATGAAAATACCCGAGTGTATGTTTGATTTCATGCGGTGGATGCATGGACACTTTTTTTCCTGTTCTTACTTCTTTATTGCCAATGTACATAGGTACATCTGCCTCACTGGCTTTTAATTCAGCCAGCACTTCTTTTAGTCTTTTCTTTTCGGCACTATCAGGTGCATAAGAAAGAACAGGTTCGTTTACTGGCATGGGGTAAGAGAATGTTCCTATACTCATAAAATTATTTTACAGTTTTATTTATTTTTTTTGATATATCTTTTTTAATCTGCTTCCAGGTTTTTTTTCTTAAACAAACAGGAGTTTCACTTTCTTCAGCTTCATCAAAATAAGTAAGCATTTTTGCTACAGAAATTGCCAGCACCTGATTATAACGATCATGATAAAATTCTGCAACTTGAAGAGGAGTGAAAGTTTCAAGAAGGATATCCAAATCCCAAAAATCTTTTTTAGTAGCCCTGGCAGCTATTGCATATACTTTTGATGCAGCAATATCTTCTAACGACCACATCCTTATTCCTTCAATCGTTTGTGCTGGCTTTAGTAAAGGGTAAGGATGTTTACATAAATCTAATTTTATCGTTTCAAAATGACCAAAGACTCCTAATGGATTTTTTTCAGATGAACGGATTGTTATCCTTGAACCAAGTTCTTCTTTAATTTTTCTTTGCAGGTCTGACACTGAAAATAAACTGACATTAAACAAATCAATATCAAGTGATTTTCTATGGCCTAAAAGTAATGCGAGAGCAGTACCCCCTACCAAAGAAAAGTCTTTTAACGAATTTATTTTCATTAACTCTTCTAATAAAGCGAATGTTCGCCCCTCAACTGCTTCTCTGTGTAACAACGGAATTTTTGTTTTGGGATTTGATAAATAGCAGATAAAAACTGCATTGTTTCAAACTCAATATATTTTGCTTTTACAATTTCTTTTTTAATAAGCTTGTCCCCGTAGTAACTTCTCAGTTGTTTAATATCCGGAATATCTCCTCTTTCAAAAACCCTTACAATAACCCAGGCCGGATATTTTTCGTAGTTAATTTTATTAAAATCAACATCCCAAAAAATTCTTTTATCAAATATGGGTTTCTGTTTTTGCATATTTAAAATTACAAACAATATCCGGCAATATTAATTCTCTGTCTCCTTTTCACTCATCAGGTATGCCTTAATAAATCCATCCAGTTCCCCATCCATCACCGGACCAATATTACCAACTTCGTAATCAGTACGATGGTCTTTGATCATTTTATACGGGTGAAAAACATAGCTCCGTATCTGGCTGCCCCATTCTATTTTTTTCTTTTTACTGTTGGCAGCATCTTTAATGCTATTCCTCTTTTGCAATTCCAGTTCATACAAACGGCTTTTCAGCATCTGCATGGCCAGTTCTCTATTACCTAACTGGCTTCTGTCCTGCTGACACACCACCACAATCCCCGTTGGAATATGTGTCAACTGTACTTTCGTTTCTACTTTGTTTACATTCTGTCCACCGGCACCACCACTGCGGGAGGTTTCCATTTTCACATCCGCAGGATTTATTTCAATATTAATTGTATCATCTACCAGCGGATACGCATACACACTTACAAAAGAAGTATGCCGTCTTGCATTACTATCGAATGGAGAAATACGGACGAGACGGTGTACACCACTCTCTGCTTTTAAAAATCCATAAGCAAATGGCCCGTCAAATTGCAACGTACAGGTTTTTATACCTGCCCCATCACCCCATTGCCAATCAAGTTCGGTTACTTTCCAGCCCTGCTTTTCGCCATACATCCGGTACATACGGGCCAGCATCTCCGCCCAGTCCTGGCTTTCGGTACCACCGGCACCGGAGTTTATTTGCAGCACACCCGGCAGTTCATCTTCCGGTTCATTAAGGGTGGCTTTAAATTCTGCATCATCCAGCAAGGTCAACGCATGGTCGTATGCCACCTGTGTTTCTTCTTCGGTAGCATCACCGCCTTTCCAGAATTCGAAGAGCACAGCAAAATCTTCTACAGACGTTTCAGCCGTCTCATAGAGTTTTACCCAATACTCATTTACTTTAGTGTTTTTGAGAATTTCGGTAGCCCTTTTGTTGTCGTCCCAAAAACCGGGACTTAACGAAAGCTGCTTTTCTTCTTCAATTTTATATCGTCGGTTTTCGACGTCAAAGAAACCTCCTTACCCCGGCAATGCGGGACCGCATATCATTCAATTTTTCGATTGTCATAGCTGCGAAGATAAAGGAAATGACCCGATAGTTATCGGGTGAGTATTATGTAGACAGGGCAGACGCATTAAAATTTGTCTAAGTGAAAAAGGGAACACGGATGACACGGAAAGGAAGGATAATAACGGATTTATTATCCTTCTGTATTGTGGATATGTACTTTACAAGCCTGAATAAAGCAAGAAAATAGTGTAATCCTATAGCTATCGGATCCAGCATATCTTCAAAGACATCTAACAGCCTTACGGCATTATTTACAGATACCTGATCATCCAAAGTGGCAAAGTAGGTTTGGTGGCGGCTGCTTCCTGTTATATAATTCATGTATAGTTGTAAGCAAATTGAATGCTGCTTTTCTCTCTTTTAACATTGTGTGTATATTTGGGATAAGGCGGGAGTTTTTTCACAAACTCCCTTTAGTGGCAAGTGAAACCGACCGACATCAAACTTCAAGATTAGCAGTACAAAAAATGAGAGCAATTATAAATACCGAATACGGGCCACCAGAAGTTGTTAAATTGATGGATGTTGACAAACCTTCACCAAAAGATAAGGAGGTGCTTATAAAAGTTTATGCCACAACAGTAAACCGAACCGACTGTGGATTTCGAAGTGCGGAATATTTTATTAGCAGATTTTTCAGTGGACTATTCAGACCAAAAAATAAAACGCTTGGAAACGAATTTGCCGGAGAAATTGAAGCAATTGGCAAGGACGTAACATCATTTAAAACTGGAGATAAGGTGTTTGGTTATAACGACACCAAGTTTGGAGCACATGCCGAGTATATGACAATAGCACAGAATGAAGCCATCACAACAATGCCAGGAAATTTAACTTACGAGGAAGCTGCACCAATAACCGAAGGTGGACATTATGCGCTATGCAATATAAGAGCTGCAAAAATAAAGAGTGGACAAAAAATTTTGATTAATGGAGCAACAGGCGCTATTGGTTCAGCAGCTGTGCAACTGGTAAAATACTTTGGTGCAGAGGTTACGGCTGTATGCGATACTAAAAATATAGAACTAGTAAAATCATTGGGAGCTAACGTGGTAATTGATTACACTAAACAAGACTTTACAAAAATAAGCCAGACATTTGACGTAGTGTTTGATGCCGTTGGCAAAAGTTCATTTAAACAATGTAAACCATTGCTCAATAAAAGCGGTATATACATGTCAACAGAACTCGGAAAAAACGCTGAAAATATATTTTTAGCACTTATAACCCCACTATTTAGTGGCAAAAAAGTATTATTCCCTATTCCCACAATTAGTAAGGAAGATGTTGTTTTCTTAAAAGAATTAGTGGAAACTGGCAAGTATAAACCTGTAATTGACAGACGATACACATTAGAACAAATTGTAGAGGCTTACAAGTTTGTGGAAACAGGACAAAAAACAGGTAACGTAGTAATAACCTTGACCTAACGAATAGAATAGATCACCAGCCACTAACAAAGCCAAAATGCGGGGCAGGACATTGAAACTTGTACAGCAGCAATACCTGAACATTACCGGCAACCTTGTTGACAAACTCTATTTTAAGGCACCAGACTTATCAGCAAATGAAGAAAGGAAGATTTATTAACTACAAGAATATTGACTTCTGGCTGTTTTTCATATTACTAACAGCAACAATTTTACATTTAATCCATTTCATTTTTCGTACTTCCATGTGGTTTGACGAATTGACTGGTGCATTGAATATAAGGGATAAAAGTTTTTATCAGTTAGCAACTCAATCTCTTGACCACAATCAGGTTGCTCCGGTTGGATTTTTATTGTTAGAAAAAACTTCTACCCTTATTCTGGGTGTTAATGACCATGCTTATCGTTTCTTTCCTTTAGTCTTTTCTCTAATTTCATTATTGCTGTTTTTAAATATCAGCAAACAATTTTTTAAAGGCATCGCATTGTTAAGCGTATTTACATTATGTGCCGGTAGTGTTTCCTTATGGTTTTATGGTGGTGAGGCCAAGCAGTATGCCGGTGATATAACAGCATCGCTATTTATTGTCTGGTCTGCCTTGCAATTAATGAAACCTGATTTAAAAAAGTCAACCTTTTGGGTTATTGCCATTGGCGGTTTTATTTTGATACTTTGTTCTTTGCCTGCCATAGTTTTTGCCCCTTTGGTTCTTGCCGTAGTTTTTACGAGGTTGCTTAAAAAACATATTAATTTATCAAAGCAATCTTTTTATTTAATTGCTTTTGTCTGGGGCCTTGCCTGTTTGCTTTTAGCCTTCTATGCAAAATTTATTATCAGCACTACTGTGCAGGGTGCTATGAGCAACTACTGGTCAAGGGGTTTTATTCCACTTAACAATATTGGCGAAGGATTGAGCTGGATTTTATCAGGATTGAAAAAAGAACTTAATTTTTTTCTCACATTCTGGATGCAGGATGTTTACCCCGCCATTAAATTCATTTCCGTGGTATTGCTTATTTTGTCTGTTCCCGGAATTATTTATCTCGGTAAAAAATACAAATCTCTTGTTCTTATTTTATTTACCCCTTTAATCACAGCTTTGTTGCTTTCCATTTTCAGGGTATTGCCCTTTGATTCAAGAGTAGCAGTATACGCCACCTGGCCATTGGTGATAAGCGGCATCGCCGGTATACAGGCTTTACAAAAATGGATACCCCGATTATTTCCATCTGCTGTTACAACTGCGTTAAGTCTAGCCATTGCTTTACCTATACTGCTTATAACTATATTTAGTAAAACAGAAAGACCGCCATTTAACGCCCAACCTACTCAACTTGTTTTGCATGAGTTAAAAAAACAGTGGCAACCCGGTGACATATTATTTGTTTACTTTAAAACACGACATGCACTAAATTTTTATGGTGCCAAAGAAGGCATTACAGCGTATCGTGTTGGTGGTAATTACAAAACAATCGAACCCCACCTGCGTCAATTGGATTCTTTAAAAGGCAATAAAAGGGTTTGGTTTATCTTTTCGCAATGGACAGAAAAGCAGCCATTCCCCGATAGCATAAAAACTTATCTCGGAACTGTGATTGGAAAAGAGATTGGAAAAATCCCAGACCCACACGGTGGCACAGAAAGTTCGGAAGCGGCAGCATATTTATATGATTTATCAACTAACAAATAGCTTGCATTACTTCTTCTCCGTTAGTGTTCATCAATCAAACTATTTCTCCTTTAAAATTTTACACCAACAACAGGAACTAAACCCTTAGAATACCTAAAAGAAATGCCACACTTTTGCCAGTTTTTGGAGTAGTTACCTGAAAGTATGCCTGGTGAAACCTTTTGCGACGAAAAATATGGTAATTATAACAGGAATCTTCACGGCACTATCTACTTGTTTAAGAAAGCAATCAACCCGTTAGCATTTTTATGCTTGGTAGTTTTCCCCTTCTTAACATCAACCATAGCTTTTTTAGTAACAGCATTGGGGTCTTTAACTATTTTAGCAAAAGGCAGGGTTTCCAGTAACTCAACAATTTTTTTTGCCTGGGCACTTTTTGTATCAATAGTTACATAAGTCATAATTACTGCGATTTAGAAGACAAAAGTAATTAATTTTTATCCCCCCTTTTTACAGCTTGTCGCTCTTATCAGGCATGCATAAACTCAATAAAATGCAGCAATGAAAAACTTTTTCATCATATAGTACAAAACTGGCATCATTTTTTCCTACCAATACTAAAACCAACTTATGATACCTACCTGTTCTTCACCCGTATCAAAAAAACTGGCATTGAAATTAATACTGGATAATATAGATTATCGTAAAAGGTGCATTGGCCTTCAGGATATTATATCTCTCAGTAAAAAATATGATATATGGCGGCAGGCGTTAATTACCTTTTTTGATACGCCGGTAAACAGCCGTTCGTTTAAAGCATTCAATAAAAATTGAACGATATAAGGAAGCCATTGCCTTAATTAACAGTAATATAAAACGTCTTCATCCATATTTATCTACATAAATACTGCTTGTGTGAATAATCTAATGAGAAAATTTTAGTGAAAACAGGTAACTTCGCCACTTGTTAACACCGGACAACAATTGCCGGAAGAACCTGACCAGGTTCATTGCAAAACGAAGGCTCGCCCCAATTTTAATTTAAATACAAACAACATGATTGTAAAGACGTATTACAAAACCAAAGATTATTGCAAAGTAAAATTTTCTTTCACCGTAGAAAATGCTGAAACTGTGGAAATTCTTGGCCTCAACAGCGACTGGGAAAATTCCATCATTATGAGCAAAAAGAAAGATGGTACATTCAGCGCAGATGTAAACCTGCCTAAAGATTCAAAACATGAGTTCAAATACCGGGTGAATGAAACAGATTGGCTCAATGAACAGCAAGCCGACAGCGAAGCTCCTAATGAATTTGGTGGTAGTAACAGCGTAATCGTTCTATAATTCCACTGCCTCAAAGGGCAATTTCATATTACATACATATAAAAATTAAGGGACTGCTACCGGATAACGGTTGTATTCCCTTTTCGTCGTATAAAGTTGCCTTTATAATCCACTCCTTCAGCCATCCAAATAAAGTTAGCAAAACCCTTTTCCAGCCCTCCTATTTTCCCATCCCAAACTTTGTTATTATCGCTGGTGGTAAATACCTGCTGCCCCCCGGTAATAAATAGTGATGTAATGAAATACTTCATTCCTGCTACGATGGCTTTTAGCATATCATTTCACCAAACAAACCAGTTTGCTTGCTTCGAATATTTTGGAGGCAAAATTATTTATTACTCCTGCGCCTGTAGTTTTCTGATTTTGTTGGGGAATTAATTGCTGAGCAGAAGAGTCAGGAGATGAAAGGTAAAAATAAAAAGAAGCAAAAAAGCCCACAAAGTATTACCAGCCACCCTTTTGCAATTGGCTTTCATACACCCTTTTGAACCTTTGAATATACTATTATTTGGTAAAGAGTCATATAGCAAAACGTTAAGGTAAGGTAGCTTCTCATCAGAATGAGATTAGTATCAATAACAATTGTCAAGCATTTTTCTTATAAGATTAAGCAGGTAGAGGGAATTTTTATACAGGGGCTTTCCATTCAATGCTGATGGGCTTCCCTTTACTTTCACTTTAGTGGTTTTGTTTCCGTTGGTAACTGTTGTGGTGATAGCTGTCGATACCTTGTATGAATTATTGGAGGATGAGTTATCAATCAGCGAATCCGTAATGTTCAGTTGCTTATCACGGATAGCTTTCCGGATATTACTAACCTGTTCATTACTCAGCGTACATTCTTTTCTTTCGTCTTTTTGGTCGGGACCTCTTCTCCCTGTATACTTCACTGAATAGACAACTGTAGTTCCTGAAAGGCTGATATTTTCGGTTGTAGAATGACTATCCTTACTTTTTTCAGAATAAGAAGAATAAATAGACAGGAAGGGTTGCTGTGAATGGCTTGCTTTGCTGAATGTAAAAAACAAGACAATAAAAATATAACTCATTTTCATGTACCTAATATATGAAAAAGGGCTGTATTATCCTTATATAAAAAGGTTTTTCCAATGTTCTGCAGGCATTTCAAATTTTATTTCCCCTTTTCCATAGATACCTGTTTCTATCCATCCGGCCTTTCTGTAAAATTGTTCGGCTCTTGTACCCGGCGAAGTGCTTAACCAGATAGTATCATTGGTTTGGCTGAAATACCAGTTCATCATATCATCATGCAATCTTTTACCAATCCCCTGCTTGTCATAACCGGGTTGAATAAATAAAGCCCATACATTTTTATCCAATAACGATACGATGGAAAAACCAACAATACGGTTATTGATTTCGCAAACCCAACCCTTTCCCCGCCGGGTAATGTAATCTTGTACATCGGCATCCGGCACCAATGAAGGGTCAGATAAGGTGTTTTCCGTTACTGCGTTTCGCACCAACTGAATTTGTGGTATGTCTGCTGGTTGTGCTTCCCTAAAAATCATCCGAGAGGTTTATTTATTTGCAAAAAATAAAACTTCTTTTAAGATTGAGTTTATTTTTTTAAGCGGAATATTCTTACCCGGGTCAATCAATAGTATTTTCATCCTGGCCCGTTTCTCCTGTAGCAAATCCGGGTGATTGATCTTTTTTCCTTCTACAATACCAAGATAAGGATGCTTAAATTTTTTATGCACCCAGAGATAGCAAATTCTTTTTTCATAGTAATAAAAGAACGGCATTCCGTACTGCCATTTGTCTGTAATCGCCTTATCAAGTTTCAAAATATGCTGACGAAGAAATTCCAAACAACTCTTAATTGGTTCTTCCTGTTGCAAAAAATAGTTATCTATCGGTCGGAGCATTATCAGTTTTTATTGGAGGCGGGAATAAATAATTGTGTCCGAAAATTCTCCCCGGAAGAAAAACTCTTCTTTAAGGTGAGCTTCTTTTACAAAACCAGTCGCTTCTAAAATAGAACCAGAGGCAATATTATCAGTACTTGTCCGGGCTTCAATACTGTGTAGTTTCATTGTTTCAAAACCATAATCCAGCACTTCTACTATTGCTTCTTTCATAATTCCTTTTCTCCAATGTTTGGGATGCAGCGCATAACCAATTTCTGCCCTATAATTCTCTGGCTGCCACCGCCAATAACAAATAGTGCCGATCACTTCTTCAGGATTATGCTGCAAAGTGATGGCCCATATAATACTTTCATTTGCATCAATAGCATCGTTGACCCGCTGAATAAATGCCTTTGCTTCCTCCATCGAAGCCGCAGGTTCTTTACCGATAAACTTCAGCACCGTTTCATCTGACCGCAGAAAGAAAATTGCAGCCGCATCATCCATTGTTATCCGCCTTAATAAAAGGCGTTTGGTTTTTAATTCCGGGAATGGGGTAAAATCGGGAGTAAGCATGGTTTCGTTTAAAAGGCTGTGAAAATAATTTTATATACTTGTTATTCCAATCTTTTCATTCTTGAAAAAGGAAAGCCACCGCAACCAATCTTTGGGTTTTGCCTGTCGGCCTGTGCTTTAGTTGCTGCTTCTTTTTCCGTCTTCGCATTATAAACAGTAAGGCAAAAGCCCCATGTAAAAGGTTCCATATGCTGAAAAAACATATAATCTATCCGGGTGTACAATCCTGCTTCCGATGGATTGTTGGTATCATTTCTTGCAATAAGATATTTTTCCTTATCGTTCCATCGGATGATATGATACTTTATGTTAGGATGCTGCATCCATAGTTTGCCGCTGATGCTGTACCGGATACCATAATCATCGGTAAAATTGCCGGTAACTGATGAAAGAGTTAAAATAGTTTGATTATCGGTTGTTTTTGCCGGTGCTTTGCAGGCTACTAAAAAGAGCAACAACCCTGTAATAGGTAATATTTTTTTCATTTGAAAATGGCGGGTTATATTTTTTGGCCTGGTAAAAATAAATCTATTCAATGCTGCAGTATTAAAAAAATGCTGCTGAGAAAAAATTACTGAAACCGTTATTAATATTTAATTTAGACCCATCATTTCTTACTGATACCACCAATGGCTGCAACTACCTATACTAAAATGGCCTCTTTTAAAAAATATATTTCCCTTCTTGTTTTTTTATTGCTTTCTCCTGCAATATTCTCTCAAAAAGCAAAAACGGACAGTCTTCTCAGGTTATTAAAAACAGAAAAGAAAGACAGCACAAAGATAAAGTTGATGCGCCACCTTGCTTCTGCAATTAGTGTTTATAATCCCGACACGGCACTAACAATATCATACGATGCCTTATCACTTTCCAGGGCCACAAAAGATATTGAAGGAGAGTCTCTTTCTCTCGGTTCTTTGGCAAGCACTTTCAGAAAAATTGGCAACTATTCCCGGGCATTGGAGCTTAGTATTCAAAAACTAAAATTGGAAGAAAAGAGAAATAACCCCCGTAGCATGGCGAGTGCACTGATAACTATCGGCACTGTTTACCGGGAACAGGAAGAATACCGTAAGGCATTGGAATATTATTCAAAAGCTGACTCCGTTATTATTAAAAACGACATTGAAAATTTAAAATATTATACGGCTTTAAATATTGGGGATGCCTATAACCTGCTCAATATCTCGGATTCGGCTTTTTCATATTTCAACAAGTCACTGGAACTTGCCCGGGTATTTCCTGATAAAAGCCAGGTAGAAGATTTTGTTGGTACATCTATGACAGGGCTGGGACATAGCTACCTGAAATTGGGAAGCTATCAAAACTCATTAATAAATTACAAGAGTGCCATTAACTATCTGCAAGCTGCTAATGATGATGATATTCTTTGCGAAGCCTCCTTAGGTCTGGCCAATTTGTATAGGCAACTCAACAAAAATGATTCGGCTCGCTATTTTGCTAACATGTCTCTTTCTATAGCACAAAAGGATGGGTTTCTTTCTAAAGAACTGGATGCTGCCGAATTTCTTACCGATCATTATAAAAATGCTAAAAACATAGACAGTGCTTTTGCTTACGTTAGCTATGTAAAGAGCCTTAATGATTCTGTAAATAGTAAAAGCAAAATAAGAGAATCGCAGGTTATATCGAGCAATGAACATTTCCGGCAAATGGAGATGGAGGAAAAAGGAAGACTGGCTAAAAAACAAAGGGTAGAACAATTACAAATGCTACTGATAGCAATATTTATTCCTGGCTTTTTCTTAATTACTCTTTTACTGAGCCGGGTAAATGTGCATATAAAATTAATCAGGCTGCTGGGGGTACTTTCGCTGCTCTTTCTTTTTGAATACCTCACCCTGCTGCTTCATCCAACCGTGGCAAGACTTACGCATCATACCCCGGTTTATGAAATATTGATTTTTGTAGTAATGGCTGCCATATTAATTCCCCTTCACCACCGGCTGGAGCACTGGCTGATACATAAACTGATACACCACCGGCATGGGCACCCCGCAAAAAAAATGAAGGCTGTATAATAAAAAATCGTTCCGGTCATTCCTTTTTCGTCATAAGAAGAAAAAGTAACCGAAACGATTTGTAATAAATTACACTAAATCGCCTTAAATGGGATCCTTAACAGGTTTTTTCTTAGCTGTGTCAGTTGGATCCATTTTCTTTACAGTATCCATAAGAGGTGGCGGATCCATCGGTGTTACTGTCACACTGTCTTGTACCGTTTCTTTTTTATCGCTCTTGCTGTTACAGGCTACAACTGTAAAAGCCAGCAAAAGAAAGCCTAAAAGGATTTGAAAAGCAGGTTTTGGAATCTTGTTGGTCATAATTATTTTAATTTAGGATATAATTGTACGACAAGTATTGAGAAGTACCAAAAAAAAAGCTGATAAACGGCTTTTATAAAGGTCTTCCCTTTTTGTTTCAACTTATTAATCCTTCTTGGGTTTTGCCACAATAAGTTTAAAATAAGTTGCCTTGAATCGGTTGTCAACTATTTGTCCCTGCACTTCTGCCTTTTTTATGGCTTCACAAAAACCATCTTTTGCATGGGCATCGCCATGATTATCAATCGTTGTGCCATCTACAAAATAGGTTTTGCCGTCTATTCGAACAGCCAGGTGGCAGCCTTTACCCTCCATGTGAAACTGACATTCGCCGCAGGATGCTTCTGCTTTTTGTATTTTTTTAGTTGAATCAGGCTGATTAATCGTTAGCCCGGTGTTTTGTGCGCCGGCGTTCAGCATAAAAAAACTGCAAAATGCCAGTATAAACAATGCCTTCATAAAATTTTATTAGAGGTGAACCGAATTTATTTGACATTCCAAAAATAGCCTTTTACTCCGAAAATAATTTAGTCGCCAATCGAACCAGAATGAAAACAGGATGCATAGAGAAATAGCTTACCTTTAATTGAATTCTGGAAGACAATGGCACCTCTTCAACGGATTCAAATCCTCCTTATACTTTCAGATTCAACAATATATTCTACAACCAAACAGTAAACCACTATGGCGGAAACATGGAACAAAAAAGAACGGGAAAAGAAAAAGCAACAAAACAAAAAAGAGAAAGCAGAGAGAAAACAGGAACGTAAAGAGAACTCAAAGGATGGAAAAAGCCTTGATGACATGCTTGCTTACCTGGATGAGAACGGAAACCTGTCTTCGAAACCACCAGATCCAAGAAAAAAAATTGTAGTGAATGTGGAGGACATTGAAATAGGTGTGCCCAAACAACTACCGGTAAACCCTGAAGATCTTATCCGCAAGGGGGTTGTTACTTTTTTTAATAATGAGAAAGGATACGGATTTATAAAAGATATAGAAACACAGGAAAGTGTTTTTGTACATATCAATTCATTGTCAGAAGAAGTAAAAGAACATACGAAAGTTACATTTGAAGTAGAGATGGGCCCCAAAGGTGCCAATGCAGTGAACGTAAATGTTGTTAAGTAAAACTGAACCAGGAGGCTTACTCATTTCAAGGTTATCTGTCTCCAATGATAGCCTTTTTCTTTCTGCGATTCATCCTGCCAGCCCTCGAATACAACTGCCTTGCCATTCTGCATTACCACATAATAATAATCGCCTGCCCCGGCATACCAGCCGCCGCAGGCTGCAATGGCACTGTCAGGAATTTCATAGGTTTTGTACTCTGTTCTCGCAATATCCCCACAGCCATTAATTCTTTTTATTTTTGTTTCCTTACCATCTGCGGATAGCAGCACATCAAAATGCGGTATGCTGAGACTATCCTCTCCTAATTCTTTACAAATCAATTTTACATTACTTGCAAAAACCGCAGGTTTATTAACGACTGCTTTAGTAGTTTCAGTCGGGTCTGTTGCTTCTTTAGCTTTGTCCGACTTGTTGCCACAGCCAGCAAAAAAAGCTGCCAAAAAAAGCATTGTCAAAAAATTTATAGTTGTTTTTTGTTTCATACACAAATTATTAATGAATAATGATTAAGTAAAGAATGAATTGCTCCTTCTTTACTTATTAATATCAGATGTCAAACAGGTGTCTCTTAGCATCTTCATATAAAAAAGCCCTTTTCCCCTTGCAAAATCAATGTTGCATTCAGGAATATTTTCTGGGTTATTGTAATGTTTCAATGCCTTGTCTATACTTTCCTCCCGCAAAAGGTGCAACATCGGGTAAGGAGATCTGTTGGTATAGTTAGCCGCATCATCATCAGTTGAGTCAGCAAATCTATACAAAGGATGAAAACTTGCAACCTGGTAAATCCCTTCGTATCCTTCTTTTTTTAATAATTTTTCCGCAAGTGATACCAGGTTAAGGTATTCATCGAACTGCTGAAATGAACCAGAGAAAATCAGGAAACTGGTTTCTATATTGGTGTCATCATCAAGACGGGCAACTTCCTGCATAAAAGAAGCGAGGCAGGCATTTAAAACCGGACTTGTTTCTACCTGGTAATGTACTTTTTGCTGTTTTACTACATTGGCAGCAAAGGGGCAAAAGTTACAGCCCACCACCACATCATTGATCCATTTTTTTGTTTGTTCAATTATTAGACCGGAGGTAAGCATTTCAGTTGTGTAAATTAAATCATTAAAATATATTTCTGTGAAAAAATACAGTTGCTCTGTATTATCATAGCGGATTGACCGTTCTTCTCATACCCATGTATTGTTTTTTTTTGCTTCTTATTAAATT
>Ga0163150_10003328_pt1 | contig 22766 bp, 7 predicted proteins | sample OliLakLV19P2IB_FD_148628 | JGI IMG/M metagenome (GOLD analysis project Ga0163150, IMG submission 148628) | Freshwater microbial mat bacterial communities from Lake Vanda, McMurdo Dry Valleys, Antarctica - Oligotrophic Lake LV.19.P2.IB | ecosystem: Environmental > Aquatic > Freshwater > Lake >...
TGTATATAGTTATGAGGATAATAATTATTACGAAAACTCCACCAATCTCACTAATCTTAAAACTGGGAAAATGTCTTTGGATCCAGCTTTGCAAAAGTTTCTGGCCGGCGCACAAAGCATTGCGTATGGTTATCAGTTGAATGATGACCTTAGTGACGCTTTTAGATTGTTTTATGCGCAGGGATTATCCCAAGCACTTAATGTCAATATCGGCTTGGTATTGTCTGGTAATTTTAAAACCGTTTTTGATCAAGCAGGCACACGGGTTGGTGCTTTAGCCTTTAATCTTGGTTCTCGATTTGCGAATATTGAAATGTTCGGTTACATCAATGATGTTTTTATTGGTTATATGAAAAATGGCGAGGCATTTGACTTTAAAGCTGTGCAGGCAAATACATTTGAAATTAGCAGCAAAGTACGAGCTGATCTTGCTGAGAAAAAGATCAACATTGAAATGTCTGGTTTGATTGGAATCAGCGAGTTGAATGGCAATATAGGATTAAGTGAAATTAAAGCCGTCTTGACCGGTCTTAGATTTATGCAGACCGAATTCAGCGCCTTGGGCAGTCAAAACGGAGTGCTTGGCACTCTCTTCTTTAATCTTGGTTCCCGGTTTGGAAACGTAGATGTGTTTGGAAAGATTGGGAACACATTCCTTGGATATACAAAGACGAGTGAGTATTTTGACTTTAATGCCATTCAAAAAGATACCTTTGAAATAAGCCCCACAATAAAAACAGATTTAGAAGCTAGAAAAAGCAAGATTTTGAAGATGTTTGGGCTAATTGAAATCAGCGGATTGAATGGAAGCGTTAAGGTTGAAGATCTTAAGTCGGTTTTAAGTGGTCTTGGTTTTATGCAGACTGAGTTGAGTGCGCTAGTCAGCCAAAATGGAGTTATGGGTATCTTGCAGTTTTTTACAGAATCTTCAATTTCGATGATTGGTAAAGTTGGTGACAATCTATTCGCAGCAAATCGCACAGGAAATGTTTTTGATGTTGTAATTAAAGCCGCCGATGTTTCAAGCTTTGAAGCTAAGAAAACAGCACTTGCACTGCTTTTAGTTAAAGATTCAGGCAAAACTTATAATTCTGAAATTGATAGACTTCGCGCAGAAATTTTTAAAATAAGCCAAGAAGCCGATACGACGCCGGTGATGGGTTCTGGATATATGAATCCGTTCATGCCTGGACTGAACGGAATGGCCAGCCGCATTGCCGCATTAGATAAAAAGATTGCACAATTAGGTGAAGAAATCCAGAAAACCGCAGCGCTTGCTTATGCAAGTGTTGATATTGAAAATATCGTCGTCGTTCCCGGAAATGAAATTGTGAATAAGAGTCAATTTACTCTCAATGAATTAAGTAAACTGGAAAGCTTGCTTCAGGGTATGGGAATCAATATGACAACGCGCCTCGATGCTTATTCAAGCAATATTCATAGCGCGAAAACTTTAGTAGCGACGCAGGATTTGTTGTCCAACATCGTTCATCTTAAGCTTCTCAATGGCAATGTCGGGGTTTTTTTCCCCGAAGGCGTGGCGGCGTATCCTGGTCAGACAAATATTCAATTTGTTGAACTGACAAAAGATAATCATATTATTTCTATGACTTCCAGGACCGGAGAGAAAGTTTTGCCGTCCATGATTTCCTACGGTGAAAATCAAGTTGCCGTTTTTTCATTTGCGGGCGGAGAACTCTTACGATTTTTGATCGATACAAATGGTTATCAACTAACTCTTGCGCGTGACGCCTCAGGAAATCAATTAAGAGTGGATTATCAATGGAGTGGCGGTGCCCTTAACAGGATTGGCGGCGACTTTACTCAGCTCAATGCAAGTAATCAAATTATGCGTGTTCAGCCACTCAATCGTAATCTACAGGCTGATGCATCCAAGGAAGCTTATGTCTATCAGAGCGCATGGCAGCTTACAGATGGTTGGGCAAAAGTTGCGCTGGGTGCAGCTGCAGTATTAACGGTCATTCTTACCGGCGGACTTGCAGCGGGAGCGCTTGGTGCAGGTGCAATGACGGGTACTTTAATGGGCGGGTTAACTATTTCAGGATTACTCCTCGGTGGCGCTTCAACACTCGTTATCGGTTTGACAGCAAATAGCATTTTAGATGTGGCTGCATCAATGACTTCGAATAATGCGTTGCGTACAAGTTTTCAAGGGGCCAGCGACTTTTTCTTCGCGTTCGGAATTATGGGCGGCGCGATTGGTTTATCGGCTGCAATGGCTATGAATGCCTTGCCTGCGGCCGGAATCGGGGCCTCGATTTCTGGTGGATTTACTTGGGCTGGTGTTAAATCACTCGGAGCGTACTTGATAGCAGCCTCGGCTTATTATGGTACAGGCCTCACTTATTTCGGCGCAGGCTTAGTAGGAACTGGATTACTTTCGGTTGGCGGCGGACAGCTTATCGGCTCCGAATTAATGACTGGGCTTGGACAGACTTTAATCATGGGCGGTTTTATTTCGATTGCTTTCGGCGGTGCGTTAAGTGCAATACCTGTTTTCTTGGGCGCAAGCTCCTCAATCGGCAGTCTTTTTGGAGCCGGTATCAGCAGGTTTATCAGTGCCAAGGTTGGCGGTTGGTTTGTTACAAGTGTTGCAGGTAGAATTCTTGGAGCGGGCGTTATTGGCGGCTCAATTTATGGCGCTGCTAGCGCTTATCAGCCGTCAGCAAGATATTTACGTGAAAATGGTAGCGGGGGTATATTGGGTGGTTTTGTCAAAGCTACTTTTGAATTGCAAACTCTCATCCGCGGCTTTATCGGTCTCTCAATCAGCGATCAATCGTCCATGTTCTCCTTCTTCACCAAACAGAGGACTCTCACTCTTTTCGGTGCTCAGCTCTCGTTTACAATTGCGGATCTTTTCTTCGCTGTTGGCATTGCGACGATTTTCTTCGGCGGTGCTTTCCGTCTGCTTGGAAACTTATCAAGTACATTGAACCGCATGTTTAACGGAATTGCCGTTGCCGCCAAATCATCTTTTACATGGTCGAGATCTATGCTGGCTGAATCGCGGGCAAGTTTTATCGCCAAGTCATATGGCAGAGCTTTGGCGCAGTTGGCAGCCGGCGCCCTAACCTATCCATTTACGGCCACGGCCTGGGTATTTGTTCAGGGCATTGCTTTGATCGCGGCATTCGGTTCGAATTTTATTACGACATTCTCTGCAATTGCTGCGCATCCGATTGGCTTTCTGTTTCTTGCCGCGCGCAACTTAGGCGGATCATTGCTGTCATTAGCTAATCGCCTCGGTACTGAAGGCCGGCTGGTTACATTATTAAAATCTTTCGGCAAGTCGTTACAAGGTTTTGTGAAACTTGGAGAGCAGCGCGGCTGGAAATTTCTTGGCCGCCAAACCATATCAGAAGCCATGCATCAGTCGCGTATCGCATTGCGTAGTGCTCGCATGGATCGCACCAAGACAATCGATATTGCTCTCAATTTCTTTAATTTTGATAAAGTTCGAGTGACCAAAGAAGGCTCGATCCTGAAACAAATGCTGGGTGAAGCAACGAAGTTATTTTCACCCAAAACCTGGTTCAAGTCCTTGTTTGGCACTGCACCCGAAGGCGTTCGATTTGCCAGTGTAAGCGAGGTCGTAGGTTTCAGAAATAAAATCGCAGCGGGCTTGATTGACCGCAATATCACGTGGCTTAACCGAATTGTCATGGGGCAGGGTAGGGGGCTTTTAGCAAATATTTTCCGCATTGCTAAATTACAAATGACCTTAGTACCTCTCGGTCTTACAGCAGATTGGTTGTCGAAAAATATGTCACAAGCCCCCGGCATGTCTCAGAGTTCATTAGTGCGGGTTTCGAACTTATTATTCGGAGACTTTGCTCAGCTTTACGACGATAAGGGCAAGTTATTATCATTTGATAGGATCGTATACCAATTCTTCTCAGGATATGGATTAACGGCAGCGGGCGGATTTAGTATCGGCCAATTTATTGGCAGTGCAATATTTGCAGGCGTGTTCCATGTTTCGAATCCGCTCATGGCAAGGCTTGGTCAAACCAAGGTGTTTGGAACTTACGGCCGTTTTGGTGAAACGATGGCGACCCGTTTCGCCGTTCGTCTTGAAAAATTCGCTGGATTCCAGCGTGTCAGCGGCGTATTTAAAAACTGGTCGCGGTCTGAATTTTTTGTGAATTCAATCAAAGGAACTTTTGAAGAATCTATTTTCGAGCCTTTAGCGGGCATCGCACTTTCGGGTCTGCTTTTCGGCACAGCAAGTTTAATTGCCAAAGGCTTGGCGCTTCTGCCCGGCTGGTTCGGGGATTATGCGAGAAAGTATCCGGGTCTTTTCACGGTGGGAGCAGCAGAAGTATTACGCCGGTTCATCATGCAGTATATCGTTGAATTTGCAACACCGGGAGGCGCACAGCATATCAGTGGAACAACGCGTGTTGTGGATACTGTACGCGACCTGAATATAGAATCGGTAATCGATACCGTTTCGCGCACCGGATATACAGTCACGCAGGCATTGCAGCACCAGGGACAGACCGAAGCTCAAATTGCTGCTTTTGTAAATCTGCATGCTATTAACGACCCCCATATGATTTTGGGCGACGCTTTTGCTCATATTCATGGACGTAATGAATGGTTTACTGAAACGCAGTTTATCCAGCAAATGGGATTGGAGAGTTTGACATGGGGCAATATTGCACAGGTCCAACACCGCAATCTTGACCGGATTGCACTGGATGCTAATTTGGTTTCTCAGAACCCCCCCGTCGATATTAGTTTGTCTTTAGCTCAGGCCGCACAGTTGCGCGGCACCGAATTCACAGTCTTTGCGCAGCGGGCTGGGTATCAATACTTTGCTCAGTTTATCAGTCAAAGCCATTTTAGTTCAGGCCAGGAGCTGGTGAAGTTTGCAGCGAGCTTGAACCTGGACATGAGCCTTACGGATCTTGCAAACTTTGTAGGTGTAAACTCAAGTGGTTTGCGTGCTGCGCTGGCCGGAATCAATACCGACAATGGTCCTCATTTGACAGGTAACTCAACTATTCGCAATGTGATAAGCGCGGCCCTCTCAGGAGGCTCTCCAAATCTGAGCGCTTATACAGTGCTCACTCGTGCATTGGGTAGTTCAATCAACATGGCCACTTTCGGCCGAGAATTAAGTCTTCCAGATGCGGCCGTTCAACTGAATTTAAATTCTGATTTTTTAGCGGGACGATTATTGGGCATAGTCAGTGTTGCATCCCACAATACAGCCCGCGAAATTGATCTCGCTCAATTTGCGCAGGAATATAAACTTTCTTTTGCCGTGGCTGAACTGGCACATCGTGCTGGCTTAAGTGATATCGGTAGAACCTATGCTTCTCAATCTGTGTTCGATATGCTCCAAGTCTATGGGTTTGGAGCTCATTTAGACCGGATAGGTACGCATCAAATCGCTGCCTTACTTGGAATTACAGCCGCTCAAGTCGAACGTCAAATTGAGTTCAAGTTAATGACGATGCCTGAATTAACAGAGGCTAACCGCATTAAGTTGGTTGAAGTCATGAAAACATATTTGACTGCTAGTCCTGCTTCTGCGATCCAAGGATTAGTGAAAGAGCTTAAAAATGCATCGCTTCCCGATGTTATTACGATTAGTGATTTTGAATTTAGTGTTCAGCAGCTTCTCGATTGGGAAGTTCAAGGTGTTAATAGCCAGTCCATGCTTTTGATCAAGCAATTGGGCTTGACCGAACATTTCATGGATATGAGCTTTAATGATTTGGCGCGGTTCATGGGTGTAACAGAGCGTGACCTGAGACTTAGTTTCTCTGGTTACATAGGTTCTGTGCCGAGTTTAAACAATCAGCAAAAATTTAAAATAAAAAAGTTTTTAGATCACGCCCCTAATAGTAAATCAGGAACATTCCGAGAGTTTATTGCACCGATAGTAGAGTTTGGAACAACTTTGGGAGTTAATATCAATTTTGAAATGGCGTTAGCGGCAGTTGGCATTGCCAATATAAGCCTGTTCTCATTGTTATCACTGCCGGAAGTTGCCGGACGCTCCAATATTACTGAAATTCTCAAGGCTAAATTTGGCATTGAAATTTCCGATGCCTTGGCTCAAAACATTCCTAATGTGCGCGGTCTTGCAGTTGAATTGGGCCTCAATTCAATGCAATTTGCGCGCTTATTTACGACCGGAAGTTTGACCGGCACCTTAACTGCGCAGAATTTACAAATGCTGACTCGGCTGGCGGCTGAAAGTAACCCGACGCTGCTTGAATCCATGCCGCAATATTCTGTGCTTCCGTCGAAGGATCCTACCGCTCTTCCGGGTGAAATCACGGATGTCTTCATTAAACAGCTCGGATTTGAAAATGTAACGCTTGAACAATTCTTAGATCTGCTGCTTACAACTATTAGCATGCCGACTTTGATGGGCACTATCGTTGATTCAAGCCATCCGCTGCAGCGTACTCAGCTCATGCCGCTTTTGAATCAGCTGCTGCCGGCATCGAGAAAACAGTTAAATATATCGTTCGCCAAAGTTGCTCAAACTATTCAAACTCAGCGGAAAGTATTCGGTGTTGAGCGCAATCAGACCGGAGATATAATTCGAGTCAACAGCCTTACTGAAAGACTGGCGAACTTTGCAGGTATGGGAACGTTGGTTACGCGTGATCCTCAACTGACTTTGGTCCGTGACCGCATTACTCAATTACTCAACCGTATTGATGGACTCCAAGCGCGGCTTCAAACAGTTAATCCTGCTGATCAGCCGGTGCGTATTGCGCTTTTAGGCGTTCTAGAAAGCTACAGCCAGCAGCTTTTATTCGAAAATAATATTCTGGCTCAATCACTGCGGCGCGTAGAGAAGGAATATCCGCATTTTCTTGCAGTTGCTCAAAATGCGCCGGGTGAGTCATTTGTAGAGTTGATTACCACACCCGATGCATTGAGTGATGTTTACTTAGATCGGCTTTCGAATAGTCTTCAAATTCATTTGACGCGCACTCTGGATCTTAAAGTGCGGCATCAGCTTCAGGGGGCATTGAAGCTGGTTACGGATCAAATTGAATTACGCAAAAAAGACCGGCATAAAGCAGCAATGGATTTGCAGTCTTTCTATGCCGCAAATCCTGAAGCGCTTGATTTGGCAATGAATACTTATGTATTCGCTTCAAATGCAGCCCAAAATTTTGCCGCTTATGTCTACGCCAATGTGCCCGATCAATCCGGCGTAAGAGATTATCTGATTCAGGCATTTATTAAGGCGGTCAATAAGCATGGGCCGCAAAATATTTCCGCGATTTATGCCGAAATGAAGCCTTTATTGGCCCAGGCTCCGGCAAGTTCAAATTTAAATCTATTGACAATTGCGCATCTGCGCGCGGCGGTGCAAACACCTTTTTCAATTCGGAGATGGGATCCGAATGCCGGTGATGCTGAAGAACCGATTGCAGCTCAGCAAAAGGTTGCGGCGTTACGTGCGATTGGGTTGGAACTGGTTAGGGTGACCCTGCCTCGTCTCAGCTATGATAAGAAAACCAAAACGATTTCCTCGATTTATAGGGAAGTCTTGCGTATCCGTGCCGTTGAAGGCTCGAATGCCAGGGAAGGAGCTGTGAAGCTCGCCGAAATTATTAATACCGAGCTCGATTCGCATAACGTTTTACGCGGCTTTGATGCTGGAACTCGATTTGAAGTTGAACAGGTGAATGCGATTCTCAATTTAGCTTTCGATGGAAATACTTTCCACCGCGTTCCTGCCGGCGGCGGTAAAAGCGATGTCATTTTCCCGCTTGCTGCCGCAATTAACAGCGCAGTTGTTAAGGAATATCAATCTCAGCGCAAACCGATCCATGTTGATGTAGCCGAAAAGATCTCACGCAAGACGTTCAATAAACCTTTTGCTGAGCTCACTTTGAATGAGCAAACCTCAATCAAGGCTGAAATTGAAGCCGAAGTTTTAGTGCGCATTAATGCGACCTCGGGATTTTTAAATCTGATGCAAAACCGCGTGAAGTTGAGCGGTAATAAAATGATCATGGTCCTTCATAATCAGGGCTTATTCGATGAAATGGTCGGCAATAAGGACGTGATTCAATATCTCGAGATCCGCGGACTCACAGTTGCGAAGCTTCGCGAAGAAGAATTAAATGAAGTCCGCCAGGCGCCTCGTACAGCCTCTGTTCATGGCGTCACCGGCCGGCTAGCCGAGATTATGAAGGCGGATGTCATTCTGGCGCAAGGCCAAGCTATGGATTTCTTGAATAATGAAAACAAAGATCGCGCGGTGATGTTTAATGAAATGACAAATCAATGGGTGGTGCGCAAGGATATTATACGCTCGCTGGCACTCGACCAGTTAAAAGGGCAACGTTATGGCCCTAAAGAACTGGAAGCCAAAATTCAGGAAATTCAAGAAAGTCAAACTGTGATGCATCAATTGTGGGGCTCAATTTTCAAGAATAACCGAATTGTTTTAGACGAAGCCGATACCTCGCTGGATGCGAATGGTGTTTTAAAAGGTGCCGGTCAAAAACGTCTTTCATCTGTTTATGTAGACGCACCGGATCTGCTTGATCAGGCTTTCCATGAATATTTTTATGCATTGGATCTTACCGGTCAGACCCGGCTTGATGCGGAAAGAAATCTCATGATTGTTAATGTTCGGTATGCAGACGACTCAACGCAGTTGATTCGCTATCAAGATTGGCGCGCTGCAGCAGATGAAACCAGTTTACGTGTTCAAATCATGAGCCGCATCGAAAAAGAACAAGGCAGGCTGTGGGGTCAATTTACCTCAGCTGAATTAGAGAGCGCCGCCAATAAGTTTGTTAAAGAGGAACTCGACAAACTGCTGCTCACACAGCCTCAAGGCAGCCGCGGCATGATCATTGATGCGCGCATTATTGGAGAGGAACACTTTTCGGCAATTGCCGCGACTTTAGCTAAGTCTTACGGGGCCGTCCTAACTCCTGAAATTGCGAAAAGCCTGCTAACGGCTTCTGCATCTAATTTTGAAACTGATTGGGATCAATTTCATGCGGCGGTGTTCAAAGATAAAACTCCGGCGATGCAGGGGCAGCTGGAGACTCACTTAGAGACGGTGAAAACGAAGTTGGTTGAATACCGCACGATGATTGAGGGCGCCAATGCGATATCAACACGGTATGCCGAATTAATATCCGCTAAAACCGGCAAAGATATTAAAGTTGTTAAAGCTGACTTAACCAAAACTCAAGAGGCATTCCAGGAACTTTTGGATAAGGGTGGAGAATATGCCGAATACCTCAAACATGCCCGCAGTTCGATTGTCGGAAGAGCGATGGCGCTTAAGCAGTTTGAGCGGGAAAATGTAGGTCTCTATCAGGATATTGTTGCGCTGGATGATTCGCTTGAAGGCAATAATGCGCTGGTTTCCATGGGTGCAGACAACAAGGAATCTGCGCGTTTAATCCTGCTTGAATTTTATAAGCACTTTAAAGTTCAGAATCGGAATGTGAGCGCCAAAGAAATTAATCTTGAAATTGAAAAGCTTCTTACAGAGGGAGTAGGCGCAACTCTGGGTCTTGAAAAAGCGGTGAAATTGCTTTATCCCGATGCGCAAACAAACAAAGAGCAGCTATCGGCCTCGGGTGAATTTGCAAACGAGTGGAAGAAACTAATCGATGCCGGCGGAAAAGATGACATGGCTTATTTACGCCTTCTTTCGCAATTTGGTCTTGTGGATACGATTAAAGTTTTCGCCGGTAACGCGATTGCGCCTCGACTCCAGCAAAGCGATCCGTATCTTTCAGCTCACACGCAATTGGTTTTCATGCGTTATTATGCCGAGCTTTCACCGCAGGACCTGGTTGCTTCGACGCAGGAATCCATTCTCAATCAATTGAATTTAACCGATCGTGCTTCAGATGCGCGCCGTAACTTTTTGCAACGTGTTCAGATTTCGGGTGATTCGGTTAGAGCCTCACGCAATGACATGATCCAGGCCATTCAGGTCAACGGATCGGATCTGAGCGGTTTTTCCGGTACGCTCGACCATGTTACAGATACCTTGTCAATTACTTACGGTGTGAAGGTGATCAATTATGCCGGCAAAGCCAGCTTTTTTAATCTCGAGTCTGGTGCGCGCGGTTTATATAACTGGCAAATATCAACTGTATCAACCATGAAAGGCCTAATTGCAGGTCTTCCGGCCCGTCTGAACCGTAAAAATGGTGCTAGCGATCATGCTTATTTTCTGTTTGGCATGGTCAGCGAAGACGTGACACCTGTAATTAAAGATCTGGCTGATGCGCTTCTTCTGAAGGATGGGGAAGCTTTAAAAAATGCGGAAGCGCGTGATCAAAAATTCGATGTATTAATCGTTAAATCTGCAGCATCGGGTTGGGAATTGAGACGTAAAGACAAGAATGGAAATCTGCTTCCGGCTAGCCGCATTGCCTGGTCCTCTGATACGGTGCCGAACGTAAAATTTTTGACTACGGGGGGCCGCTATTTGAGCAATGGTGAACGGGCTGCATTCTTCTTTGATAGGGGCGCAACCCGCGGTGTGGACGTTTCAGCTTCTGAAAATTCAGAATTTATTGCGCTATTAAATAATAATTCGCGCGATTATGAAGCGATCCAGCTATGGAGCCGTGACCGCGGTGTGCGTTGGAAGAATGCGCCGGATGCACGCCAAGATTTCGTTTATGCAATCCGGGCTGATTCCGCCCAGGCTTATCGCAAAGGTCTGATTCATTCCGATGTGCTTGATGCAGCCTTAGTACGGGATTTATATCGAATCGACTTTACTAAATTAAGCGGAAGATTTTTTCCCGACTTATCGCCGGCTGAACGTATAAATGTTTCACCCGAACAAATCTCCAAAAAAGTAAACGAATTAATTAAAGCAGCGAAATCGGCGCAAAAAGAGCATGTAGAAAAGCTTGTGAAGCTCGGACGCATCGCTAAGGACGACGTCGCCAAATATCAGAATATTCAGGCTTTTGAGGGCGTGAATCTTCTTGAGCAGTTTACGGTTGACCGTGATAGTCATCATGGTGAAACCTATGATGTATTCCACCCCATGTCGATGCTCATTTTAGATGGAACCAAACAGGCATCTGCCGGTTATACCGCTGAAGAGCTCAAGACCATGCTTGAGAAGAATGGCGCCAACTCCGTGAAAGATTTACTTTATAAAAATATCATCGACGATCTCGACGGTAAATTTGTTTATTTCCTCGAATCTATGATTTTTGATCCGTCGATTTCAGACCAAGATGCGGCCATCTTGCGTGAGATTAAATCTCGTTATCAGAATGAGCGCGGACTGCAGCATGATCCTAATATTGGCGGAACTCAGTCGGGTGTGAGCGGTATCGAAGGCGCTATTAGAAGAGTCGAAGGTTTCCTTGAAACATTGACCGGCAATGCTCAAGTTAGCCGCCCCGGTTTGCGTGATTTATTTGAAAGACTAGACGAGCAAACACGCCGTAATTTGTCTCTGGAATTAGAAGCAATTAAGCATACACCGTTGAATCTGCTGTATGAAGGTGAAAGTCAATTCACTCCCGAGACACACGCTAACGGAACAACTTCGCTGACGCGTACTTCGGAAGTCATTCGCAAAGTCAACGAAACAGTCGCCGTAAATCAATTGCCTACTGTGGCTCCGACTGCCGGCTCGCAGGGATCGACAGCGTATGTTCCCGAAACATCTACAATGACTTTTGCCAAGGCCGATATCGCCCAGATTTCAGAGCGTGATGATTTGGATGCGAATAAGGAGAATGAATCGGCTGCGGAATTTGTCTCTCGTCTCAGTCAGATCAGTGCGCAGGCTAAATTGAAATTGCTGCAGGAGTTTCGCCGCCGCGGCCTTGTCACTCAGCAGGCTCCCGACAATGCTGACGATACACCCAATTACGATGCGGACAAATTATCCGAACAAGCCTTTAAGCTGTTGCAAGCAATGACTGGAATCTTAAATGGCGTTGCTCTTGATGCGAACGGTTCAGCGATTATCAATTCGCTGCTCGAAAAATTGAGCGCCGAAGCATTGAGTCACGCCGATGTCGATACAGCAATGATTGAAAATATCTTGGCCTTAATCGATCAAAATATGATTCCGCTCAATCAATTAAACAGCAGTGTTTTTGATAATTTGAGTCAGTTGGCCGTACTGGCTGAACGTTATGCAGATCGTCTTGCAATGTCATCTTCAGAGAAAGGTAATTTGGCAGCAGGGTTACGGCAGGCCATGGCAAGCCGTTATTCGAAAACTGATTTTATCGAATATATACTGAAATATGCCGATATGCCGCCGGATAAAGAAAAACGGACAAATTCGATTGCAGCTTTACGCGCTGCCAGCAGAACATTGATTGCACGCAGAAATATTCAGGAAGCGGACCGCATTCTTGAAATGCAGTTCCGTTTCAATAAAAAAGAACTCGATTATGCCGCGCTTCAAATTAAACTTGAGATGAAGAATGCAATCGACTGGTTCATACAGGATTACCGTCAATTCCGCGTACGCGTGCTGCGTTTCGGTCATTTTGGCAGCAAGCTTATTGGTAAAGCAGCCCAGTTCTTTCTCTATCGTTCACGCGGACTTGATTCACGCCTCAGCGATTTCAAGAGCGGATTGAAGTCAATTTTAGGTCTGCCCCCCGAAACCAGCGATGATCAGTTGAGCGGAATTATTGCAGCTAACGCCGCTCAAGATCAGTTATGGACTGCTGTCGGATTGATAAGTCAAGACTTAGGCTACACCCAGGATTGGAAGTTAAACCCGGATCTTAAACTGGCTTTGGCATTTTTAATTCGCATGGGCCATTCAAATATGACGATGGATGAAGTGACCCGATATTTGAAAGTTTATCGCTCAGTAGCTCTGCGTCATCGAGCACTTAGTCCGGCTACAACTGCATTAGAAACCACTGAATTGGCGGCTAAAGTCGCAAGCGAAGCCATTGAATTGGCGAAAGTGTCCTATACCGAACGAACTGTGCGTGATCGCGGGCTGACCGGATTATTCCAGCGCCACGAAACTCTGCGCGAATTTATTAGCCGGTTTAGTTTGACCGGAGCACTGCTTGCGCCGTTTAAACGTTTTACCAGAATGCATCAGTGGCTTATGAAGGCATCTCCGAAATCGATGGCTACTTTGCGCCGCCAAGTCGCCGAACAGCACTTGCGGTATGGCGAAAATCTCGAAGATTATGAGCAGTCGCTTGGCGCCGCAAACGATCCGTTTGTTAGCCTTGTTCAGGGGATTTTAGCGGAAGCCCAAAGCAATCCTTCTAAGGCAAGGCTCAAAAAGTTGATTGGAATTTTGGACGGCGATTTTCTTGAAGGGGCAGAGGCGCAAAAATTTAATGTGGCACGCCAAAATTATGAATCAATCCGCAGTGCGCTGGATAAGAAACGCAATCGCGGTGAAGCCTTAACCCCAGCAGATAGAAAGAAACTGCGTAATGCGTTCGGTGAACTTGAAGGCGCGCGTTATTCGAAAGAATATCGAGCAGGCCTCGCTTCCGCATTGATTGCATTAGAGAAAAAACCGGGATCATTTACAGTTCTTGCGAATGAATTCACGGCCGGTGCCGATGCAATAAGCAGTGAAGGAATCAAAAATAGTGTCGCGGAAAAAGTTGCCAACATAATTGAATCAACACGCAAACAGCTTGCGGAAGCCAATACGCCCGAACAAAAGACTCGTCTCGAAAGCATTCTTGTTACGCTGCAGACAATTTCCGGCCTTATCGCCAATCTCGATATTATTGAAGAAGGTGATCAGGCTGATACGGTGGCAATGGTTTCAGGCGGGCGCGTCTTGTTTGTGCGCCGTTATTTGAAGATTTTATATGAGCTGACCCGTTCTAAACAATTATCTGATGAAGACGCGGTCATGTATTTGCTTCCTTACGTCGTCCACGAAACGGTTGAATACGAAATTGATCATAAGGGAATTAACTACGCCGAAACGGGACAGAAATACGTCAAAACGACGGGGGCAAATGATATTGGAAAAGCCCTGCGCGACTATATCGCCGAATCAACATCAACCGCGGTATTGTCGGTCATGGGTGATCGCTCTCTTAAACAAATGGCTAAATCGCATCGTTTGTTAGGACGTCATCATCAGCAAACCGCAATGAATACACGTAAGGCTGAATTTTATGCCAAATTAAGCGAAAACATCAAAGATGGTATAACGCTTTTTGCCGATCAAATTACTCAGGAAAATATAGATCCGTTCAAGAATTATTTCCGTAATACTTTCATCGATTACTACTATGAAATTATTGATGCCTTAAAAGCCGGAAATATTGATTTGGCCGAAAGTATTTTAACTTCCAAATATATCCATAACCGCGGCGAAGATACCTTGATGAAAGCGGAAGCTGATATCAGCAAGCCCGCGCATGATGAAATCTTAGCCAAGATTCAGGATGCCAAGAAGCTTGGTACAAAAGAAGGCGCAAGGAATGTTGCGAAATCAATAGAAGACCATTTGCTTGCAGTCATGCAGTCCATTATGGATAGTTTTGTCAGTCAAAGAACGTTGAATGCAGAAAAAGATATTATGGATCCGCTCATCGCCGCGTTAGAAGCAGGTCAAGGCCGCCGGGAATGGCTTGAAGCCTCAGGCAAACGCATGGCAAGTATCAAGGCCGGCCATAATCAATTTAAAACCGTATTTGGCGGCGGGACTGTTCGGGCCGAAACACGCATGAGTATTGAAGCGCGCCAGCGTCTTGCTGCTGAAATGAAGGGCTTTAAAGACAACAATGGGGCATCGAAACCGGCGGCATTAACGGCTGAGCATCTGAAAGGCGCACAGGTGCGTTTGGTTGACTTAAATGATGCAAGCGAGCCTTTATTTCATGAACTTCAACGAATTCAAAAGGATATTCTTGGTAATGTTATTTCTGAAATACCGCTTGTCATAATTCCTGCAAATATGTGGGACGAATTTGAAAAGAGCACCGGTCATTCCGGATCCGTCGGCTTTGCTGAAGGGCCGGAACGTTTTGCGGGCGGGTCCTATGAAGGGAAACCGTCCATTCTTTCTCAAACCGGTATTGTCTTCATCAAGGAATCTGCGAGTGATGAATCAATTGGTCAGGCAATTATTCAGCTCGTATCGCATGAGGGTGTGCATTTGGCCGACTATCTTACCCCTGAAAGTTATAAGCAATATTTAACTACGCTGGGGCAGCCTATTTCACGCGGATGGATTGCGGAAGTTGAAATGATGCGCGAGCTGAAGGCAATGTGGGCGCAGCATGCTTCAAGCATGGGTTTTGACGAAACGAAAGAAAAAATACTGAAGGACTTTGATAAAAACGATGAAGGCAATTATCTGGATCAGTATTACGGCCAGGAAAATATTCCTGAGGCAGACCGCGTTGCCTTGCGAATTAAACATTTGGGCCTGCTTCAGAGAATGCTTGAAAATGTGGGCCAAATTCATCAAATGCTTGGATTGGCTGGGACCATGAAAATGCTGCAGTATTTGCGCGTCCCTGGAGATTTGGCAGAATTTGTCAAACTCGCCGCCGCTGCGCGCACTCCTTATTTGAAAACTAAGAAAGTAAAAGCCGGTACGCCTATCGAAGATCCTGCACTGACAGAACCTGCGGCCGCCAAAGCTGCTCAGCCAGGCTCGCAGCGATCCGAGCTTCGTGTGGAAGAGAGTAGTTCCCGCAGTGAAATGCGCACGCAGGATCAGATTTTGGGTGATGCGATGCAGTCGGCGCGCAGCTTGGTTGAGAACCAATTTGAAGGTGTGGACGGATTTAATTTGCCTAAAAATGTTGAAGTACGTGTTGCAACTGCAGAGCAAATTGCGCAGTATTTTGACGGCAATCAACGGGCGGCGTATGTTTCACTAGGAACGGAAAAGATTGTTCTGCTTAATCCTAATCATGCTTCAACTAGTGAAGAAAGAATTGTTGATATCGCGCATGAATTAGCGCACGCGGGATTTGAGGGGCTTTCGATTCAACAACTGGCGGCGATGATCAATGCTATTCCTGAATTTAAAGATATGCAGCTAGGCGCGATTTATGAGCTTGCGAATATGCCAGATGCCGATAAGAACCGCATCATGCAAGAAATTTTGGCGTACTACATGACAAAGACCGCCATGCGCGAAGTTGACAAAAAAGGTTTCGCACAGCAAATTAAGATCATTGAGAATCTTCTGGCGTTTTTACATCATCGCAATGATGGATCCGCATTTGAATACGTTGATATTATTGAACGCTACTTAATGGGCGTTGGAATTACTCTCAACGCGGAATCAGGTTGGCGCAGTGAAGGAACTTCGCGTACACAGTCAACAATCGTTGTTGTTGGACGAGACATGAGTTTGCCTGATGCCAATGGTGTGCAGTCAGTTAATACACGTTTACCGGGTTGGCAAGAGGTATTAGTTGCGCGTCTCAAACGCGCAAGCAAAGAACACACGGTGATCGCGCTCGCAATGTCAGCTGAAGAGATCAGGCAGTTCGTTAAAAATCCCGAATATGCCAGACTGCTTGATACTCGAATTTGGATGGCTTATACGGGTTTAAATGATAGAGAATTATTTATGACGGGTCATGAGAAGACACAAATAATGCTGCGTCTCAGCGCGTCATTCGGTAAATCAAATTTTGATCAAATCATCCACGAACGCACAGGCAACGAAGGTAAGGAGAATTTGTTTGTGGTGCCGAATGTTTATGACGCACACAAAGTAAGTCAGCTGAAACTCATCAGTCAATTACTGCATGAGCTCAGTTCCGATCGTCAGGTAGCGTCTTCCGCATAAGCCCCACTTTTCAATTCATTTTCCACCTCCTCACCCGGTGCTGAGGTGGACGGTTTGGCTATAGCTTTAGCGTGCTTTGCATTTCAACCACAATCTAATACAATCTCATATAGTTGAAATATAAGATTAGGAGTTTGAAATGTCACGCCAAAGATTTGATGCGCGCATTGAAATCCTGCCAAGTTCCGTTTGGAATAAAAAATTATCCAAATTGATGAGCTGAAAGGCAGATGGACCGGTGGTGTCCATTTAGGCCCACAAATTTTAGGACGTCTAAAACAGTCTGTTCTTATTACTTCGACAGGAGCCTCAACGCGTATTGAGGGCGCGCATCTTTCTGATGAAGATGTTGAAAAATTAATCCGCGGTATTTCCATCCAAAAATTTGCAGATCGTGATAAACAGGAAGTTCAAGGCTATTACGAACTACTTCAAAACGTTTTTCAATCGGCTCGACACACCCGTTTTTCAGAAAGCACCATCAAGCAATTTCACCAAGAACTGCTTAAATACGTTGAAAAAGATAAACTGCATCGGGGGGAATATAAAAAAACAGAAAATAAAGTTCAGCTGGTGGATGGATCAGGGAAGCCGGTCCGTGTCATTTTTGATACCACTCCGGCTTATCTGACATCGAAAGAGATGCAAGAGCTCGTCGAGTGGACAGGACAGGCTTTTAGCGAAAAAAATTTTCATCCGCTTCTTGTGATCGCAAATTTCATAGTTGAGTTTCTTATGATTCATCCATTTCAGGATGGCAATGGGCGACTTTCGAGAGTTTTAACCAATTTGCTACTGCTTCAGCATGGGTATGCTTATATTCCTTATGTCTCCCATGAAAAATTAGTTGAAGACAACAAGCCCGATTATTATCTGGCACTCCGAAATGCTCAAAAAACTTTCAAAACCGAAAAAGAGGATGTGATGCCGTGGCTTGATTTTTTCTTTGAGATTTTGCGGGAACAGGCGGGTAGAGCGGTTGCCTTACTGTCGAAAGAATCCGTCGAAAAATTTTTCTCGCCGAAACAGCTATTGGTTCTAGAGTATTTCGAAGCTGCGGATGAAGTTACGCCAATGGAGCTTTCAAAGAAACTTAAAATCGCACGTCCGACAGTGAGTCAAATCCTTTCACGACTGATGGAATTCAAAATGATTGAACGTATCGGGCTTGGCCGAAGCACGCGGTATAGAAAAGCATGATTGCAGAGAACAGTTCGATAAACTTAGGTCCGAACGCCGCATGACTTTTTCAGCGCAATCCCCACTTTTCAATTCAATTACACTACCCGCACCGGGCGTGGGAAAATTATCACTGACGGGTCATTCGTCATTTGGCATGACATTTGACTAAGCCAAGTATGGCGCCTATTTAAACTTGAACTTTAAATATGCGATGATTGGTGCTGTGTAAGGAATAAGCGGGTATGCTGTAAATATAATTATTGAAAAATGCTGTGCGTCATTGACAAAAACAGCAACGGGGATGTGGACATTGTGTGTACAATATGTTATCTTTTTAGTGAGATCAAGAGGAGGAATTGAACATGGCTATAAAACAAAAAAATGATCGGATTGATGTGCGAGTTAAAACCTCACAAAAGAGTTATTTGATGCATGCCGCTACCTTGCGGGATGTCAAGCTTTCCACTTTTGTACTTGAAAGTGCGATGAAGGCAGCTGAAGAAATTGTGAATCAAAATGTTCATTTTGCATTATCCGACAAGCAGTGGAAAGCTTTTTGCGTGGCACTTGATCAACCCGCTCGCGAAATTACACGGTTGAAAAAACTTTTTTCAAAATCGAAACTATTTGATGATCAAAAAACTGCCTCTTGAGCCCCCGGTTCTGTTGAATTCATCCCACCGAGTGGATAAATTTGATTGCGGATCTGAGGCGCTCAATACCTATCTCAAACGGTTTGCTTGCACGAACAATCAAAATGGTTCCGCAAGAACCTACGTGGCCGTACGAGGAAACCAAGTCGTTGGATATTACACTTTGGCAGCGGGTTCAGTTGCGAAAGCCGAAAGCCCCGAACGTGTTGGCAAGGGACTGGCGAATCACCCCGTGCCCGTCATACTTCTTGCTCGTCTGGCACGCCATCAAGAAGAACGAGGGACTGGTCTCGGCGCGGCATTATTAAAAGAAGCCTTAATCAGAATCATCCAAGCGGCTGATATAATTGGTGTTCGTGCTATTTTAGCTCACGCCAAGGATGATAAAGCCAAAGAATTTTATTTACTCCATGGATTCGAACCTTCCCCTGTGGACCCTTTCCATTTATATCTTCTCCTGAAAGACATTAGGAAGACATTTGGGATATAAAGAATTTTTTTTAAATTTGTATAACTCATTTGATGGTTCAATTTTTTCGAGTATTGCCGATGAGAGTTTGCTGGACCACATGAAACGAATCAACGTTATTTTCTACGAAAAATCCTCTAAAAAAATCCCAGTTAAATAATTCCTACACCCGACGCGGGTTTGGGTTGGCGGCGAGCGAACTGAAAAATAATCATGCATGCTGCGAGAATCGGCAGTAAAAAAGGGACCTTCATATAAAGAGTTGAAGAAGGCATGAGTTGCATATGAGTCATGATCATTTTGGCTTCATTAAGTTGCGTCAGTTGTTCAATTCTTCCGCGTCCGTCAATGACCCCCGTATTTCCGTTTGTCGTTACACGATAAACATATTGACCCGTCTCGATCGCGCGCAGTTTATCCTGCAATAAATGATATTGCGGAATGACTGTCTGATTAAAAAAGCCAGGATTTGCAAGATCGATGTGAACTTGAGCGCCCATTTGGACTGATTTTCTGACGATGCGAGCTAGTGCATTTTCGTAACAGACGTGCATGCCGATGAAGCCCCACGGGCTTTGCATGAGTCGATAAGTTTTTGATGCAATGGGGGGATGTCTACGGAAAGGGAACGGCTCGATCGATTCATAGATTGAAAGACGCTTGCCGTCAGGGCCATATAAAAACGCCATATTTTTAAAATCATCGTTGTCGGCGTTGGCGCTCGCCGCAATATAGGAAGAAAAAATCATATAGGAGTTTATCTGCTCTGCCATGCCCGCAATGAGATCGGGGCTGCGGAATGTGTCTTTTCCGATATCGTACTGAGGATAAATAATTAACTCGGCATTTTGAGTTTTGGCTTTTTTTGCCCATTCAATATAGGTTTGAACTATGGAGTCATTATTGTGAATGCGCCACAAAACATCGGGGGTAAGGTTGTGCTGAATAAGTGCGGTTTGTGGGCCGTTAACAGCCTTTGAGGCTGAATGTAGACGCGAGCCGCCATAAGAAGCCAAGAGAACGAGAATTGAAATATAAATAGCTAAGGCAGTTTTGGCCTCTTTATTTTTTTCGTTTTTGATTAAAAGGACAACTGAGGTTAAAAATCCAAGAAAAGCTGCATGGTAAAGTTTAATGCCCGCCAAAGAAGCCGACTGCATCATGACAAGTGGTGAATCAAATAAAATATCGGTGGTGATTGTGGCTAGTGGCAAATACTCCAACAGAGTATGAATTATTATCCAAGCGCACGGAAGAATGATGAGCGCTTGTGAAGTGTCCGTTGATTTGAGGGTGAGCCACCTGAGCAAGATCAGTGTGCCCAAAAATATAAAAATGGCGGCGCCAATGGATAAGATACACAGCGAAGGTTCATAATCATAAATCCGCCAACCGATATAGACGAAAAGACCCAGGGCGAGACAGTAAATGGCACCGATGTATTGTTTCCATGAAAGCGAGCGGTCGAGCACGACAGTAATGAGTAGCCCCCAAGCAATCCAATTCAGCGGCCACCAACGGAGCGGATAAAGGCTCAGTATGAATAAAAAGAGTGCGACAATGGCAAAGAGGAACGATTTTGGCAGGAGCCCTGGAGACTGATTCTTTGTCATGGTGTATATTATAGATTGAAGTCGTGTATTGGCTAGTTCTACATTTTTGGAATGAAAACTGTGAACAAAAGGTGAGCGATAGATTGCTAAACACAGCAATATCAGAGAGAATAGACGGCGAGTGGGTCATAGTTATATGGGGGGATCAAATTTTATTAAATAAAAGGCGATAAGATCCGATATATTTTTAGCTGTTCTTTTTAACTTAGATTAAACAAAGGGGTTTGATTTTTATGAATAAAAACGGATTACGCGTAGTTTTGGCTGTATTTATTTTGAGTTCCTGTGCTTTAGCGCATGCTGCTGTCTCGCAGGAAACGGAAACTTTGCAGCAGCTTGAAACTTTAAAAATGCTTGAACGCCTAAAAAAAAATAGAGAGATTCCTCAGGTTGAAAGATTGATCCCTGCGCCTCAGAAAATAATGACTGTTGCTGTCGCAAAAAAATACGGTGTAGTAAAAACATTTCCCGTTTCACCGAGTATTCCTAAAGTTATTCCTAAAAAAGATTCAGATAAAGATACCAAGCTTGAAAAAAAATTACCCAAAGAGACAGTGGTTCCTAAAAAAGATTCAGGTAAAGATGCTAAGCTTGAAAAGAAATTACCCATAAAGACAATGGTGGGTGATTTAGGCGACAAGAAACAAGACCTGGGGGCTTCAAGTCAGAAGGTGTCTCAGCCTGATGCTGCGCCAGCCGCTTCTCAACCAAGCAAGCCGGCGAAGAAAGGTTTTGGCGGTTTTTTTAATTGAGATCAGCTGTTATTTTTTAAACCAAAGCATCATTTTCTAAACGATTCAAAATCGTAAAATCAACGCGTCATAAGCAGACGACTCAAAAGAATGATTCCTCGTGGTTGTAGCTCAGTTAAATAGTTGAATTACGATGGGTTGAAAAAATAATTCTTCTCTTTTGATTTTTTAATTTAAGAATATTTTTTCAACAAAAAAATAAATGATCCATGCTTAATCGTGAAAATGTTCTTAAAACTTTGTAAGTCTGTCAGCCTGGCCTTCGAAAGATGGTGGGGGGGCAAGCGCCTTCACCTGTTTGGATCGTTTGCACGCGGCGCGCAAAATGCAGAGAGTGATATCGATTTTGCGGTTGAGTTGAGCCCTAAAACATTTGATGCTTTTATGGATTTGAATGAGTATCTTCAAAATGTTTTTGAAAGACGAATCGACCTTGTTTTATTTGATGCGATCAAGCCGCGTTTGAAGCCCCAGATTATGAAGGATCTTATCGATGCCGCGTGATTACAAGGTTTATTTGGACGATATTCTTTAAGCAATTAAACGGGTTCAACTTTATAGCGCTGATTTAGACGAAAAACAGTTTGAAGCCGATATTAAAACAGTGGATGCGATTATTAGAAACCTTGAAATTGTTGGTGATGCCGCTAAGAAAGTTCCCGATGACATCAAAAGTATGTATCCACAGGTTGAGTGGAAAAGAATGGGTGGGTTGCGCCATATCTTGATCCATGAGTATTTTGGTGTGGATGCGCATATTATTTGGGATATTGTCAAAAATAAACTTACCGGTATAGTCGCCAAAGCTGTGGCTGAATGGCCTAAGTTTGCGCGTCTGGCCGAAGTGGATGCATAGATGTCCGAGGCGATAGGGGCGACGCATCTTAATAGAATTTTTTCATAGGAGTAATAAGTCTGAATATCTCAAATTGAGTTGATATAGCCGCAAAGCAGAAAAGTAGAAATGTCCTTTATCTTGCCGTGCTTAAATGGAGTTATAATTCCGCTCATGGAAAAACTTATCCCTAAAACATTTTCAATTACCACCTTCGGTTGACCGCTTGGAGTAATACGCACGACCTACAACTCTTGTAATTTCAAGGGCTTATGGGTTTTAGCCAATAAACGCTTAACCACTGATGTTAGTTTATCGCCGAGCCTATTTTAGTGGTTGCTTAGCCCCCTGAAGCGCGACATGGGAATAGCACGCAATTTATTTCAGGAAAGACGCTTGTGAATTTGGGCGTTGAGAAAAAAGAAATTATTCCGATGTGGGGAATATGAAAGATCATTTATCCCTTC
>Ga0163150_10003333_pt1 | contig 22749 bp, 16 predicted proteins | sample OliLakLV19P2IB_FD_148628 | JGI IMG/M metagenome (GOLD analysis project Ga0163150, IMG submission 148628) | Freshwater microbial mat bacterial communities from Lake Vanda, McMurdo Dry Valleys, Antarctica - Oligotrophic Lake LV.19.P2.IB | ecosystem: Environmental > Aquatic > Freshwater > Lake >...
CTGCCCGCACGCTTGCACAAAAACGTTTTGTAGTGGAAAAACGAGAGGTCGTTTCGTTGCGGCGCAACCACTTACGTCAAACGTTGGGGAAGTTGGGCTAGCATCACGCTCACGGGCGAGCAACAAGAGAAGCTGGCTGCCCTGAAAAAGGACTTCACGCCCAAGCTGACCGAGGCGAGTAAGAAGCTCAACGACAATCTCACGCCCGATCAGAAAAAGGCACGACGCGAAGCCACGCAGACCGCGCGACAGGCCGGCAAAAAAGGGAAGGAGCTGCAACAGGCCGTCGCCGAGGCTCTGAAGCTCACCGAAGACCAGCAAACGGCCATGACCAAGGACCGCGCCGAGCTGACGTCCGTGAACCAGGAAGTTCAAACAGCCGTCCGAAACCTGTTGACCGACGAACAGAAGGCCAAACTGCCGCAAGCCAGGAAGGCGACCAGGAGCAAGAAGAAAGACGCCGCGTGAACGGCGACATCAACGGAAACGATATCGCTAGCTTCTGGGTGGCACGTCCCTGAGCACCGCGAAGGGCGTGGAAGCGGCGAACCACGCCCTTCGCGGCGCTCAGGGACGTGCCACGCCTAACGGGATGCGGATCGGGGGTCACGCATCTCTCACGGCCCCGAGTCTTGGACGGTGGCTCACTCAAACACCAGCGTCCCAAACTTGCGGAACTCATGAAAGCTCGGGCCCACGCGGGCCCAATCGAAGCTGGTTGTCTTGCCGTCGTCGTAGTCCATTCGATAGAAATTCGCCCGCCAGCGCGTGCCGCTCTTGGGCGGCACATTCTGCAGCGGCTTCAGCAACTCGTAGGGAACGAACACCTCGGCCTTCCAGCCGCTTACCTTCGCGCCCGACTCCAGCCGTCCGCCGACCGCGGTCGTGGCCTTGCGGGTCTTGCGGTCGCCTTCGTAATGCCAGGGCCGCCAGCCCAAGAACTTGCCGTCGAAGTTGGGCACCAGGATCGGTAGCTCGTAACCGAGCGGCGAAATCTCGTACTCGAAATAAATCGGCTGACTTTCGTCGGGCCAAAGGAAGAACTCGAAAACGTCTTCGTTCCACAGATCGAGAAAGTCCTCGCGCAAGGTCGATGTGACCGCGCCGTCCGTCGCATCCATCAGCACGTACAGTCCGGTTTTTGAGTACAGTATCTTGACGCGGGTTTGATAGTCGTGGCCACCCGTTCCTCGGCGGACGAGCGGCTCCCATTTTGCCTTCTCCCACGCGGCGGCCGTGCCCGCGCCGTCGATCTTGAAGTCATCCGTTGTGCGAACGACAAGCTCCTGCTTGGGCGGCGGCGTTTTTTCATTCTTCTCGGACGGCGCCTTCTCTTCCGCGGCCGCTATTGAAGTAGTCGCCATCGCGGCGAGCGCCGCCAGGACGCCAGTGCGTAAACCAAAGCGCGGTCGGGACGTTGGTGCCATCTGAATGAATCTCCATTTGCTCGGGTATCGAGCGCACGATGTGGTCATTTCGACTTTGCAGCGGAGTCGTTCAACCCGAACAAGACTCGTTCGGCGTTCTTGTGGTAGATCTTCTCCAGCACGTCGTCGGGCAGGAAAATGCCATAGATTCTCCAAAAGCCCTGCAAGTGATGGCTGGCCGCACAGTCGAAGTACTCGTCGTCCGTTTCCAAGAAACGGTAGTAGATGCGAAAGGCCTCGCGGCGCGGGTTCGTGTCGGTTCCAAACATGATGCGATCCTGGTACTTCAAGAAGAACCGCCGCGCGGTGTACGGCTGCCGGCCCAGTTCCGAGATGCGGGCGTCGATGTCGACGAACATGTTGGGGTACGCGTCGAGCCATTTGGCCACCGTGGCTAGATCCTCGGCGTTGCAGCCGAAGTGCGCGCAGATGAACGTCGTCTCGGGATGTTTGGCCACGACCCGCATGAGCTGGGCCAGGATCTCGTTGAGTGGCGGAAAGCGTTCGCCGTAGAATAGCCAGTCGGGATGCTCGTTGAGCTCGTGCCATCGCTCGTTGTTTTTATCGAGCGGTGTGAAGAAGGCGGCCGGATCGCCCGAGTGAATCATCACCGGACGCTTGTGCTTGCCGCAGGCGGCCCAGATCGGGTCGAGCTTAGGATCGTCAACCGGCATCAAGCGGCCGTTCTTGTAGCGAATCGTCAATCCCAGCGACTTGTGAAACTTCAATCCCTTGGCGCCGACGCGAAAGCTCTCCTCCAGGCGACGCGTCTCGCGGTCGCTCCAGTCGGCGTCGTCGATGCCGTCGAAATTGATCAGCGCGAAGGTGAGGAATCGATCGGGATGGCTGTTGTCAAGGGCATCGAGTGTCTCGGTCAGTTGCGCGCCCCAGCCGCCGTCGAGATTCACGACCGTCCGCACGCCGGCCTCGTTCATTTCGCGCAGGTAGCCGGCGACGCGGTCGGGCGTCAAGGTTCTCTTGCCGCCGCCCAAGTGATTATGAACGTCGATGGCCGGAAATTTGGGCCGCTGCAACTCGGTCGTGGGCCCGACCATCATGGATCGAGGCTGCCAATCGCGCAGCTTCATGTCGCGGATGTCGCCGGGCGCCGGCGGCGGAGACTTGTCGGCCCCTTGTCCCAGAGCCGGATTCGCCGAGACGACAAAAAGTGCCCACGCGATCGCACACACGCTCGACATACGTTTCACGGCGACGTCTCCAAAAGGTAGGACATTCAATTGCGGTAGGAAACTCAAGCGATCTAAGACGCCTGGCAGCGGCTTGCACGATCCTGCCGCTGACGATTCTAATCGCTGCGGGGCGCGAAGGGGAGCGTTTTTGTCGAGGTTTGACGGCGCGGGCCGTGTCCTCGTGCCGCACCGATTTTACGCACGACCTCCGAACCGGCTATGTCGGCACGCTGTCTAAAGTTCGCTCGAAGCAGAAAGAATAAGCATTACGTTTTGTGAAGGAGCCCGCCGTGGAAATCCAACTCAGCCAGGCGATCATTCGCAGCTTCCGGCCTAGCGACGCCCAGTCGATCGCCCGTTATGCCAATAACCGCTCTATTTGGCGCAATATGCGCGATCGCCTGCCTCACCCGTATTCCGTGGACGACGCTGTCCAATTCCTCGAAGGCTTCGCCTTGAAGCACCCTGATACGTGTTTTGCGATCTCTGTCGAAGGAGAGGCAGTCGGCTCGATCGGGCTGGAACTGAATGGCGATATTTTCTGCCGCACGGCCGAGATCGGCTACTGGTTGGGCGAGCCATTCTGGGGACGCGGCATCGCTAGCGCGGCGGTTCGTGCGGTCACCGAATATGCCCTGGCGAATTTCGATCTCTGCCGGATTGAAGCCGGTGTGTTCGAGTGGAATCCGGCTTCGGCGCACGTGCTGGAAAAAGCCGGTTACGTGTTCGAGGCGCGACTGCGGAAGAATGTCACTAAAGACGGACAGACGATCGACCGGCTGCTCTACGCCTACATCGTCTAGCAGGCCACCCCATCGCGCCATGTGCCGACACCCACCTTGGTTGGTTCACCCTAAAGAGTCCATTGGGAACTGCCAGCACGGGCATCAAGATTTTCGTTGGCGACAAAACCGCAAGACACCGTCCGCTTTGCCGATACAAGGTATTATCCAGCGCGGCGCGTGCCGCTGGGCCATGTACTGTCGCAGCAATGCTAGCAGTGACGGCGGGCCGCCAAGCGCCGCGACTCGAAAATAATGGACGGGCCTGGGAACGACTCCCAGTGAGCCCCCGGTGACTCAAGGAGGAGAAACCTGCGATGCGATCTGGCAGCCGTTTCGCGATAGCGTTTGTAATTCTGGCCGTGGCCGCGAATGTTCACGCGCAGCAACGCCAGCCGAGCGGAAAGAACCCTCAGCGTTCGAACCAATACTACCAACAGCGGAGCCAGCGCAACGCCGCGCAGGCGCAGCAAGGCAATAATGACCTTGCCGCCCGGCCCCAACGTGCCGGCGACCAGGTCCCGCCGACCAAGGAGCAAGAGCTTTCGTCGATCTTCTCGCAGATCGTGGTCTCGGGTCTGACCAATCCCACCGGCGTCGCCGTTCAGCCAACCAGCAACCAGGTGTACATCGCCGACAGCGGAGCGGGGCGGATCGTCAGGCTGAATGACGTGCCGGGCCAGTACAAAGTCGAGCCGGTTATCACGGGCTTCCCGCAAGATGGCTATGGCAAGAATCCGACCTACAAGATCGGACCGCTCGGCCTGGCGTTCATCAACAAGTACACGCTGGCTGTCGGCGGCGGCGGATTGCCGGCCGGTGAAGATACCGTCGGCATCTACCGCATTTCGCAAGTCGGCGCAATCGACGCCGCGGACATCCTGCAGCAGTTGGGCCCCCTTCCCGAAGGCGGTGACGCCAAGGTGGCCGTGGGCAACTATTTCGGCCTCGTGGCGACTCCTTCGGCGTTGTACGTCACGTGCGATAGCGCCGACCGTCGCGGCTGGATCGCCAAGGCCGACGTGGCAGGCGGAAATCTCGAAAAGCTCACGCCGTTCGTCAAGCCCGACGACACGCTCAATCTCGAAGGTCCGACGAGCATCGCCATTGGCCGCCGCGGTGAGATGATCGTCAGCCAGATGGGCGAGCCCAACGTGCCCGCGGACAGCCACCTGACGTTCTACGAATTGCAGACCGGCAAGGCCTACCTGGACGTGGCCGCGAAATTGAACGACATCACTTCGATTGCCGTCAGCCCGCAGACCGGCCGCATCTACGCCTTGGACTTTTCGTGGATCGCGCCGAACGAAGGCGGCCTCTACCGCCTCGACTTGACCAAAGACGGCGAGGAGTGGATCTGCAAGCCGGCGTTGCTCATGCCGCTGGATCGACCGAGTGCGATGGCGTTCTCGCCCGAAGGGGAGTTGTTCATCACCACGTTCGGTTCGCATTCGCAGGAGCACAAAGGCGGCTTGTTGGTGCGGATCTACAACGACTCGAAGCTGTAGAATGTAGGTCCCGGCCGCCGGACGGGACTCTGGCGACGCGACCCGGCTTGGCATGCCGGGTCGCTTGGGTTTGACGTCGGGCGAGATTCAGGTCCCGCCGGGACCTACTGTCGGAATCTACACGACCCCCAGCGGCGGCATGGGGCAATCCAGGCTGTCGGCGATGGCTCTTAGCAGTTCGCCTTCCTCGACCGTCACGCGGCCATCGGTGCTGATCACGGCGGTGCAACCGGTGAGCACGCGCTGCTTGATGCCGCTCGAGGACTGCGCCAACACATTCAAAGCCGCGTCCAAGGATTTTAACCGAGCCTCACTCCGGGCGAGCATCGGCGGAGAAGCTCCAGCCCCAAAGCATTGTTTTACCCCTTCTTCGAACGCGGTCCGCGCGGCGGCATCGTCCTCGTGGCCGGCGTAGGCCAAGACCGAGAGCAGACCCGTCACTTCGGATTGTAGCGCTGTGAGCGACTGGTACTTCGCGCGCGGCGGCTTGCGGCCTGTGAACCGCGGGGCCAAATGTCGCAGCAACATCCGTTGCAAAGCGTACTCGAAGAGCGACATCCGCCGATCTGCCGCCACGAGTTGCCGCACCGTCCGATCGAAATCAGAGAATTGCGCCGGCGAAAGCAAACGCAGAGCTGGAATTGCCAGTTCCACAAGCGGCAAACGGCTGGCTGCATCGAGCGTCGACGTCAATCCGGCGGCCTCGGCCACCTGCTCTTCAAGACCGGGCTCTTTGAAATCGGCCGTTTGCTCTGCGCGTACCTTATCGTTGTCGTCCAATAGCAGGGCATAAACGACTGCCCGCGCTCCAGTCGTCTCGTGCAACATGTCGGTCAGCGCGACGGGCCACGACGCCAAGAGTGCGGTGGCGTATTCGACGTGCTCGGGTTGTGGAGTGCCAACGTGACCAACGACATGCTGCGGACCAAAGGGCACGGTTGCCGTCTTTCGTGTTGTAGCTGCAGCAACGGGTCCACTTTCGGCCACCTGCGAAACGAGCTCCGCGGCGAGGGGAGATTCCGCGGCGTCCGCACTCTCCTGCTCGAGGGCCGCCGCGACTTTGGGAAACGTGCCGTCGAAGCCCGGATCGATCCGCTTGATCCGCTCCGCGAGCGGCGGGTGCGTCGCCATCCAGCTAAACAGCGATTGGGCCATGGCGTCGCCAAAAAACATGTGGCTGGCTTCTTCCGCTTCGGCATTGCGGATCCGTGAGCCGCTACGCACACCGCCAATCTTCTTGAGCGCGCCGGCGATCCCGTCGGGGTTGCGCGTGAATTGCACGGCCGACGCATCGGCCAGAAACTCGCGCTGCCGGCTGACGGCACTCTTGATCAGCTTGCCGAAAAACACGCCCACATAACCGATCACGAATAGTGCTAGTCCAACCAGCGGAAGCGGATTGCCACCTTTCCGGTCGTTATTGCTGCTGAAGTTCATCCGCCCGAAGCCGGCCGTGCTGCGAAACAAGATCCAGCCGATCATGCTGACCACCAGTATGCCGTAGAGCACGCCCATCAGGCGAATGTTCAGCCGCATGTCGCCCCGCAGAATATGGCTGAACTCGTGCGCGATCACGCCTTGCAGTTCATCGCGCGATAGCGTGTTAATCGTCCCCTGTGTGACGGCGATGATCGCATCGCTGGGCGCAAAGCCCGCGGCAAAGGCGTTGATGCCGGACTCGCCGACCAGCAGGTAAACCGGCGGGACGGGCGTGCCCGAGGCAATGGCCATCTCCTCGACGACGTTGAGCACGCGGCGCTCGCCCGGATCGCGCGTGGTGGGGTCGATCAGTTGGCCGCCAAACATCTCGGCCACCGTATGACCGCCGGCAGATAGACTCGAAGTCTTGTACAGGCTTCCCAGCGATACGATCGCGATCGTGCCGCCGGCCACGGCCAGAAAAAGCTCGCCGTTCCACAGCGAAACGGCATCCGGACGCTTGTCGAAGCCCAGGAAGGCGGCCGCGATCACCAAATAGATCGACGCGATGATCAGCACCACGGCAATGATGAAGTAGAAGATCAGCAGCCCGGTATTACGCCGGGCACGATCCTGGCTGGCGAAGAAATCCATAAGAGGTAAGGATCCACTCGGAAGCCATTCGAAGGCCTGAATCGGCCACGATCATTTAGGCTGGGACACGAGTCCCAGTGTGCGGAAGCTTTTTTCCAACGCCCGCAGGTGGGGCTAGCGCCCCAGCCTACAACCCTGTCCCCTGAATCCCGACCCCTGTCCCGTCTCACTAAAACGACACCTTGGGGGCCTCGCGTTCGGCCGGCGCTTCCAGCTCGAAGAGCTCGGCAGCCGGGAAGTCGCCAAATCCCGCCACGACGGAATCGGGAAACGACTCGCGGCGCGTGTTGTAATTCATCACGGCGTCGTTGAAGGCCTGGCGGGCGAACGAGATCTTGTTTTCGGTCGATGTCAGCTCCTCTTGCAACGCGAGCATGTTCTGATTGGCTTTCAGGTCCGGATAACTCTCGGACAGTGCAAACAGCCGGCCCAATGTACCAGTCAGTGCGGTCTCCGCGCCCGACAAGGCTTGCATGGCCGCGGGGTCGCCCGGATTGGCGGCTGCTTTCTGACCGGCTGAGACGGCTTGGTTGCGGGCGGCGATCACGGCTTCGAGCGTTTCGCGCTCGTGCTTCATGTAGCCCTTGGCGGTTTCAACCAGGTTGGGAATCAGGTCGTAACGTCGTTTTAACTGCACGTCGATCTGGGCGTAGCCATTTTTGTAGCGATTCTTCAACGCCACCAGGCGGTTATAAACGCTGATCAAGAACAGCGCAATCAGGACGAGTAAGACAACGCCGCCAATGAGCAGAAGTCCGGTCGTCCCCATGGCAAGGTCGCTCCGTATTTGGAAGGTAGGATAGTCGAAAGACGCCTGTATTGTGCCGCTTGGACGAGATGGGGTCAATGCAGCGTCGCAAGTTGTAGGAGGCGTCTCCTGACGCCGAAAACCCGCATATCCCACACCAATCGGCGACAGGAGTTGCCTCCTACAGACGTTGCCAGCCAACCAGTTTGCGCCGCGTGCGTACAAAGTATACTAGTGCCGAAGCACGCATATACCACTGCTGAAATTTCCCTCACGATAGGACCCCTTCATGCGCACCTGCTCCACGAGAGTATTCGCCTTTCTCATCTGTTTCTTGGCCCTCTCCACGGCCGCGAGGGGTGAAAAACGCCCCATGCAGGTCGACGATCTGTTCCGCTTTCAACGCATCTCCGACCCGCAGATCAGTCCCGACGGCCGCACGGTGGCCTACGTTGTCGGCGTTGTCGACCTGGCGGCCAACCGAAGTTCCTCGACCATCTGGCTCGCGCCGACCGACGGCAGTGCTCCGCGGCAACTCACCAATACGACCCTGCGCGATCGCCATCCGCGCTTTAGCCCCGATGGAGCCAAGATCCTCTTCGAATCGAACCGGTCAGGCGAAACGCAACTCTGGATCATCGACCTTGCCGGCGGAGAAGCTCGGCAATTGACCAGCATCGCCAGCGAAGCCGGCTCGGGCATCTGGTCGCCCGACGGCAAGCAGATCGCTTTCGTCTCGGCCGTATACCCTGAGTTCTCCGCGAAGCCATATGCCGAAAGCAACGCCGCGAACAAGGCCCGGGCGGATGACGCACTCAAGAATCCCGTAAAGGCCCGCGTGTTCACCAAGCTGTTCTATCGCCATTGGGATTCGTGGGTCGAGGACAAGCGGCAGCACGTGTTTGTCGTGCCGGCCGCTGGCGGCGACCCGCGCGACATCACGCCCGGCGACCGCGACGCCTATCCGACTTCCAGCACCTTCTCAGTGGGCGACGACTACACGTTCAGCCCCGATGGCAAGTTTATCGTTACGACTGCGCCTCCCGAGCGCGACGAGGCCTGGAGCACGAACTACGACATTCTGCGCGTGCCGGTCGGTGGCGGAAAGATCGAGAACATTACTAAAGATAACGTCGCGGCCGATGTTTGCCCGCGCTATTCGCCCAACGGCAAGCTGCTGGCCTACCGAGCGCAGAAGCAGGCGGGCTTCGAAGCCGATCAATGGGAATTGACGATCGTCGACGCCGGAGGCGGCAAGCCGCGCAGCATCACCGACGCGCTCGATAGCTCGGCCGATCAGTTCGTCTGGAGGTCCGATAACGAAACGCTGTATTTCACCGCCGAAGTCGAGGGTTCAACTCCGATCTTCCGCGTGTCGATTCGCGATGCCAAGCCCGCGCCGCTGGACAAGGGACACACGCACTCTGCGCTGTCGATCGATAAGGACGGCAAGCGTTTGGCCTGCACCATCGCTTCCATGCGGCAGCCTCCCGAGGTCGCACTCGTCGATTGCAAGGACGGCAAGCAACAAGCACTCACAAAACTGAATGCGGCACTCCTGGATCAGATCGACCTGCCGCGGCCCGAGAGCGTGACGGTCACCGGCGCGGGCGGCACGCCCATGCAGATGTGGCTCCTGAAGCCGCCGGGCTTCGACGCCAAGAAGAAATGGCCGCTGGTGTACCTGGTGCATGGCGGGCCGCAGGGCGCATGGGACGACAACTGGAGCACTCGCTGGAACCCCGAGGTTTGGGCCGCGCAGGGGTATGTGATCGCCCTGCCCAATCCGCGCGGCAGCACGGGCTTTGGCCAAAAGTACACCAACGAAATCAGCGGCGACTGGGGCGGTAAGTGCTTTGAGGATCTCATGGCGGGCATCGCCTATTTGGAAAAACAGCCCTACATCGACCGCGACCGCATGGCCGCGGCTGGCGCGAGCTTCGGCGGCTACATGATGAATTGGTTCGCCGGTCACACCGACAAGTTCAAGACATTGATCACGCACTGCGGCGTGTTCAACTTCGACAGCATGTACGCCAGCACTGAGGAGCTTTGGTTCGACGAGTGGGAGCACGGTGGGCCCCCGTGGGGGCATCGCGAAAGCTACGAAAAGTTCTCGCCGCACCGCTTCGCGCAAAACTTCAAGACGCCCATGCTGATCATCCAAAACGACCTGGACTTCCGCGTGCCGGTGAGCGAAGGTCACCAGTTGTTCACCACGCTGCAACGGCTGGCCGTGCCCTCAAAGATGCTCAACTTCCCCGACGAAGGACACTGGGTGCTGAAGCCGGCCAACAGCGCGTTCTGGCACAAGGAAGTGTTCGACTGGCTGAAGAAGTATGTGGAGCCGGGCGGGAAGTGAGCGGGGTTCGGTTGCGGATCTTTGTGACTCAGCGCGCCGCCCGCACCAGCGCCGTCACCGCCAGCGTCGTCGCCAGCAGTGGGTCGTCCTCCTTCATCAGGTGACTCTTCGCGTTGGCGAAGCTGCCGTCGCTGCGCTGTTGGGCCGATAAGAGCCGCACCAGTTCCGGACGAGCGTCCGCGGGCCAACCGAGCGTGCCGTAGGCTTCGGCCCGCACTGCCAGGTGATAAAAGTAGATCGCATCGGCCCAGGGCTCTGCCTGATTCTTGGGTACGCCTTCCGGCTCGTCCCAGCGCGAATGCTGGGCGAGCCACCTCCGCGCCGCAACCATGCGGTCGTCTCCCAGCGGCACGCCGGCCGCCCACAGGGCAAGCAAGCCATCGCACGTGGCCGTGGCGTAGCTGCGGAACTGGCGCGGCACGCCCGCCGTTTCGGTCGTGACGCGTCCTTTGTTGGCGCTAAGCACCACCGGCGAGAAATAGAACCCACCATCGAAGGTCGAAGTGGAGTTTCCAACGAGCAGCATGGTCATCGCGGTGCTGGCAGATAGTGGCGCATACGCAACGCTATTGAGGAACGTGGTGCCGAGGTCGGCGATCATCGGCTCGTTCGCCGTACTCGGCTGCGGACGCTTGTCGGAGGGGTCTTTCTGCACGTACCGCAAGAACAACTCAGCCCGCCTGAACACCTCTTCGTCGCGCTCGCCCGCCGCTCGAAGTGCTGCCAGCACCCGCCGCGTGTGGGCAATGTCCATGTGCCCAGACGAGTCCTCGGGCCGCCGGCCGCCAAAGCCCCAGCCGCCATAGACGGGTGACTCCGGGCCGAATCCTGTCGCCTCGCAAAACTGCTCGCTGACCAGGTATCGTCGCATGCGGTCGATCAACAACTGGTCGCCTTCGTAGCCTACTCGCACCAGGCACTGTAGCGCATAGGCCGTCGAGTAGTTCGGGTACTCGGGCGCCTCAGGGTCGTCGAGGCCCACGACTCCTGAGCGGCTCATGTGGTCGCGAATGAACTGCAACGCTCGAGTGACGGCATACGCCGGGCGCGGATACACGCCTTCGGGCACCGACAGCAGCGTATAGAGCACCAGCGGCGTGTAGGCCTGACCCGAACGGAGCAGCCCGAACTGCTCGCTATGCCAGCCGCCGTCGTCGGCCTGCAAACGCCATAGATGTTCCGCCGACCGACCAAGCAGGATACGGGCTTCGGCAACATGGCGTTTGGTCGATTCCGTGCCTGCTGGCTGAACCGTCTCGCGTTGTTGCGTTTCGGTGGGAAATGACGTCGGTGCATCGGCGACCGAATTGTTGAATTCCAAGGTGCTCGTCGCGGTACGGTCTGCGGTTTGCCTCGCACTCGTCGCTCGGTCTGCCGGGCTTCGATCGGCACAGCCCACGGCTATGAGCAAGCCAGTTGCGGCGCTGACGATAGCACACGCCGTCAGCTTGCGACCGGGAATACGAATTCTCGACATCGATGTTGCCCTCTCGGTGAATCGACAAGAGTGTGGTACGACGGTCTTCCGTGGACTCGCGACGACGGCTAAACGCGGCGCACTAGTGCTTTGTCAATGCTCAGATTTTGGGTAGCAGAAGTCGTGAGACTTCTGACGTTCGCGACAGAATCAGGGTAATACGGAACTCTCACGAGTTCCGCTACCCGCAAATCAAGGTTTGACACAGCACTGGTCGCTTCCGTCTTTCGCTCATTACTTCTGCGCGGCCGCGGCCTTGGCGATTTGGACCAAGGTCTGTGCGTCGCGATCGGTCAGCAAACATTGCGCGACGGCTGCGGTGCAGAACACGGGACTGGTGATGCAGTGATGGCCCGACCAACTGCCGTTCGCGTCCTGAATTTTCTCCAGGCGTGCGTGCATTTTGTCGTTCCATTTGCCCCAAGCGTCACCGCCGGCAATGACCAACGCCTCGCTTGTCATCAGATAACTCAGGTACTCTTCGCCGCCGTTGTTGCCGAAGCCTAAAAGCAGTTTCTCGTCTCCCGTAAGCCGCTTGATTTGCGCCGTGTTCTGCGTAACGGCGGAAAAGTAAGCCTGTGCCTGCGTTTGGCTGGCGCCGGCCTTTTTGAGGTTCTCCACCGACACGCTATCGCTGGCCTTCAGCTTGCCGTCGCGTTTTGCTTGGGCGACGATGTCTTCCGCGACTCGCGATTCCGCTGCGTTGCCCCGTTGGGCGCCGGCAAAGGAGTACAATTCCACGCCGGCCGCGGCTTCTTTCTTGGCGCTGCCGCTGGCGACGTCGAAATTCCCCTTTTGATACTCGCGCGCCTTGTCGAGCGCCTTCTGATTGATCTTCTTGCCCGCCGCTTGTGCCAATTCCAAGGCCGTGCAGCCGGCCGACGATTGCAACACGGGCGCCCAGCCGGCAAAGTTCCAGCTTCCGTCTTGTTTTTGCGAAGTTTGCAACTTGGTCAGGCACTTGTCGAGCGCCTTGTCAACGCGACCGTGCAACGCGTGCTCGCGCGGCAATTTGGGCAGCACGCGGGCCAGATACTGCGCGGTCATCGAGGTATCGACCAGCGGCCCCAGCTTCGACTGCGGTTGCGTACCTGACTTGTCGGTGATAAGCGGACCCGACTCCGATGCGCTTTCGACGGTGGACACTAGATATTCCGTGGCCTTACGGACGGCATCGCGGTAGTCGCCTTGCACGGGCGTGTGACCGCCTCGCAAGAGCGCCATGGCCGCGAAGGCGGTCGTAGCCGGATCGGTCGGCACCTGGGCCGGGTCGCGCACGTCCTGATGGGCATGACTGCCACCGCCCCAACCGCCGTCCTTCTGTTGCGCCTCGACCAGCCAGCCCAGAGCTTTGGCCACAAAGGGTTTGATCTCGCGTGGCGCGGGCGAAGCGGCAGTCGCAACTTCGCTAGCAGCGGCGGCGGTTTGTGTGAGAGCCGAACCCTTCGAGCGGTCAATCGTAATTGTCGTGACATTTTTCTGCGACGTTTCCGACGTCCCATCACCGTCGCAAGCAATTGTCCCCAGTGCCAGAAAGGCCAGAATCGCCGATGTCGACGTCAGCTTGTACAAGAAAGCGTCCATGAGTTCCTCCTTTTTTCTAGTTCCGATGCTTGCTGACCGCTACTCAGATCTCTTCAATCTCGTCACAACACACCACGGTCCACCGGCTATGACGCGGGTGCGTGCAACAAAGTTTCCCGATTATCGGCGTTTGTGGGCCCAAGTGCTGTAACGGGCGCGTAACGGCCCAGCGGAAGACGCGGTCTAAAGCGTGAACTGACAGGCCGCGAATCCTAAAAGGACCTGGGCGAATTTCGCTTGAATTGCAACCGAGCTGGATGCCCCTGCGATTTGGTCCGAGAAACGGTAGAATGCTCTGCAGAGGCTCCGCGGTGCATGAAATTGCCAGTAAACGACCGGCCGAGAGCCAAGCATCTCGTTCGATCTAAATTCGCATGGCTATGGACGACTGTTTAATTCTCGGTGGAGGGGTGATTGGCCTTTCGTTGGCCTACGAATTGGCCGGACACGGCTTGAAGGTCCACGTCCTCGACCGTGTCGTGCCAGGGCAAGAGGCCTCGTGGGCCGGCGCCGGCATCTTGCCGCCGGGTAACCTGGCCGCCGCCAAGTCCGCCGACGACCAGCTCGCGGGGCTCGCTCATGAGCTTCATCCGCAATGGTCGGCGCAGATCCAAGAGGAAACGGGCATCTGCAACGGCTACCGCCGCTGCGGTGGGCTGTACTTGGCCAGGGATCACGCCGGTGAGCAGGGCCTTCACCAGGAAGCCAAGGTTTGGCGCACGTTGGAAGTGCCCGTGGACGTCCTTACGCCCCATGAGTTAGCCAAGTTAGAACCGGGCCTCGCGTGCGGGCCGCCGACGACGACCATTCGGTCGGCCCTATGGCTACCCAGCGAAGCACAGTTGCGCAATCCGCGGCACCTCAAGGGACTGCTAGCCGCCTGTATACGTCGAGGCGTACGGATCAGCGCCGCCACGGCCGCCGAGGGATTTGAAATCAAGAGTGGCCGCATTCGCACTGTGCGAACGGCCGCCGGCGACTACTCGGCCGAAACGGTTTGCATCGCCAGCGGCGCTTGGAGCGGCGAGTTGCTGGCACATCTTGGCCAGCGGCCCCCGCTGCGTCCGATTCGCGGCCAGATGGTGCTGCTGGCCTGCGATGCGCCGCCATTTACGCGGGTTGTGAATCTTGGCCGTCGCTACCTGGTGCCACGAGATGACGGACGCGTGCTTGTCGGATCGACTGAAGAAGATGTCGGATTCGAGAAACAGAACACGGCCGCAGGCGTCGCTGGTCTGTTGCAGTTTGCCATAGAACTTGCGCCGATGTTGGCCGTCGCACCGATCGAGCGGACCTGGGCGGGCCTGCGGCCGGCTACTCCCGACGAACGTCCCTACTTGGGCCGCGTGCCGGGATTGGACAACGCCTTTGTCGCGGCAGGCCACTTCCGCAAGGGCTTGCAGCTTTCGTCGGCGACGGCCGTCGTGCTCGGCCAACTCATTCGCGGCCAGCAACCGCGGATTTCTCTGGAAACGTTTCGCGTCGACCGACATTTAACGCTTGGATGAACCGGCTTGCGCCACTCAAGTCGCGCCGACCAACGTGGCGCTGCGCAGCTTCTTGGATTGAGCGGTAATCGTCGCGGCCGCGTTGTCCAAGCTGAACTGACGGTCGACGTTGCCCTCGACGAACGCCACCTTGTTCATGCCGTATACGTCGCTCGATGCTTCGTCCTGGCCCAGAACGTAACCGCCCCGGCTGCGGATGGCGCCGCAGCCGTCCGATCCGTCGCGGCCCATGCCGGTCATCACGACGCCCAGGCAACGGTCGCCGAAGATCTCGGCGGCGCATGCCATCATCACGTCGACGCTGGGGCGGTGGCCGCTGACGGGCTCGCCATCGCGAACTTCGATGACAACCTGGCCCATCTTCTTACGCAAATTCAGATGCTGTCCGCCAGGGGCCACGAACACCTGATTCGGCTTGAGCACGTCGCCCGTTTCGGCTTCCTTGATTGAAAGCTGACTGATCGAATTGAGTCGCCAGGCAAACGGCTTCGTAAACGCCGGCGGCATGTGCTGCACGACGACGATCGGCGGCAATGGCGGCCGCAAATCGCCAAATAGTGTCGACAGCGCCGGCGGGCCGCCCGTCGAGATGCCGATTGCGATGCACTTATCGGCGAGGTCGGCCGCATCGCAGGTCGTGGCAGGTGGAGCAATCTCCACAGGTTGCCGACGAAGCGCATTGGTCTTTTCGGCCCGCTCCTTGCGAATCTGCAGCATCCGCCGCACGTCTGTGCCCGCCATCATGCGGATTTTTCGCATCAGTTCGCCGCGGAACATCGCCTCAATGCCTGCCGCCCCCTCTGGCTTTGCCACGTAGTCGACCGCGCCGCGGTCCAGGGCATCGAGGGTCGTGTTTGCACCCAACTGCGTGAGCGAACTGACCATGACGACGGGCACTGGATTGGTGGCGAGAATCGCGTCCAGCGTCGCCAACCCGTCCATGTTGGGCATCTGCACATCGAGCGTAATCACGTCCGGCTTGAGCCGTTCCAATTGCACGAGCGCCTGACGCCCATCGCACGCCGTTCCGGCCAGCTCGATGCCCGGAGACTCCTTGATCACGTCGGAAATGATCTCTCGCACCAAGGGCGAGTCGTCGACGACCAAGACGCGGATATTTCGTGATGACATTTCTCGGGTTGCTCCGTTGGAATCGAGGTCCGGGCCGCTGGATCGCGATAGCTCTTGCTAAGATTGGATAGTTCCACGAACGACCAATTCGCGGGATTCGCGAGCCAACGACTGGCAGAATTGCTGACTGCACAAGGTTAGCTTACGCCCGCGAGCCAAAATCGGCGGAAAATCGGCGGCGGCGAGGGAAGTCTGGCGCCGGAAAAAGCAGTCGTAGCGCCGCGTCCGGGTGTCCAGGACGAGCCCACCATGCTCCTCGATGCTCCGCGATGCTGCGCATGCCATCGTTCGCGCGATGTTGTCACGAGCCCAGATGTGAACGTCTAATTGCCAGCCAGCGAGCGCTATTTCGCCTTGCTCGTTCCCGTTGGCAATGCTGCAGCTGGAGACTTTGTCGTGGACGGCGGATCGGCGGCTGCCCCCGCGGCGGGCAGGAAGAGATTGAAATTCTTCTCGCCCATGTTCGTCCACAGCGTTCCCGATCCGCTGTGGAACAGCCGCAGCATCAGCTTGGGGTTCAACTGCTCGGCCAAGGAGTAGCGCAAGAAGGCATCATTGTCGTCCTGAAAGACCTTCATTTTCAGCGGGAAGAGATTGCCCTTGGCGGTTTCCTTCAGCCGGGTGACCTCGGCGCCGGCCTTGCCCTCGACCTCGATCCGCTGACTATCGAGCGTGGCCATTTGCGACTCGTAGTCGGCCTTGAGCTTGGTGATTTCCGCCTGCGTGCGCGTGACGATATTCTCCGAGTCGCGGTCGATGCCGGCCACGATCCGCAATGTTTGGGCCGCCACTTCGGCCGCGCGCTGGGCGATCATCTTCTGTTCGCGTTCGACGTCCGCTTCGCTTTGCGCGGTGGCTTCCTTGGCCTTGTTGGTGATCTGTGTTTCGGCGGCGATCTGCTTGTCGCGGATGGGCTTGAGATAGTTTTCCGGAATCACGATATTGCGAATGAACGCCGACCGCACGGTGACGTTCTTTTGCTTGCACACGCGCGTCAGTTCGGCCGTGAAGTCGTTCTGGAATTCTTCGCGTTTGGTCCCTTCGAGAAAGTTCTGCACGCCGTAGTCGATGCCCTTGTCGCGGCCGATGGCGTGGGCCTGCACGTCGATCACGTTCCGTTCCACGGCTTCGCGATGGCCGTATTCGGCCACCAACAGCGGCATGTCTTGCGGCAAGATCTCCCACTCCACGGTGCAGTCCATACTGATCGGAAATCCGCCCTTCGAGATGAAGGTAATCGCCGTGCTTTGCTTGGGATTTTCGTCGTAAAAGAATGTGGTCTGAAAGATGCCTACCTCGGCGCGAATGACCTCGAACTCCTTGGGATTCACGTAATACAGGCCCGGTTGGAGAACTTCTTTCAGGATGCCGCGAAACTCGGGTGTCTCTGCGAAGCGTCCCTTGCTCTCGCGACCCAGCAACCGGCGCATCACGCCGATATGGCCAGGATCGATGACCGTGGCGTCAACGGTCTCGACGTCAAAGCCATGCGCGTTGATCCGGTACATGCCCGGCGTAAGGACCTCTCGCTGGATGCCTCGTTCCTCTTGCTCTGGATCATCGGATCGTTCGGCCAAGAACCGTCCCGGTGGAAGCTCCTTGCCGCCACGCGCCGTGACCACGCCGACTTTGCCAGGCGGGATGTAGGTGTTCTTCTCGACCTCGGTCTCGTAAATGATGGGCGGCACAAAGTGCCAACCTTCGCCCTTCACCACGCGCTGGATGCCCTTCTCGTCCGGTTCGGCCAAGACTTGACCTTGGGGCAGGTCCGTTCCATCCTTGGAGATGGTTACCAGGTGCTGCCCGGGCGGCACGTACACGTAAAACGCGTTCCACGTCATCAGGAACACGACCAGCACGACCAACGCCAGAATGCCGGCCACGATCGCGCGGCGCCGCCAGTGACGTGCGCCCGAGAAGCGGGCTCGGATATCGAACGAATCGAGTGAGCTGCTCACGGTCGTGCCTCCGTTGTCGAGTTGGCGCCAGTTACGGTCGCGGGCGTCGTCGCCGGAGGGCGGCGGACGTCGGGCACCGGCGTCATGAATTCGCTGAATATCTTGCCGAAGTCGCTCTGGTCCGAAGCGAAGATCTCCGACAACGCGGGCGATAATTTGGACAGGATCTGGTATTGGGCGTAGTGCATCGGCGTGCCGAAGCCCAGCATCGCCGTGCGCAAACCGGCCACCTCGGCATCGTTTTGCAAGTTGATGACCGCGGCCTCGGCCCGGCCGTTGGCCAACGTGGCTTCGGCCTGCTTGCGCGCCGCGTCGAGCTTTAATTGCGTGTTGGATAACTCCTGCTTCAAGCGCGATTCCTCGACCGCTTTAAGCTGCTCGCTCTTGGTCTTGCCTTGAATCAGACGGGTTTCGGCTTCGACCTTCTCCGATGCCTGCTGCTTCAGGCTCTCCTTGGCCGTGAGCTCCTGTTCGGCTTTGAATTGACCGATCCTGACGACATTCTTCTCGCGCTCGACGCGAGCCAGCTCGCGCTGCGAGATCTGTTCCGATAGCTCCGCCGGCGGCCTCAAATCGGCCAAGGCCACCGCGCGGATCTCGACACCCAACTCTTCGCTGCGCGGCTTGACCTTTTCGAGCAGGGCTTTTTGCAATGCCTCGCGGGCATTCGTCATTTTCGTGCCCCCCTCGCCCGCGGTGATCAGAATAAAGTCTCGGGCGTCGAAGTTGCTCCCTTCGATGCGCGCATAGCCGCGGATGTGCGGCAGGATCACTTTCTGCAAGATCTGATTTTCGGATTGCTCTTCTGGAGTAGCGTCGCGCTGGTTCAGTACGCCTTTGGTGCCGATCCGAACCAGCAACTCGGGGGCTTTCTTCGGGTCGACGGCGTACTCGACGACTACGTGCGGCGTCATCATGAAGCCGTCGCGCGAGGGGAACTCGATATCGGCCAACTCGACACGGTGGCTGCGAACCTCGACCGGCGTGATCGTTTCCACGAACGGGTTGATGTAATACGTGCCTGGTGCGGCGGGCGTCTGTTGAACGCCGCGACATTGATCGGCGACGACGTACTCGCCGCGCTCGGGGTCGGCCGGCGCACTGCGTGGATCGCGGCCGACTTTGAGCGTTCGCACGCCCACCTCATTTACCTTCACTTCGACCGCGTTGACGACCTGCCAATCGTAGGCGTAGTGATTCAGGCGATGGCGTCCGGGCAGGAGTACGTCGCGGAGAATACCGCGCTCGCCCTCAATGGGATTGTCGCGGTTTTCGCGGGCCAGGACATCGCCTTGGGCAATGCGATCGGCCGGAATCGGTTCTCCGAACTTGCGCGTGAGCACCAGACATTTGCCGGCAGGCACGTCAACGACTTTGTGCCTTTCGTATGTCCAGAAGATCGGATTGATAAAGTGTCGACCCTCGGAGTACACATCGAGCATCACGCCCTTGTACGAATCGTCGGGCGCAATGATTTCATTGTCGTCCAACTCCTTGCCCCAGCGATGGATGCGGACAAGGAATTCGCCGGGCAGGACTTCGACCCGTTCAATCTCCCATAGCCAGAGTTGCCACAGGATGACCAATGAGACAATCGCAGTGACCGACACGAGCAAAAAACGGCCGTTTCGATAGGACTTCATGGTTAACCTTCAGTACTGCAAGGTATGCGTATTTGACCGTGCGCGGGGCAATCGGGATTCCAGCGTTTCACTTGCCCAGGCGTAGAATGCCTGGGCTAGGAAAAAGTTCGACTGCCGCAACTATCTCTCGCGTTCCTTCTGCCGCTTGCGATCCGTCGCGTGCTTGCGATCTCCATCATCGTCGATCGCTTTAATCTGGATGGCGTCGGCTCCAATAATATCATTGCCAACCACACTCCCGCCGACGCCCGTCCGCAGTTTGGCCAGTTGGTCTTCGATGACGGCGGGGTCGACCTGTGCCGGGTGTGAACCAACCGCCAGGTCGGCCGTGTCGACGTACACGCGTTCCATGGCCCGGGCGTTGAGTGATTTCTCGAGCACCAGCCCTTCGGCTTTCTGCCAATCGGCCACGGCGTTGAAGGGATCGAACTGGCGAGCGATCTCGTATTGCTGCTCGACCGTTTCGGCCTCGGCCAGTTGGCTGACTAGGATGCTTCGCCCGACTTCGTACTGCCGCAGTTGCAGTTCCAACAAATACAGCCGGCGGCGCGATTCGTTAATCAGATTCCGCTGCCGCTCGAACTGCTGCCGAAAACTGTCGAGCGCCAACCGCTCGAGATTCAGCTTGTACAGGGCGCCGCGGGCGCCCATCACGTCGTCGCGCGAGGCCAGTCGCCGGGCCTCTTCCTCCAGCGTGGCGACATTCTTATCGCTCTCCTCGATGTTGACCTGAACTTCGAGCTCCGCGGCCTCGGCCTGCGCCAGCGCTTGCTTGACCTTGGCCACGTGGTCGGTGTGCTGCTTGACAACTTGCGTGAGGATCTCGTCCGGCTCCATCCGTTTGAGGAACAGCCAGTTCCACGCCGTCTTCAAGCCTCGCTTGACTCGAGCCGGCCCCATCGCCAGCACGGCGAGAATCAATGGCAATCCAACCCACAACAGTAGGTAACGCAGCACGGTGAGGAAGATTTTATCGAACACTGCACACCTGAAGTTTCACGACCGCGGCAGCGATGGGCGGTACTTAGCCGCTACCGAGTTCGCGTATTACTGAAAAGTAGGACGAGATTACCGTTCCCCAGCCGTGGCGTCGCGAGCATGACCGTATTGCGATGCCAAATGCAACGGCCAAAACGGTTCAATCGCTTATAGCGGTTGAACCTGGCCGCCAACCCGGGGTTCAACATACCGCGAGAACGGTGTCACAAGCAAATCGTGGCGGCTGGCAAAGTGGCAAGTGGATACGGCCTCGGGAGTTGAATGCGGATCACACCCCGGGTGAAACGACCGTTCCCAGCGGTTCGCAAGGCGACTCTGCGTCGGCGGCCAAAAGCGCGCGGAACCGCAGGTGTCGACGTCTAGTCAGTTCCACCAAGGGGCGCCAGGCACTCGCTGTCCATCGTCGCTCGATGAGAAGGCGCCAAAACAAATTCGACCGCTTGTAGAGGTACGACATGGCCAGGTACGGCGGCACCGCGCGGAAATCGCGTGGGCGACGTCGCCAGATCGAACGGTGCGAAAACAATCGCCGATAGCACCACGCGTATCCCTCGGCGAGCTCCTCGACCGTCATGTGGCGCGGCTGAAACACCACGTGGGCCGTGTCGTACCGCGACCAATCCTTGTGCAAGAGGCGACCCTCGGCTTCCATCTGCGCAAACAGCGGTGTGCCCGGATACGGCGTGAGGATGTGAAAGGTCGCGCATTCCAGCCGGTTGACTTCGATCCATTGTGCGGTTTTCTCAAACACGTCCGGCCGATCGTGGTCGAAGCCCAGCACGAAGCTGCCATTCACCTGAATCCCGTTCCGATGCAGCACCGCGACGCGGCGGGCATAGTCCTCGGTAAGGGGACTTTTCTTGTGGGCCGCGACGATATTGTCGTTTTCCAGCGATTCAAAGCCGACGAACACACCCGTGCAGCCGGCCAACGCCATCTCTCGTACCAGATCGGGGTCGTCGGTCACGTCAATCGTCACGGCTGCGCTCCAGATTTTTTCCAGGGGTCGCAACGCCCGGCAGAGACGCCGCAGATAGTCGGGACGCGAGCCGAGGTTGTTGTCGACGAATACTCCATAGGGCTGACCGTCGGCACGGAATTCGTCGACGATCTGCTCCACGTCGCGCACCAGGTAGGGCATGTGCAATCCTTCGGTCGCCAGATAGCAGAAACCGCAGCGGTTGTGGCAGCCGCGCGTGGCGATCAGGCTCGATGTGGTCAGAAAGCTGCGCCGCGGCAGCAGGTCGCGGCGCGGAGATGGATCATCGCGATACGGGCGCCGATAATCGCCGCGGTACTCGGGCTGCAGGCGGTCCGCTTCGACATCGCGGAGAATCTCGGGCCAGACCTGCACTCCGTCGCCAATGGCCAACGCGTCCGCGTGCGGCGCGGCCTCGTCGGGGCACGATAGCACGTGCAGCCCGCCGAGGATTACCTTGGCTCCGCGCTGCCGATACCAAGCGGCCAGCTCATACGCTCGCGTGGCGAACGTCAGATGCACCGTGATGCCGACGACTTGCGGAAAGGGCTCTGTAGGCGGCGGGCCTTGCAGCAGATTTTCGTCCCAATACGAGATTTCCCAATCGCCAGGTGTGCTGGCCGCCACGCTCGTCAATGCCAGCGTGGGCGTGAGCACGTGCTTGCCAAAGCTGGCATGCTGATCCTTTGCGTAAAATGGATTGATCAAGAGCGCCCGCCGCGGCGTGATCGGACCGACTTGTTGCGTTGGATCGAGCCGCGGTGCGATACGCATGGCATGCGGAAGATGGGTAGGGAACATGCGTAAACGTCCTCGTTTGAGTTGAAGTATTGCGAGCGCAGAGGTCAGTTGTGCGACGGTCTTCCGACCGTCGCACGCGGGAAGTGGCGTGGTCGGGAGACCACGCCACAACAGTCGGCAAACCCTGGGAAGGCGGTCGAACCACTCTCGCATGGGTCGCGCCGGGGCCACTTCTCCTGGGCTTGTTTCTGAACTACACCGCCAATTCGCTCCTCACGCCGACTAGCGCGTCGTGGACTTCGGCGATCGTCGACGCTCGCGTCGACGTGCCCGCGGTCAGACCGACGACCGTATAGTGCGCCAGCCAAGTGGCATCCAGTTCCGCCGCGTCCTGCACGTGTAGAACCGGCATGTCGTGGCGGCGGCAAAGGGCCACGAGCTCGAGGGTGTTGTTCGAGTTGTGGCCACCGACAACGACAACGGCCTCGACGCGCGCGAGTAGCGTCAACATGGCCTGCTGCCGCCGCCGCGTTGGGTCGCAGATGGTGTCGACAAAGCGGATCTCGGCGTGCCGATTGTTGCGCCAGATCTGTCGGCGAAGCTCTTGGGCCGCATGCGGCCCAAGAGCTTCGCCGACAG
>Ga0163150_10003335_pt1 | contig 22745 bp, 21 predicted proteins | sample OliLakLV19P2IB_FD_148628 | JGI IMG/M metagenome (GOLD analysis project Ga0163150, IMG submission 148628) | Freshwater microbial mat bacterial communities from Lake Vanda, McMurdo Dry Valleys, Antarctica - Oligotrophic Lake LV.19.P2.IB | ecosystem: Environmental > Aquatic > Freshwater > Lake >...
ATAGCCGTGCACGTCGCTGCCGCAGATGCCGCAGGCCTTCACCTGTACCAACACCTCTTCAGGCCCGATTTCCGGATCGGGCATGTTGGTCACTTCAAGCTGTTTGTAATCCTTCAACACCAGGGCTTTCATGGAAATCCTCCCTTGAACATAAAACGTGTAGCGCAGACCTCCTGCCTCTCAAGGAGGTCTGCGGCTTGGGGCTGGTTCGGGGCCGAAAAACCGCAGACCGCAAACAGCATGGTCTGCGCTACATCATCTCCTTTGAATCACCGTGTAGCGCGGACCTGCCGTTTTTTGGCAGGTCCGCGGTGGTTCGGGGATCGGGACGAAAAGCCGCAGACCGCCAGAAGCGGCGGTCTGCGCTACATGATTTTCTGTCCTTCGTGGCGCCTCGCTACCTTTCCGGCCACTTCAGATGCTTATGAAGAAACTTGAACGTCCCTTCGCCGTTGATTGTGTGGCCGCCGTTGAAATATTCGATCTCGGTCTTGTCTTCAAGTCCTAGCTGAACATACACCCGGCGTAGCTTTGCATACTCATGAGCCACCCACGGGTCACGGGCAACATGGTCGTGATGGCCGCGCTCCACCATGAACGGTCGCGGGATCATGAGATATCCCATCTCCGCGTAGTCGAACGTCTGGCCCAGGTTGAAGTAGGGCATCTCCCACTCAATCGTGTACATAAAACTGAACGGCTGATCGATAGCCGCGACTTTGTAGGTCCAGCTATTGAAATCGCCCGAGCAAATCGAGAGTGCATATTTCTCCAGGATCGAGGGCACGCGCACCGCCGTTTCTCCACCATAGCTCAGACCATAAAATGCCATTCGCTGGCCATCCACGAACGGAAGTGTTTCGAGCCAGCGCAAAATCTGATCGTGCTGACTGATGATGAAGGAGAACAGCGAAGCCTTCACACCGTTGGCCTTGCGGCTGAGCCAGCGATAGCGGTCTTCTCCGCGATAAAGGTTATGGGGAGCAAAAACGACAAACCCGCGATCGGCCAACCGCGCTGCGAAATTACGGTAGTACGGGTCGTCTCCCTCCACCACGTGCTGGGGCAATCCGCGACGGCCATGCTGGCAGACCACCACGGGACGCCGCTCGCCAGGTTCGATATCCTTGGGCACCAGCAATATTCCCCACGCGAACACCTCCTGCCAGACGTCGAGGACAACTTCATACCCTGCCCATTTGTCGGTATCGTAGATCTTCCTCGTCCTGGCATTCGCCGGAAGCAACGGTTCGTCAAACCGTCCCATCACCTCGTTCCAGAAGTATTGGCGATACTCGCTGGCACCTTGTACAAACGACGCCTGCGCGAGCGTCTTGTGACGCAACTCGCGCGACCAGGTGCGGTCTGCCAGCTCCGGCGCCACCTTGAACGGGAACCAGCGGTCGCGCACATGCTCTGAGTTACGCACCAGCCCCTGAACGTGACTCTCCAGCTCTTTCACTTGCCGCCGCTGCCGGCCGCCGGCGTCAAAACTCCGCCGGTCGTCGCGCAGCTGGGACTCAGCCAGATCCTTCGCCGGTTTCATACCCAGCCACTGCGCAAAATGGTCAAGGGCCTGCGCTGATCCAGCCGACAATGGCCGGCTGCCGACGCCGGACAAAAGCTCCTTGCGCTGGAACCCGGGCCGCAGCAGTTTGTCAATGCGCTCAAACTCCTGCGACAGATTCTCAAAAGGCCGAGCCTTGAGTTCTCCCTTGTGTCCTGTGACCAGCGGTTCCTGGCTGTACTCGACGAGCAAGTCGCGTGGAGCAATTAACGTGGCCAGCTCGGCATCACCAAACTCTTCGAGCAGTCCCCAAACATTCCGATAAATGGGTTCCGACCAGACCTCCTGACGCGAGCCGAAGTACCCGCTGACCAGCGCAACGTCGATGCGCGTATCTGCGGCCGCAGCATAGAGCGCCAACAAACCACCTTCACCATAACCGGCGACGCCAACCCTGGCCTCTGGAGACTTCGTCTTGAACCAGTCCACGGCCGCCAACACCTTTTGCACTTCGTAGCCAATGACGTGCCGGCCCATGACAAAAGCCTGGCGATAGATCCACTCCCGGTGGGTCTGATCGGTCTGGCCGAAATCTGGATGGCCCGACCATCGACTGGTGCGATCGATGAGCACCGGCACCAGCACCTCGACGCCCCGCTCGGCCAATCGCCGGGCGAACTGAGCTTCACGCTCAATGCCCGTCGCAATCCCTGCCAGTTGCTCGGGAGTTTGGCCGGCATCCGGAAGCGCGACGACATAAGCCACCGGACCAGCCTTCGGTTTCAGAAGCAAGCCTTCGCCTGTCACGCCTTCCAAGACCGGCCAGCGGACTTGAAAAACCCGGTAGTGCGCCGTCTCAGCGACCAGTGCAGGGTTCTCGTCATCCCCAAAGCGCTCCATCCGCGCGGGCAAGCGGGAATCGACAACTCCGATGATCTTCTTGAAACGCTCCCGGTTGGGTTCGACGGATGCCTCGTAGGCCTGGCGTGAGGAGAAGTCGCGATTCCAATGCCTTTGGCGCTTCTGCAGCGACTCCCCGATCTTGCGCTCCACAAACCGGTGCGCTCCTTCCATCATGCGTTCCGAGAGATCACCTTGCCAGTCGAGGGTTTGCGTGCCAGGAAAAACCTGGCCAAACGCCAGCCAGGGAAGACAAAGGAGGACCAGGATGAAGAGACCCTTCAGAGCTATTGAGAATTGCAGACTATAGACCGTACGCTGTTCATCTTCTTTCGAAAGCCTCGATAACGTTCGGTTCCCCTCTCCCGCGTTGGGGAGAGGGGAACCGATTCTCAAGTCAGACAGTGCTAATGGAAGTGTCACTGTGGGTTGAGGCTCCTCAGGAGATGAGAGAGTGGCGGTGGTCTCACACAACGCGAAATCGTTCGACGGCCTGCTCGTTCCACACGAGCCCTGAGCCCGGGCGGTTGGGGACCAGCGCCTTGCCATCGCGCACTTCGAGTGGTTGCTCCAACACTGGGCTGGCCCAATCAACGTATTCGAGCCAATGGCAGGTCGGCGTCACGGCCAGCACGTGGGCGCTGACTTCCGGGAAAAGGTGGCTGGACATTTCGCACCCGGCGGCTTGCGCCAGCGCCGCAGCTCGCATCCAGCCCGAAACGCCGCCGATACGCTGCAGATCTGGCATGACGAAATCGGATGCATGAAGGTTGAGCGCTTCCAGCATCTGATAGACACCCGAGAAATTCTCGCCGATCTGGACCGGAGTTTTCAGCTCGGCAGCCACCCGCGCACAACCGGCCAGATCGTCGGCCCGCACCGGTTCCTCAATCCAAACCAGCCCCTCGCCGTCAAGCAGGCGTCCGCGATGGATCGCTTCGCTGACTGACAGCGCTTGATTGAAATCGGCCATCAGCAAAACATCGCTCGGAATACGGCTGCGCACCGCCCGGACGGCAGCCAGGTCTTCGGCTGCACTGGTGCGGCCCAGCCGAATCTTAATCGCACCAAACCCCTCGGCGACGAGTTGAGTGGCTTCGTTGGCTGCCTCGTCCGGAGGCATGATGCCAAGCCCGTTGCTGTTGTAAGCCGGCACAGTGGCTGTGGAACCGCCCAAGAGTTCAGCGAGCGGCAAACCCTGGCCCACAGCCAGAGTGTCCCAGCAAGCCGCGTCCAGGCCTGCCAGTGCCATGCCGAGCAGGTTGTAAGGTCCAAGCAACGCCGCCTTTGATCGCAGTTTGCGATCCACGTCAAACGGGGCCACCCGGTCGCCCGTAATCATTTCAGCAAAGGCCATGACCAGGTCGTGCAGCGGTTTTAGAGTGAATGGCTGGTAGCCAAACAGGTAAGATCGTCCGGTGACACCCTCTTCGGCGTGAAGATCGATCAAGAGCAAGGGAGCTTGTGCCACGGCACCGGAACTGGTGCGCAGCGGCCGCTTCAGGGGCACGATGACAGGCCGGGCTTGAATGCTTCTAATATGAAGTTGCGGCAGCGTCTTCATCTTCGGGAACCCCCTTCTCCGCTTACCCAACCGCAACCCATTGCGACGTCCGACCACTTTCGAGCACTGCGTCACACACCTTTTGCGTCTCCAAGGCATCGCGGAAAGTGGGGCCAGCAGGCTTGTTATTCGCGAGACCCTCTAGAAAGTCGGCCACTTGGTGGACGAAGCTGTGCTCGTAACCAATCTGCAAGCCCGGCACCCACCACTTACCCATATAAGGATGGTCTCCATCCGTAACGTGAATTGAGCGCCAGCCACGCAGAGTGCCTTCGTCACGATGGTCGAAATAGGACAAACGATGCAGATCGTGCAGATCCCACTGAATCGAGGCTTTCTCACCGTTGATCTCGAACGTGTAAAGCGCTTTGTGCCCGCGGGCATAGCGCGTAGATTCAAACGTCGCCAGTGACCCATTTTTGAAGCGGGCCAGAAAAGCGCAGGCATCGTCAATCCCCACAGGTTCTACCTTGCCCGTCAGATTGTGTTTGCGTTCTTTGACAAACGTTTCCGTCATCGCCGTCACGCGGTCAATGCCGCCGTTCAGCCAAAGGGCCGTGTCGATGCAATGCGCCAGCAAGTCGCCGGTAACTCCGCTGCCCGCTGCGGTAGCATCCAGCCGCCAGAGGCCCGTGCCACCTTGCGGCAGGTCGGTCGAGATCGTCCAATCCTGCAGAAACACCGCCCGGTAATGAAAGATCCGACCGAGCCGCCCCTCGTCGATCAAATTCTTGGCCAGCGTGACCGCTGGTATCCGGCGATAGTTGTACCAGACCATGTTCGCAACACCCGCCTTCTCGACAGCGGCAGCCATCTCAGCACCTTCCCGGCTGTTCATCGCCAGCGGCTTTTCGCACAGAATCATCTTGCCAGCGTCGGCTGCGGCGAGGGCGATCTCACGGTGCAGATTGTTGGGCGTGCAGATGTCGATCGCGTCGATATCGTTCCGTGCAACCAGCTTCCGCCAGTCGGTTTCCACAGACTCATATCCCCAGGTTGCCGCGAAAGCTTTGGCCTTGGCCTCATCGCGGGCACAAATGGCTTTGCGCACCGGCCGATACTGAAGGTCAAAGAAATGATTGACCTTGCTGTAGGCGTTGGAATGAGCCCGGCCCATAAAGCCGTAGCCGATCATGCCAATGTTGAGTGGTCGTGCCATGGTGATTCTTTCTCCTTGGAAGTCTTGAGCTAACTCCTTCTGAATTGAGCTCTCACGCAAGAATGACGAATGCCCAAGCACGAATGACGAAAAAAGCCCGAAGCCTGAATGACTAAGTACCGAGTCTCACGAGTCCAGTAACGCTAGTCCCGGGGTTGCCGCCACATCCGAGGGTTGCGGCGAGGGCCCCCGAATGTGGGAGGCGGTGTCCGACGGGCTGGACCCTTTTGCATCGAATCCCCCCGTCGCCGCTCGGAGAGCGCCTCCCACGTTCAGGCGCGTCTCGAATACGTGACCGTATTTTTGAAATCTACTAATAAGATTTAGTCACCGTCATCGGGCTTCTTTGTTCGTCATTCGTGCTTAGGCATTCGTCATTCGGCCTTCATTCCGCTCAAGACCGAATGCACTCATCCAACGTTTCAGTTAACTGCTCAGCCTCTTCGCCGCATAGCGGCGGCTGACTGTAGCCGTGGGTTTCAACCCACGGCAGGCGAGGGAACAAACCCGTGTCGCGTCAGCGACGCCTGAATTCAACCGTCGCTGACGCGACGCGGGGACATTCTCAGCCCGCCCCGTGGGTTGAAACCCACGGCTAAATTCAAACTGCCGCTCACGCGGCGAAGGGGCTGACTAGCTGCCGTTTCAACTAGAACGGTACCGGAATCTTGTGTGTCGCGCGGCGCGCCTTGGATCGCTCCGAACCCACCAAATCGTCCGGCTCCGGCACCCACCTTAGAAAGTCAAAGTCGCAGCCCTCGTTGGCTTGAAGAATGTGGTCGAGAAACAGCTTCCCGTAACCTCGATCATAATGTCGCACGGGCTTCTCCCACGCCGCGAGGCGCCGTTGAATCTCCTCGTCGGAAACCAGCAGATTCAGCTTTCGATTCTCCGTATCCAACTGAATGAGGTCTCCATTCTGCACAATAGCCAGCGGACCGCCCAGCGCCGATTCCGGAGCGATATGCAGAACCACGGTCCCGTAGCTGGTCCCGCTCATGCGGGCATCGCTGATGCGCACCATGTCCTCAATCCCCTTCTTGTAGATCTTGGCGGGAATGGGCAAATTCCCCCATTCCGGCATTCCGGGCGCACCGACCGGGCCGCCATTCTTCAGGACGAGGACACAATTCTCATCCACATCGAGATTCGGGTCATCCAGGCGGGCTTTGAGATCATCATGGTCTTCAAAGACCACCGCCCGGCCCGTGTGTTGCATGAGATTCTCAGAAGCCGCGCTGGTTTTCAGGACCGCGCCATTCGGGCATAAGTTGCCATAAAGGATCACGGTGCCCCCCTGCGGTTTCAGCGGATTGCTGAACGGCCGAATTACCTCCGGGTTGTAGCACTTTGTCGAAGCGATGTTCTCGCCAATGGTTTTTCCGGTAGCCGTCATCGCGTCCAGGTGCAAGAGCGACTCAATCTCTTTCATCAACGCCGGCAGCCCGCCCGCATAGAAAAAATCTTCCATCAGATATTTTCCCGAGGGACGGACGTTGGCGAGAAACGGCGTGCGGCGAGAAATCTCGTCGAACAGACTCATGGGAAGATCCATTCCCAACCGTCCGGCGAAAGCCAGAAAGTGGATGATCGCATTGGTCGATCCGCCAATGGCCATGTCGACGGTGATCCCGTTTTCGATTGCCTTGCGGGTAAGGAGCTTGGTCGGTCTCAGGTCTTCCCGCACCATCTCGACAATGCGTGCGCCACTTTGCTCCGCTACCACATAGCGACGGGAGTCGGCTGCAGGCACGCTGGCGCAGCCAGTGAGCGTCATTCCCAGCGCCTCGACAATACTCGTCATCGTGGAAGCCGTTCCCATGGTCATGCAATGGCCGACACTGCGCGACAGGCAGCTTTCGATTTCGCAAAACTCCTCGTCACTGATTCGGCCGGCGCGCAACTCGTCCCAAAAATGCCATACATCCGAGCCGGAACCAATCTCACGGTTTCTCCACATGCCCTTCAGCATGGGACCGCCGGTAACCATGATGGAGGGGAGGTCGGCGCTAATGGCGCCCATAAGTTGGGCCGGCGTCGTCTTGTCGCAGCCGCACAGCAGCACAATGCCATCAAGAGGGTTGGCTCGGATGGACTCTTCCACGTCCATCGCCATCAGGTTACGGAACATCATGGTCGTCGGGCGCATGAAGGGCTCACCGAGGGAAATGGTCGGAAACTCCAGCGGGAAACCGCCTGCCGCCCAAACCCCGCGCTTCACGGCATCGGCAACCTGCCGCAGATGGGCATTACAGTTCGTCAGTTCACTCCAGGAATTACAGATGCCAATCACAGGCTTGCCCTGAAACACACTGCTGCTGAAACCCTCGGTGCGCATCCAGGAACGGTGGACAAATCCGAGCTTGTCTGTTCTGCCAAACCAGTCGGCACTACGCAGCTTGACGCCGTTGTTCATGTCGTGTTTTCCTTGAATCAGAAAATTTGATAAGGACTGCACTCAGCCAGGCCGGAAAGGTTATCGCAGGCAGTGACGAGTGACAAGTGACAAGTGACAAGTGACAAGTGACGAGCCGTAACCCTCTCCGATGAAACCAGCTTTTACTCAGTAGTCAGTAGTCAGTACTCAGTACTCGTCACTGTTTTCTTTTGCACCTTCCTTTTTCAGAATCCGGCTTCTATAATTCTGCGATTGCTTTTCCAAGATCGCTCAAACGAGAGGCGGCTCTTTTATGAGTATTGCTCCCGGGGACGTCCTAGCTCTGGTTCTCGGCGGCGGCAAGGGCGAACGGCTCTTTCCGCTGACCCGTCATCGATCCAAACCCGCCGTTCCGCTGGCCGGAAAGTATCGCATCGTGGATATTCCGCTGAGCAATTGCATCAATTCAGATATTCGCCGCGTATTCGTTCTGACCCAGTTCAATTCTGCCTCGCTTAACCGGCACATCTCCAGAACCTACCGCTTCGACAACTTCAGTGAGGGCTTCGTCAATATCCTGGCGGCTGAGCAGACTCCTGAAAATCCCCACTGGTTCCAGGGCACGGCCGACGCTGTCCGGCAAAGCATCAAGCATTTCGCCGACATCGACGTAACGCATATTCTGATTCTCTCGGGCGATCAGCTTTACCAGATGGACTACCGCAAGTTGCTGCAGTTTCACGCCGGCAGCCGCGCCGACATCACCGTTTCCACCATTCCAGTCACTGCGGACCAAGCCCCAGCCTTCGGCATCTTGAAGACGAACGAGGACAACCAGATTCTTCTATTCCGTGAGAAGCCGTCCCGCAACGAATTGGAGGGGTTGGAGAGTGAATTGACCGGAGAGTACGACACGGAGCAGTTCCCCACCGGAAAAGCATACCTCGCTTCCATGGGGATTTATGTTTTCAGCAAGGAGTTCTTGACCAAGATTCTCAATGAAACTGACGAGCATGACTTTGGGAAAAACATTATTCCCTCTTCCATCGGCCAGTATCGGGTGATGAGCTTCCCCTTCTTCGGCTACTGGACTGACATCGGGACGATTCGATCGTTCTATGAAGCCAATCTCGATCTCACGGCCACCCTTCCACAGTTCAACTTCTATAACTCCCGCAGCCCGATCTACACGCGCACGCGCCTGTTGCCCGGCTCAAAGATGAACAACTGCAATCTGCATCAGTGCGTGATTTCCGACGGCTGCTTCCTGAGCGGCGCTGACGTCAAGCACTCGGTCATCGGCCTGCGCAGCCGCATTGGCGATGGGACAACGATCACCAACTCCTACATTATGGGCGCCGATTATTATGAAACCATTGAGGAGATCAAAGCGAATGCCCAGCGGGGTGTCCCCAACATCGGGATCGGCAACCATGCGACGATCGTCAACGCCATCATCGACAAGAACGCCCGCATCGGCGACAACGTGATGATCATTAATTCCCGGGGACATGAGCACCACGATGGAGACAACTTCTTCGTGCGCGACAAAATCGTCGTGATTCCGAAAAACGCTGTCGTTCCGAGTGGAACAATCATTTAAGAATTGAGACCCGCGTGCCTGCCCCAGGGAACGTAACCCATCCTACAAACCCTTGACCGGGCCCCAATGGCCTCTTTCTCCTTCGCCAGAAACCTGGCCGCCTTTTTCGCTCTTAACCGAAACACCTCCGTCCTGCTCGCCGCGCTCGTGTCCATGGGATTTGCTGAAGAACTGTGGATGCGCTTTCTGCCGAAGTATTTGCAGAGCCTCGGAGCCGCTATCTGGGCTATCGGCCTGTTTGACGCCATCAAGACCTGGATTGGCGCGGTCTATGCCTATCCTGGCGGCTTGATCGCCGATCGTTGGGGGCTGCGCAAAGCGCTGTCTTTCTTTACGCTGCTGAGCCTGGCAGGCTACATCGGGCTGCTCGTCAGCCCACACTGGGTGTGGGTGCTTCTTTCCGCATTCCTCTTTTTGTCCTGGACCAGTTTTTCACTGCCGGCAACGTTCTCGTTAATTGGAAGCAGCCTGGTGGCGAACCAGCACGCCATGGGCATTGGCGTTCAGTCAACGCTGAAACGCATTCCCATTATTCTGGGCCCCGTTGCGGGCGGCCTGCTGATCGATCGGTTCGGAATCATCCGCGGCACGCAGTTCGGAGTGATGGCCGCAATTGCGCTGGCTTGCGTAACTGTCGCGATTCAATGGCAGATTCAGGAAAGGCCGGGGAAGCGCTCGCCGGCCGGGCGCGTCTCGTTCTGGCAGTCGGTTCAATCCTTCAGTCCGGCACTCCGGCGTCTGCTGCTGTCGGACATCCTGGTTCGCTTCTGCGAGCGCATTCCTTATGCGTGGGTCATCCTCTATGCCATGGATGACCTGGGCCTGACGGCCACGCACTTTGGCATCCTCACGGGAATCGAAATGGTCTCGGCCATTGCCTGCCTGATTCCTGTTGCCTATCTTTCGGACCGCTACGGCCGTGAACCGTTCATCATCGCCACTTTCATTTTCTTTACGCTCTTTCCAGTTTCATTGCTGGCTGCTCACAGTTTCAGGGGACTGTGTGTCGCTTTCATCATCCGCGGACTAAAGGAGTTCGGAGAGACAGCGAGGAAATCGCTGATCATTCAACTCTCACCCGAACCTAGACGCGGCCAAACCATCGGGACGTACTATTTGATTCGCGACTGCCTGGCAACGGCCGCCGCTTTCCTGGGGGCGGCGCTATGGAGCATCAGCCCAAAAACAAACTTCATCGGCGCTGCAGCCATCGGCGCTGCCGGCACGCTGCTCTATGTTTGGACCGGCCGACAAGCAGTGACAAGTGCCAAGTGACAAGAATGAAGAGTCATCGATCATTATCGATCATCAGTACTCATCACTCATCACTAAGTACTCATCACTGAGTCTCGAGCATTCCATCCCGCATAGGAAGCACCCGTTTGGCGCCGGCCGCGATCTCAGCCGAGTGGGTTGCCAGTAATACGGCCACTCCGGCCTCCTCGTTCAGCTCATGCAGTAGTTCGAGAACGCGCACGCTGTTGGCTGAATCCAGATTGCCGGTGGGCTCATCCGCAAGCAGGAGAACGGGCTGGTGGGCCACAGCCCGGGCAAGCGCCGTGCGCTGCATTTCGCCGCCGGAGAGCTGCTGCGGAAAGTGCCCGCGGCGGCTGGCAAGTCCGACGCGATCAATCCAACGACGTGCTTCTCCTTCGGCCTTGGTTTTTGAGACCCCTGCCAGGAGCAATGGCAAGGCAACGTTTTCGGCAACAGTCAGGGTGGGCAAGAGGTTGAAAAACTGGAACACAAATCCGATCCGGGTTCGTCTCAACCGTGTCAAGCCAAGGTCGTTCAAACCGTGGAGCGGTGTACCTTCAATGATGATGCGTCCGGAAGTAGGCCGATCCATCGCGCCGCAAAGGTGCAGCAGTGAGGATTTACCGCAGCCCGACGGACCCATGAGAGCGACAAAGTCTCCACGCTCCAAGCTCACACTGGCGCTTCGCAACGCCTGAACAGGCGTCTCGCCACCGTCATAGATTTTGCTCAAGTCGATCGCTTCGAGAATCAATGAAAGCTCCGGGTGATTTCCGGGCTAGGGAGCCTGAAGCTGTGAAAGAATGCCCCTGATTCAAAGGGGTAATTTCTCGCAACCGCAGTCTCCTGTTTTTTCACAGCTCCCCTGCCCGGCCATGTCGATCTTTGCTGTGGCATTTCTGTTCCGAAGCCCCGGCTTTGAGCTACAATCCTTATCAAACTTGGGCGTCCTTTTGAAGGTATCTCCACTCTGGAGGAAGAGCAATGAAGATCCTGGTGTCCGGCTCCACTGGTCTTGTCGGCTCGGCCCTGGTGTCCGCCCTGCAGTCCGGCGGACACGAAGTGCTCCCTCTCGTCCGCTCCTCCAGTTCAGGCACACAGAGCCGGACGGGATTGGTCGCCTGGGATCCCACGGCTGGACAATTGAGCGCGGCGAATCTCGAAGGCATCGACGCTGCCGTTCACCTCGCAGGCGAGAACATCGCGGCCAGACGCTGGACACCCGCACAGAAAACCAAAATTCGGGAAAGCCGCGTGGCAGGAACTCAATTGCTGGCGGAAACTCTGGCCAAGCTGAAGACACCGCCAAAAACACTGGTGTGCGCCTCAGCCATTGGCTTCTATGGCGATCGTTCTGATCAGCGTTTGAATGAAGACAGCCCGCCGGGCACCGGCTTCCTGGCCGACACTTGCCGCGAATGGGAAGCTGCTGCAAAGCCAGCTGCCGGCCGTGGAATTCGAGTGGTACATCTCCGCACCGGCATCGTGCTCGCATCTCACGGGGGCGCCCTGGCCAAGATGCTCACTCCATTTCGTCTCGGCATTGCAGGCATCATTGGCAGCGGGCGGCAGTATATGAGCTGGATCTCCCTCGACGACCTGGTGGCTGTGATCTCGTATGCCCTGTCAAACGAGACGTTGCGCGGACCCGTCAACGCCGTCGCACCGAATTCCGTGACCAATCATGAATTCACCAAGACACTCGGGCGGGTGCTGCGACGGCCCACACTGTTTCCCATGCCTGCGTTTGCCGCGCGTTTGGCCTTTGGCGAGATGGCGGATGGACTTTTGCTCGCCAGTGCCCGCGTCGAACCAAAACGTCTTCTGGACAGCGGCTTCCGCTTCCGTTTTCCGGAGCTGGAAGCCGCACTTGAGCACGCTGTCCAGTAGCATGGGAGCCATCCATGCCGCAGTGCGACGCCACGACCGATGAAAAGTTGATGATGTCTCTCTCGGGAGGGGCAACGGCCGTCAGGGGAGTTGTGAAAAGATTCTGTTGCGTGCATAAATCCGATCCGGTAGGGACGCGGTGCCCCGCGTCCGGATTGGGTTTCCGGTTGTGGACGCGCGGCAGCGCATCCCTACCGATGATTTTTTTCACCGCTCCAGGGGATTTTCAGAAGGGTCTGGAGTTTCTGAGATCTGAGGGTCATTGAAGATCGGAGACAACGATGAAACAAATTGACTGGTCCTATCACCGCCCAGGTTGAACCTCTTGCGGCCGAACGCAAGAGTTTCTTGCGAACACAAGAATTTCTACAAAATTACAGCTGGATGCGCGCAAGGTTCCGCTGAGACAAAAGGAAGCGCTCGCGATGCTGACTGACGTGGACGAGATCTACTCGAGCAAAGGCAAACGGGTAACCCACGTCGACTTGAAGAACGAGAGGCCCAGCAATGAAACACTGCTGTCCCTGCTACTGGGACCCACAGGCAACCTGCGGGCTCCCACGCTGCGGGTGGGCCGGACGCTGCTGGTCGGATTTGATCAGACGACCTACGACAAGATGTTTCGGTGAAGCGTTTGAAGGGTGAAGCGAGCGCTCCGCGCGGGGCCAAGTATCTCAGAAATGCGCTGTAACCGTGGGTCTCGCTATGCTCAACTCACGGCTACTCAGATCCCCTCCGGGGACTCTGGAGATTGGACATTTGTGAAGTGGCGGGAGGCCGATTCTTCCTGATAGATCCCCAGCGGGGCGTCCGACGGCAGCCCAGGGTGGCACCAGCGGCAGGAGTTTGGGCCCCCCGCTGGTGCTGCCCTGGGTCAGCGTACCCACAATTTGTTCCCTCTCCCCCAACACGTCTTTTGTGTTGGGGGAGAGGGCTAGCGTGAGGGGGAAGACCCTGCTCATTCGCAAAGGTCACGTTTCGCGCCGAGAAATGTTTTGAGAAGAGGAAACGCGAGATTCGCTACTCGGCAACCAACGGCCCCCCTCTCCCAACTCTCTCTCCCCTTGGAGAGCGGCCGCACGAGGCTGCCTTGGATGGGCGCGGCGGGCCCTCGCCAGACCAACGTCTGGTCCTGGAGTTTCTACATTTGCGGGGTCAGTCGAGGCTTCTTTGTCCCCCTTGACAAGGGGGACGCCGCGCTTTGTTTGTGGCAGGGGGTCTCGTATTCACCGCTGAAGACCCCCTAAGGTCCCCCTTCTCAAGGGGGACAAATGTGAACAGCCAGACCAAAGGTCTGGCCGGCCAGCGCCGTCCAAGCCGAAGGCTTGGCCCCTTGGAGTGCGCCGGCACGACGGCGCTTTGTCAAGCGCGACGCGTCGCGCTTGGGAAAGCGGCGACACTTCGCCGCACTCCAAAATGTCCATCACCAGATTCCCGCTTTCGCGGGAATGCCAAGCGCTTGGGAACGTGCAGCCAACGGGCTTTCTGGCCCTGCAGCCCTTTTTGAATCGCCCCGCTTCATACGCATAGCCGAATGCCTCGTGCTCCAGAATGCTGCTCCAATGGTGTACGCCAACGCTTCATGAAATCGCCTTCGTGGATTCCCTTGTAGCTCGCAGGATTCTGAGCCAAGGCGACTTGGGGAAACCAAAGCAGACAGGCGGAGCAAAGCATCAACCAGGCAATCTGTCCACCCCAAACACAAGATGAATTCATCGAAGTCTCCTATTCGTTCCCGTAGGGTGCGTTCGCTTTGTTGAACGCACCAAAGGGCGCACGGGCTCGACAGCTCGCGGAGGTGCGTTCAAAAAAGCGCAACGCACCCTACACTCTCCTTCTCAGCTGTGCCCCGGAGGCCCTTGTTTAGACAATGCTCAACGCATAAGGGATGATTATGCCTGTGATTAGTTTAATAGATTTGACTCACCTGCAGCCCTCCCCTAGACTCAGCCCCGTCAATACACAGATGTATTGATACCGACGCGGTTGCGAAGCCCGTCATCTCAAGTCACGATATTGGACAAAGGCGTCCTGGATTGTAGGCCATGTGTGGCCGCACCAGGACGCCTTTTTGTTTTTAGAGCCAGCCCCAGCTTTTTTGGGGGATCACGCCGGGGCAAGAATCGCCTCCAGGAGACCATGGAAAACTCGCTGAAACAGGACACTGAGACCAAGACTACACGCTCCTTCACCGCCATTGCCGGACGCTCTACCGAGCAGGAACTGGAAGTCCTTTACCAGATTAGTGCCAGCATCAGCAGCCATCTCGAACTTGACGAAGTCCTGAATCAAATCATCGGCTTGGTTCACCAGGTGACCCGAGGCGACGCTTGTTTCCTCTATCTATTGGACGCCTCAAATCAGGAACTGGTGCTGCAAGCGTCCAAGGACCCTCATCCAGAAGACATCGGCGCCATCCGGTTGAAGCTTGGAGAAGGCATCACCGGCTGGGTGGCGCAGGAACAGCAGGCGGTGGCCATCACGCAAAACGCAAGCCGGGACCCTCGCTTCAAACTCTTCTTCAGCCTGCCCGAAGATCGCTATGAAGCCTTCCTGTCCGTTCCCGTGACTGCCAAAGACAAGGTGATTGGAGTGATCAATGTGCAGCACCGGAAGCCCCACTCGCACAAGCCCGCCGAGATCAAACTCATCTCCATAATCGGCCAGCAAGTGGGAAGCGCCATTGAAAATGCCCGGCTGTATGAAGAGACGCGAAAGCGGGCTCAGCAAATTGAGAGTCTCTTGCGCGTCAGCGAGACGGTTTCGTCTAAGAAGTACCTGGAAGAAATGCTCACTCTGGTCGTCAAGCTCTGTGCAGACATGATTGATGCTTCAATCTGCTCCATTATGCTCGTGGATGAGACGCGACAGGAGCTGGTGCTCAAAGCGGCCAGCAGTTCCAACCAGAAATATCTCAGGAAACCCCCGCTGAAGATTCACCAAAGCCTGCTGGGACGTGTGGTGCGCGAGCGCCAGATGGTGATCATTCGCGATGTATCCAAGGACCCCGACTACCAATATCCTGATCTCGCGAAGAAAGAGGGGCTGCGCTCTCTCGTGGCCATGCCGCTGATTGCCAAGGAACAAGTCATCGGCGTCATCAACTGCTATACGCCGCGGGCGCACGAGTTGACAAGGGAAGAAATTCAAATGCTCTCCAGCATCGCCCACCAGGCCGGGCTGGCGATTGAGAACGCCCGGCTCGCGGCCGAGACCCTGGCCGCGCAAGAGGCTCTGGAAACGCGGAAGCTCGTCGAGCGGGCGAAAGGAATTCTGCAGTCCGAAGCCAAGCTGACTGAGGAGGACGCCTACAAACGCATTCAGCAACAAAGCCGGAGGATGCGTAAACCGATGAAAGACATGGCGGAAGCGATTATTCTGGCTTCCGAGTTTAAGAAGATGAGCCCTAGCGAATAGCCGGTTATGAACTCTGCAACGAGAATCTTGTTCTCGTTTTCCTTGGGATGCTTCCCGAGTAAACGGTCTGTAGGTCTGTAGGGTGCGTCGCGCCTTTTGACGCACCACCTCTCACAGGTCATTTGGTGCGTTGAAAAAGCACAACGCACCCTACAGGGATATCAAGGGCGGCAGCCCTTGGCTAGTTTCGTCAGCGCACGGCAGCGAGAAGAACGATCCGATAATTTGAGGCGATTCTCGAGCGTGCATTAAATCGGTAGCTCAGTGGGGCGTCTATCTTTAGGGAGGAAGCGACCCTCACTGAAACCGCCACCCGATACCGCGAACGTATCGATTACCCCCGCCGGTCGTCAATCGTTGCCCCAAAAAGTTCCCGCTCTTTGTCATCAAGATTCAGAGGAGTTTTCTGCCCGCCCACGAGACGCCGCAGCATTCCCTCCGCTTCACAGCCTCGCAGCAACACCAGTCATCGCTGCCGGGCCAAAGCATCGGCCCGGTCCATTCTCAGGACGCCCTGAAGCGATCCTTCTGCAGCCGGAAAGGTCAGCCTGGAATGTTTTCCGCTGCCGCCTTTCCTCGCTGGAACACCGTATTGATGCCAGCCACAGAAAGGATGTGCTCATGTCTTCGATTGGCAAACGCAAGCTAAGTCTATCGGCCATTGTTTTCCCACTGTTGCTGGCAACCAGGCCTACCGCCATGCGCTCGCAAAGCTGTTGTTCGGATCATGCGGTCGTCAGCGATAGACAATCAGCTCCGTGCGGGGAACAAAAGGGCCCGTTTTCTCTGTGTCTCGGCGTCTCTGCGGTAGCTGTTCGCCTACCGATTGTACTTCGGCGTGACGCCACGCAGCTTCTGCCACACAGTGTCGCAGGCAGTCATCGTCTCTGGCGAGAGCGGTCCTTCTTCAGCCACTTTCAAATTTTGATCCAGTTGCGGAAGGCTGGAAGCTCCGAGAATGACACCATCCACCGTCTTCTGGGTCAGTAACCAATTGATGGCAAGGCTCACCATTGACCGGCCTGCCGCGCGAGCCACTGTTTGCAGCTCATCCACCGCATCGAAATACGCCGGATGCCAGTAGCGGTCGAGATACATCGAGTTACCGTCGAACCGCGTGCCTGCGATGGGCCGCTCGCGCTGGTGTTTACCGGTCAGTAGTCCACCGGCGAGCGGGTTGTACACAACGGTGGAAACGCCGAACTCCTGCGCCATCGGAAGGTACTCCTGCTCGAGTCCGCGCGCCAGCAGGTTGTGCATCTGCTGCGCCAGTCGCACGGGACGGTACCCGGCCTTGTCTGCCAGCCAGCCCATGCGGGTCATCTGCCAGCTTGCGTAGTTGGAACACGCCGGATAGCGCACCTTCCCCTGCTTCACAAGTTCATCCATTGTTTCCAACGTTTCTTCGAGCGGAACCGAATAGTCCGGCCGATGCAGGTAGTAGAGGTCCAGATAGTCGGTCTGCAACCGGCGCAGACTGTCTTCGATGCCTTGCCGCATCGCTTCTTTGGAGAGGCGGCGTTCGGCCGGGACCTCTAGCCCCGTCATCCCCACTTTCGACGCCAGCACCACCTGCTGCCGCCGACCCTTCAACGCTTGACCCAAAAGGGTTTCAGAGGCGCCCTGAGTGTACACGTTGGCCGTGTCGAAGAAATTGACGCCCGTCTCCAGGCAGCGGTCCACCATGGCCTGCGCGCCTGCTGCGTCTACCTGCCCTCCAAACGTCATCGTGCCAAAGCAGAGACGGGTGACTGACAAATCAGTGCCTTTGAGATTTATATTGTCCATAGCGTTGCCTTTGCTTGAGAGTCACTAGTTTGGGCGAACGGAAGCTGTTGCATTCGAGAGAATAACTGACAAGGGCGAGGAAGGGAATATCTGATGTCTGTGTCGGAAAGGATTTCTCAGGCGCTCTACGTTCACTTGGTGGCGATGAAGCTCACAAAACGGTCAAGTTTGAACCGCCAAGAACGCCAAGGACGCAAAGATCAGAGGCAACGTTTATCAAGCCGACCATCACCCGGTTTCGGAAGCCTAGCTTCTCCAGAATGCGATAGTGGGAGATGGTTTGGCCAGTCATGGAAGTTTCACTCATAACGAAAGGCCCAGCGGCAGCGCTCAGAAAGTTCCCGCCGCGATCATGCGCTTCGAGCAGCGACTCCACTTCCTGGCGCAGAAACGAATCGCTCCCGCAAGCTTGGTCGAGGAAGGTGGGGCGCTCGTCCGTCTCGTGCTCCAAAGCTTGGTGATACAGCGCGTCAATCCGCCGCCAGCGTTCAGGAGGCATAAAGGCTGAGATTGGTGGCTATTGGTCAGGGACCCCCTGCCGCAAAAGGCGCGGCGTCCCCCTTGCCAAGGGGGACAAAACGGTGGGAATCCTTCTTTGCCCGCTTGGCGGCCAAGCCTTGCCCAAAGGGAGAAGCGGTGGGGATCAAGCTGTGGACGCCCAAGCCGTATGCCAGGCGTCTTTTCTTTGTCCCCCTTGGCAAGGGGGGGACAAAACGGTGGGAATCCTTCTTTGCCCGCTTGGCGGCCAAGCCTTGCCCAAAGGGAGAAGCGGTGGGGACCAAGCTGTGGACGCCCAAGCCGTATGCCAGGCGTCTTTTTTCTTTGTCCCCCTTGGCAAGGGGGACGCCGCGCTTCTTGCGGCAGGGGGTCATATGGCTTCTTCCATTTCACATACTTTTCGATAAATCGTCTCCAGCACCCCTCTGAGATTCTCCCGAACCTCATTGTTTCGAAATCGGAGAAACTGGACTCCGAAGGATTCAATGTGCTCCTGTCGCTGTCTGTCCTTCTCTTGCTCGCCAGGCTGAAAGTGGCTTTCCCCGTCAATCTCGATGGCGAGCTTTAGTGCTGGGCAGTAGAAGTCAACCACATAAGGACCGACACTGAATTGCCGCCGAAACTTCCTGCCGCAGAGCTGGCGGCTCTTCAACTTCGACCACAGAATGAGTTCAGCGGCCGGCAGAGTGTTGCGCAGCAACTGACGCGTTGGCTTTTCAGATTGCCGATTGAAGACCTCGGTCATAGTGGACCCCCTGCCGCAGAAATCGCGGGAAGCTTTCTCAAAGCTTCCATTCCCTTGCCAAGGGGGACAAAGGAGTGGCTCCCTCTGACTCGTCACTTGTCACTGTTCTTGCTCAGCTCTCGGTACAGCCAGGCCTGCGCCAAACTCCATTCACGCATGACCGTGCGTGGCGACAGCTGTAACGCCTCGGCGGTCTCTTCCACGGTTAGTCCACCGAAAAAACGCAACTCTACAACCTGGCTCTTTCTGGGATCGACGCCGGCCAGGCTCTTCAAGGCATCGTCCAACGCAACCAGGTCCGCTCCCGGTTCTGAAGGGATCAGCAGCTCCTCCTGTAGCGGCACCTTCCAGGCTTCTCCCTCGCGCTTCTGATAGTGCCTTGCCCGGGCTGCGTCCACCAGAATGCGCCGCATCATCTGCGCCGAGAGGGCCAGGAAATGAGCTCTGCCCTGGCAGTCGATCTGGCGGACATCCAGCAGGCGCAGATAGGCCTCATGCACCAGGGCCGTCACTTGCAGCGTATGGTCGGGACGCTCGCGAGCCATTTGACGCCTGGCCAGACGACGCAGTTCGCCGTACACCACGGGCATAAGCCGTCCTAGTGCCTCCTGGTCTCCCTGACTCCAGGACTTCAATAGCTGAGTTACTTGCCCAGCGGAAGAAGTCATGACAGCCGCCTTTTGATCCTTGCCCTGTTGGGGGTTAAGGGCAGGCTAACAATTCGAGCCTGCCCAGGTCGAGTAGTTTTTTTCAATGAGGGATGGACGGATGGCAGTCTTGGTGGATTTCTCTCGCTAAAGGAGGTGAACAGCCAGGAGCTGGCTGTTAGAGATGACGAGAGCGCTGGTCGCGACACCCCGCTCGGCGTCATTGCCCTTTCTGGAGGTGAACGCCATGACGGGCTTTTCGAAGATCCTTGCAGTGTCAGTGCTTCTTTGCGCCGTCTCAGCGCCTGGCCGCGCCGAGGAACCCGTTGCTCAGGAAGCAACCCTACGAATCAAAACTCGGGTTTACAACATGGCCAAAGTCCGGCCCGCTGTCTTGAGTGGGGCTCTGATTGAAGCGTCCGAAATATTCCGGCGGATTGGAGTTGAGATTGAATGGGTGGATGGCTCCAGCCGTCAGCGCCTGGGTTCCTCTGAGCTGTACCTGCGCATCATTCCCCGGCTCAATACTCTGGGACCATTTAGGCAAAGCCACCTGGGCTACGCAGCGACCTCTGAAGAGGGTGGGGTGCTGGCAACGATCTTTTTTCACCGTGTCGAGGAACTGACCTGGGGAGACTCATCGTTTGCGCTGGGTTACGCCATCGCCCACGAACTGGGTCACCTCCTGCTTGGCAGTGGTCGGCGGAATGGAGGTCCTCATTCAGCAAGCGGCCTCATGCGCGCTCCCTGGCAACGAGACGACCGGAAGCGAAAGGCCCGCGAGACGATGCAATTCGCGCCGGAGGACGCTGGGCGGTTGCGAGCCCGGCTCTTGGAACAGTCCCGTAAGAGCAATGATCTCCAGGCGCCACCTTCGCTCTTCACCGAGATTGACACGCGTGACCCCAGCGTGCTCTACCGCTGACTCGGCCGATGCTCGTCATGGCTTGGTCCCTATGATGATGTGCACGTCGTCTGTACCCAAATTGGCTTTGGTATAGGCGGGCAGCTGAATTCCCGCCTCGCTGAAAACTCTCTGCAAAACGGCCGCACGTGCCGGAGCCGCACTTGCGCTCTTCACCAGAACAAAGATCCCGGCAGGATTGCCTTCATCATAAGTTGCTTGGGAGATACCTGTGGTGGGCCATCCCGCAGCCTTAAGTACTTCATCTATTTGTTCGGCAAACATCCCACCTTCGGCATCACCGCGAACACAGCCGAGACCAACCAATCCTTTGGGCGAAGCAGCCCTCAAAAGGGTCATTAACCGAGTGCGTTGCTCTTCAGAAATTTGGCGAGATCTCATTCTCTCTTGGAGTTCGAATAACTTCTTTTCAGCTTGTGCAGCACGCTCGCGCTGCTTACCTGCTTCGAACTCAAGAGTGTTCGTCCGTTCGTTTGCGCTAGCTGTCTCAGCCACGGCTTTAGCTGCTTCTTCTCCTGCCTCCGAAGCCCTCTTGGTTGCTTCGGCCGTGCGGGTGGCAGACTCAGCAATGCTTACGGCAGATTGCAGTTTGAATCGCTCAAATGCTTCATCCTTGGCATCTCTGTGTTGGCTTGAGAAATGCCAAGCGACAACCCCGGCAACAGCCGCCAGCACTGTAAAAACGACAACGGCAGCATTTGCCCATGAGGATGCTTTTGAGAGGAATTCTAGATCCATGCCGCCTGGTTCCTCTTGTGAGCCATTGGCCTGCTGGTAATGTCCGGCTTCTAAACGCCAGCCATGTATTGTCAGAACTATGAAAGGCGAAGGGCGCTACATTGCAGGCTCACCTTTTCTTTCGTTCGATAGTCCGAATGAATTTCACATTGTACTCCCCGCAGGAAGGGCAAGACAAATGGAGCGGCTCAATGGCCTGACAGACTTCTTCGAGTGTCCCGCTGGTCAGCACCTGTTTAGGCTCGAATAACCTGAATGTCCCCCGTTACTCCCCTCGGAATTGCTACTCCTCGCCCCGGAGCAAAGGCTTTTTCGTGTACTGCTCAGGCAGGGAAACGATCTGCTCTTCTAGCGGAGTCTGGCTCCGGCGACCCACCATGCGAACGTAGCCGAGGTAGCGGCCACGATCCGCCTCGAGCGCCTTGATTTCCGTTGCGTTGTCAGGAGCTACCACTCTGTGCCAGTCCAGCCAAAGTTGCCAGCCATCAGCCAGGGTGTCGGCCAGTTCGATGTTCATGATACCTGTCCGCTCCCAGTGCCGGCGCCACCAAGCCGCCGAATGCAGGCACCAGACATCCTGGGTCCACCACTCGCGCAGATGGTCGGGAACGGGACCTTCGATTTCCTGCATCAGTCCAGCACCCGCAATTCCCACTGGGCCTCCTGGCTTCACAAACCGTGCCAGGTAGTTCAAGTACAGGTCGTCCGTCCCATAGTAGAAGAAGGAGTCGATGCACACGATGGCGTCGAAGAAATCTGCGGCGAACGGAAGCGAACGGGCATCCGCGTGGATCGGAAACACGCCGTCCTCGACGCCGGCATCGCGGATTCGCTGGATGTTCTCTGAAGCACTGAACCACAGGTCCGTTGCCCACACCTGCACGCCGAATTCGCGCCGCAGGAAGATGGACGTCGACGCTCGACCGCAGCCCAGGTCTAACACCCTCATGCCGGAACGCAAGTCCAGCGCCGTCGCGAGCCACTCGATCAGCCAGAGCGCATTGGCTCCTCCGCTGGCGCTAGCGATGACCCATTCGGGGTGGTACTTCGAAGAGCGTGGAAAGCGCTCGGAAACAAGGCGGTTGTCAGAGGTCATGTGGAACTCCCTTGCCGAACGGACTAAGGTTCAGCCGCTGAAACTTTTTCCCGTTTAGTTTCTGTCGCCAAACTCGCAAGGCCACGCCTGGCGCAATTTCTGTGCGCTCTTCAGCGGTTCGGCTCCCCTCGCCCCAGCGGGGAGAGGGGCAGGGCACGCCGCAGCGATTCCCGAACCGAGCCCGAAGAGCCTCGCCAGATGCGGAAAGACAAGCACATTCTTTCACAGCGTGGTAAGCCCCCTCACCCCATGAAGCCTTCTCGAGGCTTCATCCTCTCCCTCGTTGGGGCGAGGGGAGCCGACATTGTTAGAGAGGCCGGCTCAAAGCCCCACACCTCAAGACTTTCCGAGTTTCGCAACAGAAACTAATTAGCTGCGATCTCAGACGACCAATCGCCGCTTGGAGAGCGGCTCCCAGTGCGCCTGAAAGCGCGTTTGGTCAGAGAGGTGGAAGTCCTCTTCAGGCACGCCCTCTCCGGCCTGTAACCGACTGCAACTGCATCCGTGCGTGAGGCGGGGTGGGGAGCAGCAGGAGGTGAACGATTAGTCCGTAGGAACACGAACGCGATTCGGCCTGAAAGCTGGCGAGCCTGCTGGGAAAAGGCGAAGCCCGGACCCACGCGAGTGGGAAGCC
>Ga0163150_10003337_pt1 | contig 22740 bp, 14 predicted proteins | sample OliLakLV19P2IB_FD_148628 | JGI IMG/M metagenome (GOLD analysis project Ga0163150, IMG submission 148628) | Freshwater microbial mat bacterial communities from Lake Vanda, McMurdo Dry Valleys, Antarctica - Oligotrophic Lake LV.19.P2.IB | ecosystem: Environmental > Aquatic > Freshwater > Lake >...
CCCGGCATCATGGACCCACGAGCGCCGGGAAGGTTATAAGAATCCCCGGTATAGCTCCGCCGATGACGCCATGTGGACCTTCGAGCCGCGGGTCGCGGAGACAATCTTTCGCGGGTTTGTCGTGGAGGCAGGCCTCGAGGTTGTCTATGGTGAACGGCTGAAACGGCCCGGCGGCGTAGACAAAATGGAAAGCCGGATTACCGCAATACGAATGGAAAGCGGCAAGATTTTTCACGGCGCTTACTTCATTGACGCAACCTACGAAGGCGATCTGCTGGCGGCCGCGGGCGTGTCTTATCACGTTGGACGAGAGAACAACAGCGTGTACGGCGAAACGTTGAACGGCGTGCAAACGCGCTACGCAATCCACCACCAACTCGTCGCGGGCGTCGATCCGTATCGCGAACCTGGCAATCCCGCGAGCGGTTTATTGCCGGGCGTGACGCCGGGGCCACTGCCTGAAGACGGTACGGGCGATTCCAAAGTCCAGGCCTACAACTTCCGCATGTGTCTCACCGACGATCCGGATAATCGCATTCCCTTCGAGAAACCGGATGTATATGACCCACTCCGGTACGAGGTATTGTTGCGCAACTTCGAAGCGGGCGAGAAGCGGATTCCCTGGAACCCGATTGCGATGCCGAACCGCAAGACGGACGTGAACAACAATTACGGTTTTTCCACCGACAACATTGGCAAGAATTACGAATGGCCGGACGGCGATTACGCAACCCGCGACCGCATTTTTCAGGATCATCTGTTATATCAACGCGGTCTCATGTGGACTCTCGCGAATAATCCTCGCGTGCCGGAACATATGCGGGCCGAAGTCAGCCGGTGGGGCAACTGCAAAGACGAGTTTCCGGAGAATGGTGGTTGGCCACACCAACTCTATGTGCGCGAGGGAAGACGCATGATCTCCGACTACGTCATGACTCAGCACAACTGCGAAGGGCGTGTCGTTGCGGAGGATCCCATTGGCCTCGCCGCCTATACGATGGACTCTCACCACATCCAGCGTTATGTTGGCGCGGATGGATTCGCGCACAACGAGGGCGACGTGCAAGTCGGCGGGTTCCCGCCCTATCCGATTTCGTATAAATCGATCCGCCCAAAGAAGGTGGAATGCGAAAACCTGCTGGCGCCGGTTTGTCTTTCGTCCTCGCACATGGCATTTGGCTCGATTCGCATGGAGCCAGTGTTCATGGTGCTGGGCCAATCCGCGGCAACCGCCACGTCGATGGCGCTTGAGAACAAACAGGCCGTGCAGGACATAGACTATGCGGCATTGCGGAAGCGACTGGAAGCGGACGAGCAGGTGTTGGAGTGGTCGGGGCCGGACAAGATCACAAACTTCAAGATCGATCCGAAATCCCTGGACGGAATTGTGATCGATGATCTCGATGCTGAATTGAGTGAGGGCTGGCTCACCAGCAGCTCCGTCCCGCGTTTCGTGGGCAACTGGTACCGCCACGACGCGAACGAACTCAAGGGCGAGTTGACGGCGCGCTACAAACCCAAATCGCTGCCCGCCGGTAAATACGAGGTCCGCGTGTCTTACTCCGCTAACCCAAACCGGGCAACTAACGTGCCGGTCACGATCACGCACGCGGATGGCACGACCGCGCAAACGATCAACGAACGTGAAACACCGAGGTATGACCAGGCGTTTGTATCGGTTGGGGTGTATACGTTTGAGAAGGACAATGCGGAGGTTGTGTTGAGCAATGAAGGAACGGATGGGCATATGGTTATTGATGCTGTTCAGTTTCTGCCTGTCGGAAATTAGTATGACGGCCCATTCGAGCGGCCAGCGGAAAATCATTATCGATACGCGATGACTGCGGAAATAAAAGACAAAGATTACGAGGAAAACCAAATGCAAACCCGACACCGCATCTTTTGCCTGGCTATCGCCCTCGCGGCGCTATTCGGCCAAAGTTATGCCGAACCCGCAATCGTGAAGGAAAAAGACATTGTCCTCTATTCTGACGCGAGGTTTTACAGCGCGTTTCCCTCGATTGTGCAGCGCCCAGACGGAGAACTGATTGTCGCGTTTCGGCGCGCGCCCGAGCGCCAATATTTTGGCGAACCCAACTCGAACCATACCGACCCGAACAGCTATCTCGTGCTGATCCGGTCCAATGACAACGCCGCGACGTGGACCTCCGAACCGGAGCTGATTTTTGCGCATCCATTCGGCGGCTCACAGGACCCCTGCATGACCCAATTGCGCGACGGTTCCATCGTGTGCAGTAGCTACGGTTGGGCGCAATTGCGTGGCGATGCGGCGGAGAAGTTTTCAGAATCCATGCGCCACGGCGAATTCGTTTTTATGGGTGGCTACCTTTTGCGTTCGACCGATGCAGGCAAATCCTGGTCGGCGCCGATCATCCCGCCGAATGTTCCGGGGAATGTTGTGAAGAACGTTTTCAACGAACCGTGTCCTGCGTACAACCGCGGGCCAATGTGGGAGAGTCGCGACGGTACGCTATTCTGGGCCATCGCATCGCAAACGCAGCTCAATCCGCGGATCGCGGAAACGCATTTGCTGGCCTCGCGTGACGGTGGATTGACGTGGGAGTACCGCACTCCTATCGCGCAGGACGAAAAGGCGTCGTTCAACGAAACCGCGCTCATCGAAACACAAAAAGGTGATCTGATTGCGTTTATGCGCACGGCGGATTTTGATGATCGCACGGTCATGGCGCGGTCCACCGACGGGGGTAAAAGCTTCGAGAAATGGATTGACACGGGCTTCCAGGGGCATCCGCATTGCGCGACCGTGCTGCCTGATGGACGCATTCTGCTGGTCTACGGATACCGTCACGCGCCGTTCGGCATTCGCGCGCGGGTACTGGACCCGGACGCCACAAATATCAAGGAAGTCGAAGAAATCATTCTGCGCGATGACGGCGGCAATAGCGATCTGGGCTATCCCTGGGTGACCGCGATGGCCGACGGGAAGTATCTCGTCGTCTATTATTTTAATAAGGAAAACGGAACGCGGCATATTGCGGGCAGCATCGTCGCCGTGCGATGAAAATATTCTAGAGAAAAGAACTGGTTGCGCTTATTCTGCGTTTGACAACGTGATAATGTTGCTTGTCCTTGATCTGCCAGTCCGCTTGCTCACTGGGATTATAGAACCGTACCCGCCCGGATACGCACAGTATCTCAGACAAATAGGACTCGAAGAGTTCCTGTAATTCCCGGAACGCCGCGCCCTTGGTTTTCCCCGTGCCGACGATATCGAATTGGAGCGCGATAGCTTGCCATTCCTTACCTGCCTTTTTTTATATGCGACCGACACTGCGCCGTCCAAGGTCCTCACCTCGACATGAGTGGACTTGCGTTTCGTTGCCATGCGGCGGTTTCCTCCCTCTGGAATTCTAACATTTTTCGACCTTGGAGGATACTTGAGCAGCTATGCAAATGTGACAGAGTTTACGCGCGGCGCGCTCGCGCCAATGAGACGTTCAGGATCAGCGCCGCCAACAGAATTGCGCCCATGATCGAGTCCTTAAGATAGATGTCGATCTCGACGTGGTTGAGCCCATTTTGAAGGATGCCAAAGGTCAGTACACCAATGACGGTATGGCCGATTCCGCCTTTACCGCCGAAGAGTGACGTTCCGCCCACCACGACCGCTGACACGCACTGGATCAGGACGTTGTCCAATCCGCCGGCCTGCGCGCTGCCCATTCTCCCGACAAGCACGATGCCCGCTACTGCCGCGGTGATGCTGCAAATGCAAAAGCATGCGCAGAGCGTGCGGGTGACGTTGATGCCGGACAGTTCGGCGGAGACCCGGTTACCTCCGACAGCGTAGACGTTGCGGCCAAACCGGGTGTATCGCAGCATGATGAAGGCAATGAAAAGGAACACGGCGGCAACGATGGTTATCCACGGAATTTCGATGAGGCTGTACACCGTCCCGTTTGCGCGGGTGCGTTGCACGAACCCTATCGAGTTTTCGCCCACAAATTTCAAAGATGATGGAATCGTGAAGATCGGCGCGCCCATTGTGATGCGCAATGCGAATCCCATTGCGATGAGCGATGCCGCGAGCGTCATCATGAACGATGGAACCCGCAACTTTGAGACGCCAAGTCCGATCAACACTCCGAATACGCCCGCGCCTGTTACCGCGGCAACCATCGGGATACCTTCCTGCATAAACGGCGGCATGGATGGAAATTGGGAAAGCAGCGTATTAAACAACCATGCTGACGCAACGCCCGCGAGTATCGCCATAGCCTCGATACTGAGGTCGATTTCGCCCGTGAGCAGGACAAACGTGACCCCGACGGCCATGATCGCGAGCGCGGAATTTTGCCGCAGAATGTTAATGAGGTTTTCGCGCGTGAAAAACGAATCGGTGACGAAAGCGAAAAACAGAAACATGACAACACAGGTGAGCAGCGGCGCGAGGGTGTCAAGATGTCGTCCCCAATTTCGCACGCTGTCCCCCTGTTGTCCGTCCGCACGCGCCGTGTCGCCGGATGTTGTAGAATCTCGAAGCCGTCATTCAGCTATTACGAGTTTATCGAATGGCAACTGTAATTCCACCACCTATCGCGCCACAACCCCTGCCGTCGCGACCACCACCAGGCGCTGGCTCTGGTCTTGGCGCCTGGAGTATTGGCGCGGGCATTCTGGGCCTCGCGGGATCGACGTGTCTGCTTGGGCTCATTCTGGGGCCTCTGGGAATCGTGCTCGCACTGATCGCGATGGGAAAACCGGACGAGTCCCGGTGGCGCATCGCCTTTGGGCTGGCATTGTCCGGCGCCGCGCTCTTGGCGAGCGTTGCGGCGGCTGTTGTGACGTTCAATTCCATCGGCACGCTCGGCCCACAGTCCTGGGAAGGCGTGCGTGCCCCGGATTTTACCTTGCGCACGAGTAATGGCGAAACCGTTCGCTTATCCGCTTTGCGCGGGAAGATGGTGTTCGTCGATGTTTGGGCAACCTGGTGTCCGCCCTGCATTGAAAGCATTCCACACCTCGAACTGCTGGCGGAGAAATACAAAGCCGGCGGCGTGGTGGTGCTGGGCCTCAGCACGGACGCCGCCGATACGCTCCGCGAATATCTGGACGACAAGCCCATTGGGTATGCGACGGGCGTCATTGGCCACGGTTTTCCAGAACCCTATGGCACGGTCGCCGTTTTACCAACGCTGTTTGTAATAGATCGCAACGGCGTGATCGTCGCCGTGGAACGGGGCTATCACTCCTACGAAGAGATCAGTATGCTCGCCCGTCTTCCCGACTACCCCGGCACGCCGTTAGACCCGCCCAACAGGAAGTCTCCGGAAGTTAGCGATGCAAGCGACGGCGCCACACGCGATCCATAACTGAATGCGTGTCGCGCAGATTGCATTTCCCTCATGCTGCCGCTACTCTTTTCCTTTTGGGAAGGGGTCATCATGAGCAATGCAACTACGGTACGTTCGGTGCCGCCATCGGCCGTGCCACAGCCTGAATCGAGGGACAGCGCGCGAATGCTTGCGCTCGATGTCCTTCGCGGCTTTACGATGTTCTGGATTATCGGGTCGGATTCCCTGCACAACGCCTTCAAATCAATCGGCGAAAAGGGTCCGGCGGGATTTCTCGCCAACCAATTCGAACATCGGTCGTGGGAAGGGTTCGTGTTTTACGATCTGATTTTCCCGATGTTTATTTTCATCATCGGCATCTCGCTGGTATTTTCCCTGCAAAAGATCGTGAAGACGGAAGGTAAGGCGCAGGCCTACCGCCGGGTATTCAACCGGTTCATTTTGTTGTTTCTGTTGGGCGTGTTTTACGACGAAGGCATGCTCAAGCTCTTCGAGTATGCAAACGATGATAAGCTCGAAGGTTTGAAATGGTGGGTGTGGGATGAGAATGAACTCTGCGGTGTATTGCAGCGCCTCGCGATCTGCTATTTCATCACCAGCCTATTGTTCCTGAATCTGGAGTGGAAAGGCCTAGTGGCCGTCTTCGTTGGGATTACCGTGGTCTACTGGGCCGCGCTGACCTTTGTGACCGCCCCTGGCCAGGAAGAACATTCCTGGGAGCGCGGCAAGAACATCATTCACTACATCGATTCAAAAATTCCGCCATACGGGGGATCGGATCCCGAAAGTCTCGCGACAACGCCGCCCGCAATCACGACGTGTCTGCTCGGCGTGTTCGTGGCATTTCTCATCCAGGACAAGAAGTACACCATTCAGCAGAAAGTGCTTTATTTGATCGCTGCCGGTGCGGTGATGACGATTGTCGGCTACCTGTGGGGTTGGTACGGCGGTTACCCGATCATCAAACGGCTATGGACCACGACGTACGTGTTGGTTGCCGGCGGATACAGTTGCATTTTGCTGGGCCTCTTCATTTACATCATCGACATCGCACGGATGCACTGGTGGATTCCTATGTTCATGTGGATTGGCATGAATCCGCTTACCATCTACATGTCCACGAACATCATCGATTACCAGCGCCTGGCCCGGCGGTTCGTGGGTGGGCCCATCGAGGATTTGGCGGGACCCTACGGACCCTTGCTGATCGCGATAGTCGCGCTGACAATTTCAATTCTCATCGTGCGATGGATGTACTACAAGAGAATCTTTATTCGGCTGTAGACGATTGTCCGTCCAGCGCGCAATGTTATGACAACGCCATTCGAGTTCGCAGTCGAGGTCTTGCGCTGGGCGTGGGGCATCCCGGTGTTTGCGTTGTTGTGGTGGTTGACGCGCCGGTTGCGCCACGACCCTCACGAACTTCGCGAGCCACGTTGGGAGGGCCGCGCCCTCTGGTTTACACTCGAACGCCTCGACCGCGTTTCACTCGGAATCATCGCGGGAGCGGGACTGTTGTTTTGGCTTGGCCGGAACACCGTCGATCCAATTCCACCAGATTCCGTGTATCACCTGCTCGTCGCGCGCCGTATCACGGAGCTTGGCGCGATTCCGTGGTGGGACGATTGGCAGTTCGCGCCGCTGGGCCGTCCGCACCTGTATCCACCGTTGTTTCATCTGCTGCTCGCGGGAGCGGCAAAACTCGCCGGCGGAGATTTCATCACGGGATTCCGCTGGGTGGAATCGTTGGCGCTGCCCTTTACCTTTTTCTCGACCTGGTATCTTGCGCGCTGGTTGTTCGACGCGCGCCGCGCCTTCGTTGCATTGCTGATCGTGGGCACGGACTACTCGCTCGTTTTTACCTCGGTGATGGGAACGCCGAGCGTATTGTCCACCTCGCTGTTTAGCATACTCATCGTTTTTTTTCTGTCAGGCCGCTGGCTGGTGGCCACCGCAATCGCGATCATGATTGTTTATACCCATCTTGGCGTGCCAACAATCATGTTGGCGCACTCACCCATCTTTTGCGTGTTCAACCGGCGCTATCTGCCGCAATTGCTTGCGATGGCCGCGATTACCCTTGTGACCGGATTGCCGTGGTACGCGCGTCTCGTTATTTTTCGCGACTGGTTTGCGCATCCCCTCGAGCTGGGCGTGTACGGCGCCTTGCCGTCGGAGTGGATTTGGTTTTACAAAATCGCATGGCTCCAGTTCATCAGCATTTCTATCCTGGTGCTTATGATTCGTTCATTTCGCGGGCTGCGCTGGGGTGAACCGCGCAATCAGATATTACTGGCGATAATTGCCGCCAGCCTCCCTATGCTGCTCAATTATGGCGGACGCTTCTACACGCACTCTCTGCATATTTGGGCGATACTCGCGGGAGGGTTATTTGCGCAGTACCTCGTGGCGCCCGTATCGCGGAAGCGGATTATCGCGTTTTGCCTGCTGGCCCTGACGCCAAGCGCGGGCATCATGGGCACGGGTACGCCCATCGGCCCCGGCGTGTATCCGATGCCTTCGGCATGGTTGCTCGGGCCATTCATTGCCGCGGGCGGCTTGCGATTGGTAAACGATTCGCAACCGCCGGGATACGTGACTTGGGCGCAGACCAGTGCCGTCGGAGAACGCGTGGCCGCGCTAACCGAACCGGACCAGATTATCTATTGCGAACACGATCGGGATTTTGCGTTGATGGTGCAGTGGCACGCGCACCGGCCAATTGACACCGGCGCGTGGGAAGAAACACAACCAGGCAAGCAGGCGATGGAATTGATCGACTGGGCGGGCCGGAACAATCCGCGCGCGTGTTTCGTGTCCCGTTTCAACGTGGGTTTTCCGGCGGACATGTACGTCGAGCAAGTAGGTGATTTGTTTATCGCGATACGCATGGACAAGAAGGATCAAAAGCAGTTGCGCAAAGAGATTCGGAAGCAGGAGAAAGCCGGCCGAAACGTTCCTTAGCGCTTACGCAAGCAGACCCGGCAAGACATTTCCAAACACGTCCGTCAACCTGAAATCGCGTCCCTGGTAAGAGAACGTCAGTTTCAGGTGGTCGACGCCCATGAGATGCAGGAGAGTCGCGTTCAGATCGTGAACGTGTACCGGGTGTTTCGCGACGTTGTAACTGAAATCATCAGTCTCGCCATACAACCCGCCCGCCTTTGCGCCGCCGCCGGCCATCCACATTGAATAGCACCGGCCATGATGGTCGCGGCCGTAATTTTCTGGCTGCACATTGCCTTGGCCGTACACGGTGCGGCCAAACTCGCCCCCCCAGATTACAAGGGTGTCATCCAGCATGCCGCGCTGTTTCAGGTCGCGCACGAGCGCGGCGCTGGGCTGGTCCGTATCCTGCGCCTGCGTCGAAATATCGCGAGGAAGTTCCGCATGCTGGTCCCAGCCGCGATGGAATAGCTGCACGAACCGCACGCCGCGTTCGGCAAGCCTGCGCGATAACAGGCAATTGGCGGCGAAACTTCCGGGCCGGCGCACGTCCGGCCCATACATGTCGATGATGTGGTCTGGTTCGTCCGAAAAGTCCACGAGGTCAGGCACGGAAGACTGCATGCGGTAGGCCATCTCGTACTGCGCGATGCGCGTGACGATTTCGGGATCGGCAAACTCTTCGTATTGTTTCTCATTCAGTTGCGCTAGCCCGTCGAGCATGCGCCGCCGCGTCGCGTCATCGACACCGGGCGGGTTATTGATGTACAGCACCGGATCGCCCGCGGAACGCAGGTTGACGCCCTGATGCTCGGTTGGCAAGAAGCCCGCGCCCCAGATGCGCGGATATAGGGGCTGCATGTTGACGCGAGGGTTGCCTTTCGAGATCAGCACGCAATATGACGGCAGATCATTGTTTTCGCTGCCGAGTCCATAGCTCAGCCACGCGCCCATGCTCGGACGGCCCGCCAATTGCGCGCCAGTCGTGATATAGGTCGTTGCGGGATCGTGGTTGATGGCTTCCGTTGTAACCGAGTTCATCATGCATATTTCGTCCGCGATGGACGCCATGTGCGGAACGACTTCGCTAAACCACGCGCCGCTTGGTCCGTGTTGCGAAAACTTAAACTTGGAACCCGCCACGGGAAATGTGTTTTGACCGGATGTCATCGTGGTGAGCCGCTGGTTGCCTCGCACGGACGCGGGAAGTTCCGTGCCGCTCTTCGCCTGCACGATGGGTTTGTAGTCGAAGAGGTCGAGTTGCGATGGTCCGCCGGATTGAAACAGAAAGATCACGCGTTTGGCCTTCGGCGCAAAGTGTGGAAGACCGTGGGACCCTTTCGGCGCCGACGCAAATGCCGCGGGGTTCAGCAATGAACCCAACGCGGCCCCGCCAATCCCGCACGCACACCGTCCAAAAAATTGGCGGCGCGTTTGCAAGAGCGCATGCTCGGCGATGGGGCTGTGTGAACTCATTTTGGCGTCGCCTCGTTTTTAATCAGGAAATCGCGGGATACAAGCTACCCCTTCGTCACGGTCTCATCCAAATTGAGGATCATGCTGGCGATAGTTGTGTACGCCGCGAGTTCCGCGGGGTCGAGCATTTCGTCGCGTTTGGATTCGCCCACGGAGAGCAATTCGAGCGCGGCATTGGTATTGGCGCGGTATACTGCGAGCTGATCGCCAAAAATCTTCGTCAGGATCGCGCATTCGTCATCGTTAGGAACGCGGGCGGTTGCCAACTGAAACGCGTAACAGATGCGCGCGGCCGGATCGCCGGCATCTACTTCCTTCATCATGCGTTGCGCGAGCACGCGCGCGGCTTCGACGAACTGCGGATCGTTCAACAGAGCGAGCGCCTGCAGCGGCGTATTGGTCCGCGCGCGCCGAGCGGTGCATACTTCCCGGTTTGGCGCGTCAAAAATCAGCATGGAAGGCGGCGGAGACTGCCGTTTCCAGAACGTGTACATGCTGCGGCGGTACAAGTTTTCGCCGTTGTCTTGTTCAAAGAATTGCGCGGTGAACGTCTTGTCTCCGTACGAAACTTCTTCCCAGATGCCTTTCGGCTGGTACGGCTTCACGCTCGGACCGCCAATGGTATTAACCAGGAGTCCACTCACGGCGAGCGCGTTGTCGCGGACCTCTTCCGCGTCAAGGCGGTATCGGGAACCGCGTGCGAGCAGGCGGTTTTCCGGGTCCTTTCCCAACAAATCGGATGTTGACTTCGAGGATTGACGGTACGTCGCCGAGGTCACGATCAAACGCTGCAATGCTTTGACGTCCCAGCCGGTGCGGATGAATTCGAGTGACAGCCAATCCAGCAATTGCGGATGCGAAGGCCAATCACCCTGCACTCCGAAATCTTCCGAAGTTTTTACCAGGCCCGTCCCAAAGTAACGTTGCCAATACCGGTTTACGGCAACGCGAGAAGTCAGCGGGTGCGACGGGTCTACCAGCCATTGCGCAAGGCCGAGGCGGGTCAGCGGCGCGTTCGCGGGCATTGGCGCCAGGTTCGTGAGCACGGCCGGCGTAACGGTATCGCCCGGGGCGTCGTACTGGCCGCGTTTGAGCATAAACGTTTCGCGGGGTTTCTCGAGCTCCGCCATTACCATTGTTGTCGGAACTTTTGTATCGAGTTCAGTTTTCTTTTGGTTAAGCGCCGCGAGCTGGGTTTGCAGCGCGGGCCATTCGCTCCAGTTCCGGCTCCGATAGTATTCCTGCAAGACCGCGCGCTGCGCGTCCGTGCGGGCATTGTCCACCGCGAGCAGAATCTGCTCGACGTCCAATGGAATGTCACCTACTTTTTCGTCAGTCCGGCGGAACTGGAACGAATACTGGTTTCCATAATTCACAACTTTTACCAGCACGCGGTTCTCGCCCTGGACGAGCTGCGCCGTTACGGTGTCCTGATCCGCGAGAAGCGCGCGCTGGACGTTGTTGTCCAGCACGACCTGATCATTCACCCATACCTTCACGGCGTCATTCGAGCCTATGCCGAACGAAATCTGGCGCGCGCTCGGAGCCTGAATCGTGCGGTAAAGGTAGGTCGCCGCGATGTCGCCATTGAGAATATTGGGTTGGCCATCCGCGATTGTCGGCGTCAATACCCATTTCAAACGCTGGTCTTCGTACGTTGCCTTGATGTCAACGCCTTTTTCAGGCTCGTAGGCGGTTTCATACGCTGTTTTGCCGTCCGCGGCGACGAACGGTCCGTTCACATACCACTGGCCAAACTCTGTAGGCCCCATGGTCTTGTCGGTCGTGAGCGCGATGCGGAACCGGCCCAGCGTGTGTTGAGTAGATTTCGATTCCTGTTTTATCCGGATGCGGAATATCGAACCGCCCGCATATCCTGCCGGTTTCTCGGTGACAAAGACTGCTGTCCGCGCTTCCTTCTTGGTCGGGCCATCTACCGCCCACCCTGTTTCGGGATTGGCGTCAATCGCTTTGGCAATCTCGAAACCGGATTGCGAATAATCGGAGTTGGCTGCCGCGAGCGGCATGCGATCGAACTTTTCTGGTGTGGACTTTGCGGCAACCTCGACTTCAAACTCAGTGACGACAAAATTAGAATTCGATGCGCGCCCCGCGCCCTTCTCAGGCAATGTGTCGTGCGTGAGCGCTTCGAGGCGGATCGCCGTGATGTCTGTCAATTCGGTTGACACCGTGTACTCATAAACATCGGTGTCGGGGTTCGTGCCCTCGACGAGGATGGACCGGTCGTATTGCTCTTTGAGCGTCGCGCCGCCCGAGGAAACGACGCTGTCCGGATCCATTACGGCCCAGCGCGCGCGCACCTTGTCGGCAGCCTCGTTCATCCAGACCGCCTGCGCCGCGTCCACTTCGGGAAGTGGTTGCCTGATGTTCGCCAGCATCGCATCAACTTCTGCTTGCGCGGCATCGAGCGCAACCTTCTGATCGGGCAAGGGCGCCTTCATCAGAGGAACGGAATTTCCCGTGTTGCCATCCGATCCCTTTTCAGGCACCGAATTGAAGAACGCGTAAAATTCGTAAAAGTCCTGCATCGAAATCGGGTCAAACTTGTGATCGTGGCATTGGGCGCAACCAACAGTCAGACCCATCCAGACCGTTGACGTCGTATTGACTCGGTCCACGACGTACGCTACCCGGTATTCCTCCGGAATGACGCCGCCCTCGAAGGTGATCATGTGGTTCCGGTTGAATCCGGTCGCGATGCGTTGATCGAGGGACGGTTCGGGCAGCAAGTCGCCCGCGATCTGTTCGATGGTAAATTTGTCGAACGGCTGGTTTTCGTTAAACGAGCCAATCACCCAATCGCGCCAGCGCCACATGTAACGCTCGTTATCGACGTGGTAGCCGTTCGTGTCCGCGTACCGGGAGACATCGAGCCAATGGCGCGCCATCTGCTCGCCGTAGTGGGGCGACGCGAGCAGCCGGTCGACAACTTTCTCGTAGGCATCCGTGCTCGTGTCGCTGACGAACGCAGTGACTTCGTCAAGTGTCGGGGGAAGACCAGTAAGGTCAAGCGTTACCCTGCGTATTAACGAATGCTTCTCCGCTTCGGGCATCGGCGCGAGACCTTCGGTTTCGAGCCGCGATGCGATAAAGTTGTCGATAGGGTTACGCGCCCAATCCGCTTTCGCAATCACCGGGGCTTCGCTCGGCGCAGGCGCGGTGAAGGCCCAGTGCTTGTCCATCGAGCCACCCTGAGCAATCCATTGCGTCAGCAGATCGATTTGCTTCTGGGTCAGCGTTTTGCCAAACGCCGCGGGCGGCATGCGGTCCGCCTCGTCGTGCGCGGTGATTCGCGCGACCAACTCGCTTTTCGCCGGGTCGCCCGGAACGATAGCGAGTTTGCCGGAAGACAACGCGGTGTAGGCGCTGGTCCCTTCGTCAAACCGCAGTTCCGCCTTGCGTTCGGCCTCATCGGGGCCATGACAGGCCATGCAATTGTTCGAGAGGATGGGACGGATATCGCGGTTATAATTCACGCGATCAGCCTCATTCACCGCGGGAAGCGCCGCAACAGCAGCGGGCGCGGAAGCAGGTTGTTCGGGTGCCGGCTCCGGCGCAGGTTGTAACGTGCCGATCAGTTCCAGCGCGCGTTCATACATCGTAATTTTATCGGCGAGCGCCGTGTGCTGCTTTTTCGCGGCATCGAGTTTTTCCTGAAGACCCGGCGCCGCCGCGGCATGGTCGGCGGCGTCCTTTTTGACCGCGTCTATTTGAGCGGACAATTCGGCGAGTTTGGCGTCCAACTCCGCGGCGCGTTTCGCAGCAGCATCCACTTCAGCCGCCGCAGCCTCGACAGGGGGCTGGCTTTCATTTACCTGCTGTCGAATCTGTTCGAGGCCATCTTTCAGCGTCTTTTCCGCTTCCGCGCGGGACGGCGGGTCCGCCTCGAGTTTTTTCAGGAGTTCGACGATCGCGTCGACAGTCGGCGGATTCGACGGCGCGGGTTCTTCCGCGAACACCATCATTCCGCACAACGCAACGCAACCAATGGAGATATACCGCATCATCATCCGACAAAACCCTCCAGCTACCACTATCCCAAAGCGGGACTACCGTCGTCAAGCTTTTACTGCCTGGCCAGCCGCTAAAAGAGGGTATTGGAGGGCATCGTGCTCAACGGGTGCGCTTGGCGAGTACCCACAGGGATCGAAAGCGGGAATCCTTGGGAAAACTCAATGGCAGCACCGGTTTACCAAGGAATCGGCGGGCAATGTTCTTCAAGGCAGTGACAAATGGACTATCCATCGACGGAGTATCCGGATCGCTTTGTTGGCGATAATCTCGAAGCCTGCTCTCTCGAATGCGGTTTTTACATTGGCCTCGCCCGCGAAAAGCAGGTGGTCGGGAAGGTAAAGCGAGCCCGGAAATTCGTCGCGCGCAATATCGCCACCATTGCCGGTGACTACCAGCAACGTACCGCCAACTTCCAGCAGGCCAGCGAGTTGCCGCAGGAATTCCACCGGGTCCGGCAGATGGGAAAAGACATTGATTAACGAGAGATGGGTATGCGTGCCTTCGACTTTCGATAGCGGCGTCGCCGTAACTGCGATGCCAAGGGCCTTGGCTTTCTGCACCTTCGGCTCACAGGGTTCGATACCGGCAATACGCGAGCCGGAAGGCAGAATCTCTTGTGCAGCGCTGAGCATTTCGCCATAGCCCGCGCCGATATCGAGCCAGGAGTATGGACCGGTTGCTTGTGCCTGGTCAGGCATTAGTTCTCGCAACCGGTTCGCGTACAGCCTCACTTTTCGGGGCGAATAGCTTCCGATGACATTCAGAGCCTGATCGCCAAATTTATGCATGCCCGTTCGAGCGGCTTCGTCAATATCACTTGCGGCAGGGCGAGGATTGAGATAGACAAGACCGCAACCGCGGCATTTCACCATCGTGTAGTTATTCTCGCTCGCCCAAGGTTCGCTTTCAGCGTGTTGGCACAAGCAGCAAGGAACATGTTCGAGTTTCACACCCGCCACCCCATCAATCAATACAGGTCGCTTGTCGCAAATGACAGCGACGAAGATAGCATGGGGCCCGGATATCTTCAATTGCGCGCCGGCAAAATGTCGCTGCGCAGACGAATATTGCCCGCCTGTTCTGATAGAATTCCGCGCTGCATCCCCGCGGTTGAGCAGGAAGAGGACCATGCCGATACATCCATTGCTTGTTTCCCGGCGAATTGAAGTGCAGATTATCAAGCGTATGTTGAAGTTCACGCCGGATGATGTCGTATGCGACATTGGGTGTGGCGACGGCTATTGGACGAGCAGGATAACCCGCAGCGCGCGAACAGTGGGTGTGGATATCGATTCCGCCGCGCTGCGTCGCGCCGTGGCGATACATTCGCGGCCGCGCCTGACCTATGTCAAGGCCTCGGTCACGGACATGCCGTTTCCCACGGATTATTTCACCAGGATATTCGGAATCTGCTCGATTGAGCATGTCCCCGACAATACCGCCGCGTTCTCCGAGATGGGCCGTTGCCTTCGGCCCGGCGGCCTCCTGGCGTTGACCTTGGACAGCCTTACCTTCCCGGGCACCACACAGGCGCGCCGGGAGGAACATCATCGAAAATATTTCACGCCGCATCTCTACGACGTGCCATACGCCGCCGAATGTCTTCAGTCGGCGGGCCTGACCCTGGTCGAACACCAATTCATCATCTGTTCGCCATCGGCCCATCGCGCATACAATTTGGTGAGCCGCCAACCCAAACTGCAATACCTCGGCTTTCCGATTCTGTATCCGCTGATTCGATGGAGCGACGCGCGGGAGTCCGAGCCGAAAGGCGGTTGGAAACTCGCCATCAAGGCGATTAAGAAGGTTTGAACATCCGGCAATTTTGCTGTTTACGGGAGAGGACATCGTGCGCGCAGTGAGCAAGGGTTGGCCATCTGCGATACAGCCAAAGCGGCGCCTTAAGGGCCGCCGCAGTCCAAATGGGCCTGCTCCCACCGCTTTTCAAGCATGGATGATTATGCAGGTGTCGGCAACTTTTCTGCGGACGGTCAATCGGATTCGCTGCGTCTTGAGCTTTATTCCGTACGAAGGCGAGTAGCAGACTTCCGCAACGTCGATTTCATCGAACCCCGTAGTTTCGATAGCGGCTATCACGTTGCCGCCGCGTGTCACGGATATTTCATTCGCACTGACGCATTTCGCGGTTGTTTCGGGTGCAAGTAACAAGTGCGCATCAATAGCGTCGCATGAGCGGCGTGACTCCAGGTGGTCGCGAATCTCAATCCGCACCGGCTTGTTTCGTAATTCAATCGAACGGTGGTGCGTATAGTCTTCAAACGACTGGCAAGTACCCGCCATGCGAACGTGCGATTCGGCCGATGTCCACTCCGTAATGTGAGACAACGGCACTTTTTCCCATCCCCAGACGGGAAACATGCGGGCCTGATCGATACCGCGCGGGGCCATCGTATTGTGCAGCGCGGTCGAACGAAACAGATCGCGCTCCGCGTCCCCAAGCAGATACCCAAATGTTCCGCTGTCGATGATGATTGGGATTCCATTCAGCACAATCACTGGCGCAAGAATGTCCGCATGGCTGTGCGCGCTGCTGCCATCCAACCCGAGTCCAAATTCTCCGCACCGGACAAATACGAAAGAATTTTCAGGAGCGTCGCCGGTGCGAAGGATGCAGTGTCCTCCGTCGGGAAAATGGATTGAGGATTGCGGTAGGTGATGCGGGATCATGCCGCGCAGCGCAGTCCAATTTTCAGCGCCCAGCAACCAAAGGGTTTCTTCGTTCCCGCCGTTTGCCGCGCGCCACAGGTCGTTCCGTTGAAACTGCCATGCACCTGCCCCGAGCCATCCGCGAAAATCGAAGAACGGCACGGACTCCGTTGAATACAATCCGCGGCCGTCATCGCAATCGCCGATCTGCGGCGCCAACCCGTTTGGCGCGGTGATCGCGGCTTCGTACTCCAGCATTCTCTCGAGACGTTGCAAGATCACGGGCGGCATTGTATCGCCGTTTAACTGGCCCAACCGCACGACTGTCCAAATGAAATCGAGGACGAACCGGTGATAGCCCGTGGCCTGTTCGCGGTTCACGCCATCGGGATAGATTTGCCGTTCCAGTGCGTCGGCGAAAATGGATAGCGCAACCTGCTTGAATTCTGATGATTCCTTGAACTGCGGAAAGAGCGTTGCGAATGCAAACAAGCCCGCCGTTTCGCCGAGCAGGTGGTTGTTCGCGGCGAGCCATCCGGTGGTAAGCCTTCTGCGCAGATAACGCGCGTGCTGATACAATGCGCACAGAAATGGATCGAGCCCGTGCTCCTGAAAATACGGCGAATCCTTCATCAACCAGAACGCGTTCGACCACGAAATCAGCCGTATTCCCATTTCCATTTCGCTGAACCAGTTGATCCCCATGCGAAACGGGTTCGCGACTATCCAGCTCAACAGTTGGTCCGTAAACGCGCGCGCGTATTTCTCGTCGCGGGTGTAGCAGTAGGCTTTCCCGAGCGTCACCCAGTATTGATGACGGTTCAATTCCCATGGATGTTTTATGTCGCCCGGCCTGTCCGGACGATTGTAAAACCCTTTCGGAAAATCTTCGGAATGTTGCCACGGCCACCGCGCATTTGTGTCCGGAATCCAGAACCAATCGATCACTTCATTGAATACTGCATCCCTGCCGAGAAAATGAAAGCGGTGCGCGCACACGCGGTCTGCGAGTTTGATGGTTTTTATGGCGGCATCTGGAAAATGGTCCCGCGCGGTGTCGGCGGTTTTCTGCGCGCCATCAAGAAAATGTTTGGCGGTCGCGCGCGTTACGAAAGTTGCGCGCAGATCCCCGGACGCGCCTTCAGGGAAATTGATCGCGCTGGCAAGCGACTCCGGCGTTACCTTCCAATGTGAGTCGAGAAACGCGCGAACAGGAGGAATGATTTGAGCCTTGCGCGTCACGCGTGTGCGAATTGCGCGCATGGACCACCGAAATCCCGCGTTGCGCAATTTGCTAATGCTGGTGAGCACACTCATGGCCGTGTCATTAAAATGGAAGCGTCACAGCGAAACTACCGCGCCAGTCCGCGCGGACTCGAGCGCGGCGAATGTCAGCACGTGGCTGGTGTACGAAGCATCGAGTCCAATCGGTAGGTCGCTGTCCGCGCGGAACGCGTCGACAATGGCCGAGAGCATCGCGCGATGCCCTTTGTCCTGCGCGCCGTTCCACGCCTTGCCCGATGCGCCGTAAAACTGGAGGGAGGTGTAGTCGTCCACCACGGCGCACGCACCCCCCGCATACATTTCGACCCGTTCCTTGGGCAGTTTCGCGTTGCCCATGGTCGTGTAGATAACAGTCGCGGTCGAACCGTCCGCGAATCGGACAACCGAACTGATGTTGTCGGTTCCGACGAACTGCTGTCCTTCATACGAGACTGAAGCGGATGCGACATTTACCGCCACGCTTCCTATTAGCCACGCGCAATAGTCGTAGAAGTGGCACGCCTCGCCCACCACGAGGCCACCGCCTTCTTCCGGCGGATGCATGAAATGTCCCGGCGGCAGCAGGCCCGCGTTGCACCGGTACACGACTGATTTCGGTCCCGCGCACGCATCGGCGAATTGCTTCAACCCGATGGACGCCGGTGCAAACCGGCGGTTGAACGCGCATGCGAACCGGACGGGATGTTGCTGAAGCGCGGCATATAGATCATCCAGTTCCCGCCGGTTTACCGCCATCGGTTTCTCGACGATCACGTCCTTGCCCGATTTCGCCGCTGCCAGCGCAATTGGAGCGTGCAAACTGTTCGGCGTTGCGATAAGCACCAAATCAATGTCGGAACGATTCAACGCTTCTTCGTATTCCGTGCCGTAATTCACGACGCCATAGTGTTCCGCAAGTTGCTTCACCTTTGGTCCACTGCGGCTGATCAACATGCCGATCTCGAATCCCGGCATCTTGTGAAGATAGGGTAAGCGTTCTTTCTTCGCGAACCCACCGCAACCAATCACGGCGATACGTGTGACATTGCGCGCGCCACGTCTCGGCGCAGTCGGCGCGGAAGGAGGAGGGACTTTGCGTTTCGTGGGTGTCGGATATTCCAATACGATACCTAAAGGACGCGTCTCGCCGGATTGCAATTGTGCGTACGCGCGTTCTGCGTCACCGATCGGCACGACTTCGGATATCAGCGGCGCGACATCAAGGCGTCCATCCGCGATCATGCGAAGCACCGCGCCCATATTGCGGTTCTCAGTCCAGCGCACATGACTGATGGGATAGTCGAGCCCGCGCCCCTCGTAATTCACGTCGTACCGGCCAGGGCCGTACGAGCGCGACATGAAGACGTCGAGTTCTTTCGCGTAGAAAGCGTGGTACTCGAGTTCAAGACCAACTATTCCGAGGATCGAAATGCGACCGCGCATGCGCGCCATCGCAATTGCATCGTTCACCGGCTGCGAACTTTTTGTAGCCGCGGCGACGATCACGGCGTCCGCGCCTACGCCGCCGGTGAATTCGAGCACGCGCTCCAACGAATTGACTGCACCGGAAGCGTGTGCCTCATCCGCGCCGAGTTCTTTGGTGAGATCGGCGCGGTCCTGCGCGAGGTCGAAACCGAGCACGCGCGCGCCCGCGGCCTTCGCAAACTGAATGGCGAGCTGGCCCACAAGCCCGAGTCCCAACACGACGACGTTGTCGCCCAGCTCAATCTGCGCGCGCCGCGCGCCCTGCAAGGCAATCGCGCCAAGCGTCGCGAAACAGGCGTGTTGGGGTTCGACCGAATCCGGCGCGCGCACCACAAGGTTCTCGGGCACGCACGCAATTTCCGCGTGACTCGCGCTCGATCCGCCGCATGCCACGCGGTCGCCGGGAGCGAAACGCGTAACTTCATTTCCAACTTCGACCACAATCCCCGCCGCGCTGTAGCCCATGGGTTTGGGTTCGTTGACTTTTTCCTGCACAGCGGAAATCGCGGCGGAAACGCCCTGGGTCTTGACGCGGTCCCACACTTTTTTTACGAGGTCAGGCCGGTCTTTCGCGCGAGCCAGGAGGTTTTGGCCCGTCTGGGCGATAGTGTAGGTTTCCGTGCCGGAACTGATGAGGGAATGCGTGACCGCGATCTTGACTTCACCCGCGCCGCACGCCGGTTCCGGCACCTCGGCGACGCTGATCGCACCCTTGATGTTGATCACCTGCTTCACGCGCACAAACTCCATCTCAGCGCAATTCCGCCCCAATCGCAGCAGCGTGGCACGATACCGGATTTCATTGGGATTAACAAGGAACGACAGCGTAGCAAACGCTTGCGAAGACTCGATACAATCGGCCCTAGTATGGCACATAATTTCAATCGGGGGAGTCTGCAATGCGACTGAGCCTGGCGTTGATGATTTTTGCTTTGACGGCGATCTGCCCCGCGCACGCGCTGTCGTTGGGCGAGGCGGCGGGACCGGTGTCGTTCGAGACGCTGGACGGACATCCGCGCACCATGGACAATTACGCCGACCGCGCGGGCACCGTTGTCGTGTTCTTATCAGGACGTTGCGACACCACCATCGCGCAGTTTCCGGCAATAAACGCAGTCCATGAAAAATACCGCCAGAATGAAGTCTTATTTGTCGGAGTGGTATCAAATCCCGCGGAAAGCGGCGATGAACTTCGTACATTTTCGCAAAACTTGGGCTGCCGGTTCCCCATCTATCGTGAACCCTCCGGCGCCACCGCAAAAAAGTTCGGAGCGACCGTTACTCCGTCGTTTTACCTGCTCGACGCCACGGGCAAACTGCTGTATCACGGTGGCCTCGGAACGGAATCAGAAGGACTTGAATCCGCGATTGTCGCGTTGCTTGCAAAGGAACCGGTCAAGGTATCTACGACAACGCCCACCGGCACGCCCATCACCAAACCCGGAGCAAAGCGCGCAATACCCGATCCCTACGGGACAATGTCGTTCTCATCCGAATTGATCTTCACCAAAATTCCCGATGTCGCCGTACACCATTGCTCGACGATCACCGAAGCGCCCAATGGCGACATGCTGTGCCTCTGGTACGCAGGCAGCTACGAATCGGCCGACGACCAGGCGCTGTACCTTGCGCGGCTACCCAAAGGAAAACGCATTTGGACAACGCCGGAGCGCATCGTGTGGAACCCCGAAACGCCGCCGGGCAACGCAATAATCTTTGCCACGCCGGACAAGCACGTGTGGATCATCTGGGGCCGCATGGAAGGCAGCCGGCCCACGCGCCGCGGCTCCGGCTGGTCGCAATGCCGCCTCATCGCGCGCACCTCATCTGACAGTGGAAAGACTTGGACCGAAGACGCGGAACTTCCCAACAGTTTCGGTTGGCTCCCGCGCAATGCGCCGTTGACATTAAAAGACGGGCGCTTCGCGCTGCCCGTCAGCGGCGACGTGGATAGCGTGTACGCGGGTTTTCTGCTCGTGCTCGAGGAAAACAATCGCTCGTGGAAACGCATTGGCCTGATGCCCGGCGGTGAACAGCCCACGGTGTTCGAGCGCGACAACGGCGAGTTGGTGAGCCTTATGCGCGGGCATCCGCGCATCCTTCAGAGCGCATCGAAAGACGGCGGCAACACCTGGACTACGCCGGAGAAAACCGATCTGAACTGTCCCGAATCCGGTATCGCCGTCACGAAACTGCGCAGCGGCCGCATCTTACTTGCATACAACAACACGCCCGAATGGGACCGCACACCATTCAACATCATTCAGTCCACGGACGACGGCAAGACCTGGGGCGAAATAAAAATCATGGAACAGGACTGGGGCGAGTTCTCCTACCCCTGCATCATTCAGTCATCCGACGGCATGGTACACCTGACCTACACCTACCGCCGGTTTAGCATCAAACACGCAACCTTTGACGAAGGCTGGCTCAAAACAAAAGAGCGTCCGAATTAACCCGGGAGGGCGGGTTTTCAACCCGCCATTTTCTTGATAAAGAATTCAATCGCGGGTTGGAAACCCGCGCTCCGGAATTATCGAATTCTAAATGTATCGTCGCTAAAGTCTGATAAGGTCGCGTCAGTTTCTGAACTTATGCGGACCTGATAACCACCCCCGCGCGTGATTTCTTTCGGCACTCGCCAAGGCGCTTTTCCATCGTTGGTCAATCCTTCCCGGATTTGTTCCACCAACACGCCATGCCGGTAAAGCTCGACACGCACGGGTCCTTCCAGGCTACCCTGCGATTTCCATCGGATGGAAACCTTTTTGCCGCGGCGAAGTTTCTCGCCGCCGTTCGGCGACTGCACTTGCAACCGGACGAATGCCGCCTGTGTCACCACGACAACTACAGGCGCATTGCGCGCTCCCGGCGCGATAATACGGATCGATGCCGTGCGCGAATCGGCCCCAGGATTTGATTCATACGCAACTTCGATTTGGCCACCGTCCGTTCCACTCGCGCCAGTAGTGATAACCAACCAGTCACCATTCAATACTGTCGCGTCCCAATCAATACCCGAGCCACCCTCCACGCTGAGATCGAAAGTGGCTGTGCCTGCATCCGAAGGCAGCTCCCGGCTATCGGGCGCAACGGCGATACTGGGCGCGGCGGCCTGCGTGACAGTGACATCAACGGTCGGATTCACCGCGCCAGGCGCGCTGATGCGTAGTGTGCCCGTGCGCTGATTGCCCGTATTTTTCGCGAACGACAGGCCGATCACGCCGCTGTTCAAGCCATCCTCGCCACTGGTGACATTCAACCACTCACCGCCCGTTTGCACGATCGCAGTCCACGAAAATGTGCCACCGCCGGCGTTGGCTACCACGAATGACGTCACACCCGCCGCCGCGCCGACGGTACGCGCAGACGGCGACACCGTTAATGCTGGCGCGGCCCCCTGCAGAATCGTTACGTCCGCGGGGCTGCCGGTTGCGCCTGGCGCACTGATGCGCAATGTCGCCGACCGCTCGCTCGCGATTGTGTTTGCTTCAACTGCAATGCGCACTGTCCCATCGCCGGAGCCGCTTGC
>Ga0163150_10003341_pt1 | contig 22728 bp, 22 predicted proteins | sample OliLakLV19P2IB_FD_148628 | JGI IMG/M metagenome (GOLD analysis project Ga0163150, IMG submission 148628) | Freshwater microbial mat bacterial communities from Lake Vanda, McMurdo Dry Valleys, Antarctica - Oligotrophic Lake LV.19.P2.IB | ecosystem: Environmental > Aquatic > Freshwater > Lake >...
TAATTCCGGGAATAGACGGTGGGGGTCACACGAGGGGGCTCTCGGCACACGTCTTCGTAGATTCGCCTATGCGTAAAACTCTCCGACAACTATGAATGCCAGTTCATTGGAAGTGTGGAGCTTTTTCCGCAGTTTTGCCCCGATCCAGATGAAGTGTTCTTTGAAAATCGGACTTGCAATTAGCCTATGTTTTGTCATTTCGTGTGGCGGCCGTGTGCCGTCACCAGTAGAGAGAACTGATACGTTCTGCTACAACGAACCTGACGGTATTAGCAGTCTCGACCCCGCCGTGGCAGTCAACCGCGGTGCGACCTGGGCGACCAGCCAGATCTTTAACGGTCTGGTGACGCTCGATTCCACGCAGACCGTAGCCCCTTGCCTAGCAAGGACTTGGTCGGTGGACCCCCAAGGAATTGAATGGACATTCACACTCCGCACGGACGTGTGGTTCCACCAGAATCCCTGTTTTGGGGCCAGGATGACCAGGCGCGTCACCGCAGAGGATGTTCGGTATTCTATCGAACGCATCTGTGATGCACGCACGAAGTCTACGGGGTTATGGGCATTTCGGACTAAGATCGAGGGAGCCGATGAGTTTCATCAGGCCACCCGAAAAGGTCAGTCCGGACATGTTCGAGGCTTAATCGTCGAAAACGATTCAACCATTCGTATTCGACTTACCAAACCATTTGCTCCTTTTCTGGCTGTCCTTACGATGCCATATGCATTCGTCATCCCCAAGGAGGGAGTCGAAGCTTACGGTACCGAATTCGGACGACATCCCGTTGGTACGGGCCCGTTCGTGTTCGAGAAATGGACACCGGATGTGGAGCTATCGTTGCAACGCAATCCGCAATACTTTAAGACCGACGACAACGGTCAGCGACTCCCGTACTTGAAGACAGTACATGTTTCGTTTTTGCGGGATCCTAAAAATGAGTTTCTCGAGTTTACTCGAGGCTCGTATGATTTTGTGTCCAGTGTGGACGGATCATTTGCACCAACGATTTTCGAGGCAGACGGTCGACTGAGACCCCCTTTTGATCGCTTTCGAGTGATCCGTATGGCGGCTCAGTCGGTGGAGTACTACGGTATCCTTATGGATACTGCGTTTCCAACAGCACGAGCTGTACCGCTAGCCAAATCTCGTCTTCTGCGTCAGGCGTTGAATTACGCCATAGATAGACATCGCATTGTTACGTACCTCCTCCACGGACGAGGAATCCCAGCACGGTATGGAGTCCTTCCTCCCACCATGCCAGGTTTCTCAGAAAACGTCCGAGGGTATTCGTACGACCCCGACCGTGCACGTCAACTCTTGGCTCAAGCAGGCTATCCAAACGGTCAAGGCGTTCCTCCGCTGCTTCTGCAGTTGGGGAATAGCCAGCGCACCGCTTCCGTGGCTGAAGCAATCCAGCAGATGTGGAAGGAGATCGGCATCACCGTCGAACTCCGCCAGGTGGATTTTCCACAACATCTATCGATGGTACGCGCAGGTGAATTATCCCTGTGGCGTACGAGCTGGATCGGAGACTATCCCGATCCAGAGAACTTTCTAGCATTGTTTATTTCTTCGAACATTGCGCCGAACGGACCAAACACCACCCGTATTAATCGACGCGATCTGGATTCGCTTTATGCAGAGGCACTCTTGCCTACGCATACACTCGCGGAACGTGCCTTCTTATACCAGCAGATGGAACGCATCATTATAGATGAAGCCCCCTGGGTCTTCCTTTATTACGACGCAATCCTTCGACTGGTCCAGCCTAACATCCACGGATTCCACGTGGATGGATCAGATCGGCTCGAACTCGAACGTGTCTATAAAAGTGCTCCAACAAGCACAGGCACATAGGTTCAGCCAACGAGCGTGCATTTTTCATGAATCGAGGAGAGAGCCTATATGCTCAACAACCCCGGCATGTCTACCTTGTGCGTTGTGCTTTTTACTTTCTTTACGCTTTCTACGCTATCTCCGACTCCAGTCGAGGCCCGTACAAAGCACTCGACCTTTAAAAAGGTTTCATCGAAGAAGAAAAAATCACGACGTAATCGTGGCAGCAAATGTTCAGTTGCTGCACGAGCCGAGGGCAAACGCCAAGCAATGGAACTCGTTCGTACACAGAGCGCTGAGCTCTGTCGCCTAGTAGGTATCGAACCTTCAGCGGATACGAACTCCGTTGCCTTAGCACACAGCCTTATTAAGAATGATAGCGAAGTCGAAGCAACAACAGGTCAGCCAACTTTGTTCGACGAAGGCGAAGACATCGCCGAACTGGAAAAAGAAGATGACGTAACTGTTGACGTGGATGCTTTCCGCTCACTTTGGTTGCAATACGTCGACGACGACGGATCTACAGACCTCACAGACGCAGGTATCGAGAAACAGAAGTACATCGACGTTGTCATGGACTGGCTCGGTACTCGCTACGATTTCGGCGGTATGGTTCGCTCAGGCATCGATTGCTCTGCCTTTACTCGGCAGATGTATGCAACGGTTGCCAACATCGAACTTCCTCGTACTGCCGCTCTTCAGAGTGCTGTTGGTACCTCGGTTAAACGCTCAGACCTCCGCTTCGGCGATCTTGTGTTTTTCCATACGCGTAACCATGCTCGCGTATCACATGTTGGTGTGTATCTGGGTGACCATCTGTTCGCCCATTCATCATCACGCTACGGTGTTACGATTTCGTCACTCGAATCCACGTTCTACTCCAAGCGCTTGCTCGGGGGACGTCGCATTACCGCTCCAGATTTGGCACGGCTTGCGACAACTGTGGATACCGCAACAGCCAACTAAACGCCTACAAGTCCGATTTGATTTCTACAAATGCCGCATCTCTCACACGAGTGGTGCGGCGTTTTTCGTTATAGCACGCTTATGCTTCCAAAACCCCATTCGATAAAGCCTCTTTCGATAATGCCTATTTCGATAAAGCCCCACAGTAAGACCCTTTTCAATTCACGTTCAACTGCTCTGTTCAGCTTGTCACTTTCAACCTCTCTGCTAACGTTCGTAATTATTTGCATGTTTCCAACGGTTGCATTCGCTCACGAAATACGCGGCATACTCGTAGACAGCGCAACACGCAAACCTCTTGCCGGTGCGCGCGTAATGCTGTCGCGCAGCATCGATACAACGGGCGCCATTACCACGAGAGACGGGTCGTTCACAGTAAAAAACGTTGTCGATGGCCGTTGGCAACTACACATTACCTACATCGGTTACGACACACTCAGTAGGGGGCTAAGGATTGAAGGGGCTGACGTTGACTTAAAGCAACTTCTGCTTAAAGAAGCGTTTACATCTGATAGCGGAGTTGTTGTAGAAGCAAATGCGGTAGGCTCGGTTCAAAAAGGTGACACTGTCGAAATAAATGCCAAGGCATTCAAGACTGCAAAGGATGCCTCGGCCGAAGATCTTGTGCAGAAGATGCCCGGTATTACCATGCAGGACGGAAAAATTCAGGCACAGGGCGAGCAGGTGAGGCAGGTGCTGGTGGACGGACGTCAGTTTTTTGGGGACGATCCAAACGCCGCACTCAAAAACCTTCCCGCAGAAATGATAGACAAGGTACAGCTGTTCGACCAAGGCAGCGAGCAGTCGCGTTTTACCGGTGCAACAGATCCGAACGGCAACAAGACGCTAAACATTGTTACAAAGCGCAACATGCGCAACGGACAGTTTGGAAGAGTGTATGGAGGCTACGGTGATCAGGAGCGATACAAACTCGGGTCGACAACAAACCTCTTTAACGACGATCAACGCATTACGCTCCTCGCACAGAGCAATAACATCAATGAACAGAATTTTTCTGTCGAAGACCTCGTTGGTGCAATGGGTGGTGGTAGCGGCGGCTTCGGAGGTCGCGGTGGAGGAATGCAAACAATTAGATCTGGTCCGGCAGGCGGCGGAGGTCCAGGCGGCGGCGGTAGTGGTGGCTTCCGAGGCGGCGGGGGAATGGGCGACTTTATGGTCGACCAACGCAATGGTCTAACAACCACACATGCCGGAGGCGTGAACTACTCAGAGAAGTGGGGAGCCAGTGTCGATGCGCAGGCCAGCTACTTCTTTAACTACAGCGAAAACGAAGCAGAGCAGTCGTTGCTGCGTCAGTTTGTATTACCCGACGCCATCGGACAGAGCTACGATCAGTCCACGCTCAACACATCAACGAACATTAACCATCGCATGCGTGGACGTTTCGAGATAAGACTCGATTCGTTGAATTCGTTTGTGTTAACGCCTCGTGCGACGGCGCAGTTCAACAACGGACATAGTCTCGTCGACGGATTCAACCGTCAAAACGATTCTGTTCTAAGTACCACCAAGAACAACTTGGCAACTAACCTCAATGGATACACGCTGAACAACGACCTGCTGTATAGACATCTCTTTGCAACACCCGGTAGAACATTCTCAACGAACGTTGCCATGAACGTTTCTGGTAACGACGGCACATCTCGGCTGCGTTCCATAACATCGATACCAACAGACACCTCAGACACTAACGATAGTCTCGATCAGAACTCAGTATTGGATAAGTTTACATTATCGATTAACCCAAACATCACATACGCAGAGCCCCTTACCACGACATCGTCTCTTGCATTAACTGCCGAAGCAACAATCACAAGTACAGAATCAGATAGACAAACAAGCACCATCGACCGCATAACAGGCGCTTCATTGCTCGACCCGGCACTTACGAACACCTTCACGAGCACGTACACTCAGTATTCGTTCACGCCAACGTATCGTTGGGCTGATACAGGCAAGGTGTGGGGAGTTGAGCTCGGCGTAGCAGCACAGCAATCGGAGCTTACAAGCGACCAGACTTTTCCGACACCCTTCGATTTGCGTAGAACATTTTTCAACGTTCTGCCAAATGCATCTGTGCGATGGTCAATGGCTTCGGACAAAAACCTCCGTCTGAACTATCGTGCACGCACCTCACCGCCATCAATCGATCAGTTGCAGGACGTCATTAACAATTCAAACCCGTTGCAGCTAACAGTTGGCAATTCTGCGCTCGACCAAGACGAATCACATTCATTGTTCGCCAGGTATTCTGCGAACGACATCATAGCATCGACCTCGTTCTTTTTGTTTACCAATGCGACGCTCACAAACAACTATGTTGGGAATGCAGTGACGATTGCAACTGCAGATACCATGGTTGCGCCGGGAATTGTGTTGCCACGCGGTGGACAGATTTCCAAGCCTGTGAATCTCGACGGTCAGTTCTCTTTGCGGTCGTTTGCTGTGTTCGGACTTCCACTTACATTCATCTCGTGTAATCTGAACGTGAATGGGGGAGTGCAGTACTCGCAAACTCCAGGTCTAATAAACGACCTCGAGAACAGATCCGACAACACAACAGGCAATCTCGGTTTGTCGTTAAGCAGCAACATCAGCGAAGACATCGACTTTACCATCTCCTCGCAGCTGGCTCAGAACAGTGTGCGTAATAGCCTGCAAGCCGAGCGCAATTCCGATTTCACAACCATTACATCACGCTTGCGGTGGAACTGGAAAATCATCGGCGGCCTTGTATGGTCAGGCGACCTCGGTAGCACGCTTACATCTGGCTTCTCAGACGGGTTCAACCAGAACGTTGTGCTCCTGAATTCTTCTGTAGCGTATAAATTCCTCGAGAACGATCGTGCAGAGGTCCGTCTTTCAATCAATGACGTGCTGGGTCAGAACACCAACATCCAACGCACCGTGTACGACTCCTACACCGACGATATACGCAGCAATCTTCTGCAGCGCTACGGCCTGCTAACGTTCACGTATAACTTCCGCAACTTCGGCGGCTGACATGAGTGTTCGTGACCGATTACTCCTGCGGCTGACATTAGTAGTCGTGATCGAAGATCTAATACGGCGTAGTTTTGCACCAAGAATTCAAGCACGTCTGCTACTATTGACGCACCTGTACCAGAGAGAAAGTTTTCTGCTTACCAGGTTTTTGTGATTGTTATTCTTTCATTGCTGTTGTTCACGGTTATCCTGGACTTCATGGTGTTGTCTCCCTTAGGTGCGATCCCGATGCCTGAGCTTCACATATCGCCGGACCGATTTGGCAGAAAGCGATTACTGCTGTTCTTCTACATCGGATTCATGCTGGGCGCTGTTCTATGTGCTCTGGCCACAGACTATTAGTTCCTGTTAGGCGCACGTATCGTTACCGGCGTGTTCGGCGGTGTTATCGGCTCAGTTGCCTTCGCAATCCTCTGCGACTTGTTCTCACCGTAGCAGCGGGGAACAGCCATGGGTTTCACGCAAATGGCGTTCTCGGGCAGTCAGGTACTTGGCATTCCTATTGGACTCTACCTAGCGAACCATTTCGATTGGCATGCTCCGTTCTGGATGATCGTAGGTGTGAGTCTCGTGCTAACGCTTGTTGTAGCAGTATGGCTAAAGCCCCTTAACGGACACCTTCTGGTGCGAATGGACAAAAATCCGTTTCCCCATCTTCTGCATACTGCAAGGCATCCGCGCTATTGGCCGGCATTCCTGGCAACGACGCTTCTTGCGACAGGGGGCTTTATGCTCATGCCATTTGGAAGCGCGTTTAGCGTCATCAACCTGCACATCACACTCGACCAGATTCCGAATCTCTTTCTTTTAACGGGACTCATCTCGTCGCTCTTCGGTCCACTGAGCGGCCGCCTTGCCGACAAATTCGGCAAGTACCCAATGTTTTTCGAACCGAGGGGAACAGGCTGTGTCACTTCCGGTATTTGAAGGTCCAGTAGTCTCGGTCGTACAAGACGCCCGTGATTCAACAACCTTCATTCACACAAAAAGTGGGTGGGGACTCATCGATTGGGGGTACTTGGGGCACATCGGTTTCCTCACAGATACCAGCGTTTACTTAGGAGGAGAGCGGCTGACGATCAGTTTTCAACCCGCAACGTTTATCAATGATTCACTAACCTCTGCTTTCGCGACTTTTGATCAGACTTCCTTTTATGGCTATGTAAATCTCGATCGTGTTCGTGCAAGAAAATCGCCTGGTGGGATCTCAATCAGTCAGGGCTTTCCTTCCAATAGCCAACGCCCAACCTATGCATTCTCGACGACGGGTGACACGTTGCGTTCCTTCGGACGATATGTTGATTACGGGCGATGTTCAACCGATACTACGATAGACAGCGCGAGTGGCGTAACTGGCTTTGTTCAACAAACGCCGTTCTACATCGTGGGAATGAATAGGTATGACAAAAATGACTGTGCATCGCACACGCTGTTGCCTCATCCTGTTGTTTCCATCTCCCCATACCGCGATCGTGTTTTATTCCTAAGCGCCGATAATTACATCCTGTCTGAAGCCACCGATTATAGTCGACAGTACGCGACGGTCTCACGGTCATATACTCAATCTCTAACATGGTCCGATTTAGGCAACACCGTCCGATTCGTAAAAGATCAGACCAAAATTGTTTCGTTGCATTCCGATGGCACTGTTGATTCAATCACAATGCCCGTCGGCATGCGCTCGAGTAGAACGACTTTATTTTGGTCGCACGATGGAACCATAGCAACGATGGTCGCCCACGACTCACTCGTGTCGTTCGACGTGCGCACGGGGTCGATCCTTCGTGAATACATTCATGCACCTTGGCTTCCCTACGTCTACCCGGCCATCTATACGACGTGTCGTATAGGCAATGTTGATGGCCGCATCGTAGTATCACTACCAAACGGTTGTGTTGCAACCTTTCCTGGTATAACGCTCCCCATCACATCATCTGTCAATACGTCTCCTAGCCCCTTTCGCCCCTTACAAGTGCATGGTGCGTGTATCGAGGGCGCAACACCGCAATGCGCAGTTACCATTTACTCGGTATTGGGTGCGATTGTAATGCAAGGGAATGCAGACCACAACGGTACTTTCGATTTAACCGACAAGCGTCTGCCGCATGGAGCTTATGTGGTGGTGTATTTCACTGCAGCGGGAGCGCGTAGCAGCCGCGTGTTGTTATAGCAAGTTCCTGACGATGCCAGTACCGAAATCTACATCGTCAGACCAGCATCTAGAGCATGTGCCTTCTTAAGGAAGTTTAACGACGTGGCCAATCGTTGTGCCATCCATGCAATGGACGAGATAAATACCAACAGGAAGCGACGACGTATCGACGGTGCCTGCGACAGCATTGCACGGGATTGTTTCTCCATGCACACTAATACACACAACTTTCGCATCATGTAAGGGGCTCGCACTTCGTGCGAAGGGGCTGGTGCCTTGTTGCGATTGCACTTGTGTTATGGTAAAGACATCATACACCGGATTCGGAGCGATGACGAATTCGGATTGTACCTCAGAAGAACTGTTCGATGTTTTGTTGGTGAGATCGTTGGCAACTGACGTTACATAAGGCGGACCCACATAGACGATCATACGAGGTCCGTTCCGACGTGTCACGGCCGATGGGTCACCACCTCTTATACCTAGCGATGTGTATGCGCCCCATATACCGAAAGCTGTTTCTGGTGCTCTCCACAACATTTGTCCGCTGCCGTAGAATTGAATGGTGCCGCCTTCATCCACCAGCATGTTGCCGGTCCAGTTGTGCGTGTTGTCCGACGGAATGTCATTCATCCGAATGAAGTTCAGACCATCTGTGCTAGACCCCTGATAAGCCCCTTCCTGCGGAGCTCCGATGGGAGCGGTAATGCGCCACGTGCCGTTGTTGTACACGACTGCGGGGTCGATGACTGGACGTGTTGCGTTGTCGAACCGGATGCCAGGCTCAAATATGAAATGCACGCCATCGACGCCAACTGCCGAGTATGTGTTGACGACGGAGTCGAGTCCGGGACCCGATGGCAGGCGCGCGCTCGAAGAAAAATATAAACGTATACTATCACCAAAGCATACGATGGTCGGGTCGAACGGACGTTGATATCCTGTAGGCAAACCACTCACTACAATCGGTTCGGGCTGCGCCCAGGTACGTCCATCATCGAAACTCTTCTTCGTTGCTATTCTGTCCCACGTAGGCGTATTCCGCGGCTCTCGAAACCACTGAAACACGCAGTACATGGTGTCGGTGCCAGCCTTGCGCACCACACTCGGCACACCCGACGAATCCTGAAAGATCTGCGGTATGCCGAAGATGTCCGGTGAAATTTCTTCTGACCAAAGTAGGGGACTATTCCATGGACCGTTAATTTGTGCCGCGCACTCGTAATACGCCAGAACGAGAACGCAAGCGAGACATAAAGTAATTTGTAGTTGCATTTTGCAAAAGTAGCGATGGAAGGCAGCGCCCGAATCTATGGGAACGAAGAAAGCCGATAAACCCCTTCGAAGAGTGCGCGAGTTCGCACTTGCTCTACCGAACACCTCGGAGCGATTGTCGCATGGCCAACCGACATTCTTCGTGAACAACAAAGTATTCGTGATGTTCTCAAAGAACTCTCACAACGATCGGCACGCAGAAATTGTCCTACCCACGCCTCCGCTTGTGAAGGCCGCACTCATCGAAGCAAAGCCGTACGCCTACTATCAACCTGCGAACGCAAGCAGAAAAAATTGGATCGGCATAGAAGTGGCCGAAATCGAAGACGTAACGCTCAAGCACTTCATCGAAGAGGCGTGGAAGATCGTTATGAGCAGCTAGTTTCTATGCAGATGCAGTCGGAAATGTATAAATGTACTTTTTCTTACTAACGGCCAAATACTACAGCAGCAGCGACATAAACTCTTCGTCGAACGTCTCGCCCTGCCACATGTGGGTGTTCGGCTGACGTCCCCACATCACGAAGCCCACCGCTTCATACACGCGACTTTAGACGTTGCTCTCGATGAAGTCCGGCCATGCCGACGAGGCGTTCGCCATCGAAGCAACCCACCACGAAATGCTCATCTGCGCTCTCAAGCATTGGCAAGACCAGCTCACGTTGCAGTCCGTTGTCATCCTCGATCGAGGCTCCGAACGCAACGGGTGTGTCGATGAGCGCTTCGCGCCGCAAAGCCATGAAGGCTTCGGCGTCAGGGGGCAGCAGGGGGCGAATCATGTGCATGGACTACAGTGGTCTTGGCGAACTCTGAATGTTTACGCTGCAAAACTATCAATGCCGCATATTTGCCTCCGATGTCACAACCAATACGCCGTGCAATCCTGGATGAATTAGCAACGACCGTGCGAGCAATGCTTGCACGTAGTGTGCCCGAGCGCGTGTTGTTCATGACAGGAGAAGCGGGCATTGGCAAGAGCACGCTCATTGCGCAGCTTGTGCACGACCTCGAGACGGCCCCACAACCTCCGATTACAGCGTTCGCAGAATGTTCGACACCAGTCGCTGGCAACGGCGTTGGCTTCGTCGAGGCACTAAAGCCGTTTGCAGATATTATGTCCGCTCTTGTCGAAGCCGGCATCGGCGGTTCTGGTGATGGCGCGAAAAGAAGTGCTAAAGGGGCTAAAGGGGCTGACAAACGTCCCGGCTTCAAGCTCGACATCGGAAAATTCTTCGTTGATACCGCGCCGTCGTGGATTGGACTGATTCCTGTGATTGGAGGACCAATCTTCCACGCCTTGAACATTGTAGGTTCAGGTTACGATCAGGTGTATCTGCATAACAAGCTTCGAGCAGAGAGCGCAGGTGCTGCGTCGAATCAGGAACAGGTGTTTCGGCAGTATATAAACTTTCTTAGCAAGTTGTCGAACGAGGTGCCGGTACTAATAATCCTCGATGACTTCCATTGGGCGGATACGAGCTCTACGAATTTGTTGTTTGCAGCTACACGCGGACTTATCTCGAGCAACGTTGTGTTTCTGGTGGTGTATCGCAAGGACAATGTCGAGCGTGCGACCGGCAAGGACGACCATGCATTAATCGGCATCCGTGACGAGATGGAACGATACTCCATGAGCAGAAGCACCGAGATACCCCGAGCGAGTCAGGACGAACTCGAACATTTGATACGCGGACAATTTCCGTCCTATGTCAAAGACGATGCGTTCGAGCAATGGCTTCTGCGAATAACGAATGGCAACTTCCTGTTTGCAACACAATTCCTGCTGACGCTCGAAGCCGATGACTTTGTCGAGCCTGGTACCGCGGTCCTACGCAAGGACCTCGCATCGGTGCCCGTGCCTGCTAGCGCCCGCGCTGTCGTCGCAGGCTACATCAGGCGCCTTACCAGCGATGAAAAAGATCAGCTTCGTTATGCAAGTGTCGAAGGCGAAACCATATCCGCAAATATGGCCGCGCGCTTTCTCGGGTTACCGTTGTTGAAAGTTATTGCTCGCCTGCGATTGTTCTCGGACCAGTACCATTTGCTTCGTGCACTTGGAACGCAGTCGATGTATGCCACCGAGACCCCTACCTATCAATTTCTGCATTACCTCGTTCATAAAGAATTATACGAAAGTCTAGAAAAGACCGAGCGCGTTTTGTTGCATGCAGTTGCCGCTGATGTGCTGGTAGAAGAGCTCGCCACTGCCGAAGCCGCGCAGTTCAATGTGCACAGAGTTGCATCACGTCTTGCTGCGCACGCGGCGATTGCTGGACGTCACGAACTTGCTGCTGAGTCGTTGATGAAAGGGGCGAGATGGGTCTGGAAGAGTTATGCGGCTGACGAAGCGCATCACTTTCTGAATCTGTGTCAACAGATTGTGCATAGCACGCTGCGTACGTCGCCAGAGATGCCATCTGCTGTGCCGCAGGCCACCTCGCGACTGAAGTCCATCTCACTCGACGCGTTGATCTTGCAATCGCATGTCTATCAGCAACGTTCGCGTAATGTCGAGGCGTTGGCTGGCTTCGCCGAAGCCATCACTCGCGCCAACGAGTATGGCACATTGCAACAGCGTAGTCGTGCATACCTTGGTCATTCTATCGTCATAATGACGACGAATAAATTCGACATTGCCGAAGAGCAGGCACACATTGCGCTTCAGTTAGCACTAGATGCCAATGACGTGGGTTGCACGGCAGGTCCGTTGCTCATGCTCGGCAACATGTATTTCAGACGCGTAATGCTCGACAAGGCGCAGGACTATTACGAACAGAGTGTCGAGGCAGCGCGTCAGACTGGTGACGAATCGTTACGTACAACGGGGCTCATGAATCTTGGCAACGTGTACGTCATGCGCGGCAACAACGACGTCGGAATGCAGTGTTACCAGGAAGTTCTTGTCATCCGTCGCACCGAAGGATACGGTGCTGGCATTGCGATGGTCATGCTGAACATTGCTAGTCTACACGACACCCTCCGCCGCCACAACGAAGCCCTCGCTTGCCTTCTCGAGGGTCTGCATTACGCGCAACTCGCAGGCGACATCCATCGCGAAGCTGAACTGGTGAACGCCTTAGGTATTGTGTTTTGCAATACCGGTCAGTACGAGAAAGCCCTAGACTACGCACATCGCGGCATGGCAGCGCAAGAGAGTCTCGAGAACATCGCAGGCATTGCAACAGCACATGTCCTTATCGCCGACGTGTACAGGGCGACCGATCGTTACGACGAGGCCCTAGACTCGCTGCACATCGCAATCAAGGACTACGAATCCATTGGTGACGTACGAGAATTTCACCGTGCGAAACACTTCGTGGCTCGCGTAACACTCCTGCAGAACAAGCCCCATGAAGCCCTACCTCTCATGAGTGCTTGCCTCGATGTGTATCGCTCCATTCAGATTCCAGACCTCGTTCTCGAATGTGCATTGGCGCACACGTGTTGCGAGTTGCTGGTGAACGCACCTCAACACAGCACCCCAATCAAACATCGTGTTTCGATTACCCGCCATGCTCTTGTCAACAAGACGCGCGCTCTTGCAGGCGACGATAACTTCAACGACGTCGCATTCGACCTCGCCCTCAGTGACTGGTCTGTAGACCTAGCGAAATGCGGACTTGTGATAGAGGGGTAAGGGGCTACAAGACATGTGCTGCAAAACATATGTAGTTTTTGTACATACTGTGTCAAGAAAGGGGGCTCGAAAGACTATGCACACACCATTGGACACATTAACGGCGGCACAATTCGAAACGCCTGAAATCCTCAAGAAGGTTGCCTTGGCCAGTCGAAAGCTGGCAGAACTGAAGGGATTGGACAATCGAGAATATCTTCACAACGCATGACGAGATGTTTCGCGATGATGCTTCATCGGAATCAGCGGCGAGTCTGGCTGTGAAGGAAGTACGTCGATACAAAGAAGCGTTGTTTAAGGGCTTCGCCTCCACCAGACAAAAGGGCGTCATAACTACAAACGGCATCATCGAGATTCAAGGAATGCTCATCGACAACTTGGAAAAGTGTATTAACGATGCTCTTCGTATGAGTCGCCGTAAAGTCGGTCAAGAAGTTCATTCGCTGTGATCGATTGATGGTAGGCCTTTTATGTAGCCCCGTCCCATCAGCGATGCATGGGATTTGAAGCATCTCAGTCTGCTCTGTAATAGATTGCGTGCGTTCTGTACTTACTCTTCAACGATGGAATCTCATGAGCGCAGCAAATGAACGATTAGCCGAGCGACTTAAAGATGTACCATCGGATGTTCTCGCAGATCTCTTGCTGAAGCTTACCAAGGGCAACCCTGCTCTGAAGCGGCATCTGGTGGCGATAACGTCCGACACGCAGGACCTTATCTCCGCAGTCAAGAGAGGCATTTCCGGAATTAAGCGCTCAACCACGTTCTACCCTTATCACCAAGCGCACAAGGTCCGTACAAAACTCAACACACTTGTTTCAAACATCGATTCCATTGGCAAGACCAAACCGAGTGTGGCGTTCGAGTTGTTATGTGAGTTGCATACCTGCGAAGACTTCGTCGTACAAAACGTCGATGACAGTAGCGGTTTTGTCGGACAGATTTTCAAGGACGATTTGCCCAGCATCGCTGCTTCGATTACGTCGCGTTACCACGACGAAGCGCACATAAAGAAGTGGCTCGGAGTTGCGCTCGAGAAAGACCGTTACAATTCGGGTTGCGAGCTTGTCGATGCAATTGCTTCGACGGTGCCAGAGACCGTCCTTCGTGACCTTCTAGCAAGTACTGCCAAAACTGTTGCGAGTCAGCCCCGTGAACCTCTCTTCGAAAGCCGTGAGCTGGCATTCGTGCAGCGACGCCTTCTCGTCGCGCTGGGGGAAACCGAAGCATTCATCGCGTGTTGTACGTACGAAGGCGGAATGGTAGAACCGGATATCGTAACGTTGATTCAGATGTATAAAGACCATGAGCAACAACACCTTGCGCAACCCTGGATTGACTTGCTGGAGCAAAGTCGGAAGGCTACACGCGAGCGTTACGAGGCGCAAGCACGGGAGCTGTCTAACCGATTAACGGAGCAAACTGCTCTTAGAGAAGCGAGTTATGTGGCGCCCGATTACCGGAGCCTATTCCTACAAAAACCCAGTGAGCAGACGCTGAAAGTTCTTCGGCTTAACCTGTCGTTCGAAGAAGTGGAAAGCGTCCTCGATGAGTTTGTGCATGACGTCGAAGAAGCAAAACACCACACAACACCCGCGTTTCGCGTTCTTATAGCGGCCGGCAGAGGAGCAGAGGCCGAATCGATTGCAATACAACGGTGCACCATCGACCATGCACCCCCACAAACCTGGAATTGGTTGGCCAAGTTGTTCGAGGCCGCCGACATGCCACTCGGCGCGACCGTAGCGTATCGAGTTATTCTCGAGAATCAGTTAGAAAGTCGTCATACTACGGGATTTTATTATGCCAAAGACTATTACGAAGCTTTATGGAGACTGGCTCCTCTGGTAAATGATTGGCGAAGTGTTACACCGCACAACGAGTATTATGCTGCATTCTGCGCAAGGTATGCCGATAAAAAATCATTCTGGATTGCGAGCGAGTTCACGTTCAGTCCGCCCACCGTTTCTCGTTTTGCTGGCGGAAAGAAGAAGTTGCGATGAGCCCGCGACTAGTAAGTGGTTCTGATTTGCAGTAGTTAGCAAAGCGACGTTCTGATGGCGCTTATGAAAACCCGGGCTTCGGTTCAATGCATCTTCTTCGTTGTAATCACTGCTTTCGTTCCGCAGATACTCTCGAGCCCCTTGCGAACATCCCAATACCACTCCCAGTCTTCGTGCGCGCTGTCGTCGTAGTAGGTCTCGTTGCTTGAGAGGGTAGCCCCGAATGCATTCTGCGAACTGCTAACGGTTTTTGCCGTTGCGAGTACGAACAGTGGTTTGGATCCTTGAGGAGCAGTCAAGGCCGCTTGGTCACCGGCACTCACCATTGCTGTTGTGGCGAAGTCGGGCTTAACGGTTACCTGCCAGACACGCTTGGTGTTTTGGCCAGTCCATATATCATGCTCTGAGGCGGTCTCGCCCTGAACTATACCGATAATCGTATCGGCCATCGTGATACTGAAACCGTTCTGCACAAGAAGTGCGGTTGCGGATCACATAACGTCGGCCTTGCTTCGGTCGAAGCATCCGATGTTGTGCTGCTGGATTTTTGTCGTCATGCATCCAACGCACAACGTCATCAGAATCGAAGCAATTCCTAATCTGCAAAACACATGGTGTCTCTTCATCAGTTCAAACTCCATAGATAAGTGTTATTGGGATGACAATTGGCACGGGCATGAAGGTTGCTATTGGGGACATCGATCGAGACTCTAACTTTCACATAGTGCCACGGTGGCTCGTCGGCATTGATTTTCGCAATGCTTCCGCGAAGCTTCACACCATCATCGAGCAGCTTCGCCGGAATGTAGTTCGACCACTTCGGCAGATAGCCAATGCGAAACCCCTGCCGTGCATACACAGCAATAGCGCGTTTGTCGTAAATGTTTTCGGGCTCACGCACAAACACCAACTCCTCTCCAACGCTTAACAATTCGTGCAGGCATATGTCAAACGCTCGCGTGTGCTGCAAGCCAGCGATGTACACATCGCACAGGTCTATGTTGGAAGGGGCAAAGGGGGCAGGCCTGTGCACAGCGCCTACTTGCGCCGCTAAGGCGCGTTGCGTAAATCCTGTCGCTACAAGTAGTGGAATGCCAGAAAGGAGTTGCAGAAATGTGCGTCGATGTTGCATCGTGCAAAGATTGAACCGCGCGCGACGTAGGTTGTCGCGATACATCGGAGGCTGCGGAAAATGTATCGTTGCCAACGTGTCACAACACCAGCGTCATTTTAGACATAGTGAAAGTGCGTCTTTGAGACGGTCAATCGCCTTTCAATCGCTCTCGGAGAAAGTGTCATCAATAGAGTTCCCGTAGTGGGAACTTTATCTAGTAAAAATCCTGTGGGAACTGTATCTTCGGATGAGAATTATTGCGAAAAAGAGACTGCTATCCTATTGGAAGCGAGAGCTTGGCGCGAAAGCAGAGCTCGAAGCTTGGTTCGCAGAAACAAAGGCCGCGAAGTGGGTATCCCCAGCCGCGGTCAAGTCGAGATACCCAACAGCAAGCATTCTCAAGAGTGGTCGTGTTGTGTTCAACATGTGCGGCAATCAATGCCGACTCGTTGTGGCAATCAATTACACGTTTCAGATCGTGTACATTCGATTCATTGGAACGCACAAAGAGTACGATAAAATAGACGCACAGTCAGTATAAGATGAAACCTAAACTAATCAAGAATGAAACAGAGTACGAAGCCGCATTAGTGCGTATTGAAGCACTCTTCAGCGCAAAGCCAGGCACACCTGGCGGTGACGAACTAGACTTACTCGTCACACTCGTCGAGTTGTATGAAAGCCGAGCATTCCCGATCGATCTTCCGGATCCTATCACGGCAATTTGCTTCCGCATGTCACAACAGGGACTCAAACCGAAAGACCTTGTCCCCTATATCGGCAGCGCGTCTAAGGTCTCAGAAATACTCAGCGGTAAACGCACCCTTAGCCTCGCCATGATTCGTAACCTGGTGAGTGGCCTTGGCATTCCGGCGGAGGTTCTGCTTAGACTTCCCAAACTGACACGTAGAGTGTCCGTACGAATACCTCAGTAATCCATGCTCCTGAACCGCGCGCGACGTATGCCGTCGCTTAAAGCCTAGGTTTGCAGACGATTTCATTGGGAGCTTGCACGTGAACGATTCACATCAGATACAGCGCGTGGTGCGGCTGTTGAGCATACTAAGTTCTGGACATCACTGCACGACAACAGAGCTTGCCGATCTTGTGCAAGCACGTGTCGAAGGCAAGGCCGTGTCGCGACGTCAGATCCAGCGCGACCTTCGCGCAATCGAGGCGGCGGGTGTGCCGATTACGTGTGAGCAGGCCGGACGTGAATTGCGTTGGTGGATTCCGGCTTCGTATCGCGCGATGGTTCCGATAGACATAAACCGAAACGATGTGCTCGCCCTGCATACGCTCAAGGGTATGTTGCGTCAGTTCCGCGGCACGGCCATCGAGCGCGACGTCGACAAGCTCGCGCAGAAGCTCGAGAAGGTTGCGCCTGGCAGTGTGCTCATGGACAACGGACTCGTAAGCGACGTCACACCCGGTGCAATGCGCGACGCCGTGCCCGATGCCATCCTCCAACAGGTCATCGAAGGTATTCGTGACATTGCGTACGACCAGGTCACATACCGAGCCCTCTACGACGACACACGCCGCACCTTCATCGTCGCACTCTGCCGTCTGCTGCCCCATGCGGGACGGCTCTACGCTGCAGCCTGGCACCCAAAGTACAAGCGCTACATCACACTCGCCGTAGACCGCATCGAACACGTCGAGCGCGCAAACGACTTCCCACTACCGCACCACGTCTTCGACGAAGAAGCATACCGCCAACAACGCTTCGGCGTCTACTCCGGCGAAGTAACGAACATCACTATGCGCATCGCCGCACCATCGGTAAACTTCTTTACAAGCCGTCAGTGGCACCCCACACAAACCTTCAAGCACCGACGCGATGGCAGCGCAGACCTCTCCATGCGCGTTCCCATCAACCCCGAACTCGTCTCCTGGATCGTCTCATGGGCTGATGTGATGAAAGTTGTGAAGCCGAAGCATCTCATCGATGCATGCAAATCGAAGGCAGCGGCGATCGGGGAGTGGTAGGCACCTAAATAACGTCTTTGCTAACCACCCCCAGACGTGCGTGCCGATTTGTTGATACGTCATACGAAAGATAGTCCCGCCCTCAAACGTGAGTTGTCTTGTAGCGTAGATACTATTTCCCAATGAATGCCTCGTCATTGATGGCGCCAGATTTGTATGCACCCCGTAACGCGCTCGCTGACAACGATGCGTGCTTGGCCGACCTCATGAAGCGCAATGCACGTATGTCGCCTTTCTGGACAAAAAGGTCGAGGGTCAGCCCGAGCCACCTGCAATCTGGCGGCACAAGACTTAGGAGCAGTTTTCTAATGGACTCAACTGGGTCTACTTCTTTGCAGCCCCTTTCTTTGCAGCCCCTTTCTTTGCAGCCCCTTTCTTTGCAGCCCCTTTCTTTGCAGCCCCTTTCTTTGCAGCCCCTTTCTTTGCCGCAACTTTCTTTGCAGCCCCTTTCTTTGCCGCAACTTTCTTTGCAGCCCCTTTCTTTGCAGCCCCTTTCTTTGCAGCCCCTTTCTTTGCAGCCCCTTTCTTTGCAGCCCCTTTCTTTGCCGCAACTTTCTTTGCAGCCCCTTTCTTTGCCGCAACTTTCTTTACCGCAACTTTCTTTACCGCAGCATTCTTCGCTGCTAACAGTTTCGCGGTCCGCTTTTCCTTGGCGACAGCGAGAATCTCTCGAGCTCGTGCAGCAGGGTTGACGGGCGAGTACGTCCAAGGATCCCAGATAATAATATCGCCGTCGCGCTCAAATCCTATTCCTGTGATCTTCGAACCATAGGAGATTGTCGCTGTTGGTTCGGACTTACTTGACCGACGTGAACGTTTCTTGTCTTTGGCTGCAGACATGTTAGGTCAGTTATTAAGACTCAAAAATGTGACTCATGTGCCACTCCAATCTTTCTCGACTCGGAAAACTCTCAGGATTACTTGGTAGCGTGGACAGTTTCTTGCCGTCCCAAGCATAATAAACTTTTCCATTAACGTACTGCTCGCGAATCCGATCGCTAATGCGGATTTCATAATCGGGTGTCACGCCAATGAGTCCGTCATCGAAAAGGATGTGCATGTCTGATCGAAGCAACAGTCCGTTCGTTACTTCATTCTTGCCCGACATGGTCACCGGTTGAATGTGAGCAGCTTCAAGTACCGGCCGAGTCGATTCGCCTGTTATCGCACAACGTCCACCATAGACGTCCGTTAACAACAGACGAAAAGCTCCCTGACCGGGACGTGATTTTCTTAAATACTCTTTGCCGAAGACTGGCTCAAAAGCGGCTTGTGGATTTAGAACCATACTGCGCGCCCCTGCCATGCCCATCGAATCGTAAACCTGCTTCCATAGCAGTGCCCCGACCGAAGTGTGTGTGTCATATGATTTGCCTTGCACGATATTCGTGGAGAATTCCGGTGCCGTAATCCATGCCTCTTCTGGAAAGAACACTGGTTGCTCCAACACCATGCATCCAATCTCTTCGGTTCCTCGAATCGTGGTCTGGCGACGATACTTCGCTATCGCCGCTGCCAATTCTTCGTATGTGTTGCGTCCATTCTCGAGCTTGAAAGTCTCCCAGGCCAACCGCAATGGCAGCTTGCGAAATCCGAAAAAGAAACCGACGCCGGCAATCTTTAGGACTTCAGCCATCAATAGCATAGAGACTAGAATACCATGGCACAATCACGCATCGAATGGACCGAAGCCACATGGAATCCTTCTGTTGGTTGCAAGAAGGTTTCTTCTGGTTGCGCTAACTGTTATGCCGAGGTGATGGCGCGTCGTTTACAGGCTATGCGTGCACCGGGGTATGAGCATGGCTTCGAGTTTCGAACACTACCTGAGCGATTGGATGCGCCACGTCGAATCAAGAAGCCGACAAAATTCTTTGTGAATTCGATGAGCGATCTGTTTCACAAAGACATGCCGTTCGATTTCCTGGACGCTGTGTTCAATACGATTACCGAGACCCCTCAGCACACATACCAGATTCTCACGAAGCGTGATGAATTAATGGTCGATTACTTTCTTACGCGTGACGTACCTAACAACGTGTGGTTGGGCGTGAGTGTAGAGAGCAGGAAAGTGCGTAGCCGCATAGACTCTCTTCGTCGTGTAAATGCAAACATTCGTTTTCTGTCCGTCGAGCCCCTTCTCGAAAACCTTGGGCATGTCGATTTCACTGGCATCCACTGGGTGATTGTAGGAGGCGAAAGTGGCGTCGGTGCACGTCCGATGAAGAGGGAGTGGGCGCTGAATGTCCAGCGTCAGTGCGATGAGCAGGACGTTGCATTCTTCTTTAAGCAGTGGGGTGCGTGGGGCGAGGACGGCGTGAAACGCAGCAAGAAAGCCAACGGACGTCTCCTTGATGACAGAGAATGGAATGCCGAGCCATTGACAGTCTAGGGATCATAAGAGGCGACTATCGTATTAGAGGTGATGGAGCACTCATTGCTGGTCACGTAGGTCTGCAACTAATTCATGGACATTTGTATACGCATGCCTTTGCCAAGGTTTCGTTGTTTCTGAGGCTGCCTCCGCCACTATCTCCGAGGCATGCTTACATGCAGTATCGACAAGATCGACGTAGCCGTCTATACAATCGCAACCTGCTTTATTATATCCATCAATTTCTTTGATTAAATCATCACACTCTGAATGATTCTTTGTTGACTTCTTCACGTGAATCCAGATCCAGAACTCGAAACACACCGATGAAAAAGCGAGGTGAATTCCAGAATTCAGAGCCTCGCTGAAAGCCTCGGAAAGGAATGGGTGTTTATCACGATCGAACACACACCAAACGACGTCAAATTGCCCTTGGGGATCACTCACAGAATCTTGTGTCCTCTTTTTTGCCTCACGTACAATTTGTAAGGGCGCAGTACTCTTAGATTTTTCTATCACGGGAGTCGCGTACTTAAGCCTAAAACCGTCGCGCGCTGTTAGCATTTTGAAATACATGACTTCTGTGTGACCCTCGCAAAGGATCAAGATCCGCTTTCTCAAGACACGTGGAGTAGTGTGTCTACGACTCATACAGACTACTTCTTCGTTTTTGGAGAAAGTGGCGAAATGATGCCTACTCGAGGCGTTGCTCCGAAACGACCAGCAGTATATAGGTCAGAGATGTTGGAGCCCTTTCGAACTCCCGAGATATCAGAAAGTCGATATACTTCTGTGCTCTCGCGTTCTTTTTCCACGAAATAGATTTGATCTCTTCGAAGTAACTGTTCATCCAGCAATGTGACGTCATGTGAGGTCGCTACTAGCTGAGCGCCATTTAGATTAATGGTCGAGTCATTAAACAACGATACTAAAAAACGACTTATTGCAGGATGAAGACTCTTATCAATCTCATCAACAACAAGAAGTAGCCCGTCTTGGAAGGCGTCGTAAATCACAGCACCTAGTGTTAGAAGTCGGCGTGTTCCATCTGATTCCCTTTGACTAGGGAATATGACAGGACCAAAATTGGATTTATGCACTGTAGAGATTCCACCTGTAAAACTGGTAGGTATTCCATTATCGTCACTACTTTTTTCCTCGTATGAAGTGATCAAACTATCGATCGAGGTGTCAGCCGCTTTAAGGAGTTGATTTAAGAATGGAATAATGTTGGGATCTGTTGCTGCCTTCATTGCGATAAACATCTCCCCTGCACCATTAGAGGAATCAAAATTTAGAAATGGATTATCGGTACGAATAGAATCAACCGTTTCTGACTTGGTCCAATCGAATCCAGAAAATTTCATCCTTGCGATGAACTCATACGGAGCAATTAGGGCCTTAAGGTTAGAATTTGCGCCCTTTGAAAGAGCTAGTTGATTCTTTAGTAGCTGTGACTTAACAATATTTTTTTGGCCTGTTACACCGACCCCAAAAGTGACAGAATTCCCATCAGCGTTGGAACGATGAAAGATCATCGTTGGCTTTGCCGAGTGATAAACATGTAGACTTTCCTCGGCTACGCTCTCAGAAAAGACAGAGATCATATACTGATATCGGAGTGTATCATGAGCTACGAAATCCAATACAAAAGTGGATGGTAGCACATGGTTTGAATAATCGAGTAAGAATGGACTGTGTTGCCGTATGGTTTCGCCTATACTTGTGTGTATAGATGATGTGACTAACACTTGAAATGCTCGTAGGGCAAGGAGCAGATTACTTTTTCCGCTAGCGTTTCTTCCAAATAGAATTACGGCGCTTAACCCTTGATACTGATTCCGATCTCCAGCAACTGAAGTGTTGTCGGAATTTTCACTTTGTCTGCCGTCAGGCACGAATGTTATCTCCTGCCTTGACTTTATGGATCGAAAGTTCTCAACTGAAAAGGACAAAAGCATATACCACCCTATAATTATCCTCAAATATGCATAAAGATGTCGATATGAGTTAAAATATCGTAGTTAATACCAAGTATTATGTGTCTGAAGGTGGATGAGGATATAGACAAACCCAATCGATTATTTTGCTTTTGGGATTGCTGCCCCCGCCAGCCCCTTTCCCGACCCCTCCACATGTGCGCATTGAACGTCTCGTAATAAATTGCGGGGGATTTGTGTGTACCCAGCAGCGACGGAAAACAATGAGCACGACGATCGGCGAGACTTCACCCAGCAAAGGATTCGAGCTGTTGGGACATGAAGCCAGTGCGTGTAGATTACAGAGCACAAGAGCAGGCGCATACCACTTCGCTGCACGAACCAGGGCGTTCTTATGCATCAGCTTACAC
>Ga0163150_10003342_pt1 | contig 22725 bp, 18 predicted proteins | sample OliLakLV19P2IB_FD_148628 | JGI IMG/M metagenome (GOLD analysis project Ga0163150, IMG submission 148628) | Freshwater microbial mat bacterial communities from Lake Vanda, McMurdo Dry Valleys, Antarctica - Oligotrophic Lake LV.19.P2.IB | ecosystem: Environmental > Aquatic > Freshwater > Lake >...
CCCCCGCCGGCTGGACCGGCGTGGGGTTCACCCTCCGCTCCCAGAGCGAGCCCAGCCAGCCGTTGAAGTCGCTCACGATCGTGGGTACGTCGGGCTTCTGGGCTGGGTAGTACGTGAAGGCGAAGATGGCGGCGCCCGCGGCGTAGAGGAGTGCGAGCGAGACGATCAGGCGCGCGATGAACTTGCCCATGGGGCGCCCACGCTAGCAGCCTCGTCGTGCGCGCCCTCGTTTGGCGAAGGGGCTACCTCGCTACGGCGTTGCCCCGCTGCCCCGCTACGGCGCGGCCTCGCCCGAGCCGTCGGCGCGCGCGCGCTTGCGCTCGCGTTCGAGGCGCGCGTTGCGGCTGCCTTGTGCGCCCTCGGGATCCTGGGCGTGGCTCGTCCGCCAGGCGCGCTCGCCCGTCTCGTAGCGCGTGAGGAAGGCGGCGCGCCAGGCTTGGAAGTCGCCCGCCAAGATGTGCTCGCGCGCGCGGCGCAGCAGATTGACGAGGAAGGTCACGTTGTGCAGCGCACCGAGGGTGGTGGCGCTGTGCTCCCCGGTGGCGAAGAGGTGGCGCAGGTAGGCGCGACTGTGCGTGCGGCAGACCTCGCAGGGGCAGTCGGAGTCGAGCGGGGCCTCGCTGAGCTCGTGCGCCTTCTGCGCGATGCGCACCACGCCGTCGGCCGTGAAAAGATGGCCACGCCGTCCGTTGCGCGTGGGCAGCACGCAATCGAAGAGGTCCACGCCCAGCGCCACGGCGTCGAGCAGATCGGTCGGGCGGCCCACGCCCATGAGATAGCGCGGCTTGTCGGGCGGGAGACAGCCGAGCGTGTGGGCCAGCGTGGCGCGCAGCACCTCGGGGCCTTCGCCGACGGCCAGGCCGCCGACGGCGTAGCCCGGCAGGTCGAGCTCCACGAGCGCATGGGCGCTCTCGGAGCGCAGTTCGAGGTCCGCGCCGCCCTGGACGATGCCGAACAGGGCCTGATCGTCACGGGTCCGAACCTCGGCGCAGCAGCGCGCCCAACGCGTGGTGCGCGCGACGGCCAGCGCGAGCTCCTCGCGAGCCGCGGGCAGGCCCAGGCAGTGGTCGAAGGCCAGCACCAGGTCGGCGCCCAACGCTTCCTGGATCGCCATCGCCTCGCGCGGCCCCAACCGGACAGGCGCGCCGTCGAGGTGGCTCTTCACGGTCACGCCCTCCTCGTCCACGGCGCTGCGCGGCGCGAGCGAGAAGACCTGGTAGCCGCCGGAGTCCGTGATCCAGGGCCGCTTCCAGGCTGTGAACCCGTGCAGCCCCTGGAGGGCGCGCACCACGGCCTCGCCTGGTCGCAGGTGCAGGTGGTAGGTGTTCGCCAGCAGCACCTCGGGCGCGATGGCCTCGAGGTGGCGCTGCGTGAGACCTTTGAGCGAACCACCCGTAGCGCAGGGCATGAACGCCGGCGTGCGCACCATTCCGTGCGGGGTCGAAAAGCTCGTGGCGCGCGCGGCCCCCGCGCAGGCCTCGAGCGTCAGGGCGAGGTCAGGGTGGGGGGGCGGCCGGCTCACGTATCCGGTCCTATCCGCAACCCGCGCCGCACCGTAGCGCTTTGTGCGGCAGGCCGGGACGCGGCGCGCCTGCGGGCCCCCGTCTCCTAGGCAGGCCGCTCTCCAGCCTGGGCCGGACGGTCGTCGATAGCGGAGTCGTGGTCGTCTCGTCCGGCACCCCCCCGCGCCCTCCGGTTTACCAGCCCCAACGCCTGCACGCGCGCACGCTCGAGGTGGAGGTGACGGCAGGCATGCGTCAGCTGGCCCCCACCGACCGCGACGAGATGCTGGCGAAGAAACACGCGTTCCTGGCGCGATTCGACCTGCTGGCGCCGCGCCGCTGGAACCGCACCAAGCGCTTCGTCCTGGGCGGCGCGGTGTTCCTTCCGCTGGTGAACATGCTGGTGACGTCCATCGGCTTCAAGGGCTACCTGCTGCAGGCGCTGGTGGGCGCGGCCTACGGCCTGGTGCTCGGGCTCTGGCGCCTCGCGCCGCTGCTGTGCGGGCTGGCGACGATCGCCGCCGGGGGAGCGACGATCGCCCTGGCGACGGGCGACAATCTGTTCAGCTTCCGCCTCGGCTGCCTGCTGGCGATGGTCCTCTACTACCTCGTCGGCCACGGGCTCGGCGTGGGCGACGACCTCACCCGCGACGAGGCCGATTGACAGCCGAGCGGGTCAGCCGCGCAGCTCAATACATCCGGGCGAAGGCTGCCCCCGGGTAGTAGGCGCGCAGGATGTCGGTCTCGGAGAAGCCGCGCTTGCCCATCTCGAAGGCGCCCCACTGGCACATGCCCACGCCGTGACCCCAGCCGGCGCCGTCGATCTGGAACCCGCCCGCGACGCGACGGATGGCGAGGATGTGGTGCGAATCAAGCCCGGCCGCCGTGCGGAAGTCCGAGCCCGAGATCGTGCGTCGGTTTCGCGCAGGTCCGGCGGTGACTACCAGCTCCTTGGCCCAGCCGCCGCGCCCCGGGACAGAGACCTCGACGCTTTCGACCGGTGCGGCGACCGGCAGCTTCTTGGCCGCCATGCCGGCGATGAGGTCCTCGTCACGCACGTGCTTGGTCCAGCGGTAGCGTGAGCTGGTGCTGCACGACGTGCACTTGACACCACGCAGCGGGTCGGCCAGGGCGTCGGCTCTGAGGTTGCTGCTGGAGGGGTCGGTCGTGTGGCCGCCGCAGGTGGAGGCGAAGTAGGTGGTGAACGGACGGCTCTGCCAGGTGAGCACCACGCCGCGCGTCTCGGCGCAGCGTTGGAGCATGTCCGTCTTGGTGGCCCCGAAGGTCGGGGCGATGACGAAGCCCCGGTAGACCTGACTTGCCTGCGTGTCCTTGAGGTGGAAGGGCAGCCGGTCTGCGCCGGGTGCGGTCACCCCGACGTAGGCGTAGGTGCGCGAGGCCACGGCCTGCGCCCGATGGGTGGCAGGGGGGGCGGCGGGGGCGCTCTCGTTGGGGATGACCCCGGCGGTGTAGGTCTCGAGGTCGATCTCGTTCACCAGCAGCAGGCCGGTCGTCTCACGGCGTACCAGCAGCGCCCCCGCGTAGAGGCCTTGGTCGAGCCCGAAGGCGTCGTTCGTGCGCACGCGCAGCGCCGTGGCGCCCGTGTCGCGACCACCCAGCGCGATGCCGGCGGCCCCCACGCTCAGGGTCGTGGCCAGCGAGGCGGGTTGGCGCAGCGCGTAGGGGCTCCCGGCCTCCCCGGTGATGTCCCAGCCGCCAGCCGGCAGGCGCAGGCTGGCGCGCGCGCGCGGCGCCCCCAGGCGCACGCGCACGGTCGGGACGCTCATCTGCGAGAGCGGCGGGCCCGCGCGCGACTCGCCGCAGCCCAGCAGACCGACGGCCGGGAGCGCCGCCAGCGCCACCAGCAGCTCGCGGCGATCCAGGCGCACACGCAGCGGCTCGTGGGTCATAGCGGCAGCCTCCCCTGGGCGTCGGGACGCGCGTCTTGGCCTGCACGCTGGTGCCCGTCAGGATCCACGACCGCCTGCCCGCGGGCCGTGAGGCGTCGACCCTGGGAGGTCTTCACGAGCAGGCCCTCGCGCAAGAGGTGCGGTTCATAGACGTCTTCCAGCGTGCGTTCGTCTTCCCCGACGGCGGCGCACAGGCTCTTGAGGCCCAGCGCTACGCCGCCCGCCCGCGCCAGCGCGGTGAGCAGCTGGCGATCCACGCGTGTGAGCCCCTGCGCGTCTACACCGGCGCGCCGCAGGCCTTCCTGCGCGACCTCGAGCCGGATGTGATTGCCGGCCTCCACCTGGGCCAGATCGCGCACACGGCGCAGGAAGCGGTTGGCGACGCGCGGAGTGCCCCGCGAGCGCTCGGCCAGGAAGCGTGCGGCGTCAGGATCCAAGCCCACCTTGAGCAGGCTGGCAGAGCGCTTGAGGATCTGGCCGAGGTCGTCGACGTCGTAGGGCTCGAGGCGCTCGTGGATGCCGAAGCGGCCGCGGAAGGGGGCCGAGAGCAGGCCTTCACGCGTGGTGGCGCCCACCAAAGTGAAACGCGGCAGGTCGATGCGCACGCTGCGCGCTCCCGGGCCCTGGTCGATGAGGATGTCGAGGCGGAAGTCCTCCATGGCGGCGTAGAGGTACTCCTCCACGGCGGGCGCGAGGCGATGGACCTCGTCGATGAAGAAGACGTCCCCTCGCTCGAGGCGCGTCAGCAAGCCGGCGAGGTCGGCCGCGCGCTGCAACGTAGGCGCCGAGGCCTCGTGCAGGGTGGCGCCGCTTTCCGTGGCGATCAGATGGGCGAGCGTGGTCTTCCCCAAGCCGGGGAGGCCTGAGAGCAGCACGTGGTCGAGCGGCTCGCCACGCCCTCGCGCCGCCGCCAGAGCCAGACGGAGGTTCTCGACCACCTCGCGCTGGCCGACGAACTCCGTCAGCGCGCGCGGGCGCAGGCTGCCTTCGAGCGCGTGCTCGCGCTGGCCCAAGGCCTCGGTGAAGGGGTTGTCGGCGGAGGGGTCGATGGGCATGAGCGCCGCAGCGGGCATCGCGCTTCCAAGGTATCCCGCTTCACGCAGGACGCAACTGGTGGGGGTGTGAGGAGCCACGCACCCCAAGGCGTGGCAGGGCGGATTGCGGTACGGGCCTCGCAGGCGCAGCCGTAGAGTCCGGCCGTGTCCACGGCCTCCCCGCGACCGTCCAGCACCGCTCCTCTGCTGCGCTTCGACGACGAGGCCACGCGCAAGCGCGGCCGGCGCGTCGCTCGCATGTTCGACCGTATCGCGCCCACCTACGACACGCTCAATCACCTGCTTTCGGCCAACATCGACGCGCGCTGGCGCCGTGAGGCGGTGCGTGCGTTGAAGCTCACAGGGCGCGAGCGGGTCCTGGACGCCTGCACGGGCACGGGCGACCTGGCCCGGGCGCTGCTCGACGGCGGGGCGGGCAGCGTGGACGCCACCGACTTCGCCCCCGAGATGCTCAAGCGCGCCGAAAGCAAGACCTTGGGCCGGGCCACGCTCAGGCTGGCCGACACCACCGCGCTGCCTTTCGAGTCCGGCACCTTCGACGCGGCCACGGTGGGCTTTGGTGTTCGCAACCTGGAGCGCCTCGACCAGGGGCTCTCCGAGCTGTGCCGGGTGCTCAGGCCCGGGGGCACGCTGTGTGTCTTGGAGTTCTCGCGCCCGCGTAACCCCGTCTTCCGCGGCTTCTTCAACATCTACTTCATGCTCATCTTGCCGCTCATCGGCAACCTGGCCAGCGGCGGTGCCGACAACGCCTACACGTACCTCCCGCGCAGTGTTCTGGCCTTTCCCGGTCCTGAGGCCTTCGCCGAGCGCCTGCGCCGTGCCGGCTTCGGCCAGGTGGAGATCCGACCCTTGACCTTCGGGATCGCGGCCCTGCACCTTGCCCGCAAGCCGGGCGAGGTGCAAGGGTAGGGGGGCACGGCCACGGGACGTTCGTGGGCCTCGCTCTCCGCCCAAGGTGGGGCGTTGTTCGTCCGATCCACCGGGGCATGGGCTCCCGGCGCACCAACTTCGTCTGGGGAGCCGGACAACGAGGCCTCCGCAAGCCGCCGGGCCAACGTCCGGCTCCCTCTCATGGATCGAAAGGGCCGGCTGCGGGCCTTTCCTTCGACTACGTGGCGCGTACGAGAGCGCTTCCCGTGAACCTGCTGTTCCTGGCCCCCTTCGTAGTCGTCTACGAGGCGGCCTTGATCGCCACCCGCTGCCCGGTGGAGAACGCCGCTGCGGCCTGGCTGTGCGCTCCGTTGGCGGGGCTGGGCTACGGCGGGATGGTGGCGCTCACCTTGGCGTTCGGTCTCGTCTTCCTGGCCGTGGTCTGGCGGCGCGCCCGCCAAGCGCCACGCGAGCGCGGCATCTACGGCGGCATGCTGCTCGAGGGCACGCTCTACGGCCTGCTCCTGGGTGTGGTGGCGCAAGCGCTGGCCACCTCGATGCCGATGGGCCGGATCGTCCCCCTCGGGAGCTTCGGCGCCGTCGGCGGCGGCACGGAGACTCTTTCGAGCCTCTCGCATGGGATGCGAGACCTGGGCTTGGCGGTGGGCGCCGGGGTGTTCGAGGAACTCGTCTTTCGCGGGCTGCTGTTGACGGGCCTGATGGCGGTGCTGCGCCACGCGCTCACGGCGGACCGACTCACCTCGGGCGTGGTGGCGCTGCTCATCTCCTCCTACGTCTTCTCGGCCTACCACCATTGGGGCCCCTTCGGCGAGCCGTACCACGCCGGCGTGTTCGCCTTCCGCTTCCACGCCGGGCTGGTGTTGGGGGCCTTGTTCGTCTTCCGCGGGCTGGGCATCGCGGCCCTGGCGCACGGCGTCTATGACGTGTGGGTCACGTTAGGCTGATGTCGTGCGTCAGGGCCGGGCGCGTGGCGATGTGCGGCGCGCTGGGCTGGGGGCGCTCGGGCCACCGCGTCGTCCTCATGTAGACAGACTCGTGTAGACAGGCTGCACGTCGTCCTCCGCGGCGGCCCTCCGCTCCCCATGTAGCGCCGATGCCTGCCTCCCGGCCCACAGCCTGAGCAGGCTCAACGCTCTGCGCGGGGCTCGGGGGCCACAGAGCGCAGCGCCTTGGCGAGCGCAGAGGCCTTGAACTTGCCGGTGAAGGCGTGCTTCACGGCGCCCTTCGTGTCCAGCACGGCGACGAAAGGTGTGGCCGTGACACCCAGGCGCTCGAGCACGCTGCCCGCGGCAGCCCGGTCGAGCTTGACGGCGGCCAGCTGCGCGCCCAGGCGCCGTACCTCGGGATCGAAGAAGAGCTCGTTCTGGAGCGCCTTTGCTTCCGGCTTGGCGCTGTCGGCGGCGTCGAATAGGTAGACGAGCACGCCGCCCTTCTTCTTGCCGCTCTGTGCTGCCAAGGCGGCGTCGAGATCGGCGTCCCAGTCGAAGTTGAGATCCACGCCGGGGACGAAGCGCCCCTCGTTCACGCCCATCCACCAGAGCATGTACGGCACCAGCGTGTCGGGCCACTCGTGGCCCAGGTTCGGCTGCTCGCGCACCTCCACAATGCGCACCTTGCCGCTGAGCGCCTTGACGGTGGCGCGCGCGGCGTCCACGTTGCCGTCGTTGCTGCCGGCCAAGGCGAGAGCGCCCATCTTCGTGGCCCAGTCGGGCACGGCGCCGCCACGAAAGCCGGCAGCCACCCAGGTGGCGCTCAGGGGCTTGAGCGTCTCGTCGAAGGCGAGGCGGGGCAGGTTCCAGCCCCCGTTGGAATACCCCACGGTGTGGACGCGCGCGGGGTCGAGCGGCAGGGCCTTGAGCAGGTGCTGGGCGATCTTGACCACCTTCTCGAGGTCGGCGGCCTCCCACACCTGACCCACCGACTTGGGCGCGCAGACCACATAGCCATGCTGCGCCCAGGAGGCCAACGTCCCCGCCATGCCCGTGGCCGAGCCGCCCGCGCCGTGCAGGATCACCACCAGCGAGGCCTTCGTGGCGACTGAGAGGTCCTTGGGAACCACCAGCTCGGTCTGCAGCCCTTCGATGGCGTGGCTGGAGGCACCGGGCGGGTAGGGGAGGTCCTCGGCTCGTGCGGCTCCCGGCGCAAGGCCCAGCGCCAACGCGCCGAGGAGGAGGCGGCTCAGCCGACTAGACGAGCGAGAGAGGCAGGCCATAGTCCCTCCAGCGGCGGTCCACCAGCTCGCGTGTGGCTCGATCCACCTCCAGCACCGCGGGGTAGGAGGGGGCCAGGCGCGCGTCCACCACCAGCGGTGCGCGGAGCGCCGTGTGGAAGCGCTCAGCCTTCATCTCACGCGCGACGAGGTCCTGCGCCGGGTCGAAGCGCGTGAACCAGGTCCAGAGGAAGAGCTCGGTGGAACGCGTGGCCTCGTTGACGTCGTCCACCAGCACCACCAGCGGCCAGTCGTGCAACGCCGGCTCGCGCGCCAGCCGCTGCGCAGCGTCGGGATCCTCCGCCACCGGCTTGGCCGCGACCACGAGGCAGCCCGGGCAGAACACGCGCGCCCCCGCAGCCCCCGGGGGCAGGGCGCCTTCGAAGCTCGTGGGCAGCGTGCGCCTCTGCGCGCCCAGTCCCATCCAGATCATCTTCGAGCCGCGGTTCACGCTCGGGCCGGTGTAGTCGAGGGTGTCCATCGCGGTGCGGCCCAGGACCACGACGTCGTTCTCGAAGTCCATGCGCTCGAGCAGCGTCGTCAGGACGCGCGGGAAGTCCCTGAGATCCACCTGCTGGTCGGTCAAGAACAGGCACTTGGTGAGCGAGAGCTGACCCTCGCCCAGGATGCGCAGGCCGCTCGACAGCGCCTCGCGCGGGTAGCGATCCTTCACGATGGCGGCCGAGAGCGAGTGGAAGCCCGTCTCGCCGTAGGACCACAGGCTCTTGACCGTGGGCATCACCAGCGGGAAGAGCGGCGAGAGCAGGTCCTGCAGGTAGTCGCCCAGGTGGAAGTCCTCCTGGCGGGGGCGACCCACGACCGTGGCGGGCACGATCGCGTCGCGGCGGCGGAGCACCTTCTCCACGTGGAACACGGGGTAGTCGTGCTGGAGGCTGTTGTAGCCATAGTGATCGCCGAAGGGGCCCTCGGGCGCGCGCTCGCCGGCCTTCACGCGACCCAGCAGCGCGATCTCGCACTCGGCGGGAATCGGGTGGGGCCCGCGGCCCCTGACCACGGGCAGGCGCTTGCCCAACACGAGGCTGGCCAGCAGCAGCTCGGGCACGTCCTCGGGCAGCGGCGCGAGAGCCGCGAGCATCAGGGCCGGCGGGCCGCCCAGGAAGCACGACAGCGGCAGGTCCTCGCCGCGGCGCTCGGCCTCCACCAGGTGAAAGCCGCCGCCCTTGCCGATCTGGAAGTGCATGCCCGTGGTCGAGGGCGAGTGGACCTGCATGCGGTAGATGCCCAGGTTGGGCTTGTGCGAGACGGGATGCTGCGTCAGCACCAGCGGCAGCGTGAGAAACGGCCCGCCGTCGGAGTGCCACGAGGTCGTGGCGGGCAGGCGCGTGAGGTCGGGCGTCTCCTCCACCTCGAGGATGGGCGCGCGCTTGACGCCCTTCATGCCCACTTTCATGCCCCGCCAGGCCAGACCGCGCAGCTTCCAGAGCTTTCCCAGGCTGGGCGGCATCAGGGTCTCGGCGGCGTGGACCACCTCTTCGATGAAGCGCTTGGGCCGCTCGCCGAAGGCCCAGGCCACGCGCTCGGCCGTGCCGAAGAGATTCGTTACCAGAGGGAAGGCAGCGCCCTTGACGTTTCGGAAGAGCAGCGCCGGACCGCCACGTGCGATGACGCGGCGGTGGATCTCGGCCACCTCGAGGCGCGCGTCCACCTCGACGGTGATCTCGGCCAGCTGTCCGCGTGCGCGCAGCAGGTCGAGGTAGGCGCGCAGACTGCTCAGGACGGGTGTGGCCATGGGGGGATCGTACGTGTCCGGCCAGAACCGTGAAACGCGCGCCGCATCGGTACGATCCGGGCATGCGTTTCGCCGTCGGAATCAGCGGCGCCTCGGGCACGATCTACGGCGTGCGCCTCGTGCAGGCCCTCGTGGGGGCGGGAGCCGAGGTCATCCTCACGATGAGCCGCACGCTCGAGAAGCTGGGTCCCGCCGAGCTGGGGTTGCCTATCGACGTGAACACGCCCGACCTGGCGGGTCTGTTCGGGGCCGCCGCGGTCAAGGGCATCCAGTACCACCGCCCCGACAACGTGGCGGCCAACGTGGCCTCGGGCTCCTTCCGCATGGACGGCTACGTGATCTGCCCGGCCAGCACGGGCCTCGTGGGCCGCGTCTCGGTGGGGGCCTCGACCAACCTGCTCGAGCGCATGTGCGACGTCGCGTTGAAGGAGCGTCGCACTCTTGTGCTCGTGCCGCGCGAGACGCCGCTCTCCACGATCCACCTGCGCGCGCTCACGCGGCTTTCGGCCGCGGGCGCGACGATCCTGCCGGCGGCGCCCGGCTTCTACCACCGGCCCACGTCGATCGACGACCTGGTGAACTTCGTGGTGCAGAAGGTCTGCGACCGGCTGGGCGTCACGGTCGATCTCACGCGGCGCTGGTCCTAGCCCGCCATGGCAGACGCACTGCCGCGGGCCGGCCTCTGGACGTCGTTCACCCGCACGCTGGCGATGATCCGCTTCTCGCACACGGTATTCGCCATGCCGTTCGCGCTGTACGCGCTGGTGGTGGCGTGCGAAGGCTGGCCCCCGCTGCCTCTGCTGGGGTGGGTGGTGCTGGCGATGGTTGCCGCGCGCAGCGCGGCGATGGGCGTGAATCGCTTGGCGGACAGGCGCTTCGACGCGGCGAACCCACGCACGGAAGGGCGGCATCTGGTGACCGGGGCGCTCTCCGTGCGCTTTGCTCTCGGTTTCACGCTCGTCTGTGTCGTGCTCTTCTTCGTGGCGGCGGCGAACATCAACCCCTTGGCTTTGGCGCTCTCGCCCGTGGTGATGCTCGTGTTGCTGGGCTACTCGTTCCTCAAGCGCTTCACGTCGCTCGCCCATCTGGGGGTGGGCCTGGCGCTGGGCATTGCGCCGCTGGGGTCCTGGGTGGCCGGCCGGGGGACCTTGACCGACTATTGGTTTCAGGACGGGCCCAGTGTGTCCTGGCCCATCTTCCTCGGCGTCGCCGTCCTCTTCTGGGTGGCGGGCTTCGACGTGATCTACGCCTGCCAGGACATCGAGGCTGACCGCAAGCTCGGATTGCACTCGATCCCGGCACGCCTAGGCGTTCGACGGGCGCTGCAGCTTGCCGCACTGTTCCACCTGCTCTGCCTCTTGCTGTTCGGCATGCTGGGCTTCTGGTTTGAAGGCGTCTGCTGGATCTTCGCCGTGGGCCTCTCCGCCCTGCTACTGCTGCGCGTGCACGTGCTCGCGCACCGCAAGGGCATCGGCGCCGCCAACGCGGCGCTGATGCCGCTCAACGGGCTCGTGTCGGTGCTGCTGAGCGGAGCGGGAATCGTGGATGCCTTGGCGTACTTCGGGGCAGGCCACCCATTGATCACCTATTGAGGGCGCGAGGGCGCTCTGAGCGGTGGTGATGAGCAAGCGCGCAGAAGGTCTCGCCTCCATGCGACCATCCCGGTGTGGCCAAGTCCGCTTCCAAGACCGAGCAGGCGCTGCCTGCCTCGCAGTTTGCCGAGCACGTGCGCGCCGCCGTGCTGCCTGCCTGCGTGGTGCTGGCGGGCTCCGAGCGCTGGTTCCGCGAGCAGGCGGCGACGTCCGTGATTGCGCGCGTCTTCCCCGATGGCGACCCGGGAGGCGGCGTCCTTCGTTTGAACGCTCGCGATCCGCAGGACCGCGAGCAGGTGTGGGGCGCGGCCGAGGAGCTGCGCGCTGGCTCGCTCTTTGGGAGCGGCCGGGTCGTGGTGGTGGAGCATCCAGAGGCGCTTGGATCGGGGGGCGCGGGGGGCGGGGAGGCGGAGCCGGAGCCCGATGAGGAAGGCGACGCGAACGAGGTGGCACCCGAGACCGACCAGCCCGCGGTTCCCGCGCCGGCCGCGACCAAGGCGGCCAAGCGCCCCCGCAGCCCTCTGTTGGCTCTAGCGGAACCGGCGCTCAGCGCGGCGATCGGCGGATCCATCCTCGTGCTCTCGACCTCCCGACCAGTGAAGGGCCACGGCGCCGTGCCCCTGGCCACGCTGCTCAAGAAGGGCGCGCTCGTGGTGGACTGCCGCGCGCTCTACGACGCGCCCGGGCCCTGGGAGCGCAACGTAGCGGAGCATGATCACGAGCTCGCCAGGCATCTGGTTCGTCGAGCCAAGCTGGCGCACAAGAAGAGCCTGGGCTTGCCCGAGGCACACGCGCTCACGCGGCGTCTGGGCTCGGACCTGGGCGACCTCGAGCAGGCCCTCGAGACCCTGGCCCTCTTCGCCGGCACACGCGCGACGCTGAGCAACGCCGATCTCGACGCGTGCTTCACGGGCGAGCGCGAGGATCCCGTTTGGCCGCTGGTGGACGCCGTGCTCGACCTGCGCCCGGCGGAAGCGCTCGCCAGGCTCGAGCTGGCTCTGGCGCAGGGGCTGGCCGATCCCAAGGGCCTGCCGGTCACTCGCCCGGAGGCGCTCTTCCCGCTGGTGACCGGCGCACTCTACGCCGGCTGGCGTCGCGTGCTGGCCGGGGCGGAGGGACTGGCGCGGGGCGAGACCGAAGCCGATGTGGTGCGCGCTGCGGGGCTACCTTCCTTTCGCGGGGAGGCGCACCTCAAGCGCTGCCGCCGCGATCCGCGTGCGTGGCAGCTCAAGAACGCCGCGTTCTTGGAGGCCGAGCAGGGTGTCAAGGGGGGGAGCGTGCCTCCCGAGGTGGCCCTGACGCGGCTCGTGGTCGCGTTGGCGACGCCCGTCCCTCAGCGCCCGTAGGCTCCGACCGTGGGCAAGATCCGCCGGCTCGATCCGCATGTCGTCAACCAGATCGCCGCCGGCGAGGTGGTGGACCGCCCGGCGTCGGTGGTGAAGGAGCTGGTCGAGAATGCTCTCGATGCCGGCGCTCGGCGCATCCAGGTGCGCCTCGAGGACGGCGGCAAGGCCTTGATCGAGGTGGCTGACGACGGCTGGGGCATGGATCCGGAGGATCTCGCGCTGGCCTTCGCGCCGCACGCCACGAGCAAGATCGCGGCGCTGGGGGACCTCGAGCACGTGGCGAGCCTGGGGTTTCGCGGGGAGGCCCTCGCCAGCATCGGCAGCGTCTCTCGCGCGCGCATCGTGAGCCGGGCGCGCGGGGAGGCCGCCGGCGCCGCCGTCGAGGACCGTGAGGGGGAGCTCTCGGGCGTCACCCCCGCGGCGGCCACCGCCGGGACGGTCGTGCGCATCGAGAACCTCTTCGGCCACGTGCCGGCGCGTCGCAAGTTCCTGCGCACGGCCCAGACCGAGGCGGGGCACGTCTCCGACTTGCTCGAGCGCCTGGCCCTGGCCTGGCCTGAAGTGGGCTTCACGCTGACGCATGGCGAGCGCACGCTCATCGACGCACCCCAGGGGGAGGACCGTCGGGCGCGCATCGAGCGGCTGCACGGCCCGGAGATCGCGCGCGCTCTGCTCCACGTGCAGTCGCAGGACGGCGCGCTCGAGGTCGAGGGCTGGGTGAGCCCGCCCTCGCTGACGCGCGGCGATGCGCGCATGGAGCAGCTCTTCCTGAACGGCCGCTCTGTGCGCGACAAGACCCTGGCCCACGCGCTGCGCGAGGCCTACCGCGACCTGATGCCCCCCGGTGGGCGCCACCCCATCGCCTTCCTGTTCCTCGCCTGCGACCCCGGGCAGGTGGACGTGAACGTGCATCCCGCCAAGGCCGAGGTGCGCTGGCGCGACCCCGCCGGGGCCCACGCCGCCGTGCGCCGCGCCGTACGCCAGGTGCTCGAGGGCGCTCGTCCGGGCACGGCCCTGGGCACTCGGACCTTGGCGGGGCACCCGCTTGCGGGCGGCGCGGGGGCCTTGGCCGCGCTTACCGAGACGGTCGAGATGACGTTCGGCTATGGGGCGGGTCGGGCGGCGGCACCCTCCGGGCACGAGGCCCATGTGCATGCCGGCGCAGAACCCGGGCCGGCGGGCTGCGTCAGCGAGGGGGTCACGGCCCTCGCGCAGGCGGATCCGGCGGGCAGCGTCCCCGCCACCGCGCGCACGACCGAGCAGCGGCTGCGCCCCGTGGGTCAGACCCTGGGCACCTACCTGGTGCTCGAGGGCGAAGATGAGATCGTGCTCGTGGACCAGCACGCGCTCCACGAGCGCGTGCTCTTCGAGCGCATCAACGAGCGCTTGAACCGCGCGGGCTCGCTCGAAGTGCAGCACCTGCTCGTGCCCACCGTGGTGACGTTGGGGGGCGCTGGCGCGGCGCGCCTCGCCGAGGAACAGGACTTTCTCCGCACTCTGGGGTGGATCGTGGAGCCCTTCGGTCCGGGCGCGCTGGCCGTCCACGGCGTGCCCGCCGTCTGGCGCCACCCAGATCCCCAGGCGGCGCTCTCCGAGGTGCTCGAGCTGCTCGAGCGCGGCAAGAAGGAGGGCCTGGATCGCGCCGCCCTGCTGAGCAACGCCGTCGATCGGCTCGCCTGCCGCGCCGCCGTCATGGCCGGCGACAAGCTGCACGCCGAGGAGATCGTCGCCCTCATGGAGCAGGCCGAGTCGCTCAACCATGCGCACTCCTGCCCCCACGGTCGCCCCACGCGCCTGACGCTCTCGCGCAAGGATCTCGAGCGCTGGTTTCACCGCTAGCAGCCGCTCGGCGGATTGGGACGCCAAGCGGCTCAGTCGCCTCGGGCTTCTCATGGGCAATCCGCGCGGCGCGGATTCCCAGCTGCTTCGCGGCCGCGGGGGTCGGGCTACTTGGGTTCGAAGCGCGAGGGATCGATGCCGGCGTTGAGCGCGTGATCGAGCACGATTGCCGTGAGGAAATTGAGCGGCTGATGGCCGGGGTGGATCTGGAAGGCCAGGATCTGGCGCGGATGGCGGTAGGGGGACAGGGAGCCGGAACCGGGCTCGCGCCAGTCCCGGAACACGAAGTCCTCGGTGGGGACGCCGTCCATGGGCGAGCCATCGATGCGCACGACGCCGGGGTAGGTGGCGTGCATCACGCCCTGGGCGTCCTGGGTGTGGGCCAGCCAGAAGTAGATGTTCGGACGGCTCGCGGCCTTGCGCACGGTCTTGACCCAGGTGTCGCCGTCGGGGCGTCCGAAGTTGCCGCGCGGCGTCTTCTCCCCCTCGTACTCGAAGGCCACGTCGGCTCCGTCCAGGTCAACGAGGGCTAGGAAGCGTGCCAGGCGGCTCCAGCGCTCGCGATCGGCTTGCGCGCGCCTTCTCGACGCCGCGCCATCCGCGTCCCTGGGTGCTTCCTGAAAGGTGCTGTGTGTGTCCCGGACGTGTAGCGTGTCCCCGGTCAGGACTTCGGCGGTCAGCGTGTTCGTCATGTAGCGTTCCTGGCGCAGTCTGTCTGGCGGCTCGAGCCAGAGGTGCAGCGGTCCTTCGTGTCGCATGCCCTCGAGGTCCACCTTGGCGTCCAGCGTTAGCGTCAGGTCGCGGACCTCGTTGATGGGCGGGGTCCCGTTCGCGATCCATCGGCGCGCTTCCCCGAACAGTCGTCGGGCGCGCTGCGCTCCGGCCTCGACTTCGGCCCCAGGCGTACGAAGGACTGTGCGCTTGAGCGACTGGTGTGCCCACCAGAGCCCAGCGACCGCGCTTATGGCGACGGCCAATACGAGCGCCCGGCTTGCGAGCCTCATCGCACCGCTTGGCGCCGGGCGCAGCGCTGTGCCCGGTTCTGGGACCGCGCGCGATCATCGCGCGCGCCCGCAACGCGCCGGATGGGGTGCGGAAGGGTCATGAGGAGGACGTCGCGTAGTTCCTCTACGCGAGGACGACGAAGGGCCCTGAGCGCCCCCAGCCCGGCGCGTTGCCTAGCGGGCTTCGAAGCGCGTAGGGTCGATGCCCGTGTTGATCTTGAGGTCGGTGACGATGGCCGTGAGGAAGTTGAGCGGCTGCTGACCGGGGCGGATCTGGAAGGCGAGGATCTTGCGCGGGAAGAGATAGGGGCGGGGCTGGCCGGCAGGCGCCTCGCGCCAGTCCTGCAGCAGGAAGTCTTCGGTGGGGATGTTGGAGGTGGGGTCGCCGTCCACACGCACCACACCCGGGAAGGTGGCGTGCATCAGGCCCTGCGCGTCCTTCGTGTGGGCCAGCCAGAAGTAGATGTTGGGACGACCCGCGGCCTTGCGCACGATCTTGGCCCACGTGCCGCCGTCGGGACGCGCGTAGGAGCCGCTGGGGCTCTTCTCGCCCTCGTACTCGAAGATCACGCCGGGACCCTTCAAGCCTTCGAGGGTCAGGAAGGTGGTCAGGTCCGACAGGCGCTCCATGTCGTCCTGCACCTGCTTGATCGAGGTGGCGCCGTCGGGCGTGCGGTTCATGTGCCGGAACTGGCCGGCGGCATCCTTCACGTAGAGGTTGCCGCGGTTCATGACCTTGGTGGTCATGCTGTTCGACATCGTCATCTCTTGGCGGTAGAGGTCCGGCAGTTGCAGCCAGAGCCGCATGGGGCCCTCGTGGCGCGTGCCATCCAGGTCGAACTTGGCGTCGAGGGCGACGGTGAAGTCGCGCACCTGCGTGATGCCCGACGCGCCCTTGGCGACCCAGCGCACGGCCTCATCGAAGAGCCTGAGCGCTAGGGCCTGGTTGGGGCCGGCAGGGTTTGGGGCAGCAGGGTTGGGAACGGGGGCTGCCGGGGGCCGAGGCGCGACCGGTCCCGGCCCGCCCTCTGCGTCGAGGTCGGGGAGCGGGCAGAGCGTCAGCAGGCCGAGAGAGAAGGAGGCGAGAGCCAGCGTGCGGATCGACATGGATGTCCTCGGGGGGCCGGGGGTGGTGCGACCCCCTGGGCACGGAAAGGGTGGAGCGTGGCCTCGGATGCTTGGTACGCGCCGGACCCGGTGCGATGCTCCTCCGCCCGCCAGGTCGGCCACGGTGCCGAGCGGCCGGCGAAGATACACCCGGATTTCAAGCGTGCAGCCCACAGCCATGCAGCGTCGCTCTGATCGGCTCGTGACACGGCGCTTGGGCGCCGGGGTGCGGCTCCACGTGCTGCCCACCGACCGCTTCACGACGAGCGTCTGCCGGGTGGTGCTGCACCGCGACCTGGGCGAGGAGGCCACCGCCACCGCCGTCCTCTCCCAGGTGCTGCGGGGCGCCACCGAGCGCCATCCCACCCGAGAGGCCCTGGCCGAACGGCTGGCCGACCTCTACGGGGCCTCGCTGGGGCTGAGCACCGAACGCCTGGGCGATCGGCTTCTGCTGGCGGCCACCATGGAGTGGCCTACGGCCGGGCTGCCGGGTTCGCGCGGTCTGCTGCGCGAGGGCCTGCGGCTGATGGGCGAGGTCCTGTGCCATCCCAAGCGCGGGCCCGGCGGGGCGTTGGACGCTGAGATCACCGATACCGAGCGCACCAACCAGGCGCGCGCCCTGCGCTCGTTGCGCGACGACAAGGGGCGCTACGCCGCCCGGCGCGCGCTCGCCATCGCCTGCGCGGGTGAGCCCTACGCGCTCAGCCCCGAGGGGCGGGAAGAAGATCTCCCCGGCTGCACGCCCGCGCGTCTGGCCGAGGTGCACGCGGCCATGCTGGCGCACGCGCCCATGGAGATCTTCCTGGTGGGGGATCTCGACCCTGAGGCCGCCGAGCGCGCCGTACGGCGCGACCTGCTGTGGACGGGCCGCGGCGCGCCCTGGCGCCTGCCGCCTGCGGTCAACGTGCGCGCGGCGCGCGCGCGCCCGCGGCGCGTGGTGGAACACGAGCAGGTGGCCCAGGGCAAGCTGGTGCTGGTCTTCCGCGCGCCCATCGCGGCCCGCGACGCGCGCACGCCGGCAGCGCACACGCTGGCTGGGGTGCTGGGAGGTGGGCCCTACGCGCGGCTGTTCAAGGTGGTGCGCGAGACCCACGGGCTGTGCTACTACGCCAACGCCTTGTGGAACGAGGCCAAGGGCTTGCTGGTGATCCAGGTCGGCATCGATCCCAAGAACGAAGCGCGCGCGCGCCGCCTGATCCTGGCGCTCACGCGCGAGGTCGGCCGCGGGACTCTCGAGCCCGAGGCCCTGACCGGCTACCGCGAGGCGCTGGCCCATCGCGTGGCCTCCTTGGCCGACAGCCGTGGCGGTGCCATCGCCTGGGCCCACGAAGCGTTGACGCTCGGGCTCGATCCCTCGCCGCAGCGCTTCCTCGCCAGCCTGCAACGGGTGCGCCCGGCCGACGTGCGCGCCGTGGGCCGGTCTCTCAAGCTGGACACGGTGTTCTTCCTGGGCGCCACGCCGTCGCGCCGGGTCGTTCGGGGGCACAAATGAGCGTCGGCGCGCGCACGCGGGCTCGGCTTCCAGCGGGCATGGTGGGGGAGCGCGAGCCGCTCACCGGTCGGGTGGCGCTGCGCGGCCGCACGCCGCAGGGCAGCGAAGTGCGGGTGCTGCCCATGCCGGGCTTCACCAGGGCCTATGCCAGCGTCACCACGCGCTACGGCAGCATCGACACGCATCTGCCTGACGGCACCGAGCTGCCCATCGGCATCGCGCACTTCCTCGAGCACAAGATGTTCCAGACCGAGGCTGGCGACGTGTTCGACCTCTACTCCGCCCGCGGGGCTTCGGCCAACGCCTACACCACCTTCGACCACACCAGCTACCTGTTCTCCTGCTCGAGCCGCTTCGAGGAGAACCTTGACACGCTGTTCGACACCATGGCTTCGATCACCACCGACCTGGCCGCCGTGGAGCGCGAGAAGGGCATCATCGGTCAAGAGATCGCCATGTACGAGGACGACCCAGGCTGGCGCGGCTACTTCGGCTTGCTCGGCGCCCTCTACCGTCGTCACCCTGTGCGCCTGGACATCGCGGGCACGGCCGGGACGATCGCGCCCATCGACCCGGCGCTGCTGCGGCGCACCCACGCGGCCTACTACCACCCCGCCAATCTGATCGTGGCGGTGGCCGGGGATGTGGACCCGGCCTACGTCCTGGCGCGGGCCGGCGAGCGGCTGCGCGTGGCCCATGCGGGCCAAGCGCTGGTGCGCGGGCCGCTGTCCGAACCCGCCGCCGTGGCGCACAAGACGGCCAGCGTGAAGCTCTCCATCCAGCGACCGCGCGCGTTGCTGGGCTGGAAGGAGGACGCGCCCAGGTCAGGGCCGGAGCGCGTCTACCGCGAGACCGCCTCCGTCGTGGCCCTGGACCTGCTCTTCGGCGACGGCGGAAGGGTCGAGGGGCCGCTCTACGACGCGGGGGTGGTGGACGACACGTTCGGCGCCAGCTACGAGCTGGGTGAGGGCTACGCCTTCGCGCTGCTCTCGGCGGAGGTGGACGACATCGCGGCCTACCGCAGGCGCCTTTCAGAGGCCCTCACACAGGCCTGCCGCACACCCTTCTCGGCCGCCGAGGTCGAGCGCTCGCGCCGCAAGCTGCTGGGACGCCACGTGCGCACCTTCAACGCCCCGGAGTCTTCGGCGCAGTGGCTGCTGGACCTGGCCTTGGACGCTACCCCCGTGGCGGCCGACATCGAGGCCCTGGCCGCGCTGCGCCCGCGTGACGTGACGCGGCGCCGCGACGAGCTGCTCGCGGCCCCCACGGCCTGGTCGCTGCTCGAGCCGCGGAGAAGCGCCGCGCGCTGAGCGCCGGCGCGGGTCCGTGGCGCGTCGCGCGGGTGGGTGCGGCGCAGGGCGGTTCGCGATTCGTGCGAGGACCCGGTTGCCTCGGGCCTTGGGCTCCGTAGAATCCGGCCCATGTCCACCGTCGCGCGTGACCGCATCCGTCGTTGCCTTGCCATGATTCCGTTGATCCGCGCGCGTCCCGGCATCCGCATCCCCGAGCTGGCCTCGATCTTCGGCGTGAAGGACGAGGAGATCTGGGAGGACATCACCGAGGTGCTCACGCTTTGCGGCGTGCCGCCCTACCTGCCGCACAACTACCTGGTGTTCTCCATCCACGGCGACCGCGTGAGCATCCGCTTCGCCGAGCACCTCGCCCGACCGGTACACCTCACCCTGCAAGAGGCGCTCGCCATCGACCTCGCGTTGCGCAGCATCTCGGGCGGCAGGCCGCCCGTGTTCGGCGACGCGGCTCCGCGCCTGCGCCGCAAGCTGCGTGACCTCTTGGGCGGCCGAGAGCGCGACGCGCTCGATACCTTCGACCGCTCGGTGGGCGGCACGCCGCCCTCGGCGTTGGTCACCGAGACCATCGTCCGGCTCAAGGAGGCCATGGGGCGCAACCGCGCCGTTCGCGCCGAGTACTACACGGCCAGCCGCGACACGGTGAGCGTGCGCACGCTGGGACCCTACGGTCTCATCGACCACCTCGGCGTGTGGTACGTGATCGCGCGCGACCTCACGCGCGCCGGCGCCCCCGGCGACGCCCCCGCCGTGCCCTTCCGCGTGGATCAGCTCAAGGACGTCGAGGTCCTCGGCGACCTCGAGTATGAGGTTCCCGACGACTTCACCACCGAGGCGTTCCGCAGGGATGCCATGTGGACCGGTGGCGAGCACGCCATCGAGGTCGAGGTGCGCTTCGCCGCGGCGGTCGCGGGGCGCGTACGCGAAGAGGCCGAGCGTCGTGACGTGCGCGAGCTGCCCGGCGGCGGCATCGTGCGCCGTTTCCGCATCCAGAAGGACCGCCCGCGCTGGCTCTTCACCCATCTCGCGCGCTATGGCGAGCTGGCCGAGGTGCTGGCGCCGCGCGAGGTGCGGCAGGGCATGGCCCAGTTCCTCGACGGCATCCTGGCGCACGCGCTGCCCATGCCTCACGATGTGGCGGTGAGTCCCGCGGCGAGCTCGCGCGCCACGGCCGCGGCCGCCGCCCGGCCGCGTCCGAGCCGCGTGCGCACGCGCCGACGCCCGCGCAGCTAGGGTCCCGAGTCAGAAGTTCGGCGGGCTGCTGGGGGCCGCTGGGGTCGGCCTCGTCACTTGAGCGTTTCGTGCGCGCGTATCCTCCTGCCCTGGAACGACTTCCGTGGTGCTTGCCCCCTGGCAACCGGCTTGCCGTTTGGTATGCTGTTTGGCAGGCGGTGGTTGCAGGGCCCGAGGTTGGCACATGGCCTGCCTACGGGGTCGTGCGGCATCGTTGCCGGAGATGTCCATGCGGGCGGCCCTGACTCCCAGGCGCGCGGCGCGGCATCCCTGCGCGCGCGTGCCCTTCGTGCACAAGCTCTCTTGGCGGGGTGCGCGTCAGCTCTCCAGGCGCGCCGCCGCGCTCTTGGCTCTGGCGCTGTGCGTCCCGCTGGCTTCGGCGAGTCCCGAGGAGGAGGCGGCCTGGGTCCGCAGCACCAAGGGGCTCGTGGCGCTGAGCATCGACGACCTTCAGGTGCATGAGCGCACGCCCGCGACCTGGTTCGCCAACGCCTACGGGCAGGGTGCGGTGCGCTCCTCCAACAGCGGCGAGACCTGGACGCGCGTCATGAAGGCCGTGCGACCGCTGCCGGGCCCGCGCGATCCGGTGCGCGTGGCGCTCGACGAGCGCAACGCACGCGTGCTCTACCTTGTGGCTCTGGGGCGCGTCTATCGCAGCGAGGACGGCGGCGACACCTGGAATCCGATCACCGGCGGCCTCACCTCCTACAGCTGGAGCGGCAAACGCAGCGCGGAGCTGGTCTACGAGATCGTCGTGGACCCGAGCAAGAGCGTGCGTCTGCTGTGCGGCACACGCACCGACGGCGAGTCGCACGGCGGGCTGTTCGAATCCAACGACTCGGGAGGGAAGTGGACGCAGATCGCCGGCACCAACCTCAAGGGCACCGAGCTGGGCGCCGACGCCTGGCCGATCATCCTGAGTGACAAGACCGAGAAGGTCGTGCTGGTGGGCGGACGTTTCGGGGTGTGGTTCAGCGACGACCGCGGCCGCAAGTTCAAGCGCACCGATCCGGGCGGCCTTGGGCTGCACGACATCCGCGCGATCACGCCCTTCGTGCCCGGCTCGAAGGAGGTCTACCTGGCCGACGCGCGGGGCGTGTGGTCTTCCGTCGACTATGGCGAGACGTGGGCGAAGAAGCCCTTGATCGAGGGGGACGCGCTGTCCGTGGCCTACGACCCGCACACGCGCAAGCGCCTCTACACGGTGATGCGCGACCGCGGTCTGTTCGTCAGCGAGGACGCACGCCGTGCCAAGTGGACCGAGCTCGGCCACGCCGATCTCGAGCTCAGCGGCCTGTCGTTCCTGCCCAAGGATGCCAAGGCGCTTGTGGCGACCTCGTTGGCCACCGGCCTGCACCTGTCCAAGGACGAAGGCAAGACCTTCAGCCCCCTGAGCGGCGGCCTCACGCCCATGACGCCGGCGATGGACGCCATCGGTGTGAGCCCGGTGGACGCAACCCACCTGGCCGTGAGCGACCAAGGGATCGTATTCGCCAGTGCCGACCGCGGTCAGGAGTGGACCGCCGCGGGTCGCCTGGGCCAGATCTGCAGGGCGCTCCGCGTGGACGCATTGGGCACGTGGTACGCCTGCGGCCGGCGACTGCTCAAGAGCGCCGACAACGGCAAGACCTGGCAGGCGGTGTTCACGCCGCAGGACCCCGAAGACCAGGTGGTGGACGCGCAGTCGGGCCCCGACGGCCAGCTGTGTATCGTGCTGGAGCGCGCGCTGACCGTGCACGCCTCTCCTGACGGCGGCAAGACCTGGACGGCTCAGCCCCCGCTCAGCCTACCGGGCGGGGCCTTCGCCACCGCGCTGGCCGTGGACGCGCGCGCCTCCGGGCACCTGCTGGTCGGGACCCGCTCGGTGGCCTCGGGACTCTGGAACGTCAAGGACGACGAGGGCGGCCCCTTCGAGAGCTGGGACGGGGGCAAGACCTGGGCGCGGCTGCGCGACGGCCTCGTCCATGCCAAGGATCCCAAGGCCACGCTCGCCTCCTGGAATCGGGGCGGTGCTGTGGCCATCGACCCGGTGAACGGGATGCTGTACTACGCGGCCCAAGGGGCGGGCTTCTTCGTACGCGCGGCGGCGGGCTGGGTGGACGGCAAGCCGCCGGCCGAGCCCTGGGTGAACTTGGCCCGCTGGGAGGTGCCCAGTCCGGTGATCGCGGCCTTGTGCGTCAGCGCCGACGACACCGACAGCCGAGTGCTGGTGCAGGCCCATGGCGACAGCGCGACGCGGGCGCTCGTGGAGGGCCGTGGCGCCGCGCTGCTCGCGGCCGCGACCCTGCTCCGGGGGAGGCAGGAGCTCAAGGACTCGCCCTGGCAGCGCCGGCCCGATCCGCGCGGTGCGCTCAGCGGGCTGGTGGCCGATCCCAAGGTGGCGGGGCGGTTCCTGGCCGGCGATCGAGGCGCCGAGGGCGGCGTGCTGATCTTCGAGAAGCCGGGGCGCACGCCGCCGGCACCCGCACCCACGCCTCCTGCCCCTCCC
>Ga0163150_10003343_pt1 | contig 22723 bp, 21 predicted proteins | sample OliLakLV19P2IB_FD_148628 | JGI IMG/M metagenome (GOLD analysis project Ga0163150, IMG submission 148628) | Freshwater microbial mat bacterial communities from Lake Vanda, McMurdo Dry Valleys, Antarctica - Oligotrophic Lake LV.19.P2.IB | ecosystem: Environmental > Aquatic > Freshwater > Lake >...
ATCATTATGTAATTGGGACAGAATTTTTACCTGCTACTACTACCCGTTTCACCTTTGAAGCCTTTTATAAACAATATAGCAATGTTCCTGTATCAGTAAGAGATGGAATATCATTGTCCAATCTGGGTGGAGATTTTGGTGTTATTGGCAATGAAGACATCATCACCACAGGTAAAGGAAGAAGTTATGGATTTGAATTATTTGCACAACAAAAACTAACCAAACGATTTTTTGGAACCGTTTCCTACACTTTTTTGGTGAGTCGTTTCAGTGGTTCAGACAATAAGGAAATTGCCAGTGCCTGGGATAATCGTCACTTGCTTTCTTTTATCTGGGGTTATAAGTTTAATAATAACTGGGAACTTGGTTTAAAATTCAGGTACCAGGGTGGTGCTCCTTTTACACCGTTTGATTTACCGGCATCAAAGTTGAACTACCTCACCATAGGAACAGGCTTATTAAATTATACGCAACTAAATAATGAACGGCTTGCTGCTTTTCATGCCAGTGATATCCGGATAGACAAAAAATGGAATTTTAAAAAAACCACATTGAATCTTTTTCTGGATATTACCAACTGGTATAATGCAAAAAATCCGGCATATCCTCAATACACATTCCAACGAAATGCTGATAATACCAATTTTCTTACTACGGATGGACAGCCTATCCGGCAAAATGGCTCCAATGCAATACCATTTATTTTAGCGAATGACGATGCCAGTGTAATACCAACTATTGGTTTTATTATTGAATTTTAATAAGTAGCAATTTTAATTCCGGTAATGACCCCGTATTGCCATAAGCCCTTTTTCATCCCTTTGTATTGAAATTTGCAGGCTGCAATATTCTTCTTCTGCATCTCAGTAGAAGGTTTGGAAAAATTAATTTTCTTCCATGCCAGATATAAACTGGCTAAAAAGTAAAACTTGTACAACCGGCGGGAGGAATGTGATGCTTCCTTTGAAATGTCACGGTAATTAATACTATTAAACCCGGCTTGCTGCATAAGGGATTCAAACCGCTGTGGCGTTTCTAAATAATTTACCTGCCATCCATCTAACCATTGGCGAACGATAGAATTATCATTATTGGCAAAGTCTGAAACAAATCCATCAGCCACCACCAATCGTCCTCCCGGTTTTAGTAACCGGTATGCTTCTGTTATAAATTGTTCTTTGCTATCAGCTTAGCAAATACTTTCGCAACCCCATACCACATCAAAACTTGTGTCAGGAAAATTGGTGGCGCAATAATTCATTGCTTTAAAATCTACCAATGCAGCTACTCCCTTTTGCTTTGCATTATCAGTGGCTTGCTCCACCTCTCTTTCGCTTAATGTAATACCAGTGACTCTGCAACCCAATGTTGAAGCTAAAAAAATGCTACTGCCACCCACTCCACAACCAGCATCCAACACTTTCTAAGTTGGCTTAACGCCTGCAGCGATCATCATCACTTCATTCATTCTTATTAAGGATTCAGGAAATGACTTTACGGCATCATCCCAATAGCCAAAGTGGATAGCAAGGCTGTTCTTCAAATCCCAGGAATCTTTATAGGCATTTTCCGATTCCTTATAGTATTGTATAATTTTTTCGTGGTATTCAGTCGGCTGCATGCTTTTCTAATTTTCGGTCAACTTTTAATAATATATAAAAATGACTGATTAATGCGACTGCAATAATAGCAAAGCCAACGAAAAACCACTTACTGAGGAACTGGTTTTCTTTATACACTATAAAGGCAAGCAGGATGCCGTACACTGGTTCAAGATTGTAGGTCAGGTTAACAGTGAAAGCAGATAGCCTTTTCAAGGCGTTGGCGGAAAGCTGAAAAGCAATAACGGAACAAAACCAGGAAAGCACCAACAACCAGCCAAAATTTTCCAGGCTGGGAATAAAATTGGGTGTTGGAAATCGTTGCAAATAAAAAGGTAGCAGGATTGACAGAGTTAGTAACCCGCCGGTCTGTTGCCAGGTCAGCATCGTTTCCACATTTATCCTTTTCAAAAACTCCCGGTTAAAAATGGGAAACAAAGAAGCCAGTATGGCCGAAATGATACCAATGATAATTCCTGTTTTGTATTGTGTGTCAAAATGAAAGATGATATAAATGCCGGTGAGTGTTACCAAGCCCAGCAACAATTCTGTCCAGTTCATTCTCTTCTTTAAAATCAGTGGTTCAAACAAAGCCGTAAAAAAACCGATGGCTGAAAAACAAACCAATGCAACAGAAACATTAGAATATTTAATAGAGCCGTAAAAAGTTACCCAGTGCATCGCTGCTATAAACCCTACGCCGGCGATTTTCAAAATATCAATAACCGGAATTCTTTGTAATTTCTTCATCAGCCCAAATAAAATCCACATGGTAGCAGCAGTAAGGAACAGCCTGTACCATACAATCATGCCTTCATTTAATGTAATAAGAAGACCCAATATACCGGTGAACCCAGCGAGGAATACAGCAATATGCAGTTGGAGAAAGGCCTTTTTCATTAGGCTGCAAACTAAAGAAAAGCTATGGGTTATTTACTCTCGGCCAGCACTTCGTTTTGCGGGATTGTTTTGACAGCGGGAGCCACTATTTCAATTTTTTTTATTTTTTTTCTGTAGTTTTTGAAAAGGCTATACCAACGAAGCTTCAGCACACCTATCACTCCTTCCTTTATTATACCTTTATTCATTTTAGAAACGCCTTTGGTTCTATCCTGAAAGATAATAGGCACCTCTTTGATTTTGAAACCCAATTTCCATGCGGCAAACTTCATTTCAATCTGGAAGGCATAACCCACAAAACGTATCTGATCAAGGTTAATGGTCTCAAGCACTTCTTTTTTATAACAAACAAATCCTGCAGTCGGGTCTTTTACCGGAATCCAGGTTATCATCCTTGTGTATAAAGAAGCTCCTTTAGATAAGGCAATCCGGTTCTTAGGCCAGTTTACTACCCCGCCATCTTTAATATACCTGGAGCCGACAGCGAGATCAGCTCCTTCATTTTTACAGGCGTTGTATAACCTTGAAAGATCAGCCGGGTTGTGTGAAAAGTCTGCATCCATTTCAAAAATAAACTGATAGCCCTTATTGATAGCCCATTTAAAGCCATGAATGTAGGCAGTACCTAATCCAAGTTTACCTCTTCTTTCTTCAATAAAAAGTTGTCCGTGAAATGCAGGTTGAATATCTTTTACAATCTGTGCAGTGCCGTCTGGTGAGCCATCATCAATTACCAGCACATGAAAGCCTTCATTCATATTGAAGATGGCGTGAAGAATATTACCGATATTCTCCTTTTCATTATAGGTTGGTATGACAACTAATTTCTCCACGTCGGTTTAGCTGATAAGCAAGTATCGAATTTACAACAATCGGCAAAGAAGCGGTGTTAAAAATTGTTCACAGGCAAATAGCAGGGATTAACTCTTTTTCAACATCGTCCGGGTATAGATTTCGGTAAGTTTTTGCTTGGTGTGCTGGGGGAAATCGCCTTTCATCATCCAATCGTAATACTGTGGTTCTGCTTTCAAAACATCTGAAACAGGGCGGCCTTTGAATTTTCCAAAATTGAAAACCTCTGTTCCGTTTTCCATTACAAAACGACGGGCAAAATCCACAATCTGGTCTTCGCCTATTAATTTTAAAATGGAGTCAATATTATTCCCGAGTTCGGTATATTTCTCTATTTGAGCTTCCAATATCTCATAAGTGGCCGCTGCATCTACTTCAGCCCCATGTGCGCCGTCCAGTATTTTTCCACAGTAAAATTTATACGCAGCTCCTAAAGTCCTCGGTTCCATTTTATGAAAAATATTCTGCACATCCAGCAGTTTCCGGTTCTTCATATCAAAATCCACATCGGCCCGTAAAAATTCTTCCATTAGCAATGGAACATCAAACCGGTTGGAATTATAGCCGGCAAAATCACAGCCATCCAGCATTTGCTTTAACTCCTGCGCCACCTGTTTGAAAAGCGGGGCATCTTTTACCATTTCATCGGTAATGCCATGTATATCACTTGAGGCTTTGGGTATGGCCAACCCCGGATTAATAAGTTTTCTTTTAACACTGCGGGTTCCGTCGGTAAGAATTTTGACAATAGCAATCTCAACAATACGATCGGTTCCTAAATTGACTCCGGTAGTTTCCAGGTCAATAAAGGCAAGGGGTTTCTTCAGTTGCAACATTGGGTTAGTAATTTCTCGTTGTTCTTAGTTAATAAAGAGGTAAAGGTAACTGTTTGCTATACTTATCAAAATCAAATTTAAGCCACCAAAACTTTGTGAAGCAAAGAAAACCAGTTGTTTAGCGGCAGCAATTTCCTGCAATTAGCCTTAAAATTTTCTGCTATCTGAATACTTCAGCTTTCTTATCTTTATCCTCACAAAATATTTAGTCGTTTTTACCGTTTAACTGTCAAATATCCTAACTGACATGAAAAGTAAAATTTATATCGCTTTAATCCTTCTTGCCATAGTAGTGGCCATCACCTCTTGTGCTTCACAAAAGCAAGGTTGTCCCGGTAATCCTCAGGCCAATTATAAATTCAGAGGTTAGTTTTATTTATTAAAATAGTCCAATTAAGTTTTTCGGGTATTTCGCCTGAACTGTCGTCTGCGTCGTTTAGCGACTGCATCCTTATCTACAGACAGGTAAACAGAATGCAATTGCAGCTCCTGTTGCTTTCCTTTTAATTGGAATGCACCTAATGATTCTGCCTGCAGGTATTTTGGCATTTCCACTCTTTCCAAAATGTAATCCGATACGATAAACTCTGCACTAAAATCATGACACCGGCTCAGCATTCTGGCAGTAGTGTTCAGCACATCTCCATGATAAGCAATTTCGGATTTATATTTGCCCACTTCTGACACTACAATATTACCGCCGTGAAGGGCTGCTTTAAACTCCGGCACTCTGCCATATCTTTTCATATACTGATCTTCATATCGCCGTATTTGTTTTTGAATGGCAAAAAAGCAACGGGTACAAACAGCAAAGCGAAAACCTTTTTTCACCGGCCATGTTACCACCACTTCATCACCTACATATTGATAAACCCTGCCATAATAACGGGCAATGGGTTCACTTATATCATAAAAGAAATCCTGCAAAAAATGACTGAACTCCATCTCCCCCATTTCTTCGGCAATGTCTGTGGAATTGTTGAGGTCAATAAAAAGAAACAATCGTTCCTCTTGTTTTACCTGGTGATACTTGCCCAGCACCAGATTATAAATAGCATCCCGGCCTAATTTTCGATGTAGCTCATCCATAAAATTTGATACCAGCGAGATGATAAGTGCTATGCCGAGGAATTCAAAAACTTTCCTGGTAGCAAAAAAATCATGCAGGCTATGGGGGAAAATTGTTTCATAGGTATTAATCTTCAGCCAGTTTACAATCACCATAATAAAGAAAAACAAAATCATGAACCAGCAAACGACCCTGAAAGTGCGGTAAACGAGATAAAACCAAAACCTTGTTCTCCGGTGTCTGCGCCGAAATTCCTGTGATTGTGTTTCAAAAAAAGCAATGGCGAAACCAATCGGCACACTTACTATTAATGAAGTAGACAAAGCTATCCCGTTAAATCCATGCCTTGCAAAAGCATAAAAAGCGAAAAGCAATACCGAGAGATATATTATATAAACATTGCTCTGAGAAATGATTTTCCATGGCTGCAGCAGATCAAAGGAAACAGTGCTACGGGTAGCATATTTTCCTGTTAGGGAACCCAATTCTTCCATACTCAACTTCTTATCGTCACTCATGATTGTTAGTTTGGTTTTATGTGTGGTTTAATGCACTTACTAAATTAAAACTTAATAAGAAAATCGTTGCAGCAAAACTAAATATTCCCTACTTTTGCATTCATAATGAGAAAACATACACATAATCATCATCATTTTTTGCTCTGTCAGGGTAGGCCGTGAAGATATTATGTATAAACATATTCAGGGGCTTACTAAACAGTAAGCCCTTTTTATTTACCCCTAACCCCTGAAGGGGAATATAAATTCAGGATTCAAAGATGAATATAAAAAACATGAAAGAGGAAACTAAGTCCAGCCCTTTAGGGGTTGGGGGTACATTAAAAATCGCTGTTCAGAAATCAGGCCGCCTTTATGAAGGCTCTATGAAGCTACTGAAAGAATGTGGTATTGAAGTTAGCAATGGCAATAATCAATTGAGGGTGCAAGCTGCCAATTTCCCAATAGAAGTTTTCTTTCTGCGGGATGATGACATTCCGGAATATGTGCAGGATGCAGTGGCAGACATTGGTTTTGTTGGTGAAAATGTAGTGCTGGAAGCAAACAAAGAAACCAATACCATTGAGAAATTAGGTTTTGGTAAATGCCGGCTATCTGTTGCTGTACCCAAAAGCGGTTTGCTACAATCTATTAATGATTTGAATGGCAAAAAGATAGCCACCAGCTATCCGGTTATTCTAACCGGCTTCCTGAAAGAAAGAAATATCATCGCTTCTATTCATGAAATAAGCGGCTCTGTTGAAATTGCTCCAAGAATTGGCCTGGCTGATGCGATATGTGATTTGGTTAGTTCGGGCAGTACGCTTTTCAATAATGAGCTGAGAGAAATAGAAACTATTCTTTCTTCTGAGGCGGTTCTTATCAGCTATAAAAACCTTACCGTAGAAAAGAAAATTATACTGGAGAGCCTGTTGTTCCGTATCCGTTCTGTAAAAAAAGCCCGGAATAATAAGTATGTATTGCTAAATGCACCTAATGACAAGCTGGAAACAATTTGCAATTTGTTGCCGGGCATGCGAAGTCCTACGATTCTTCCTTTGGCAGAGTCTGGCTGGAGTTCTGTTCATTCAGTAATCAATGAAAGTGATTTCTGGAATGTGATTGAAAAACTGAAAGCCCATGGTGCACAGGGAATATTAATTATACCTATTGAAAAAATGATATTATAATGAGACTCTACAGATATCCTGATAAAGAAGTTTGGACAAAAATTATTCAGCGGCCTGTTGCTGACAATGCTACCCTGGAGAAAACGGTACGGAAGATATTGGGAAAAGTAAAAGAAAAAGGTGATATAGCTGTTATAAAATATACCAAAGAATTTGATGGTATTAAATTGAAGAACCTTATAGTAAGTGAAAAAGAAATCGCCGCCGCAGAAGCATTATTAAATGATGAATTAAAACAGGCCATACAACAGGCAAAACAAAATATTGAGACATTTCATACGGCGCAAAAAGAAGATGTAAAAAAAATTGAAACAATGCCTGGTATTATTTGCTGGCGGCAATCAGCAGCGATTGAAAAAGTTGGCTTATATATTCCGGGTGGTTCAGCTCCACTCTTTTCCACGGTGTTGATGCTGGGTGTTCCGGCCCAATTAGCAGGGTGCAAAGAAATTATCCTATGTACGCCGCCTGCAAAAGATAGTAGCATAAACCCTGCTATTTTATATGCAGCACATCTCTGCGGTATAACAAAAATTTGCAAAGCCGGTGGTGTGCAGGCAATTGCTGCTATGGCTTACGGAACAGAAAGTATTCCAAAAGTGTTCAAGATATTCGGGCCGGGTAATCAATATGTAACACTGGCAAAACAAATGATACAGCAACAGGGTGTGGCTATTGATATGCCTGCCGGGCCTTCAGAAGTATTGGTGATTGCCGATGAAACTTCGATTCCTGAGTTTGTAGCAGCCGATCTTTTATCGCAGGCAGAACATGGACCGGATTCACAGGTAATATTAATTACTACCTACGAATCTGTTGCAGAAAAAGTTTCAACAGCAATGAAACTACAATTAGCAGAGCTTCCAAGAAAAGAAATTGCAAAACAGGCATTGAAAAACAGCAAATTGATTATTGTTGAAACTATTGCCGAAGCAATAGCACTTTCCAACCTGTATGCACCGGAGCACCTGATACTTTCCTGTGCAGATGCGGCTATTATTTCAAATGAAATCATTTCGGCAGGCTCTGTGTTTATTGGTAATTATTCGCCGGAAAGTGTGGGAGATTATGCCAGCGGCACTAATCATACATTACCAACAAACGGTTATGCTGCCATGTACAGCGGGGTTTCATCAGACAGCTTTGTAAAAAAAATTACTTATCAGGAATTAACAAAAGAAGGATTAGAAAACATTGGCAATACGGTAATGACAATGGCAGCAGCCGAAGGTTTAGATGCTCATAAAAATGCTGTTGCAATACGTTTAAAAAAATAAATATGGAATTCAACATAGATAATCTTGCCCGGGAGAATATTAAAAAGATGACCGCTTACTCATCCGCAAGGCATGAGTTTACAGGAACGGCTAACATCTTTCTTGATGCAAATGAAAATTCTTTCGGCTCACCCCTGCCAGAAAACTATAACCGCTATCCTGATCCACTGCAACTGAAATTAAAAGAAAAAATCAGCAGCATTAAAGGAGTACCAGCTCATAATATTTTTTTGGGTAACGGTAGTGACGAAGCGATTGATTTATTATTCCGCATTTTTTGTGAGCCGGGAAAAGATAATATCCTGATCTTCCCTCCCACTTACGGCATGTATGAAGTGTGTGCAGAAATGAATGATATAAAAGTGAAGAAAGTTTCGTTAACAGAAAGCTTTCAATTAAACCTGGAAGCCATTGAAGCTGCCATTGTTGCAAACACCAAAATGATTTTTGTATGCTCTCCTAATAATCCAACCGGCAACAGCATCAATAGAAATGATATTGAAGTGTTGCTCAATAATTTTGACGGGCTGGTCGTAATAGATGAGGCGTATATCAATTACTCCAAACAGAAAACATTTATTCCGGAACTGACGGAATACCCAAATCTGGTCATTCTTCAAACACTGAGTAAAGCATGGGGGTTAGCAGGCCTGAGGCTGGGTATGGCTTTTGCAGGAGAACCCATTATCAATTATCTGAACAAAGTAAAATATCCGTATAATATCAATACAGCTACTCAGCAACTTGCCATAGAAGCATTGGGAAATATCTCCAGCGTAAATAACTGGACAAAGACAACGGTTGAGCAAAAAGAATGGCTGAAAGATGAGTTACTCAAGTTATCATTTACACAAACCGTTTATCCTTCTGATGCAAATTTTATTCTGGCAAAAATGACTGAAGCAAGGAATATCTATGAATTTTTATCTGACAAAGGCATCATTGTCCGGGACCGTTCAAAAATAATTCTATGCGATGATTGTCTCCGCATAACTATTGGCACCCCGGATGAGAATAAACAATTATTGGAAGCATTAAAAGTTTATAACTCATGAGAAAAATCCTATTCATTGACAGGGATGGCACTTTAATTAAAGAAGCACCGCCCACTTACCAGTTAGATTCTTTTGAAAAATTAGAGTTCTACCCGGATATGTTTACATGGATGAAAAGAATAGCCGCTGAATTAGATTTCGAACTGGTAATGGTGACCAACCAGGATGGTATGGGAACAGCTTCCTTTCCTGAAGATAGCTTTTGGCTTGTACACAATTTTGTAATGAAAAGTTTAGTGAATGAAGGAATAAGTTTTAGTGCCGTTCATATTGATAAAACATTTCCAAAAGATAATGCACTTACCAGAAAACCTGGAACCGGAATGCTGACTCAATACCTCAATAATCCTGCCTTTGATATAACTGGCTCTTTTGTAATCGGTGACAGGATTACAGATGTACAATTAGCAAAAAATCTTGACTGCAAAGCTATCTGGCTGAATAACGATACGAATCTTGGTGCTACCGAATTAAACGATGAAGTAACCAGTTTACAATCAACCATTGTTTTAGAAACAACTAATTGGAAGTCCGTTTACGAATATCTGCGGCTTGGACAACGAATTATTCAACATGAACGAAACACCAACGAAACAAAGATTCAGATACTGATGAACCTTGATGGGAAAGGGGATACGGCAATAGATACGGGTGTAAATTTTTTCAATCACATGCTTGATCAGCTTAGCCGGCATAGCGGCATTGATTTAACAGTTAAGGTAAACGGCGACCTTCATATTGACGAACATCATACTATAGAAGATACTGCCATTGCATTAGGCGAAGCTTTTACAATTGCATTAGGCAACAAAAAAGGTATTGAACGCTATGGCTTCACTTTGCCAATGGATGATTGCCTGGCTCAGGTAGCTATTGACTTTGGCGGCAGAGCCTGGTTGGTATGGGAAGCAGATTTTAAAAGAGAAAAAATAGGCGATGTGCCGACAGAAATGTTTTATCATTTTTTTAAATCATTTTCAGATGCAGCGAAATGCAACCTGAATATAAAAGCCGAAGGTGATAACGAGCATCACAAAATAGAATCCATTTTCAAAGCATTAGCAAAAGCTATAAAAGCTGCTGTAAAAAGGGATGTTGATAATCAGCAACTACCAAGTACTAAAGGAATATTATAACCGGCCTGGCCGTTACTCAAAAATGAACATTGTAATTATTAAATATAATGCCGGCAACATTCAATCAGTGCTATTTGCATTGGAAAGAATCGGTGTGCAGGCAACTGTAACAGATGACCCTGATTTAATAAGCAATGCAGATAAAGTAATTTTCCCTGGTGTGGGAGAAGCCAGTACTGCCATGAATTACCTGAGAGAAAGGAAACTGGATGAGCTGATTGTCTCACTAAAACAGCCTGTATTGGGCATTTGCCTCGGCATGCAATTATTGTGTTCACACTCCGAAGAAAACAATACTGATTGTTTAGGCATTTTTAAAAATGTAGCAGTTAGAAAATTTAACTCTGCTGAAATTCGTTTAAAGGTTCCTCAGATTGGATGGAATACAATTTACCATCTTCAATCAACATTATTCAGCGGTATTTCAGAAAACAGCTATTGTTATTTTGTGCATGGATATTATGCCGAAGAAAGTAATTATAGCATAGCCACTACTGTGTATGTGCAGCCTTACAGTTCCGCCTTACAGAAAGACAATTTTTACGGTGTACAATTTCATCCTGAAAAAAGTGCAGCCGTTGGTGAACAAATTTTAAAAAACTTTTTAGCGTTATAAAATGATAATTATTCCTGCAATAGATATAATAGATGGCAAATGTGTTCGATTAACAAAAGGTGATTACAGCCAGCAAACAATCTACAATGAAGACCCGTTAGAAGTAGCCCTTCAATTTGAAGATGCGGGATTAAAACGGTTGCACCTGGTTGACCTCGACGGAGCCAAAGCCGGTGAAGTAAAAAATTGGAAGGTGTTGGAGAAAATTGCCGGTAAAACCAAATTGGTTATTGATTTCAGCGGTGGTATCAGCACACAAAAGAACCTGGAAATCACTTTTGATTCAGGAGCTACTTATGCTGCTGTCGGCAGTATTGCTATTAAAGACGAATTTACTTTTTCCGGCTGGTTGCTTGCATTTGGAGCAGGCAGATTTATTATTGGTGCCGATGTAAAAGATGAAATCATCGTCATCAAAGGGTGGACAGAGAAAACAACTGTAACTGTTTTTGAATTAATTGAAAAATACAAAACAAAAGGAGTAAAGAAATTTTTCTGTACGGATGTAAACAAAGATGGCTTATTACAAGGGCCGGCAACTGATTTATATATAAAAATAATGAATGAGCATCCTTCTATTGATTTAATAGCAAGCGGTGGCATAACAACCACGAAAGAAATAGAAGAACTAACAGAAGCCGGATGTCATGGTGCTATCATCGGTAAAGCCATATATGAAAACAGGATTTCACTGAATGATTTAAAAAGGTTTCTGTAAAATGCTGACCAAAAGAATCATACCATGCCTTGATATAAAAGATGGCAGAACTGTGAAGGGAACCAACTTCATCCAATTGAGGGATGCTGGCGACCCGGTTGAACTTGCTGTCCGCTATTGCGAAGAAGGGGCAGATGAAATAGTTTTTCTTGACATTACTGCAACAACAGAAAAAAGAAAGACACTGGCAAAATTAGTAAAAGATATTGCCACCCATATCAACATCCCTTTTACCGTTGGCGGTGGTATTAATACAATCGAAGATGTAAGTGTACTACTGGAAAACGGGGCAGACAAAATATCTATTAATACATCTGCTGTAAAAAACCCTGTGCTGATTGATCAGCTGGCTAAAAACTTCGGCAGTCAGTGTGTAGTAGTTGCTGTAGATGCAAAAATCATTAACGGACAATGGAAAGTGGTAACACATGGAGGAAGAAATGCTACTACTCTTTCTGCAACCGCATGGGCCAAAGAAATTACAGAAAGAGGTGCCGGAGAAATTCTCTTAACCTCTATGGAAAACGACGGAACGAAAGCCGGATTTGCCATTGACATAACAGGGGAAATAGCCAATTTAGTTTCTGTCCCTGTAATTGCTTCTGGCGGCGCCGGAACGATGCAACATTTTACCGAAGTGTTTCAAATGGCTAATGCGGATGCAGCATTAGCTGCCAGTATTTTTCATTTTAAAGAAATAGCAATACCCGATTTAAAAAATTATTTAGCAGATAATAAAATATCAATACGGTTATGACACCCGATTTTTCTAAATACACAGATGGTTTAGTACCTGTAATTATACAGGATTATAACACAAAGAAAGTACTGATGCTCGGCTTTATGAACGAAGAAGCATTTAATAAAACAAAGCAAGAAAGTAATGTAACCTTCTACAGTCGCAGCAAACAACGATTATGGACAAAAGGAGAAACCTCTGGCAATTTTTTATTGGTAAAAGAAATACTAACAGATTGTGATAATGATACCTTACTGATTAAAGCGGAACCAACCGGCCCCGTTTGTCATACCGGTGCTGATACCTGTTTCAAAGAAAATAATAGTGGCTTCTCTTTACAAAAATTAGAGCAGGTAATTGCCAATAGAAAAGCTAACCCTGCTGATTCATCATACACTTCTTCACTATTTAATAAAGGCATCAATAAAATTGCCCAGAAGGTAGGTGAAGAGGCGGTAGAATTGGTTATAGAAAGTAAAGACAACAGTAAAGAAAAATTTTTGGGTGAAGCAGCCGACCTGCTTTTCCATTATCTTATCCTGTTACAGGCCAAAGGATATTCGCTGAAAGATGTAGAGCAGGTATTGGCTGAACGCCATAAATAAAAAACCGTCTCGCCTGAGGCGAGACGGAAACTATCAATGTATAAACCTGGGAAAAATTACTGCTAACAACTATTATCTTTCTACCAGTACTTTTTGTCTGAATTGTGTTTTATCATTCCTCAATTCCAAAATATAAATGCCTGCTGCTATTTGTGACGGTAATGTCAATGCAGCACCTCCATTACTTGTCATACCCACATTACCCTTCATTATCAGTTGACCACCCGAATTATATAAACTATAATCAAACAAACCATCCCTGCCTGTTTTATTAAATACTGTCACCGCATCTCGAACAGGGTTCAGTACCACAAAAGAATTGGATTGTAAATCATTTTCTGATACCACTGCAATTCTTGTATAGCTGAATTTTCCATCTATATCTATACTGCGGATGCGATACCAGGCAAACCCTTTCAATGGTGAACGATCATCAAAGAAATAATTTTCCTGCTGGCTTCTGTTGCGGGCCGCTACGTTTCCTATTGTTGAATAATTGACAGCATCATAGCTGCGCTGCATATCAAAGTGGCTTACATTTTGTTCATTCTCTGTTATCCAATGCAGCGTACTTGTTCCCTGCTTTCTTTCCGCTGTAAACGAAATCAGTTTCAATGGAACAGGGAAAGTTTCATACCCCAATGTTATTTGAGCAAAAGAACTCCTTGCATTTGAAGTAACAGAACCAGTGGCTGTAACCACACCGGTAGCAGTACCTGCACCTCCTCCATTTATCCAGTTGCCACCGAAATATGGCGCTGCTAATATATCAGTAAGTAATACATTGTCCATGGGTACTTTAGAATGATCCCAGTTCAGTATTATCTGGGCAGTGCCCCCGGATATTTTATCTAACTGCCAGTACTCATTTGCTTTTACCTGCACAACCGGGGATAGCAGGTTATAAACATTCTGGGTGGTAATATAATAACGGCAATTAAACTCTGACGTAGCCGACAGGTTTGAAATAGCTATTGTTCTTTGATAAGTGACATCTCCTAACGGAAAAGTAAAATCAGTATTACCAAGTTTCTTTAACCAGCCATTTACATGGCGGCTGTCGTTACCACCGGTATGCGATGAACCCGCCTCATAAATTAAATAATTGGGTGTTGCTGAAGTTGTAATCAATCCATTAGTGAAAGTATGGATACCTGTAACACTAAGGTTATTATTTAATGTTATGCCAGAGTTGTTGTTTGTATTTAAATGATAGGTTCTAAATGGTTGCGTACCATTTAAAGATTGTGCACTACTGCCGTTCAGGTATAATGTTCCTGTTCCAACTGCCATAGATGATTGGCTATTGGTAAGATCCCCCCTAACATACAAGCCACCACTGTTTGTAAGTGCTGCGGCTGAAGTATTAGTAAAGTTTCCATTTACATATAATATATCTGCGCTATTACTTGAATAAAGTATGCCAGTATTTTGCAGATCCACCTGGGCATATAATTGTTTCCCTGTTGAAAAAAGGAATGTAAATGCTATTATTGACAGAACTCTGCTCATACTTATTAATTAAAAGAGTAACAGTTTAATTGATCCTTCTCCATACTGTTCCGTCAGATAAAATTTCATAAAAATTAGAACCAGCAGTAATTACCAGCGTTGTACTTGTTGTACCATTTGCTGTCGTTACAGCAGCTGACAATGTTATACTGCCCGTACCCTGATTTAATAAACGATATACCCTGCCGGCACAGCCTGATGCTGCTGGCAATGTCCATGTGGCTGCTACTCCCGTATTAATAACAACATAATCGGTTGCCAATACTGTATAAGCACCTGTTCCGCTTCTGTAAGACACTGTTTGCGAGCCTGTAACTTTTGTTCCATTCGCCGTTAATCTTAATTTTTCATTAGCCGCAGCTGTACCGCCGGTAAATAAAATAACTTCTTTTGCTGATGTAGAGTTTCCTATCGCCAGATCACTACCGGTACTATATAAATAAGCAGTATTAGTACCGCCTAAAAGACCCGTTGATGTATTGCCGCCACCATTAATTCCCATATCAATAAAGTTGACACTTTCACTGCCATTGTTGGCTGTTGCCACTACATCTGAACTCGCTGCAGTTCCTGTGCTGCCATTTTGAATATTTAATTGGGCATAACTGTTGGTATTTCCTTTTCCTACAATTACATTTTGAAAAGCTCCTGATCCATTGGTACCTGCATCAACTATTAATTCTTCTGGATTAGTACCGTTGAATGTTGAAGTTCCTATGCCGACTGTGCCAGTACTTGTGATTCGCATTTTTTCTGTATTGTTAGTAACAAAAGGCAGGTCATAATTTGAAGTTGTACCAAATGTCTTTACACTTGATACACTATTTCCATTTAAAGCCCAATCAATTCCTGACAAACTCACCCATGTCGGAACAACACCTGCACCGCCTGATTGCAGAACATATCCTGAAGTTCCTGCTGAATTGTTTGGCATTAAAGCTCCGCTAAAACGAATATTACCTGTTACATCCAGTTTTTCGGTGGGGCTGGTATTATTTATACCCACGTTATTGGTAGAGCCTTGAACTAGAAGAGGTGTAAGGCTCCCGTTGGCCAATAAAAAATCATTTCCATAAGAGTTAAAGTAAGTTCGTCCTGTAAAGGGGGCACTGGTGCTTCCATTCGCATAACCAAAAGTCCCAGATAGTACATTAGTGTTACTATAAAAGTCTGCGCTACTGTAACCAGATACACTTGTATTTTGAAGAGTTAATACATTTCCGCCTGAATTACTTTTTACAACATGCAATCCTGCAGCTGGTGATGTGGTTCCTATGCCCACATTTCCATTGGCATCAATCCTCATTCTTTCGTTAGTGCTTTGAGTTGTACCCCCGGTCATAAAGGCCAATATTTTTCCTGAAGTACCTGTACCAATAAGAAAATTTTGACCCATGTTATATAAGTAAGCATCATTAGCAGATCCCATAACACCGCCGGTATACCCACCCCCATTTATGCCCATATCTACATAATTGGTAGTTTCATCACCATTGTTTGCAGTAGCTACTACATCTGATGAAGAGGCTGTACCTGTTGACTGATTTTGAATATTCAACTGCAAATAACTGTTAATATTACCTTTTCCAACGATTGCGTTAACTGAGGTTGTTGTACCTGCATCCACCAATAGTTTTTCAGGGTTTGTGCCATTAAAAGTTGAAGTGCCAATACCTAAGCTGCCTGTGGTAGTCAGCCTCATTTTTTCCGTATTGTTAGTAATAAATGGAAGTGCATAGTTACTTGTAGTACCAATATTTTGTAATGACACAACATTGTTACCACCAAGTGTCCAGGGTGTGCCGGTGCTGCCGGGCAAACTTTCTGACGTAGCATACCAGTTAGTTCCATTACTTATCACCCGTATAGCTTTATTAGTTTGTGTAAGCGTCCATGTAGTTAAACCATCAATCATCTGTGATGATGTGGTAGCAATCGTAAGTACAGAGGCATTGGTTGTGGAATTTTTTATCCAATATTCACGACCCGTAATACCAACCGCCGTTGGCAAGGTAAGAGTGGTGGCAGACGTTCCCGTAAACACCAGGAAATTATCGGAAGACCCGGCAGTAGTATTGGACGTAAAAGTAGTTACAGAATTGGATAAAGACCCTCTTACATCAAGTGTTGAATTAGGGTTGGTTGTGCCAACTCCTATTTGAGCCTGGGTACAAAATACAGGAAATAACAAAAGTGAGGATAGAAATTTCTTCATAGACCGGATATTAGGATTGGATAGTATAAGCCCACATAAAACAATTTACCTTACCGCTTTATTATACCTGTTGCTGCAATTTCTTGCATAAAAAGTGTTATCTGCTGATACCATAAGTGTAAACTTGTAATTCCATTTTTTTATTCTTATACAAAACGATAGGAAATCAAAAAAATATGCCTCATCTCCAGGTATAAATAAAAACCGCCCCGATTTGCATCGGGACGGAAAACTAATCTATGAATAAACCTGGGAAAAAGTTGATGCTAACAACTATTATCTTTCTATCAATACTTTTTGTCTGAATTGTGTTTTATCATTCCTCAATTCCAAAATATAAATGCCTGCTGCTGTTTGCGGCGGCAATGGCAATGCTGCACCTCCATTACTTGTCATACCCACATTACCTTTTATTATCAGTTGACCTCCGGAATTATATAAACTATAATCAAATAAACCATCCCTGCCTGTTTTATTAAATACTGTCACCGCATCTCGAACAGGGTTCAGTACCACAAAAGAATTGGATTGTAAATCATTTTCTGATACCACTGCAATTCTTGTATAGCTGAATTTTCCATCTATATCTATACTGCGGATGCGAAACCAGGCAAACCCTTTCAATGGTGAACGATCATCAAAGAAATAATTTTCCTGCTGGCTTCTGTTGCGGGCCGCTACGTTTCCTATTGTTGAATAATTGACAGCATCATAGCTGCGCTGCACATCAAAGTGACTTACGCTTTGTTCATTCTCTGTTATCCAATGCAACGTACTTGTTCCTTGTCTTCTTTCTGCTGTAAATGAAATCAGCTTTAATGGAACTGGGAATGTTTCGTATCCCAATGTTATTGCCCCAAATGTACTTCTGGCACTGGATGTAACAGAACCAGTTGTTGTTACCACTCCGGTTGCTGTAGTTGCACCACCTCCATCAATCCAGTTGCCACCCGAATAAGGGGCTGCTAATATATCAGTAAGTAATACATTGTCCATGGGTACTTTAGAATGATCCCAGTTCAGTATTATCTGGGCAGTACCCCCGGATATTTTATCTAATTGCCAGTACTCATTTGCTTTTACCTGCACAACCGGGGAGAGTAGATTAAATATGTTTTGTGTAGCAACATAATAGCGGCAGTTAAATTCTGAAGTGGCCGACAGGTTTGAAATAGCTATTGTCCTTTGGTAAGTGGCATCTCCTACCGGAAAAGTAAAATTGGTAATACCATATTTTTTTACCCAGCCGTTTACATGACGGCTGTCGCCAACACCGGTATGAGATGAACCTGCTTCGTATATTAAATAATTAGGTGTTGAAGATGTTGCTATTAATCCGTTGGTAAAAGTATGTAAACCGCTTACACTAAAATTAGTATTTAATGAAATTCCGGAACTATTATTTGTATTGAAGTGATACGTTTTAAATGGCTGCGAGCCTCCAACGGTTTGTGCACTGTTGCCATCCAGGTATAGTGTACCACTTCCTGCAGCCATGGATGCCTGTTCATTCGTAAGATTGCCCTTCATATAATAGCTACCATTGTTTATCAGAACACCCGATGAGGCATTGGTAAAGGCACCGAAACCCGTTATAGATGCGCCTGTGTGAATTTGCAGGTTACCCGTATTTTGCAAAGCCTCCTGTGCCAAAACCGTTTTGCCAAGAGCAATGAATAACAGGAACAATAATTTTCTTTTCATAGTTAATTGATTTAACTGAAATTAATTATTGAGTAATTACCTGCCAGTTTAAATCAAGCATTGTAATAATATCACTGCTGTTAGCAGAGGAACAAAATACTTCAAAATAATCTGTTGCTGAAATATCCGATAAATAAATAACAGTTGAAAACTGTGAGGCAGTACCACTTGTCTGGGTCCTCAGGGTTGTTTCGCCATATCTTGTACCGGACGAGCCGTTCTTCACCAAGCCTAGTGAGATGGTACGGTTGGAATTGTTAACAGATAAATTTCCTGTTATTACAATCATCCCATCCCTTTTATTGTTTGGTTGAAAAGTAATCCGGTTTACGTTAGTTACACCGCCAGAGGCATTGGTAATTGTCCATTTACAGGTAGAAGTTGTAACTTTTGTATAATCCCAGTTAACTTTGTACCAGGAATTGGCGGTAGTCAATGTTGTTGTAGTGGCACTATTTAAAAGATTTAAATAACAATTAGGTTTTTTGTCCCCGATTCCTGCATTGCTTTCAACAATTGCGTTAGCATCCCTTCCATCAGTACGGGTAAAATCAAATCCCTCGATATACTTACCGGTATTATTCCAGGAGTTTCCTGTGATAGATATGCTACTAAAAGAAGTAAAGTTAGCCGGTTGGTAAAATATAGCTGTATCGCCGCTGTTGACATTATAATATCCACCTGATGCTAATTGGATGGTTGCAGCGGAACCTTTGCTCAAGTTTATTCCATAGTTGCAACCAATGAAATCGGTTTCTGCTACTTTCACTTTTACACCAGCTATATTCCCATGAACCAATATACCATTACGTTGAGCATTAGAAATATCTGTTTCAAATACCCATATTTCCGCATCTGTTGAATCTAAAATGGTATTATAAAATCTATCGAATGTGCAGTCTTTTATTTCATTATAAGTACCACTTCCTAAAAAGCGAATTGCATCTTCACCAGCGGCTGTTCCATAGTTAGTAAGACTGGTAGCATCAAATGTCAGCATTTTAAAAAAACAGGCAGACAAACATCTGAACATCGGTTTACCTGCAAGGCCTGTTGCCGCAGCAAGGGTACTGTTGCCATAGGACAACCCCTGGAAGGTAAGAGAGTATGGCAGGTCAATATTTATTGTTTCATCCACATCATAAGTTTCTTCACCAAGTCGAACAACCGTAGGTCCTGACATATGCAGATCAAGAAATTCAATCACTTCTTTTATAGTTGTCCAACTGCTGTTTGCATTTACGTCAAGCAAATTTTCAGGCCCCACTTTCTTTTCTTTAACTATCCAATTTCCATTATACACCACAAAAGTTTGCCCCACCCACCTGCTAAGTTTGGCTAATGTGCCCGCATCAATAGTGGCAGCCCCGTTGCCCTGAACGGTAATAAGGTCTGTATGTGTGCCATTATTTTTAATAGTAACTGACATCCCATTATCGGCAGCAGTAACAACAGGCAGTGTGAGAGAAATATCATTACTTGCGAGAACAAAAGTTTCTACTTTAGTCAAAGTTGCAGTAGCTGTTTTTACAACAGCATTCAAATCGCCGGTGGCCAGTAATTGCCACTGTACACTATCCCAGTAATAATAACCATTGATAAGAGTACCGCCTGTGCTAAAAACAAGCATCCCTGCAGGCACAGTTCCTGATAATGGTGAAACTGAGCTGATACTATTTAATGCTACTCTTGGAGGAAGGAAGCCTTTATTAGTACTTTCCAGTTCCAATAAAGAGTTGCTGTTAATGGTAGCGGGGTTATCTCCTATTTTTACCTGCGCCTGAGAATATGCAGCAGATAGCAATAGTAAAGCAGATAATAGCTTTTTCATAGACCGGATTTTAGAAACTTGGATTAATACAGGATTAAATAAACATAACTTATCTCAATAGTTTGTTATAATTATAATTTTCATTTTCTATTTTATGGGTATTTTTATTTTTTTCTAAGTGAAAACTTATATTATCCGTTTTGATTATCGTTTCTTTTTGAAATCAAACTCATAATTCAAACCCACTACGAAATACCTCCCCATTTTAAAAGGGCTAAATACATAGACCGGAATGGAAAGATTCTTACTACTCAATCCCACTACAAATCCCGTTTCAGCAATCTTTTCTCCCTGCTGCAATGTATATTGAATGGCCGCACCGCCAAAAATATTCTCTGTCAGGTTGTAACCTATTTCTGACCAGCTAAAGAAAAAATCATCTACGCCAGGCTTTGTTGCCATACTATACTGTGTTTGGGATGAGAGGTAAAATTTTTTCCACTCTGCTTCTGCATTAGTTGCCAACGACACACCACTAAATCTGCCAAACGATATGCCGGCCATTGGTGTAAGGGCAAAGCTGAAAGCCTTTCCTCCTTCAAACCTCTTACCACCATAAAATGAAACTGTTTCAATGTTCTCATAATTATACCGCAGCTCCGCATATATGCCTTTCGCTGACTGATAATGAGCAACAGGCATCCATACATAACCGCTGCTCTGACTAAGTAAGTTGTAATTTTCAATACCACTTTTAGCCTGTGTAAATGCCGTGCCTGAAAACATGCACAATAGCATTAAAAATTTAAGATGCCTTTTGTTTATTCTTTCCAATGATTTTATTTTTTTCGAGAACAACAACTTCTGCAGTAATCAACCTGTCTAACAAGTGAATATCTTTTTTAAAGGGGTTCCAGTAAAATATCAACCTGTCAATTGGTTTCCATAATATAACCCAGCTAAAAACATCCACTACATTATGTAATGATGCTCCGAGACGTTCATCTATACCCTCAATAACAAATGGTACCAAAGCCTGGAAAGACAAAACAATTGTAAGGGTTGTATAAAGGAGTTTAACCGTTCTTCGCTTAAATTTTTTAAACTCTTCTTCTTTTAAAAATTTTTTCAGGTTGAAGTGGTTGCGTATGGCCTGTGTAACAGGTTCAATAAACCGTTTGTCGGAATACTCCAGGCAGATAACCTGGTATTTAATAACAGCATCCCGTTTTGAAGTTACAATGGAATTAAAAATGTACTGTTCAAACTCATGCCCCAGTTGACGTTTGTATAGCGGGGCGGGGTCATGATGATTAAAATAATCATAGACCGTTTGTTCATCCAACCTTACAAATATGCTGAAATTGGTAGGTAAAGGTTTATTCATCAAAGGATTTTTAAAGGGACTGGATTCGTGCAATACAACCGGATAACATAATGTTTTCAGAAAGTATTAGCTTCAATACAACGTAATCAAAGGATTTCTAAGCATTGAAAGTAGGGATAAATTACCCTTTTAGGTGTTTCTATTAATCTGCCTAAGGAGAATTACTTAGCAGATTTATACACAGGCTAATTTATCAGCATTTGCTTTCTGAATAATCAGATACAAGGGATACTTAGTGTTAATGTACAACCATCACCTGGTGCAGTCTGAAAGTCTACTTGTCCATTGTAGAAACGGGTTCTTTCATAAATATTGGATAAGCCTATGCCCCGCTGTGTCTGTTTGGTGTCAAAGCCTATCCCATTATCTTTTATTACTAACTGAACATTACCTTCTTTGGTCTGGAGATATATATCAATGTGGCTTGCTTTGCTGTGCTTAAGTATATTTTTCAATTGCTCTTGTGCTATCCGGAATAAAGTCACTTTTATGCCCGGTGACAGTAATTCATTCTCATGGTCATGAGTGAATTTTATTTTTATGCGGGTAGATAAATGAATGTCTTCAACCAGCGTTTCAATGCTTGCTACAAGCCCTTTCTGATGAAGTTGCGGCACCACCAGTTCTTTAGACAATATCCTGATTTCATCAATAGCCATCATGATATAATCAATGCTTTTTTTCTTAATTTCTTTTTCTTCTTTTCCGGCAGGAGTAAGCATATCTACAAAAAGCTTGACCGTAGAAAGTATCTGGTTTACGTTATCATGCAGTTCATGACCTATGCGGGTACGTTCTTTTTCCTGCACCCTTATTACTGTTTCTGAAATTTCTTTTTGCCGCTGCAATTTTTCCTCCATCAATTGATTTTCCAGTTCTTTCAGGCCGGAAACATCCTGTAATGAGCCAATCATTTTTACAGGTAACCCATTTTCATATACTACATAGCCTTTGTCATGCATATGTTTATAATTGCCATCTGCACATTTAAACCTGTAATTATCCTCCCATGAATGTATACTTTTCTCTGTGGTCTCCTTTTC
>Ga0163150_10003345_pt1 | contig 22717 bp, 25 predicted proteins | sample OliLakLV19P2IB_FD_148628 | JGI IMG/M metagenome (GOLD analysis project Ga0163150, IMG submission 148628) | Freshwater microbial mat bacterial communities from Lake Vanda, McMurdo Dry Valleys, Antarctica - Oligotrophic Lake LV.19.P2.IB | ecosystem: Environmental > Aquatic > Freshwater > Lake >...
GAATACTCGCTGTGAAAACCGGCAACCAATTCGCTTTCCGCTTCAGGCAGATCAAAGGGGACGCGATGGGTTTCCGCAACGCCGGCGATTGCGAATACTATGAATCCGATGGGCTGCGTTACGACGAACCAGAGGCCCTCCTGCGCGTCAACGATGGCTTTGAGGCTGAAGGAACCGGTAAGCGCGACCACGCCCATCAGCGACAATCCCATGAACACTTCGTAGGAAAGCATTTGCGCGGACGCGCGCAGGCCACCCAACAGCGAATACTTGTTGTTTGATGACCAGCCGGCCAGCGCCACGCTGTACACGCCCATGGACGACATGGCAAGAAAGAACAGAACGCCCACGTTGAGATCAATAACGAGAATTGCGGGTGAAAATGGAATCACAACAAACGACATTAATGCCGTCATTACGATGATGGCCGGCGCGAGAATGAACACGGGCTTATCCGCAAACGGCGGGGTCCAGTCCTCCTTAAAAAAAATCTTGATCATATCCGCTACGACGTGGCCAAGCCCCAGCGGGCCAACTCTGTTCGGTCCATAACGGTCTTGCCATAGACCCAGCAGCCGGCGCTCAATCCAGATGAGCAGACTCGCCATGTTCAGTAGTGCGAACAAGACAAATCCAACGACAAGCAATGGCTGCACAATGGTCATTGCGCGCCACCTCGCCGCACCGTTGCAGGAGCTGGCAATGGAACATGCTGTGTGTTCGTGAAGCCAATGGGAACGACTACGCAGGCTCTCGCCATGTCATTGTTAATTCGCAACGGCGCGGTGATCACCGCGCCGCCAATCTGAACTTCGACAATGTCGCCGTCTTGCAGGCGGGAGTCTTGCGCGTCATCGGGATGCATCATTACATAAAGAGCAGGCGTCAACTCCGCGATTGCCGGCGAAATGCTGCTCAATTCTTCCGAGCCGAAAATGTGATACCGGGGAATGGCGACGAGCTGTCCTGCCTTGGATGGCTGATTTGATGTTGCGGAAAAATAGGGAGTCGTTGAGCCGCTCATGGGTTCGATCAGGCGTATGCCCGGATCGCCGCCCTCGAGCGGTCCGTTGACCTCCTCCTGAAACCGCGTGATTGCCTGCGCGGAATTCCATCCCGGAACCCAGAACGACGACATCACTGCAGCGGGCGTCAGCATCTGAAAGCCTTCCATTGAGAACGAGAATGCTGAATCAGGATCGCTCGCGATGGCGGTTTCACTCACCGCGACGTTTGCCTTCATCGCGGTGCGCCCGCTGAACCGGTGCGTTTGCCGCGGAATCTTCTGTCCACCCACGCGAAACGCGGCAGACGGCGCGGCTTCCAGAATTCTGCTGAAGGCTGGAATTTCGTCAACCAGCGCGTGAATGAACGAATCAAAGTACAGCAGGTCCGTGCTTTGGCCAACGCCGGTGGCGGTGCGCACGCGGCGCAGCCAGCGCCAGCTCTCGGTGATTTCCCCTTCCGGTTTATACACCTGCATCATGCGTTGCGCGCGGCCGATATTATTCACAATAGTGCCGTCGCCTTCGGCGAAAGATGCCGCGGGCAGGACAAACGAGGCTTTCTGTGCGGTCGGGTGGTAGAGGTGATCGACTACGACAACGTCCTTGGCGGTCGACAGCATTTCGTCCACGAGCGCTGCATCCGCGCGGCGATACAGGTCGTTTTCCAGAATGATGAGCGTATCCGCATCACCGTTGCGAATGGCTTCTGCCGCGCCTTCAATATGGCCGCCGCTCATTAAGCCAAGACCGGTGGTATTGCATTCGTGCGCCGTGTAATAGAGGCTCGCCGGTTTTTCAGTGCGGCATAACGCCCATGCGACATTTGCGGCGGCGCGGACAACGGATTCACTTCCGCACGATGGACCTGAAATTACAAGCGGCTTTTCAGCAGCACGAAGGGCGTCCGCGACCCGTTTTGCGAACGCGGCTGTATCCGCGCTGATACCGTCCGCGGCGGGACACGCAGGATCAATTGCGTGCGCAACGGCGAACCCCAACTCCGCCAACTGGCTGGGTGTGCCAAAGAAAGTCTGTGTTGCGGCGTCGTCGAGTTTTCCGCCAAATGGCGCCGCGATAAACAAGGGCCCCTTGTTCACGTCGATCACGCGGCGCACCGCAAGATCATTCCAGTCCGGTATGCCCATTTTGCGGGATTCCGCGCGAGGCTGATTGAGAATCGTTTGGCGCACCGACAACGCGGCGAGCGGGGCGACGTTGGTGAGGTCCTCTCCCAACACAAAAACGGCGTCGTGGTCTTTCAATGCGCCGAGCCCGGGTTGCCGCGCAGGTCCGCCAATAACAATTTCAAGGATGGTCGAAAGCAGGCTGTACTCTATTTTCGACAGACCCAGGTAGAAATTCTCCGCGCCCACCAGCACGCGCAGCGCGAAATTGGCTTCCAACGAAGCGCGGGGCGATCCAATGCCGATGGTTTTCGCGCCATTCTTCAATAGCGCGCCGATTTCGTTCATCGCCTCATCGCGGGTGACCGGCACATGAAACGCCTCGCCGGTGCCGTCTCTTTGCAGGCGTAGCGGTGCTTTCGGGCGTTTGCCGCTATTTACAAACTCGTAGCCGTAGCGTCCCCGGTCGCAGAGGAAATAGCCGTTGACAGCCCGGTTATACCGATTGCGGATGCGGCGTAGTTTTCCGTAGCGTTCGCCCGGCGTGATGTTGCAGCCCAGCGCGCAATGCACGCACACGGAAGGGGCGGTAGTGTAATCCCAGCGCCGTGTGAAATGTCGCTTTAGCGTCTTGTCAGTAAAGACCCCCGTCGGACACACTTCGACGAGATTGCCGCTGAATTCACTTTCCAGAGTGCCATCCTGGCTGCGGCCAAAATATACGTGATGGTGCGCGGCGAACGCATCCAGGTCGCCGCCGCCGGCATAATCCTTGTAATAGCGGACGCACCGGTAGCATTGAATGCACCGGTTCATCTCGTGGTTGATTAGCGGACCAAGATTTTGATTGTTATATGTTTTCTTGTCGAACCGGAAATTACGGTAGTTATGACCGGTCATGAGCGTCATGTCCTGAAGATGGCATTCGCCGCCCTCATCGCAAACCGGGCAATCGTGCGGATGGTTCGTCATCATCCATTCGATTACGCTAGCCCGAAAATCTTTTGAATCGCCATCGTCGACCGTTATGCGAATGCCGTCCGTTGCGGGCGTCATGCACGACATGACGATGCGGCCCTGGGAGTCGCTCTCGTCCTTGTATTGTTTCACCGCGCATTGACGGCACGCGCCGACGGAACCCAGCGCGGGATGCCAACAGAAGTACGGCACGTTCAGTCCCAGCTCGATGCACGCTTCGAGCAGATTCTGTCCGCCATCTATGGCATGTGGTTTACCGTCTATGTAAATCGTCGGCACAGGTTTATCTCCAGGGGCACCGTTTAGCGCGGATATGCTGATCGAAATCATCTTTGAAGCGCGTCAATGCGCTTCCCAGGGGCGCCATCGCGCCCGGCGCAAGCGCGCAAAACGTCATCCCGGGTCCCAACAGTTTTGTGTGCCGGTGCAGCATCTTCATGTCGTCTTCGCGGCCCCGGCCAGTCTCGATGGCCCACAGCACATTTTGCAGCCACGGCAACCCATCGCGGCATGGCGTACACCAGCCGCAGGACTCGTGCGCGAAAAACTGGGTGAGGTTGTGAACCATCCCGACCGGACAGGTTTTATCATCCAGGACAATCATCGTGCCCGTGCCCATGCGACTACCCGCCTTGCCGACTGTGTCGAAATCCATTTGGAGATCGAGGTGCTCAGGTCCCAGAAAGTCGGTTGAAGCCCCACCGGGGATAATTCCGCGCAGACTGAGGCCATCCCGCATGCCGCCGGCGAGGTCCATAATTTCTCCAACGGTCGTGCCGAGGGGTAGCTCCCATAGGCCGGGGCGCTTCACTTTTCCGCTCACACCGAACAGTTTCGTGCCGCCATTGGGTGTCCTGCTTAATCCCTTGAACCACTCGACGCCGCGGTTGACGATGTGGGGCAGCGTAGACAAGGTCTCGACGTTGTTCACAATGGTGGGCTTGCCCCATAAGCCGCTCGCTTGCGGAAACGGGGGTTTTGCGCGGGGCGTGGCGCGTTTACCTTCCAGCGCGTTGAGCAGCGCGGTTTCTTCGCCGCAGATATACCGGCCAATGCTCATATGCAGGTGCAACTCGAGGCAGTAACCGCTACCGATTATGTCTTTACCGAGGAATCCCGCTTCGTACGCTTCGTGAATTGCCTTCTCAATGCGTTCTTGCGCCACTATGTACTCGCCACGCAGAAAGATGTACGCGATGTCGGCCTGAATTGCGAACGAGGCGAGAATGATCCCTTCAATCAACTGGTGCGGATCGCCTTCGAGCAAGACGCGATCTTTGAATGTGCCGGGCTCCATCTCATCCGCGTTCACAACAAGGTATTTCGGACGCGGTGCGTCAGCCCCCTGTGGAACAATTGACCATTTAATCCCGGTGGGAAACCCTGCGCCACCGCGGCCGCGCAGCGTCCCATCCTTTACAAGCTGCGTGACGTCCGCGGGCTGCATGGACGATAAGCATTTTCGCACCGACGCATAGCCGCCCGCGCGCTCGTAGTCTTTGAGCGATGCGGGCGCCTCGTTTGGCCGGATTCGTTCTGTAAGCGGTTTTTCGCTCATGTTACGCATATCGATCCAGAATCTCGTCCAGGCGTGTTGGATCGATGTCCTGATACAAGTCCGCGCCGATCATCATCGCGGGCGCGCGATCACAGGTCCCGAGGCACTGGTTCGGGAGCACGGTAAATCGGCCATCAGCGGTAGTCTGGCCGAGCAGTACGTCCAACTTCGCGAGCAATGCTTCGCGCAAGGCGTCGTATCCCAGCACCCAGCAACTCACGCTAGAACACACGCGAATCACATGACGGCCGACAGGCCGGCGATGAATGAGATTGAAAAACGTTGCGACGCCGTCCAGTTCGTGCGTGGTCATTCCGAGAAATTCCGCGATGTCTTTAAGACTTTCATCGTCGATCCAGCCGCGGTCCCGTTGAACAATGCGCAACGCCTCGGTACACGCTGATTCGCGATGTTCGGGTTCGTGAATGTGGGACTCGATTTCAGATTTCAGAATATCGCTCAGCATTCGTACTACCGGTCTACGTCCGCGAGGACGTAGTCCATGCTTCCAAGAATTGCCAGAAGGTCTGAAACGGTGATGCCCTTACTTAGCAGGGGCAACATTTGCATGTGCGGAAAGGAGGGCGTGCGAATGCGCGTGCGATAGGACATCGTGTTTCCATCACTAATGAGCGAGTATCCATACGCTCCCTTGCTGCCTTCAATGGTAAAAAACGCTTCACCCGCCGGAACGATCGGTCCCCAGCTCACGTTGAGGAAATGATTGATGAGCGTTTCGATGTCGTGCATGGTTCGATCTTTGCGCGGCGGAGTTGTCAGCGGGTGGTCCGATTTATAGGGACCCTCGGGCATGTTATCGACGCATTGTTGGATGATGTGCAGGCTCTGGCGCATTTCTTCAATGCGCACTTGTGCCCGCGCATAACAATCGCCGGCTTGGGCGATAGGGACATCGAACTCGAAGTTCTCGAAACCGGAGTAGGGCCGCTTCTTACGGAAGTCGTAATCGAACCCGCACGCGCGCAACCCCGGCCCCGTAACGCCCCATTCGATGGCTTCTTTCAACGAATATGCGCCGATTCCCATTGTGCGTTTTTTGAAGATGCGGTTCTTCATCAGCGCGTTGTCGTAATCGCGCAGCCGGGCGGGGAAATACGCGATGAAATCGCGCATGAGCTTTTCCCATCCCGCTGGCAGATCATGGGCAACACCGCCGATACGAAACCAGCTTGGGTGCATGCGCCCGCCGGTGATAGGTTCGACAATGTCGAATATGCGCTCGCGATCGTTGAACATGAAGAACGTGGGGGACATTGCGCCGAGGTCCTGCGCGAACGTGCCGTACCATACGAGGTGGCTCGCGATTCGGAACAACTCGGACATCATCACCCGGATGACCTGGGCCCGCGGCGGCACTTCGATACCCGCCAAGGTCTCGAGTGAAAGAAGGTACGCAAGGTTATTCATCACTCCGCTGAGGTAATCGATGCGGTCTGTATACGGAATGAACGTGTGCCAGGTCTGGCGTTCCCCCATCTTCTCCGCGCCGCGGTGGTGATACCCAATGTCCGGAATGGCATTGACAATTTCCTCGCCGTCCAACTGCAGAATGATGCGCAACAACCCATGCGTGCCGGGGTGGTGCGGTCCCAGATTCAGGAACATGTAGTCGAATTCGTCCGTGCCGCGTTCGAGACCCCATTCCTCCGGGCGAAACTGCATCGCCTCCTGTTCGCGCTGGAGTTTTTCGTCCGGGAGTTGAAAGGGTTCAATTTCCGTTGCGCGCGCCGGGTGGTCCTTGCGCAACGGATGACCTATCCAGGTGTTTGGCATTAGAATCCGCCGCAGATTCGGATGGCCGGAAAAGCGGATTCCGAACATGTCCCACGCTTCGCGCTCATACCAGTTGGCGGATTGCCAAACATTGGTTACGGATGCGATGACCGGTTTTTCGCCATTGATGGCCGCTTTGATGCGGATGTCCTCGTTCCGTTCAAACGAAAGGAGGTGATACACCATCGTGTAATCTTCAACGAACGGGTGGCTGGCGCGGTCGGCGCGCACCCGCTCATCAATTCCGAATATGTCGTATAGCATCGAGAACGGATTCGGAATATCGTTTTTAAGAAATGACAACACTTCACGAATCGAAGCCTGCGCGACCCAGACCGTGAGGACGCCGTCCCGCGTGGTTTGTTCGCCGCGAATGGCTTCCCCGAACCGCGCGCGCAAATCGTCGAATACCGCTGTCGTTGTGCTGATCATCGAGTCTGTTAATGGTGAGTTGGTTAAACCGTATCGGTGGGGCGTAATGTTTCCGATTTCATGCGCTCCGCGTTTTTCACATCACGCAAGCTCGGCCGTTCGGGATGAACGACCCCCTGAGGTCCCACGACCCAGCTCAACGGCCGGCGTTCCTTGCCGATGGTGTCCTGCAAAAGTCCGAGCGCCTCCATGAATGCTTCCGGACGTGGCGGGCATCCCGGCACATATACGTCCACAGGGAGGAACTTATCGACGCCCTGAACCACGCTGTAGATGTCGTACATCCCCCCGGAATTCGCGCACGACCCCATCGAGATTACCCAGCGGGGTTCCATCATCTGGTCGTACAATTGCCGGACGACTGGCGCCACCTTGATAAACACCGTGCCGGCGACGACCATGACATCCGCTTCGCGGGGCGTTGCGCGAATCACTTCGGACCCGAAACGGGCGAGGTCGTATTTGCTGGTCAGGCTGGTGGCCATTTCAACAAAGCAGCATGACAATCCAAAATTGAATGGCCAAACGGAGTTCTTTCGACCCCATCCAATCAGGTCTTGCAAGCGTGTCAGGACAAGACTTTCCTGCACCGTTTCCGTCAGCGAGCGCGACGTATCGTCCGTCCGGCTTGATGGTTTTGTTAGTGACCACTTCATTTTTTAACGCTTTGAATCCAACGCGCCTAAACGCCACAAATACCACAGGGCGGCGAGGATTGCGCCCACAAAAATACAAATCTGGCTATAACCAAGCCAGCCAAGGTCCTCGACTGCAATCGCCCACGAGTAGATAAAAATCGATTCAAGATCGAAGATCACGAAAAACATTGCGAAAAGGTAAAAGTCCGCCGAAAGCCGCATCCGGGCCGAGCCGGTCGAGGCAATCCCGGATTCATAGGGTTGCGCATTTCGCCGGTCGCGATTTTTGGACCCCAAAAAGTATGACCCGGCGATCATGCCAATAACGATTGCCAGGACCCCCGCGAAATAGACCCCCATTGGCCAATACAATGTCTGCGGCGCGCCGCTATCCATTTCCTGTCTCGTGCTTCAATCTAAGGCCCCCCGATGGCGTATATTGACGAATATGGCCTATTTTCAGGGCATGCGGCCAGAGTTTATCAGCGTTGAACATGGGAAATCAATATTTGTGAAACGAATCACGATTGCACAAAGGGCCGGGCGGCACACATTATGTTGTATGCATCGAATTTAGCGATTGTCACCTCCGTTCGTCTTTTTGCACGCCCCGGTGATACCATCCTGGCAGCATGACGCCAGCCGAAACTACATATCGCACCCAGCGCGGACTCGTGTACGCGGACCTCGGCCCCACGAAGTTGCGGATGACGCTTTACATTCCGGAGGACGGCGACGCGTTGCGTCCGGGCATGGTGCTGATCCACGGCGGCGCATGGATTTTGGGTACGCGCTATCAACAGGCGTGGTACTGCCGGGCATTTGCGCGGGCGGGGTACGTCGTAATGACGATTGACTACCGGCTTATGCCGCGGAATGCGTTTCCGTGTTGTCTACACGATTGCAAAGCGGCTGTGCGTTGGTTGCGGCAGAATGCGGATCGATACCGGATCGATCCAGATCGTATCGCCACTTTTGGCGCGTCGGCAGGCGGTCATCTGGCCGCCCTCCTCGCGACGACGATGCCGGAGGACGGATTGGAAGGTGATGTCAATCCGGGGGTGTCGTCGGAGGTATGCGCGGCGATCAGTTTGTATGGCGCAGTGGACCTGCAACAATATTACGATACACCCCTGATCGGTCCGCTTGGCCGCATTACGTCAAACTTTTTTGATAAATTCATCGCGCCGCACGGGTCCAAAATATCCGGCGCATCGCCACTTCATTTCGCGCGTCCGGCGACCAAACCCATCATGTTGGTGCATGGGACCTGGGATCATCTCGTGCATTACTCCCAGTCCGAACGCTTCCATCAACGGCTCGTTGAGCTGGGTGTTCCAACAAAGCTTATCGCCGTAGAGGGGCGAGAGCATGGATTCGATTATCTCCACACAAGCAAACGGCGGGAACTGTTCGGCGAAATGCGCAAATTTCTCGCGGAACAGAGGTGCGAGATAGCGGGGGAACTGCCGCTTTCCACAACGCCTGCGACGATTTAATGTTGTTCATTGAATTTCATCGGGAGCCAAAAACTACCCGTTGATATCAAAGGTATTGTAGGGCGTGTCACTGGTCGACCATACCGCATCCACCTCCTGCACCTGCGCGAGTGGTGGCCCCTGCCCGCACCATTGAAGCATTTCCATCAGATCGGGGCGTGGTCCCTCAAACTCCGCTTCAACACTACCGTCACGGCAATTGCGTACCCATCCGGTCAGCCCAAGAGCAACGGCCCGCGCTTGCGCGGAGTATCTGAACCCGACACCCTGGACCCGGCCTCGCACGACGACGTGGACACGCTCCGGCATCCAGACGCTATCGGCGGCTCGCGCGGAGCCTGTCCCCGTAGTCGTTGTGCGCCATGACGACAGCCGTCTGCGCTGCCATAATCGCCACCGCGGGGTCCTGACCTTCCAGCGTGGGTAAAATCATCGGCAAAAGCGAATGGACGTCAAGGTCGGAAATGCGCGCCAATACGAGCATCTGAACAGACGCAGGGGCTTCCCGCAATAAGTCTTGAAAAACGCCGGCATTGGTGCGATCACCTGACCGAATCAGCGCGTGCGTCGCGTCTGCGCGCTGCTTCTGAATAGTTTCGGAAGGATCGCGCCGCTCGCTCAGCCACGTCCGGAGGAATTGCGCGCCTTTTACGTCCCCCTTCAGCGCCAGAACGCGAGCCGCCTCGAATTGAAGCGATGGCACGGTCAGAAGGTCTTCGCGCAAAATCGTGCCGCCTTCTGCATCGCCGAGATTGTACATTACGCGCGCGACTCGGAAACGGGAAGTGCCCAGGAAGTCTGGAAGCTTCATTTTTAATTGCGCGACCGTGTCTTCATCACCTAGCTTTTCGAGTGCGTAGACGGCGGCGTCGGCAATTTCGCTGTTGCGATGTCCAACCATGGATATCAAAGACGGTATAATGTCCTTCTCACCGAGATTGGCCAGCGCGACGGTGGCGGGCGCGGCGATATTGGCGGCGCGATCCTGAAGCATCGCGCGCAAGTCATTGATGGAAGAACGATCACCGGTGAGACCAGCCAGCTTGGCGGCGCTGCCTTTGACCAATCGATCCCCGCTGGCCAAACCTTTGGGAACGAGTTCCACAACCGGTATTTCCATGCCGGCATTGTTCATGTGCAGCGCGGCGCTCATTGCGGTGCGCATGTCGTTGCCGTTTACAAGGCTGGTGAGATAGTCCTGCGCCTGCTGTTTGGGAAGCACGAGCCCGCCCATTGCGTCATCCGAGGTCTCGCTGGCCGCGCCCGAAACGGCCAAAATCTCCGCCGCATACATGCGCAAGGTCTGGTTCGCGACGCTTGCATTGAAGAGCTCAGTTGCCTTCATTAGCGCTTTGGTGACAATTTCCACTTGGTCCGTTGTCATGACGCGGTCCGACAGGTCCATGTTTTTCACCGACACGGTATCGCCCTGGACGCGGACTTCCGCCACGTCTTCCACGCGATAACTTGTGGTTTGTCCGGTACGAGTTTGAACGGTGAGAATCCCGCCGTCGATCTTGACGATTTTTAGATTCGGGTCTTTTGCGCCGCCCTGTTTCAAAACGACGGTGACCAGGGTATCGGTGCCCGCGATGGATTGCAGACCGGCTCCGCGTCCGCCCGAAACGGGAATTTGCGCATGCGCCGCAAGTCCACACAATGCAAGCATTACAATTAAACTACGCAATAGATTCATTGAGTCCTCCAAACGGGATGCCACGCCTCAGTGCAATTCAAGGTGCTCGTCCCGAACCAAACGATCCAAAAACTTCTTCGCAGCGCCAAATGACGGGACCAGGGGGTTTATCGTCAGCGATTGTAGCGCACAATCATACGACTTGTGCTGTATTGCTTCCAGTGTGAGGCGATCGCTCTCCTTGAGCGCCATGAATAGGCCGCGCAAGAAGCGGGGCGTGCTGCCGACCTTCCTTGGTTTTGTGCCTTTCTTGCTCACTTCGACGGGAATTTCGACACTGCATTCGTCCGGGAGATCGCGGATCGCGCCATCGTTGCGTACGCACAGGATCGTCTCATGCTCCTTCTTGTTTTCTAAAGTCATGATCAAAGGAACGATGGTCTCGTCATACCAAACAGCGTTTCGCGCGCGCGTCAATTCCGGAATTTCGTGCAAACAGTCGTCTTGGTACAAGCGTAGAATCTGTTGCTCGGCTTCGTGCAGTACTTCGGCGCGGAAACGTCCGCACGCCTGTTGCCTCTTGAGAATTTCGTCCTGGTGGTAAAACAGACTCACGGTCCGGACGGGAATCATTCGGAACAATTCGATCAAACTATAATCAAAGCCATCGTTATTTTGATGTTCCAATTTTTCAAGGAGCCGGCTCATATGACTCCGGCCATCGATTTTGATGTCCTGAATCCAGCCAAAGTGGTTTAGGCCAATATAGTCAACCTGCAATTCGGCAGGATCGTGGCGCAAGATCGCGGAGACTTGCTTGACTGTGCTCCCCGGAAGATCGCAAACACCAAGCACCTGAAGTTTTGTGTGTTTTGCCAGCGCCTCGACAATCAGGCCCATCGGGTTCGTAAGGTTGATGAAGATTGCCCCAGGATTGACTTCTTCCACCCTCGCGGCAATATCGAGCACGACAGGTAGCGTTCGCATCGCGTTCGCGAATCCGCCGGCGCCAAGACTTTCATCACCGATCATCCCCTGGCGCGGCGGCAACTTTTCATCGCGGACTCGCGCGAGCATTCCGCCGACCCGCACGTGATTGATAATATATCTCGCGCCGGCGACGGACTGTTTCAAATCCGTTGACGCGATCACCGTGGTGGGAAAACCGCTTTTCTTGACGAGACGCTGGCAAAACTTCGCGACGATTTGAAGTTTATTGCCCGGACGTCCAAATAGGACAATTTCCTTTACATTTACGTTGTGCGAAACAACAGAAAGGACCAGTTCAGGCGCATATACACTGCTGCCGCCAAGTATTGTGATGCGCTCGATCATCGCACCTCGTCCTTCTCGCGGCTCGAATACAGGTAGTCCGCGGCGATTCCGCGGACCGCGCCGGCGGCGTCGCGCGTCGCCCGGACGAAACGCCTTGGGCGGGTCTCGACTTCGATGCGGCCCGCGCGGACCGCGTCAATCACGCCGTCCATGGATCGCTCGGCATTCAGCCAAGACACCGTGGAATCATCATAGGGTAGTGCATGGGTGTCGGAAGTGCCGAGCATGGGCAGTCCATGATTGCGGGCGGCGCGTTCCGCCCATGAATTGAGATTGAAACTTTGAAAATACAGGCTGCAATATTCAATCGCATCAAACAAATCCATGTTCGGCAAAAGTTTTCGCATCAGGCTGTGGGGCGCGGGGTAATACGGGTGCGGAGCAATGAACACCGCATTGCGCCGGCCCAGTGCGCGCATCTCCTCGAAGGTGTGCGCCGACAAATGTTCGGGCGCTGGATTGAGAATCAGCACATGCTTGCCTTCGACAAATTTTTCGATGCCCGGTATCAATAGTACGCCCTGGCCGCGCGCATACTCGGCGAGATACTTTGAATAAACATTGAGCTCGTGGCAGGTGATGGCGAGCACGTCTACGCCGGCCGTCGCGACGGCATCAATCAACATTTCGGCGGAGTAATCCAACGCATCAAACGGATCGTCTGCTGCGTGCGTATGTAGATCGGCCTTTAATCGTTCCATAGGAGCAACACCCTGCCTCCGCGCCGAGGCCACAATGAGGCTAACCGCAAATTTTGGAGTAAGTCAAACCGCCGGATTTGCGCGCGCAGCTAAAATGGCGTAGGGTGTCAAACGATCATTTCGTCCGGATCGCTCAGGGCAATCTTGTCCTGGCAACCTGGGCACTCGGCTGCGGCGTAACTGCGCAGAGCCAGAAAAGCCAGGGGCTTGTACGCGCAGTCGAACTTTACTTCCCCGCCGCTGCGATCGACCAGTACGGATACACCCGAAACGCATGCCCCGCGCGCTTCGAGGTGGGCAATGGTTTTCGTGACCGAGCCGCCCGTTGTCACGATATCTTCGACTACCAGCACGTTCGTGCCGGGGTCAAGCCTGAAGCCGCGCTTGAGTGACATGCCGCCGCCGTCTTTTTCCGTGAACACTGCGCGGCATTCGAGGTGGCGCGCCGTTTCATAGGCGAGAATGATGCCGCCCGTCGCGGGTCCTACCACCAGTTCTATTTTTTCGTCCGCCCACTTCTCCGCGATGGCTTTGCACAACCGCTCGGTGTAGTTTGGGAATTGCAGCACGCGCGACGCCTGTACGAAATGTGCGCCATGTCGCCCGCTCGTATATAGAAAATGTCCCTCAAGCAGTGCGCCCGTCGCGCGAAATATATCCAACACCTGGCCAGAGGTCATACAGTGGGTTCCTTCATTGGGCCTTCATTCCTCCAATGATGTCGTGCACATCACTGATCGAATGCCGCTTCAAATAGTCTTCAATTCCTTCCATCACACGGATCGCGGCGTCCGGTTGACGGAACGTCATCGAACCCACGGAAACCGCCGTCGCTCCGGCAAGCAGAAACTCGATGGCGTCGTGCGAATGGCAAATGCCGCCCGTGCCGATGATTGGAATTTTAACGGCCCGATGTGCGTCCCACACCATTTTAATCGCAACGGGCCGAATCGCGGGGCCGCTCAAACCGCCTACGATATTGGAGAGGCGTGGCCGGCGCGTTTCTGCGTCGATAGCCATTCCCAGGAGCGTGTTGATTAGGCACAACGCATCCGCGCCGGATTCCTCCGCCGCCACGGCGGGGTCTGTGATGTCCATGACGTTGGGCGTCAATTTAATAATGAGCGGCAATTTAGTCACGGCGCGAATTGCGCGGGTGTATTCCGCCACGCATTTTGGGTCTTGCGACACCAATACCGCGCCTCTGGCCTTGCGGGCGTCATGGACATTTGGGCAGGAAAGATTTGCTTCGATGGCATCAGCGCCATCCGCTTTATCCAGGCGTTCCGCCAGCGCGACATACTCCTCTGGAGCATGGCCGTAAATGTTGGCGATGATTGTTGCGCCTTTTTCGCGCAGGAACGGAAGTTTTTCGTTGAGATAGACGTCGATGCCGACGTTCTGCAAACCAATGGCGTTGAGCATGCCCGCTGGCGTTTCGACCAGCCGCGGCGGACGATTGCCGGCCCTGGGTTTTAATGACAGGCTTTTTGTCGTGACCGCACCAAGCCGGGATAGTTCAAAGTAATTGCTGTACTCGCCGCCATAGCCAAACGTGCCCGAGGCCACGGTGACGGGGTTTTTCATTTTCAGACCGCCAAGGCCCACGGCCAATTTGGGGGTCGAATCCGTGTCTGCCGGCGTACTCATAAGCCAATGGAGCACGCGCGCTGTTCGCGGGCCGTATGTCGATGTCCGTATGCCACAGATCTCGAATTACGGAGTGGCCGGCGCAGCGCCGCCTTTGATGGTGATGTTGCCGTTCTCATCCTCGAATTTAGTTCCATCGGCGCGGAACGCCATGCGCGCGTCGAAGAAAATTCGCTGAACGGCGGGCAGTGATTTGGGTGAGAAATTACTCGCGTCCAGGATTCCTTCGTATAGCATCCACCGATTGTTATTTTCCTCAATGACAAGTTGGGCGTTACGGTCGCGATCTCGGCTCGTGCCAAATTTTTTGTACTCCCGGTCCCGGATCACTGACACGAGGCCGTTGTTGGCTTCCATCAGATGGCCGGTTGCGAGGAATCCCTCAACGAGGTGAGCGCGCGCAGCGCGGGACCGGATGGCCTGCTTGATCGAATCCGTGTCGACGGTCACTGCGCCGCGGTTTGCAATGGCGGGTTCGCGATTTTTATCGTGGACCGCTTGTTCGATCTCGTTAGCCAACTGTTTAAGATCGTCAACCGGCAGATCTGCATAATCTGGCGCCACCTGCATAAACGTGTGGCAACCCATTGCGAGAAGCGGCAGAATGGCGATGCAAAGCGATTTCGTGCGCACGTAGGTCTCTCCCGTCGATTGGATGGTGGCAGGCGCGTAGTGTACAGATGCGCCCGCCAAAATGGTAGCAATCAGCCAGGGGTAGGGGCGCCGGCCTGGTAGTGCACTTCTTCGTAGGGCTGAATTACGACGAAACCCTGGCCGGCGAATTCCATCTGGATTGATTCGCCACTGCCGCGGCCGAAGAAGGTCTTGAGCGAAATGTCGGTCTTGAACGTGGGGGAGAGACCACCCGACCACGCGACAGTCGCGTTCGGATCGGTCCGGACCGGTGAATCCGGCGTCACGATCAGCGTCAGGGGATCGTAATGCGTCGTAATTGCAACGAGCCCGGTGCCCTCGAGGCGCACATTGAACAGCCCACCGGCGACCATTGCAACCATTTTGCGCATCAGCTTGATGTCCCACCCGAGCACGGGTTCAAAAGCCAGCAGATCGTTTCCATTGACGAATAACACGTCTTCGGTCAGGTGCAGAATCGAAATTTTCTTGCCGGCATCCGCGAGATAAATCCGGCCTTGTCCGTCGGCTTTGGTGAGACGGGCGCCCTCGCCGGTAACCGCTTTTTTCAGCAATCTGGCGACGCCATGTTCGAGGACACCTTCTCGCGTGAATTTAACCGCGCCGCGATACGCCACCATCGAACCGGTCTTCGTCCAGATCGATCCATTGAGATTGATCTCGAGCATGCGCTCGTTCTCGAGTTCAAACACACCCTGGCCGAGTTCCTGCTGGCTGGTGCGGCTTACGAACTCTTCTATCGAATAGCGTGTCATGCGCCGCGCTCAGGATTGCGCAATCGCGAGCGTATTGAGCATGGCATGATCGACCGATTCGACGATTTGAACCGGCGTCGAGCGCACAACGAGATCGTAAAGTTCTTCCACGTCTTCCATCTTCATGCGCGCGCATCCGTTGGAGGTAAACGCGCCGACAGTCGAAGGATCGGGCGCGCCATGGATGCCAAGGTCTTTGGGCAGGCCTTCTTGCACGGGCACCAAGGGCATCCAGCGGGTGCCAAGCAGATTTCGCGGATCGCCCGCGGGAATTGGGCCTTCGCCAGGTTTATGCCAAACGGGGTCTTTCTCCTTGTTGCCAATTTTATAGATGCCGAGGGTGGTTTCATGTCCCGGCTTTCCCAGACCGCAGTAGTAGCGTTTGAAAATGCCCTCCGAGTCCAATACAAAGAGTCGGCAGGTTGACCGCTCGAGCACAATCCGGAAATCTTTCGGGGTCCATTTTAGGCGTTGGCCAAGACTGAGCCGCGCATCGTCGGTTAGGGCGTTGGCACGTACCAATAATCCTTGCGTCGTATTGAGCTTGATTCCAATCGTCGTGAGCGTGTCGCCCTTGGACACGGTGTAGACTTTGCTATCCAGTGTTTCTGCCTGCGAAAAAACGAGTGCGGCATTCGTGCGACCAAGCGCGTCAAGCGCAGTATTCCATTCCGGGCTGTCCCACTTGGCGCCAGTGACCGCTTCCGCATAGAGATCGCGGGCCTCGGACAGTTTGTTCTCGCGCTCGGCGTGGCGGGCGATTCCCTCAAGCGCGGGCGCGCGAAATTCAGACGGAGCGTTCTTCCGAATATCTTCGTATACCGCAAGCGCCTCTTGTGTCTTGCCCTCCTCTTCGAGCAGTTTGGCGTACAAAGCCTCGGCGCGGGGTTTCTCAGGGTTGCCGGAAAACTCCGCGGCAACCCGCTTCAACCCGTCAATCGCGCGGGCTCGGTCTCCCGCGCGCGCGTCAAGGTCGGCGAGCATCATTAATGCAGGCACCGCGACTTGTGCGTCGGTGGATTTTTCCGCAAGCGGGCGAAGCGCTTCCCGCGCTTCATCGGATTTGCCTTCTTCGAGCAGCGCGCGCGCGGTATCCAGCGTAGTTGGGGAGGGAGTCGTAATTGCCTGGACACCGCCTCCACTAATCACCCACCGAACGCCACGGTATCCGCCGTAAACCACGGCGAAGGCGACGATCACTGTAATGATTGCGGATGGCAGCTTGCTGCGCTTCTTGTGTTTCAGGCTTGGAGCAATCATGGCAAGTAGACCCTATATATTGTGGTGTCCGGTTTCGATGCTTTCAGCATACATGAATTGTCCGTATCCGGCAACAGCGGCATGGCGAGCGTTAAAAACGTACTTCGTATCCAATGCACAAATGCGGTTCTAGGGGGTGTTTGTCGATAATGTCATACGTCTCTTTGACCAGTGGCCATTCTTCGGGGAGACAAACGGCATAGATGTATTCCACCCCAATCTGTGGCCCACGGAATATATCCTTGATGGCCTGCGCGGGTTTCATTCGAAAACGGTAATGGCGGCCAATTTCGCGCATGCCGATCCTTTGATAGAACCGCTGCGCCTTTCGGTCCTGGCTCCAGTATTCGAGACGATGAATGCCCTTGTCACGGGCGCTTGCTACCGTCGCGTCGATCAGGCGTTTCCCGAGGTTGCATCCCGCGTACTGCGGCAAGCGGCCAAACTCACAAACATAACCGCCGCGGCTGTCGTGCAGATAACATAAATCGCCGGGTACGTTGTCGTACTGGCAATCAGTCAACCCCACGATCTCTTCGCCATTCGTTGCGACGAGCAACGTGCTTTCGTTTCCCTCGTAGGCTGGGCGTTCCTGTATGCAGTAATTCCATGCGTGCGACAGCGTCATGATGACGGCGTGGACCCTCAACCATTCGGATGCATCTTCGGAGCGGTATTCGCGGATGACGATATTCATGGCGGGATTGTAGCAGGAAGATTGAAAATGGGCGGGGCGCCTTGGAGTGCGGCGGCGGGTAGCTGCCGCTTTCCATTTCCTGGGTAAAGTCGCTGCGCAATTAAGCGCGATTGCCCCTGGGGGTCAGGGACGAAGGCTGATGAAGACGATGAGCTTGCCTTCGGGAAGCGGCAGCCCGCCCAACATGAGGTGCTTGCCCGGCGCGATTGCAGACGTTGTGTCGAGCGCATTGATCGTTACCGGTTTGCCGCCGCGTATCGTTTTCTCGTCAATGCGGACTCGAATGCGCAGCCGTCCTTCCTCATCTTCCTTCAGCGGCGTCAACCGCAGGGTGTACGTTTCGTTGACAGAAAACGTTTTTTCTTTATCGCGCTGAATCGATGCCGTTTCCGATGAGACTTTGCGATAGGTGTCGTAAGGAAAGGAGGCGACCGCTTCACGAATCTCGTCTAGCCCCGGATCGAAGTGACTTTTTTTTATCGCGCCCGGCCGCTGCTGCTTTGGCTTACCGTTGTCACTGGGAATGAAACCCTGGCGCAACTGTTCGGATACTGGCTTTTTACCTGGCGCGCGCCGCGCCGCCGTTCCTTCGTTAACGCTATCCCGGTGTTCATTACTCGCCTGCACCGCCAGTACGGATACAGTGACGGAATCGGCGGAGGACGTGACGTCCGCAGCCGTAATCGATGCAAAAAAAACTATGGCCGCCGCGGTTACTCCCACATCTCCACCTGACCGGCATCGACCCAAACGACCGCTGTGCCGTCTTCGGCCGTGCCGGAAGTCACGGTTGCGCCGCTGATATCCGTGGTGGCCGATTCTACCGCGCTGACTGTCGGGGGCTGAACAATGTTGTTCGTCTCGAAGATAACGAAAAGCGAAATAGCCGCCACGAGCGCGGCGGTCACCAGCGACAGCGCGGCCCAAAAACCGCGGCGCGGCGCGGGCGCTTCGATGCCTTCGCGAATGCCCAGCATGAACGCGGAGAACTGCGCATCGGCAATTTCCGGCGCGGGAGATACTGTCTGCGCGCCTTGCCGCAGATATGCGATGTCCGCGAGGTACTCGCGCTCCCCCGCCGTCGAGGGCGCCGGGCCTGCTCCGGCGTGCCCATCAAACTGTTGTGCTGTCTTTTTCTGCCACGCGTTCATTTGTTCGTTATCCTCTTGAGAATCCCATGCGCGCCAAACTTGCCTGCAATTTCTTACGCGCGTGATGCAATCGGCTCATGACCGTGCCGAGATTGCAATTCATTACGTCCGCCATTTCCTCATACGTCAACCCCTCGAACTCGCGCAACACGAAAGCCGTGCGATGTTTGACGGGCAAAGCCTCGAGCGCCTTCGTGATGGCGTCGCCCAGCTCGCTCGCCTCGACTGAGGTGTCCGGGCCGAGGAATCCGCTGGGGGCGTCGTGCGATTCAATTGTGTCATCGAAAGGGACTGCATCGAGCCGCCGCTTCTTCAAAAAGTCTTTGCACTGGTTCGCAGTGATCCGCATGAGCCAGGTTTTGAAGCTCGACTCGCCCCGGAACCGCGCAAGCGACCGGTGCGCCTTGATGAAAACCTCCTGCGATATGTCCCATGCTTCCTCCCGGTTGCGCAGGAAATGATACGCCAACCCATAAACGTCGTTCCGGTACCGGCGCACCAAAGCCTCGAACGCCGCGAAATCGCCGGCGCGCGCCGCATCCACCAGACGAGCATCGGCGTCGTCAAGGTCTTGTCCCTTAACCACTTCCATCGTTGATGTGCCGGTAAAATCCTCGTACAACAGGGAAAAGTCCAAAGCGGCGCTCATGGAGTCAAACTCCTCAATGCTCGCGTATTAGACGCTGTGGCAAGGGTTCTGTTCAATCTAATTCACGGTTTAGCATAAATCGCATAAACAGGCAAGGAACGTTGCGGAGCAGACGACACTTTTCTCGAATACGCGAGAGAAGGATTATCGAATTGACAGAGCTGGCGCGCAATATCCGTTGGAGAAATAGCACGCCGCAGGTGACTGATTCGTAAGAAGGAGTAAATAGGGAAAAGCGACTACGGATTAATTGTTCTTCTGACAACGGTTACTTTATCCTTTTGCAAAGCAGCGTCGCCCTCATCGTCGTACCGGATTTTCCCCACCACGTCACGTAGCGTGGAAATTGTCGAGCGGACATATTTCACCCGGATGAAGAGCCGCGCCTACCTCGGTTCCTTCGCCAATATTGTCAGAGTGACGTCTTTGCCATGTGGGCCTATCGCCTCATGGTCAAGCATGTGCATTTCATCATTTTTCCAAAGCGCGGTTACAAGTTCTCAACGCCCAGCAAAAGTGGAAGTCGCACAAAATCAACTTGAATGGTAGTCTGTCCCGGAATCGTTTTTTAGGCCAGATCTTATGCCCATCGACGAGAAATGGGGCCAAGTGCCCGATATAGCTGTGAGCCTGACAAGAAGAAGAACTTAATGATGGTTCCAATTGCAATACGAAACTTACTTGGTAGGTGGTGGCTGTTCGCACTAAGCACCAGCCTCCTACTTGGATCACTATTATACTTCTTGGCGCCGTACGGATGGCTTACCGTCTCGGATTATCGTGCTACCCAAACCGTTTACGCTCCCGGCTTCTCCGAGGCGGCATTTCAATCCATTAAGAAAGGTGACAGTGTATCCCTAGTTCAACAATCGTTAGGAAAACCGCTTCAAACGCTTGCTAGCAGAAAACCGGAAGTAGTTTTTCATTTCCACGAAGCCCGAATCGAGGCGATATATGAAAAGGAGACCGACAGCATTGTTCGTGTTTTCGATCCCAATCAATACCTTACCGAAGAAAAGAAGAAGGAGATAAAGACCGTTGATGATCTGCTCCGCATAATGGGCAAGTATGACTCAATAACATTCACGCCTACATACTCAGGCGATCCCCAAAAAGTCGCTTGGAAATACTCGCAACCCGCAGCTGGATTTTACAATTACTATGACCGAGTGGTGCTGATCGATACGACAACTCAATCTGTCGCCGGCACTCATGCTCTTTGGTTTCGTAGGTAAACCAGCTGTATCGCCATTTATTCTAAAAAGCTCTGATTTCCGCAACCGCATGAAATTCTCGGTATCATTTTTCTCATGAGCCGTGTCGCACGCATCGTCGTACCGGGGTTTGCCCATCACGTCACGCAACGGGGGAATCGTCGCGCGGACGTGTTCTACTCCGACGATGACCGCCGCGCGTATCTCCGCTTCCTCCGCCAGTACGCCGAACGCCGCGGCCTAGCGATATGGCCTATTGCCTGATGGCGAATCACGTCCACCTCGTCGCCGTGCCCCAGCGCGAAGACTCGCTCGCCAAAGCTCTGCGCGACGCGCATACCGTTTACGCCATGCGATTCAACACCACTACCGGGCAATCGGGCCACATCTGGCAGGGCCGGTTCTACTCGTGTCCGCTGGACCAATCGCACCTGTGGGCAGCGGTCCGCTACGTCGAACGCAACCCGGTGCGCGCGGGCCTCGTGTCTCATGCCGCGGACTACCCGTGGTCCAGCGCGGTGGCCCATTGCGGAAACGCTGCGGATGGTGTACTGTCAAAGGAGTTTCCCCCGCCCGGCATCGTGAACAACTGGGCCGAGTGGCTACGGACGGAGAACGAAGACGATGTGGCGCGCATTCGCACCACCACACGCACTGGCCGCCCCTGCGGTGGAAAGCAGTTTCTCGTCCAACTCGAAAACCTTCTTGGGCGGATTCTACGTCCAAGGAGGCGTGGCAGGAGACCAAAACCCGCATCGGAAAACGACCTTGCAAAAAGGATTAATTCGTAGTCTGTCCCTCCTCCTACGGCAGCTGAAATTGAGGAACATCAATGGTAACCATAAAACGCCTGTTGATTATTGGGTTAACTTCGGCAGTCTATTGTGCCGGTCAGAATTTTGTTATATATCGGGCACTCAATGGACTAGAGATTATTGATTCGATCTTTGCGACGATCATCCTAACCAACTTATTCTGGGTAGTTTTAATTTTTGTCAATCGGCGCGCGTTCCGATCCTCTGATGTGGATAAGACCAGTGCGGAGCATACTGTCGGAAATTAAATAGGGGACAGCGGAGCCATTGAAAAACCCGCCAGTTTGGTCTTTGTGAGTTTTTGCGTAGTGTTATGCATGTTGTTTCGGTTCTACGCGGCGACGAGGAGAACGGGGGACGGAGAACAGGGGACAGCCACCTATTTTCGGCTGAGCGTACGGACTACGACCGGTCCACGCTGAATTTTGAATAGGATGACATCGGACGTGTGACGTTGCTGGACGATTATCATGGCTTCGACACGACGTACACGTACACGACGCGCGATCAACTTTCGACGATCACCGCGCCGGGATCGAAAGTGTGGGATTTTGATTACAATGTCCTGAGCCAACAAACGGGCTACTCGCACCGGAACGGCATTGAGACTGAATATAGTTACGATTCACGCAATCGTATGACCAAAATCGAGCACCTGGATGGCATGACGGCACTCGACAGCTTCACATACGTGTTGAACACGGATGGGCGCGGACGAACACGGATGGACTCGGACGGGCGCGGGAAATTTCAAATTTCAGATTTGAGAGGGGAATGGTAAAACCGGAATCGCGCCGTGAGCACGCATTGGATGAGGCGATGCTTCCCGTTTCATTGTGGTGGTGGTGGGTTGCCAGAAAATTCTACGTGGGATTTCGCTTGCGCGAGCGTGTCAAATATTGCGGCTATTCAGTTGAACAAGGGAAAATGCCGCTGCAGATCCAGACAGCAAGCGCCGGGTTGCAGCATGGGTTCGCGTGGGAGTGCCATAGTTGGCTTAGCAGACGGTGGCGTAAGTCAAGAACGACCAATTAACGTCGAAAACCGCCTTATTTTTCGGGGGTGGGAACGCTAACATCATTTTGCGACGGGCAGTTAGGCCATTAGCGCGGGGATGACGTTGCCATGCACGTCCGTGAGCCGGAAGTCGCGGCCCTGGAAGCGGAATAT
>Ga0163150_10003347_pt1 | contig 22704 bp, 19 predicted proteins | sample OliLakLV19P2IB_FD_148628 | JGI IMG/M metagenome (GOLD analysis project Ga0163150, IMG submission 148628) | Freshwater microbial mat bacterial communities from Lake Vanda, McMurdo Dry Valleys, Antarctica - Oligotrophic Lake LV.19.P2.IB | ecosystem: Environmental > Aquatic > Freshwater > Lake >...
AAAATCTAGGCAGAGGGTGGGGGGAGGAGACGCGAGGAAAATGCAAGGAAATTTTTTGGTTTTTGGCTCTGCATAAGTGTTCCCTTACACACGCGAGTCCGCGAGCGTGTCCGAGGCGCATTGGTTGGCATCACCACGCAATCGGAGCGTACGATTCAATCCAAAGCTACCACGCGCTCCGCGCGTGCAAAGCTAGGGATTCTGCTCGATATGGGTTCTGACTTTTTCAAACAAACACCACAAAATACAGAAATGCCTCCCCTGCGGGAGGCATTTCTGTATTTTGTGGACCTTACCGGATTCGAACCGGTCACCCCCTCATTGCAAATGAGGTGCTCTACCAAATGAGCTAAAGGCCCGCTGTGCGCTACACGATAACCTGTTTCGTACGTACTCGTCAAATCCCTGCACTGTTTACTACGATCTCGCCAAACGAATCACGTGCTCCAAGAACTCACGGAGCGATGAGCCGACAGAATCGAGCATTATGGGAAATGAGGCTGATGGATACAGACCTGGTACGGAATTCACCTCAAGAAGATAAATGCCGTGTCCCGTTACGATGAGGTCGCTTCGAGAGTAATGTGAAAGACCGAGTGACGTATGCGCCAATTTTGCCATATCGGCGAGAGACAATTTTTGTGCGTACGAGAAATTACTCGGCACGGTGTGCATGAGCACCCCTTCTTCGTGATGCGCGTTATGAATGTGTCTACACTCTTTGTGTACATGTGCGGGAGGAAGTACGTAGTGCTCCTCATTTCGGAATTGTTCGATCACGCCCACCGATGCCTCCTCACCCATGATGAATTCTTCGATGAGCGCCGATCCATACGCATCTATCACATCGCCAATGGCATCCGGTAAATGCGCAATAGTGTCCGCGACGATAACGCCGCGGCTCGCTCCCTCGCTCGGCGGCTTCACAACATACGGCGGACTAAACCGTGAGAAAACTGCGGTCGCCATTTCGCCGGTATCCAAGCCGTTGTGCACGGAGAACGTCACTGCGCGCGGCATGCGCAAGCCCGCTTTTTGTAATATGGCGCGTGCGCGAATCTTGTTGAGAGAAAGGACGCTCTGCAGCGGTCGAGAGCCGCCATACGCTACTCCCGCTCTCTCTAAGATGCGCTGCACCGTGCCATCTTCCCCGATACCTCCATGTATCGCGTTGAGTACGACATCGGTCTGTGCAAGCGCACGCGCTGGTGTGGAGGGCTGCCCACGATGGTGCCACATACCACTCTTGTCGATCAAAATATCACGTACCTCGTACGTGTCCTCCGGCAGTGCGCTCATCATCGCAGAACCGGTTCTCAGTGAAAGATTGTATTCACTTCCGGTGCCTCCGCGGAGAATGCCCACTGTCGTGCGCGTCATGCAAAAATTATAGCACTATGCGCGATATCCGATGATGGGTTTGCTCTCAGGCATCCGGAATACTTCATCGTCGGGATTCCACCAAACGGAGCACTGCGCGTCTGTATAAAGTGGCGGAATTTCTCCGGCAAGGATGAATTTCCCTGCAGGACTCGCATCTATGCGAACGATTGATTCACTGTCGTCGGTCCATATGTATATGTCTGTTCCGAGCATGATCCAATGCTGTGCTTTAGTTTGCGAGGTCAAATCCTCGAATGCGATGCGCGTTTTACCTTCGTGGTGATATGACACGACCCTTGACGCTGAGTTGAAATCGGAATGCTCTTGAACGCAGACCATCGAAGGAGCGCTGTTGAGTACCCCGATTGCACTACTCACATCGGCGAGCTCTAATCTCTCGAGCTTCGTTTCTTTGAATTGTGTCACTTGTCTATTTCTGTACGAGGCGTAGCCGATCGCCAAAAGCGCTATGGCAACAGCGATAGCCAGTATCTGGAGCAGTATCTTTCCGACTGTCATGCGAATAGTATAGCGCTAAAAAAATGATGCCTTCTGTCTTCGCTTTCTGTGCCACGTGATTGCAAATCTGTGCGCTTCGCTATTGGCAAGGAGAATATCTCTCTCATACGCCTGTATCGCATGCTTGTCGCCCACGAGATTGACGGGCTTATGACGTTCGTCTTTTACCACACCGACGACAGGTATCATCACGCCCGCCTTTTTGAGCACTTTCTCCGCTGCACGAAGCTGCGCAGTGGAGCCGTCGACTACGAAGGCACGCGGCAGCGGCCATTCGGAATGTCCCAATCTCCGCTCGAGCGCCTCTGTCAATGCGGCGACGTCGTTGTTGGTCGCAGTGTGTATCTTGAATTTTCGATACGCAGCTTTTATCGTCTCTCCGCTCCCAACCACCGTCATGACTGCCACGGTCTCCTGACCCGACGTATGTGCCACGTCGAAAGCTTCTATACGAGCTCCCCCACCAGATGAGACTTTCTCTGCCTTGATGAGCGAGACATCCTTGATGTGTTCGAGCGCCGAACATTGTCGACGAAGCCTTTCTGCTTTCTCATAGTCTTCGAGAGCCGCGGCCTGCTTCATCTCACTCGTCAGCTGCCTCTTCAGTCCTTTGAAGTTGCCCGAGAATAGTTGGCAGATATGCTTTACCGTCTGAGCGTACTCGGCCTTTGACACTTCGCCCGTACACACGCCCGGACAGAGTCCTATCTGCTTGTTGAAGCAGGGTCGACATGTGTTTCCCACAAGCTTCTTTTGCTCAGCGCAGGGAGTGCACTTTGCATCTCGAAAAGGAAAAATCTTCCGGACTATTTTTATGGCTTCCGTGAGCGAGCGTCCTTGGGGAAAAGGTCCGAAGAGATGCTTGATGTTCTTTTGATCCCAGTTGTGAAAGAGTTCCCTGCCACGCACCGTTAGTATCCGAGGAAAATCTTCCTTCGTGAGCACCAGATAATTAAAGCTCGTATTATCCTTCGAAGCGGCGTTGTACGGGGGCATGTGCCGCTTTATGAGATTCGCCTCGAGTATGAGGGCCTCGAGAACTGAATGCGCTTGCTCCCAGGAGAGTTTGTTCGCCTCTTGGACCATTTTCTCGATATGGAGTCCTCTGGTCTTCGGCAGGTCCAGGGAAAAATAGCTACGGACTCTGTCTTTTAGTGAAGTCGCCTTGCCTATGTAGAGGATCGTCCGACCTTTCTTGAATATATAAATGCCCGGCTCATCGGGAAGCGGGTATTTCATTAGGTCTTCTCGCAGCATCGTGGTGAGTATACAGAAATCCGCTATCCACAGGTAGCTGCGGTATCGCCTCATGCCGAACCTCTATACTGAGCTTTTAATGACTCGGAAGAAGCGAACACCGAAAAACACCCGCAGAGGTGTATTTTTTTATCTTTCTCATCCCGCAAAGTGCGGGATTTTTTCTGCCCTATGAAACTCGTACTGGAAGATGGTGCGATATTCGAGGGCAAGTCCTTTGGCGCTTCGCACGAAATGAAAGGAGAGGTGGTCTTCTCCACCGGAATGACGGGGTACGTAGAATCTCTCACCGATCCGTCCTTCGCGGGTCAGATACTCGTGTGCACCTATCCACTTATAGGAAATTACGGTGTGCCAGATGCGACACTGTTCGAGTCTGAAAAGATGCATATCGCAGGGCTCGTCGTCTCAGAGTATTCGGAAATGTATTCGCACCACGAGGCATTGGGATCACTCGGCGCCTGGCTGAGGGAAAGTAAAGTTCCTGCGATAAGTGGAGTCGATACGCGCGCACTCACGAAGCGACTGAGAGAGCGGGGTGTCATGCTCGGACACATGGCGGTCAAAGATGCAAGTGATTTCACGGATCCCAACAGAGAGAATCTGGTCGCACAGGTATCCATCAAAGAAAAGCGCGTGTACGGTAACGGCGGTATTCATATACTCGTTGTCGATTGCGGGATGAAGGAGAATATCGTCCGATCTTTGGCTCGCCCTGAAGTCACTCTCACGCGTGTTCCCTGGAACTACGACTTTACCCAGGAGTCCTACGACGCACTCGTTCTCTCCAATGGTCCAGGCGACCCGGAAATGTGCGCACCCACAATAGCCAATATACGAAAATCGATGCGCAGCGGTGTGCCGATCCTCGGCGTCTGTCTTGGCAACCAGCTTCTAGCTCTTGCAGCGGGCGGCAGCACCTACAAATTGAAATACGGTCACCGTGGTCAGAATCAGCCGTGTATCGATGCAGAGACAGGCCGCTGCTATATCACCTCTCAGAATCACGGGTTCGCCGTTGATGCGAATTCCCTGCCATCGAGCTGGAAGGTGTGGTTTACCAATGCGAACGACGGATCCGTGGAAGGAATACGACATGCCACGCGACCGTGGCGTTCCGTCCAGTTTCACCCAGAGGCTTCTCCGGGTCCGACAGATACCGCATGGATATTTGACGACCTCCTCAAAGAACTTTCCGGCCGACGGCGACTCGCCGTAAAACAGTTATGAGAAGCTCCGGGATTCATCGCACAAACCTATGACAAAGCCAAAAAAGGTACTCTTACTCGGCTCTGGGGGGCTCAAGATCGGACAGGCTGGTGAATTTGATTATTCAGGGTCTCAGGCAATCAAGGCGCTGAAAGAGGAGGGTATCTCGGTGATACTCATGAATCCGAATATTGCCACCGTCCAAACGGATGAAAAACTTGCGGACACCGTGTATTTTTTACCGCTCACTCCGGAATTCGCAACGCGGGTCATCGAGAAAGAAAGGCCCGATGCTATCTTTCTTTCCTTCGGCGGGCAGACCGCGCTCAATTTGGGTCTTGCGCTCGATGCATCAGGGGTACTGAAAAAATACGGTGTCGCCGTTTTGGGAACTCCCGTGTCGACCATCCGAGACACGGAAGACCGCGACCTTTTTGTTGAGCGTCTGAAAGAGATCGATGTGCGTACTGCCAAGAGCAAGGGTGCGCGCACTATCCCCGATGCTCTTAAAGCTGCCAAAACAATAGGCTATCCCGTCATGGTGCGTGCGGGATTTGCGCTTGGGGGCGAGGGCTCAGGAATGGTGCGCAATGCGCAGGAGCTCACGGAAAAGCTTTCTGAAGTTCTTCGTACCGTGGAGCAGGTACTGATAGAGGAGTACCTCGGTGGCTGGAAGGAAGTCGAATACGAGGTGGTAAGAGATCGAGTCGACAATTGCATCACGGTCTGCAACATGGAGAATATCGATCCGATGGGCATTCACACGGGTGAATCGATCGTCGTAGCACCCTCTCAGACACTTTCTAATCGCGACTATCACATGCTCCGAGAAGTCGCTATCAGGACCATCCGACATCTCGGTATCATCGGTGAATGCAATATCCAATACGCGCTCGACCCTAAGAGCAGCGAATACCGTGTCATCGAAGTGAACGCCCGACTCTCCCGATCATCGGCACTCGCGTCTAAAGCGACGGGTTACCCGCTCGCCTTTGTCGCTGCCAAACTCGGTCTCGGCTACACGCTTACGGAATTGAAAAACTCAGTCACAAAGAAAACGAGTCTTTGTTTCGAGCCGGCCCTCGATTATGTCGTACTCAAAATGCCGCGCTGGGATCTCAACAAGTTCGAGAACGCCGCACCGCGTATCGGTACAGAGATGAAAAGCGTCGGCGAGGTCATGGCGATCGGCCGGAGTTTCGAGGAAGCGCTGCAAAAGGCCATTCGCATGCTCAATATCGGTGCGCATGGGTTTACGGCGCAATCAAACAATCTTTTCAAGATCGCTGATCATCGAAAGGAGATCCGCGAGCCCACGACGCGGCGTATATTCGCGCTCTCCGAGGCGCTCAGAAAGGGCGAGAGCGTACAGTCTATACACCGTGCATCCAAGATAGACACTTGGTTTCTTGAAAAGATGAAGCACATTATCGATGTGGAGAAGATCATTAAGAGCGGCCGTCTCACAAAGGAGACTTTACTCCTCGCCAAGCGCAATGGCTTTTCCGACGCACAGATTGCTACGCTTACCCGAAGCACCGAGTCGAAAATACGACTCGCGCGCAAAAAACACGGTGTCATCCCCTGCGTCAAACAGATCGACACTCTTGCGGGAGAATTCCCCGCAAAGACCAATTACCTCTACCTCACCTATCACGGAGCAGAAAATGATGTGGAGCGTGGAGAGAACCAAATGGCAGTGCTCGGCTCCGGTCCTTATTGCATCGGCTCATCGGTGGAATTCGATTGGTCGTGCGTACAGGCACTCCATGCACTAAAAAAGGAGGGCTTCAATACGATCATGATCAATTCTAATCCGGAAACCGTCTCCACTGACTACGATATGTCCGATCGTCTCTATTTCGAAGAACTTTCCCTGGAGCGCATTCTTGATATTTGCGAATTCGAAAGCCCAAAAGGGGTGGTCATATCAACGGGAGGCCAAATACCCAACAATCTCGCTCTCCCGCTCCAATCCAATGGTATTCCAGTACTCGGCACATCACCGACTGATATCGACCGCGCGGAAGATCGGCATGTATTCTCAAAAATGCTCGACAAGATTGACGTTGACCAGCCTGGATGGGCGGAACTCACCACGCCGAATGCTGCACGTAAAGCGGCCAAATACCTTGGATATCCTGTCCTTGTGCGCCCTTCGTACGTACTTTCCGGCGCTGCTATGAGCGTGGCGTACGATGAGAAGTCACTTATGACCTTCCTGCAAAAAGCAGTGGGAATATCGAATGATCGTCCGGTCGTGATATCCAAATTCATCGAGAATGCTCGTGAGATCGAGATAGACGGTGTAGCACAAAAGGGGAAACTCGTTATCTATGCGATCTGCGAACACGTGGAGAATGCAGGCACTCACTCCGGCGACGCTACCCTCGTCTTGCCACCGCAGCGCACCTACCTGGAGACGATCCGTCGAACGAAACAGGTGGCTAAAAAGATCGTACGAGAACTCAATATTTCTGGTCCTTTTAATATCCAGTTCCTCGCGCGGGAAAACCATCTTCAGGTTATTGAATGCAACGTACGCGCGTCTCGCAGCTTCCCTTTCGTATCTAAAGTCACTGGCTACAATTTTATAGAAATCGCAACCAAAGTACTCCTCGGCAGAGATGTGCGCGGCGACTATCAGACCGTGGAGCTCGATACTGTCGCAGTGAAATCTCCGCAGTTCTCTTACAATCGCATCAAGGGAGCCGACCCACGCACGAGCGTAGAGATGGCCTCGACGGGCGAAGTCGCATGTTTTGGTAATTCCTACGCAGAGGCACTCATAGCTTCGATGATGGCTGCAGGTTTTCGCATTCCAAAAAAGCACATCCTCGTGTCACTCGGCGGAGAGGAAAACAAAGTAAAGCTTCTTCCGGCACTCTTAAAACTCGCTGAAATGAAATTCACATTCTATGGAACCGAGCACACGTCAGATTTCCTCGTGGCGCACGGCATGAAGTGCAAGAAAGTCTATAAGCTGCACCAAAAAAAGAGACCCAATGTAAGAGCGCTCCTTGAATCGGGCGAGCTCGACCTCATCATCAATATCCAGGCGCGCGCTTCACGCCAATCGCAAGATGGCTTCCTCGTGCGCAGAAAGGCGATCGATATGAACATTCCCCTCATAACGAATCGACAACTCGCTGAAGCATTTGTTATGGCACTCGCCGAGGTCAGCACTCACGAATTGCCCGTAAAGTCGTGGGAAGAATACCGCGCAGGCTAAGATGCTCTATTCTTTTTTCGACTTACCTTTCTTTAAAATCCGCTTGAGATAGTAGCCGGTGTGCGAGCCTGCGGTCTTTGAGACCTCCTCCGGCGTACCCTTGGCGACGATCATTCCCCCGCGCTCTCCGCCATCAGGACCCATATCGATGAGGTAGTCAGCGCATTTGAGAACATCGAGGTTGTGCTCAATAACGACGACCGTATTACCACGCTCGACGAGTTTCTGGAGGATATCTATGAGCTTCGCCACATCATCGTAATGTAGGCCCACCGTGGGCTCATCGAGCAGATAGATACTTTTTGTAATGTGAGGTCGATAGAGTTCCGAGGCGATCTTTACACGCTGCGCCTCGCCGCCGGAAAGAGTGGTGGCGCTCTGGCCAAGTTCAAGATACGAAAGCCCCACATCGTCGAGCGACTGAAGTCTATCGGCGATAGCCGGAATATCCTCAAAGAATTTGAGCGCCTGCTCCACGGTCATGGAAAGAATGTCGTGGATGCTCTTGCGCTTGAACTTCACTTCCAGCGTCTCCTTCATAAAGCGTTTACCGTTGCATACATCGCAGGTCACATAGACCGTCGGCAAGAAGTGCATTTCGACTGCGACGAGTCCATTGCCCTGACAAGCCTCGCAACGACCACCTTTCACATTGAAGGAAAATCGTCCCGGTCCCCATCCACGGGCCTTCGCCTCCTCGCTCATCGCGAACATATCGCGGATATGCGTCCATGCGCCGGTGTAGGTAGCAGGATTCGAGCGCGGTGTACGACCGATGGCAGACTGGTCGATAAGGATGGCTCGACCGAGATACTCGGTACCAGAGAATTCCTTTACGTTGTATGTCTTCGCGGTGCGGAATCGCTTATCGAATCGCGCTTGCAAATTGCGATGCACAAGCTCGTAGAGGAATGTTGATTTACCCGAACCGGAGACTCCCGTTATTCCCACGAGCTTGCCGAGTGGTATGTCTACATTGAGATTCTTGATATTGAATTTATTGCCGCCACGGATCTTGATCTTGCCTTTATCTGCACTTCGACGTTTCGTAGGGACCTCAATGGCAAGCTCCTCACGCAGGTATCCCAAGGTTCGCGAACCGGAGACGTTGGTCTTTGCCGTAAGAAGATCCTCGAGCCATCCTGAAACAACGATGCTGCCGCCATGTGTCCCGGCCCCAGGACCGATATCGATCAAATAATCTGACGCGAAGATCGTGTCCTCATCATGCTCCACGACGAGAACGGTATTACCGAGATCGCGCAGACGCTTCAGCGTCTCGATGAGTTTATCGTTGTCTTTTTGGTGAAGGCCGATTGTAGGTTCATCGAGCACATAGAGTGCCCCGACAAGACCGCTCCCCAGCTGTGAAGCAAGCCTGATGCGCTGGGCCTCCCCGCCGGAAAGAGTGTTTGCCTTTCTGTCCAGCGTCAGATACTCGATACCGACATTGAGCATGAACTGCAGTCGGCTCGTGATCTCCTTTATGATCGTGCTTGATATCTCCTCTTCTTTTTTGGAGAGTTTCAAATGCGTAAAGAATCCCATCGCGTCTTCAATGGACATCGAGGAGAGGGCTACGATACTCGTACCCTTGGCTGGGGCATCATGTTTCTCTGGCTCTTGCACTTTCCCAAGAAATACATTGAGAGCCTCCGGTCTAAGCCGTGCGCCGTTGCAGACGGTACATTCTTCATCGCTAAAGAAATATCTGCTCCCGAGGCCTTTGCACTCCGGACAGGCTCCGTAAGGTGAATTGAAAGAAAAGAGTCGCGGTTCGACCTCAGGAAACGAGAATCCATCGTACGCACACATGAACTTTGCGGACACGATGTGCGTCGTGCCGTCGGGATCGGTTATGCGCACGAGCCCTTCGCTTTCGGTCAAAGCACGTTCTATCGCTTCCGATGAGCGCTCCAGAGACCCCTTCAGGTCGTCACTGAATTCCGACACAAACAACTCATCGACGACGACATCGATATCATGTCGGTCGTTCTTTTCCATGACGATGCGATCCCGCAGGGATTTCTCCACTCCGTCCACGATCACTTTCTCGTAGCCTTTATTCAAAAGATCGTAGAGCAGTTGGTAGTACTCACCTTTACGACCGACCACGACGGGAGACGAGATCCGCACTTTTGCACTCGTCACGCTCGCCGTAAGCTTTTTGGTATCGCCTTTTTTCTTCTTGCCGGCACTCGCGACCATATCCAGAACGGATTCGAGAATCTCCTCGTTGGTGCGCCTCTTCACTTCCCTTCCGCAGATCGGGCAATGCGGGTGGCCTATACGCGCATAGAGAACGCGCAAATAGTCATAGATCTCCGTAATGGTCGCCACCGTAGAGCGGGGGTTATTTGAGCGGCTTTTCTGGTCTATTGAAATCGCTGGCGAAAGACCCGTTATCTCATCAACATCTGGCTTTTGCATTTGACGAAGGAACTGACGGGCGTACGCCGAGAGGGATTCGACATACTTGCGCTGCCCTTCGGCGAAGATCGTGTCGAACGCGAGAGACGACTTCCCGCTTCCGGAGAGACCGGTGAATACGATCATCTTTCCGCGCGGCATTTCAACACTCACATTCTTCAGATTGTGAGTTCGTGCGCCTTTGACTGTTATTTTATCTTCCATAAGAGATATAGTTCACCCCGTTAGAAGCGTTAGCTTTCTAATGGGGCAAATGATTCGGACCCCCGCTTTTCGCTAGGGGTTGCCTGTCCCCATTCTCGGGGAGAGTGGACACTATATCACAATGCTCTCTTCCTAATCGAAACCGGCCTTTCGGCCGGTTTGTAACTTTCTCATGATCAAAGTGCCAGGACGACGATGCCGGCGAGGATGAGCGCGACCCCTCCCGCCTGAACGAGAGAAATCGGATCGCCGTTGATGAGGTAGCTCAAAAGTGGTGCCAGAGCGATCATGAGCGCGAACATTGTGGTCAACACGACGCCCGATGACACGGGCAGCGTTTTGTCCGCCATGATGTTGGTCTGGACCGCAATAGCTACACCATTGAGAATGCCCGCGATGACAAGGAGTCCGATCATTGCGGGCTGCGGCATAGAGGCGCTCAGTAATTCCTTCCAAGAGAAGGTCATCATGGCACCAATAGCCGTCACCATCACGATCATACCCACCCATATAGCGGGCGCACCCGTGTAGCGACCCACGATCGCCCACTGGGCATACGCGAATCCAACGAAGAGGATGCCGAGGGCGTCCGAGAGACGCATAGAATTCTCCTGTGTTCAGTGTCTATTTTTGATCGGCCAGTAGTGTGACATCTCTAGAGCTCCTTGTCAAAGAAGCGCCGCCTCTTCATGCAGTTCTACGCCGAAGAGATTGTAGACCTCCAGTTTGATCATTTGAGCGAGATTGCGGACATCATGCGAAGTCGCTGATCCCTGATTCACGATGTAGTTCGGATGCTGCAGGCTCGCGATAGCACCACCGACTATCGCCCCCTTTTGACCCGCCTTCTCAATGAGCCATCCGGCCGGCACGCGATTCTCTCGTGACTTTACGCCCCTCTCCATCTCAAAAAGTGCCACCAGATCAGCCGGTACGGTGGGATTCATAAAGAATGATCCTGCAGCCTGCACATTCTGCAAATGACGCTTTTCGCGTTCCAGAATGGTCTCCCCAGATGCCCGAGCACTTTCTTTAGGCTCTATCTTTTGCAGCTGAAACTCTGCGCGCAGGATGATCCAGTCGGGGTTGTCCTTAAAAAAGCTGTGACGGTATGAAAAGTCGCACACGTCGTTCGTGAATTCCTTTGTTTCATCCGTTTTCCAATTGAGCGCGCGAACGCTCACCACGAAGTCCTTGATCTCGGGTCCGAATGCCCCGGCGTTTCCCCGCACCGCACCGCCGACCGACCCAGGGATGCCAGAAAGCTTCTCCCATCCACCGAATCCCTGCGCTCCCATGCTCTGTATCAGGGTAAGGAGATTGGTCCCCGTCCACGAGTCAACTTTGCCGTTATCGACGCTGTACAAATTCCCTACGAAGTGAAGCACAAGACCGTCAAGACCTTCGTCCGGCACGAGCACATTGCTTCCACCGGAAAGCAGTATGATCCGAATACCTCTCCCTTTGCCCCACAGTATTGCCTCTCGAAGATCGGTCTCACTGCGGATGTCAGCAAAATATCGAGCGGTGCCTCCGATCTTGAAGGTCGTTAGGTCTGAAAGCGGTACATTTTCTCGGATGTCCATAGTATTTATGCCTCTTCCCTCTTACTGGCCGCCTTCGCCTTTCTTCCAGCGGATTTGATCATCTTCTCGAGCTCTTGAATCTCATCGCGTAGCAGGGCTGCGGTCTCGAAATCGAGATCATCAGCGGCGACATGCATCTGCTGCCTTTTCTCCGCAATAAGTTTCTTGGGATCATTGCCCTCTACCGCAAGATCGAGCTGCAAGAGCTCTTTCACACTATTCTTCCTCGACTTTTGTATGTCAGCCATGATGTCATAGATGCGCTTCTTGATGGTCTGAGGCGTGATGTTATTGGCAGTGTTATACGCGATCTGCCGAACGCGTCGACGATTCGTTTCCCCGATAGCCCTCTCCATCGACCCCGTCATATTGTCGGCATAGAGGATGACCCGACCATTCACATTTCGAGCAGCGCGACCGATAGTCTGTATGAGCGATGTCTCGCTTCTCAAAAAGCCCTCTTTGTCGGCATCGAGAATTGCCACGAGTTCAACTTCAGGGAGGTCGAGACCTTCTCGAAGAAGGTTGACTCCTACGAGCACATCGAATGTACCGCGGCGGAATTCGGTGAGTATCTCGATTCGGTCTATGGTCTTCACATCACTATGAAGATATCGGACTTTTATCCTCTTTTCTTCGAGGTACGTTGCAAGATCTTCCGCCATCTTTTTAGTAAGCACGGTGACAAGTGAACGAGCACCTCGTGCCGTGATAGCTTCCGCTTCCTTTATGAAATTTTTGACTTGCCCCTCATATTCGGCTCCCGCCTCCCCGGCCTGGGACACGATCGGACGCACGACGATCTCAGGATCTATGAGTCCGGTCGGACGGATGACCTGCTCTACCGGTGTACCGGATCGTTCAAGCTCATATTTCGCGGGAGTCGCGGACGTATAGATCGTCTGCCCGATACTCTTCTGGAATTCATCGAACTTCAAGGGTCTATTGTCGAGTGCACTTGGCAGACGGAAGCCGTGCTCAATGAGCGTTTCCTTTCGCGCCTTATCCCCCGCATACATCGCCCCTATCTGCGGGATAGTCGCGTGTGATTCGTCGATGACGGTGAGGTAGTCCGGCGTTCCATCAGCCTTATGGGGGAAGTACGAGAGCAGAGAATATGACGGCTGCCCCGGAGAGCGTCGGTCGAAATGCCGTGAATAGTTCTCGATACCGTTGCAATAGCCAAACTCCTTTATCATCGCAATGTCTTGACGTGTGCGGCGCTTGAGACGCTCAGCCTCAAGGATCTTCCCGGACATGTTGAGGGTCTTCAGTCTTTCGGCAAGCTCTTCTATGATGTCCGCAAGAGCTGCCTCCTTCACATCCTCCGGGGTCACATAGTGCTTATGCGGGAAAAGATGGGCCGTCTCCAGCTCCCCATTGATGACGCGCGTGATCGGATCGAGATCTTCTATGCGCTGCACTTTGCCGCCCGAGAGGTCGACGCGATAGATGACGCGCTCTTGCGCGGGCATGATCTCTACGAGCGATCCGAGTGGGCGGAATGTCCCCGGCGAAAGGTCGCCGGTCGTTCGCTCGAAATACATGGAGATGAGTTTTCGAGTGAGAGATGCTCGCGTCAGTTCCTGTCCCTTCGTGATATTGAGAATTGCCTTTTTGTATTCTTTTGGTGATCCGAGACCGTAAATACAAGAAACTGACGCGACGACGATGACATCTGAGCGCGTGAGGAGCGCTTGCGTCGTCGCATGACGGAGCCGTTCTATGTCTTCATTGATCATCGCCTCTTTTTCTATGTACGTATCAGAAACGGCGACGTATGCTTCCGGCTGATAGTAATCGTAGTAAGAGACGAAATAGTGCACCGCCGCATCCGGAAAGAAATCTCGATACTCGCTCGCGAGTTGCGCAGCAAGGGTCTTATTGTGCGCTATGACGAGCGTGGGTTTCCCGATCTTTTCGATGACGTTGGCCATCGTAAAAGTCTTACCGGAGCCCGTGACACCAAGCAGCGTCTGATCCCGCTTGCCCTCCATAAGTCCCTGTACAAGAGACTCAATGGCTTTGGGCTGGTCGCCAGCCGGAGTATAAGAGGATTGTATCTTCAAAGACATCGCAATACTTTAACAAATTGCATCTCTAAATAGAAACAATGCAAGTATAGAAAGGGCCGGCGATGTGCCGGCCCCAAAGATCTGTGGAATGCGAAATTACGCATCGCCGAAGTAGTACTTATGCTGCTTAAAAGCTTGTTTGACGGCTTCTTCGTGCTTACCGCCAGGACACTCGCAGGTGAAGCCGGCTCTCGTTCTCCTTGGTACCTTCAATTTCCCGCAATACGTGCAGGCGGGTACATCGTCCAGCGGAGCTGGCTTTTCAATCTTTGGATCTGTGTTCAACATTGACTCCCCCGTTCGCATCGTCAAAATCAGACTACGCACTCAGACTGGACAGCAGTGTACGATGTAAGACCTGAAGCTTAGATGAAGCCTCCTTTGCTCTTACCGCCTCGGTGCGCTAGTCTGGCCGCAGAACAGAGGAGACACGATGGCTCGAAAAGTTAGAAATGCACATCGATCGCACACTCAGAGTGAAGAGTGTCCGGTGGATCAGCTCATCGAGGAGACAATCGTGAAGCACGCGGAAGAGTCGAGGGCGCGTAAGGAGCGGGAGGAACGCGTACGGCTCGGTCCACGCACGCGAGTAGCCAAGGCAATCTTCAAGAGTCTCAAAAGAGAGATCATGGGCAAGCAGAGCGCGAGCGTGCACCTCACCGACAAGAAACTAGCAGAGGTCTCTGAAGAAGCGGCCAAAATGGCCATCAAAGCGTCGGGTCTCGAGCCGCATCACAAAAAAGACAAGGATTAGATTCGATACGAAGCGCAAAGGCGGCCGATCAGCCGCCTTTTATTTTGCCTGCTGGCGCATGTATGCAGAGAGGAAAGCATCACGATAGGATTCGAATGAATCATCGAGTATCGACTGGCGGATATTTTCGACTAATCTCGTCAAGAATCGCATGTTGTGCGCGCTGGCCAGTACGCCGCCGAGCATTTCCCCTGATTTAAAAAGATGTCTGATGTAACTGCGCGAATAGCGCTTGCAGACGAAACAGTCGCACTCTCTATCGATCGGTCCTTGGTCGTCTATATTCAGAGCACGCTCGAGACTCGTCTTCCCCCCGAAAGTGTATACGGTCGCGTTGCGACCATTTCGCGTGGGGAGCACGCAATCAAAAGTATCGATGCCTGCGGCGACCCCGATGAACATATCCTCAGGCTCTCCTATACCGAGGAGGTGCCGCGGCTTCTCCTTGGGGAGCTCGGTATTTACTTTTTCAAGTATCCCCAGAATATCCTGCTTGCTGAAGGACCCTCCGATCCCATATCCGTCGAAATCCATATCAGCGAGTTCATGTGCGGACTCAATGCGTAGATCTGGATACCTGCCGCCTTGTATAATCCCGTAGATTCCCTGCTTCGCATTTGCGTCAATATCTTGCCGATGTGCTGCCAGACTGCGTTTTGCCCATCGATGTGTGCGATCCATCGCTTCCTTCTGGTAGGCATGATCAGCAGTAGGCGATGTGCACTCGTCGAAAGCAAAAATGATGTCCGCGCCGAGTGCGTGCTGTATCTCCATCGAACGCTCCGGCGTAAAGCGGTGGAGCGAGCCATCGTGATGGGACGTAAAGGACACTCCTTCGTCATCCACAATCGCGAGCTTGCCGTGAGAAGTCGCGATATCTTCATCGAAGACCGCGATAGCGGCTTCTCGCGGCTTTTCTTCTACAGATACTTTGGAAACTTTTTTCCCAAAGCCTTCCCCGAGAGAGAAGACTTGGAATCCTCCCGAGTCCGTCATAGTGGGACCCTGAAATGACATGAACTTTCCTACCCCGCCTCCTTTTTCGACGGTCTTTTCACCGGGCGTGAGGTAGAGGTGGTATGCATTCGCGATGACCGCCTGAATACCCATATCCTCATACATAAAGGAGCCGAGGCCCTTCGTGGTGGCCTTTGTGGCTACCGCTATGAAAGCGGGAGTTTTGATGTCCCCATGCGGCGTATGAATGACTCCCGCGCGCGCCTGCGACGTAGGTAATTCCTTCAGTATTTCAAGAGAGATCGGTCTTTTCACTGACCGACTATAGCACTCGCACCAGACCGGGGTCTATTTGCTGCGAGGAATCGAACGGCGGGATTTGCCGAACTGCCCTGCGCGCGAAGCCATACGGATAGGAGTCCGCTGACTCGACTGTGGCTTATCAAAGTGCGCCTTATTATTCTTCTTATTCAGTCCGCCTCCTTTCATTTCCTTATTGTATCAGAACGCAGGCGTGCCTTTTACCTCTGCGCACCAGAGCTATCCCATTGATCATGTCGGCGAATGCCACGGTTGTCGATTCGTCGGCTTTCTTATCGTTGAGGATCACCGCGCCGTCGGAAAGGAATTGTTTGGCTTCACGCTTCGAGCTCGCTAGTCCTGAACCCGCGAGCACATCCACGATATTCATCCCATCGAAGACCTTGAATGACGGTGCCTCTTCTTTCATATAGACGGCGGTTTCTGGAGAGATGGACACAAATGAACCAAAAAGCGCTGCTGAAATACTTTCGGCTTTAGCGGCTTCCTCTGCCCCATGCACCATATGCGTCACCTGATGCGCCAATTTTTTCTGCCGTGCACGGCCCGCAGGATTATGTGCATCAGCGGCACGAACCTCCTCGAGTTCAGATTCACTGAGCACCGTCATTTTAAGCAGGAGCTCGTCTACCGCAGCATCATCCACATTCAGAAAGAACTGGTAGAACGCGAGCGGTGTCGTCTTACGCGGATCGAGCCATACAGCCCCCTCCTCGCTCTTCCCGAACTTCTTCCCCGTCGATTTATTGATGAGGAGCGGCGAAGTGAATCCATAGACGGTATTTCCGGTCTTGCGTCGTACGAGGTCGATACCGGAGGCGATGTTGCCCCATTGATCAGATGCGCCTATCTGTAGATCTACTCCATTTTTCGTATGGAGATGCAAATAATCGTACGACTGCAAAAGCATATAGGAGAATTCCGTATATGAGATGCCTTGATCCTGGCTCTCTATTCTGTTTTTCACAGAATCTCTCTGGAGCATCGCGTTGACGGAAAAATGTTTTCCGATATCGCGAAGGAACTCGAGTAGATTGACCGGCCGGAGCCAATCGGCGTTGTTTACCATTTCGAAATCGAGACCGCCGAATAGTCCTCGAGCCTGGGATTCTATTCCAGCGGAATTGCGAGCGATCGTGTCATCATCGAGCAGATTTCTCTCCTCGCTCTTACCCGACGGGTCTCCGATCATGCCCGTGCCGCCGCCGATGAGGAGAACCACCCTATGTCCGTCCTCGAGAAATCTGCGCAGAACAAGCATCGCCTGCAGATTCCCCACATGGAGCGAGTCTGCCGAAGGATCTATGCCGAGGTAGACGGTACGTTTTGCTTCGTCTGTGATCTCTTCGAGAGTCGACGCAGAAAATTGATGCACGTAGCCCCTCTGGTGGAGTATTTCCGAGAGCTTTGGCATAGATGACGAAATAGTAACACGCTAGGCGTGCATGTCGGGCATCACAGAATGTATTTTTTCTATGTCAGCAATCACGTCCGAAGAGAGCTGCAGATCTGCTGACGCGATGTCATTTTTCAGCTGCACCATGCTCGTGCAGCCTATGATATTCGAGGTGGTGAACGCTCGGTCGTTGACGAAAGCCAGTGCCATTTGTGCGTAGTCGAGGCCATGCTTGTTTGCAATGTCCGCGTATGCCTGAATCACAGGCTGCAGGTGTGGCGCGTTGTACCGGCGATTCCGATCAAAAAGCGTATGACGCGCGCCCGGCGGATATGCACCACCCAGGTATTTGCCTGAGAGAACTCCGCCATCAAGCGGTGAATACGCGAGAAGTCCTACATTTTCGCGAAGAGATATTTCAGAGAGACCTATCTCAAACAATCGATTCAAGAGCGAGTACTGATTTTGTATGGTGACGACACGAGGCAATCCCTTCTCCCGAGCGAGTCGGAGGTATTCCATGGTGCCCCATGGCGTCTCATTGGAGATACCGATGTACCGCGCCTTACCCGCCTTTACTATTTCTCCGAGAGCACCGAGGGTCTCCTCGATAGACGGAGCATCACTATCTTCTACCTCCTCTACTCCACGAACTCCCCAGAAATTGCCTCCTCTGTCCGGCGCATGAATCTGATAGATATCTACATAGTCTGTCTGGAGCCTGGTAAGAGTGCCGTCTATCGCCGCAAGAATGCTTTTCCGTGTCAGACCCATCATTGCATCGCGCGTGCCCATGCTCGGCGCATGGTGGATGCCGGCAACTTTGCTTGCAATCACGAGATCATTTCGCTTGCCTGACCGGCCAGATCCGCGCTTTGCGAGCCAGGTACCGATGAAATGCTCCGTAGCACCCTGTTTTGTTTTGTCAGGCGGAATGGGATAGATCTCAGCCGTATCAATAAAATTGACGCCGCCCTGGGTCGTCGCGTAGTCGAGTTGCTCATGCGCTTCGGCCTCGCTATTCTGCTGACCCCAATTCATCGAGCCAAGGCATATCTTGGATACCTCGAGTGCGGTGCCGTGTATTTTTCGCATTTCCATCGCGGGCAGTATACCAAATGCTATTTTCCATCGCGGATGCGCTCTCTGTGCTGCACCCCATGCTCGTCAATGCCAAAGTGATGCGCAAACTCATGCCAGATAGTCTCAGCTATTACCTGCGCGAGCGCCACTCCGTCTTCCTCTGCAGCTTGCTCGATCGGTAATTTGTAGAGTGTGATGGTATCGGGCATGGTGGCGCCCACGCCGTAGTGTTCGCCTCGCTCCGTAAGCGGAATGCCTTGATAGTAGCCGAGAAGCGTGTCGTCGTCGCGAAGCTGCTCTATTTTGCGCACCTCGTCAGACGGCTCGTCCTCCACGAGGAGGGCGACATTTTGTATCTTCTCCCGAACCCATTCGGGCAGCTGCTCATAGCCCGCTTCAATGAGCTTCTCGAATTCCTCGTCCGTCATGTTATTTTACGAGCTCCGCAAATCGTTTTCGGACCTTCTCCACCTTTGGTTCAATGATGATCTGGCAATACGGCGCACTCGAATTGCTCGCGTAGTAATTCTTGTGGTAATCCTCCGCCGCAAAGAATTTCTCGAGGGGTAGTATCTGCGTAACCACGCTTGTGCCATCGGAGAGAGACCCCTGTATCTCTTTTGCGACCCTCTCAGCAGTCGCCTTCTCCTCGTCGGTCGCAAACAGAATCACCGAGCGGTATTGCTCGCCCACATCTGCACCTTGCCTATTGGGGGTCGTCGGATCGTGCGAACCGAAAAATACCGTCAGCAGGTCTTCGTATGAAATTGTCTCGGGATCATACGTCACACGTATCACTTCTGCATGTCCTGTATTACCTTCTGATATGCGCTCATAGGTAGGATTGTCCATTTCACCGCCCGCGTATCCCGGCTCCACCTTTGATACGCCCTTGAGCATGGCGAATACCGCTTCTGTGCACCAAAAGCAGCCACCGCCAAATACAGCTGTACTCATATCTTTGGACGAAGAAGCGGGAAAAGCTGCGTCTCGTGTGCAGGGCGATTCTCGAGGAAGGAAAAGAGTCTCTCAGACATGCCGAAGCCAAAAGACGGTGGCATGCCGTATTCCATTGCATGTACATAATCCTCATCGAGGCGCTGCGCTTCCGGATCACCAGCATCGCGAAGACTCTGCTGCTCTTCAAACCGAGCTCGTTGGTCTTGCGGATCATTGAGTTCACTGAAGCCCTTACCCATTTCAGAGCCGGCAAGTACGACCTGGAGGCGATCGACTACGTCGGGATTAGAGGCGCTCCGCTTGGCAAGCGGCTCAAGATAGACCGGCACCCCCACGAGAAATGCCGGACCCGATACCGACTTGCGAACACTCTTCCAGAGATGGTCGATGGCGCGTGCTTTATTGAGCTGTTCGCCTACCGCTATTTGCGCATCGCGCACGGCCTGAATAGCATCTCCTTCTGAGCAGGTCAGCGGGTCGATACCAAACTTTTCCTGTATCACGACGCAGAGATCTATGAGCTTCCATTCTTCAGCTAGATCCACCGTATGGCCATTGATCTCAAATGTGTACTTGCCGTACACTTCTTTTGCGATCGTTCGATATAGATCTTGCACGAATTTCATTCCCTGCTCTAGGTCGCTGAAGGCCTCGTAACTTTCGAGCTGCGTATAGTCCTGCAAATGTTCGCGAGACTGACCCTCATTGCGAAAAATGCGTCCGATCTCGAAAACTTTCGGAAAGCCGGCAACGAGAAGTCTTTTCAGCCAAAGCTCGAGTGAGATGCGGAGCGATACATCGATATCGAGCGCGTTGTGATGCGTCTCAAATGGGCGCGCATCTGCGCCACCGGGCGAGGACTCGAGGACCGGAGTTTCAACCTCTAAAAATCCTCTCTCAAGATAAAAATTGCGGACCGTCTGCCAGAATTTAGAACGTCTCTCGAACATTGCTCGGACATCGGGATTTACTAGGATGTCGAGATACCGTTCGCGAAGTATCTTTTCCTCGTCTTTCAGACCGAACCATCCATCGGGTATCGGAGAAAGGGACTTCGCGAGCATTTTCCATTCCTTCACGAGGACTGATTTCTCCCCTCTCTTTGTCGTGTATCCGGTGCCGCTCACTTCAATGAAATCTCCGACATCCACGGTCTCCGAGAAAAGCACCATTGCGCTCTCATCGGTCTCACCTTTCTGCAGTACCGACTGCACGCGCGCTGTCCCGTCGAAAATATCTACGAACATAATCGCACCCTGGCCACGCGATGACATCACGCGTCCAGCAAGAGTCACCCGCGCACCTTCGAGAGAATCGTACTGCTCGATAAAATCGGCGTTACTCCGGTCCCGTGCGCTCGTAGCCGGGTAAGCCTCAATTCCCGCCGCACTCAGCCGCTCAAGTTTCTTTAGTCGCTCGGCGCGTATATCTTCTCCGCTCATTGGGGCAAATATAGCATGCGAACGCTGCCTTTTGCGTCTGCGCCCGAGCCATGCTTTGATGAACACGGTGCAATCAAGGGAGTCCGATCATGGACAAAGCAGTCCCCGTTCCTGAGCACATCGCGACTTTGATCCAATGCTGCTTCCGTTGGCTTGGCATATGGCGTCACTTCGACGACTTCGATCTCGAACCGGTGAGTGATCTTCTGCCTGAGAACGCTTGGAAAAGCATCGCCGATGCGATCGAAGAGGACTTCATCGTCACCCTCTATATTGACGAGGAGCCCGGCGAGCAGACGTTTGCAATTGTGCTCGCTCGAAGGGAAGACGAGTACTACGCGATTGAGTCCGGCTATCCGAAAGGGCATTACGATGCGCTCCTGGCTCGACTGAAGCATCGGGCGAAACAGCGCTCTGAACCCTGGTCGTGGGCAGGCCCAGGCGTTGACATCTACATGTGGTCGCTCGTCGGACTGTTCGCGGCCATGCTGGTGTACACCGCGTTTATTCAAATGACGCGCGGACTCACCGGAAGCGAAGAAGTAGGAGCCATCTTCGGAGTATGCGCCCTGCTCCTTGCTATGCTTTTGCCTCCACTCATTATGGGCAAATGGTGGCGCTTACGGGCCGAGCGAATAAAGGTGGCGCTACAGGGCATGAAGATGCAAACCCATACCGCCTGAATTCGGGCAACATCACTGACTGATAGACGGCGCGGATTTATCCGCGCCGTTTCTTTTATACAGCCTTTCTATAGAGCCTGATGGCCAAAGGCATAAATACTGCAAGGATGCCGCCAATCCATGCGAGTGCAAGCCAGGCATACCTGGCTGCCTCCGCAGGATCCGTATATCCAAGCATGAATGCACGCGCGGCTTGCACCGTGACGCTGATAGGATTCCACTCAGCAAAGTGCCTCAGCCCGTCGGGCATAGTCTCTACGGGGACGAATATGGAAGAAGCGAATACGAGCGGGAAGACCCAAATGAATCCGGCCACCTGCGCGGTTTCTGTATTTTTTACTAATAGCCCGATGGTCGCGGATATCCAGGAGAAGGCATACCCGAAGAGGAGCAGTATCGCGAAAGCGGTCATTGCATCAGAAATGCTGCCACCGAGTCTGAAGCCAATAAAGGAGCCGACGATGAACATAAGGATTATGACGAACACATTGCGCATGGTGTCGGCAAGCGTGCGACCTGCAAGGACGGCGCTGCGCGCCATAGGAAGTGAACGGAAACGATCTATGAGACCTTTCGTAAGATCTTCGGTCAATCCGACGCCCGTCTGTATCGCACCAAATACGGCGCTCTGCACCAGTATTCCGGGAAGAAGGTAGTCGATGTATGAGCCAGTCACCCGAATTGCTCCTCCAAAGACATACGTAAAGAGGAGCAGGAACATGACCGGCTGTATGGTGGAGAATATGAGGAGCTGGGGAAGGCGCACGTATCGTATGAGATTTCGCTCGACCATCGTAAGCGCGTCGAGAAAGACCCACTTGATGGTATTTCCACGGCCCGTTGAAAGGAATTTGGTCATATGTGTTTTGATGGGCCCGTAAGTTTGACGAATACCTCATCGAGTGTAGGGTGTCGAAGTGTGAGGTCCTCGATATCGATATGTGCCACGTCGAGCGCACGGACCGCGCGCGGCAATGCGCCGACTCCCTGCTCGAGTGGTACCGAAATAAGATTTGTATCATGATCGACTCGTACTTCGCCTGAGACGGTCGAGGCTCGTAGCGCTGCTGCAGCTTCTGGAAGTCTTTTCGGATCCGAGATCCGTATCTCGAGCACATCCACGCCCACCTGAGCCTTCAACTCTTTGGGAGTACCAGAAGCAATGACCCTGCCATGGTCGATGACAACGACATTGTCTGCAAGAAAATCGGCC
>Ga0163150_10003351_pt1 | contig 22687 bp, 21 predicted proteins | sample OliLakLV19P2IB_FD_148628 | JGI IMG/M metagenome (GOLD analysis project Ga0163150, IMG submission 148628) | Freshwater microbial mat bacterial communities from Lake Vanda, McMurdo Dry Valleys, Antarctica - Oligotrophic Lake LV.19.P2.IB | ecosystem: Environmental > Aquatic > Freshwater > Lake >...
TGCGCTCCCTTCGCTCCATCCCCGTTAAGGGACTTCCTCGCTACTACGGGCGCTCTGACTCCTGCCGGTCACTCTCCGACCATGGGGCAGGTCTCCCTGATTCACGCATCTGGCCGTCTGATCATTCGGGGCTTTTGGGGGCTTTTGGGCTTTTGTGGGGCTTTTGGGCTTTTGTGGGGCTTTTGGCTTTTGTTGGCTTTTGGGGTCAGCCCTTAAAAATTGATTCCGTTGCAAAACCCACGTCCTGAGCCGGTTCCGGAGAATTCACGTAGTCTAAGTCCTTCTTTTTCAACGCACGCTTTTCGCCAGGACGGCCGAAAACCCTGATCTGGTGGGGTTTTGCAGCAGAATCAAAAATTGATTCGCTGCAAAACCCCCTCATTCTTGAAAACAGCGATTTCGTGGGGGATCTAAACGGTCTACCCATCACGAGAAAATGCAACGTAGGGCAAATGTGCGACACGAAATTCCTCCCATTTCTCCAAACTCCGCGCAGGGTGGGGTTTTGCAGCAGAATCAAAAATTAAATTTTTGCGGGAATGTTTGTCTTTCCAAAAGGTCGCAAGCTACAATCCGACGAAGTCAGCACGTGTCGTGGCCTAACGAATAGGAATCTTTGCGACCGCTCGCGGAACTCTGGCCTTCCGACTCGTGCTACACTCCGCTCGCGAGCCGCAGTTAGGCGTGCGGAGTCGTCGATGATTACAAAGGCTGTATGAGATTCTCTTGGGATGCAAAGAAGGCCGCTGCAAACCTGAGAAAGCATGGCGTCTCTTTCGAGGAGGCATCAACTGTCTTCCGCGACGCACTCTCAGCTACGGGCTTAGACCCAGACCATTCCGTGGAGGAGCGTCGTTTCGTGACCTTTGGCAATTCGAGCCAGAACCGTCTCTTGGTGGTAGCTCACACTGCGGAAGATGACCACATTCGGATTATCAGTGCTCGTCCGCTGACGAGACAGGAACGAACGATCTATGAAGAAGACTAAGCCCAAAGCAACTGACGAACTTCGATCCGAGTACAAACGCTCGGATTTTGGCAACCTTGTGCGCGGTCAATACGCGGCGCGAGTTGCTGCGGAGACCAACGTTGTCGTCCTTGAACCAGAAGTCGCCGCAGCATTCCCAAACGATAGCGCGGTCAACGAGGCGTTGCGTGGACTTCTCGACCTTGCAGCGACCACTGCACGCCTAACACGACGCTCATCCGGACGCGCCAAACAGCGGCGCGCCGGTTAGCTTGGAGCGTTATGCGTCACCCAATGACCCGATATCGCCATGAAATTTGAGTGGGATGCGCGCAAAGCCGGGATCAATCTTCGCAAGCACGGTGTGTCGTTCGACGAAGCAGGCTCCGTATTCCTGGACCGTCTGGCGCTCTCGGGTCCTGATTCCGAGCACTCGGTCGGCGAATCACGGTACATTACTTTTTGGAATGTCACGTTTGGGGCGTTTGCTCGCTGTTTCGCATACGTACCGGCCAGGCGCGATTCGAATCATCACCGCCGGCCGTGTAACGCGCGGCGAAAGGAAAATATATGAAGAAGGGTAAAGACGAGATGCGTTCGGAGTACAAGCGGTCGAATTTTGCAAAGCTGGAAAGAGGAAAGTTCTATGCAGAAGTGGCCGCAGGAACTTCCGTCGCCTTGTTGGAGCCAGCGATCGCCAAGGCATTCCCCACTTCTAAAGCAGTTAATGAAGCCCTTGCCGGCCTACTCGCTCTGACCGAAAAAACATCACGCATAACACGGCGCTCAACACCGATGCGCGCAAAAACGGCGTGCATCGGTTAGCACAGCGTTCGACATCCAGGTCACCCATGAGTCCCGCCGCGAAATTCAACGCACTCCGCGCGAGTGTCAGCATACTATCCAGGAATTTGCAGGCGAAGCTTTGCGAAGAGGAAACACTGCGGTGCCCGTTCGATCTTGACTCGTCCGTAAGTCATTGTTCGTCGTTCGTTGCAAGTATGCTAACAGTTGCTGGCATCAAGCGAGGGACACCTGGCGACTGACCAGTGCTATACTTTCCCCACCATGATCGAAACCAGAAAGACCCTTTGCAACCGCGACTGCCCGGATGCCTGCAGCATCGTCGCTACCGTTGAAGATGGACACATAACAAAGATCCGTGGCGACAAGGAACATCCCATCACTCGCGGGTTTCTTTGTTATCGAACCAGCCTTTTCCTGTCCACTCAATACTCGCGCGAGCGTCTAACCTCCCCGCTGCTGCGGCGCAACGGCGAGTTTCATCCCATTTCCTGGGACGAGGCTCTGGATCTGGCGGCCGACCGGCTGACCACCATTCGCAAAGAGTCTGGACCGTCAGCGATATTTCACTATCGGAGTGGCGGTTCACTCGGTCTGGTCAAGCACCTCTCGGACTACTTTTTTGAGAAGTTCGGTCCCGTCACAACGAAGAGAGGCGATATTTGCTCAGGGGCGGGAGATGCCGCTCAGGAACTGGACTTCGGCGAGGCAGAAAGCCACGACATCTTCGACCTTCTCAACTCCAGGAACATCCTGCTGTGGGGCAAGAATGTTTTCACTTCCAGCCCGCACACCGTGCCCATTCTCATGGACGCCAAAGCCAAAGGCGCCAAGCTGGTGTTGGTCGATCCGGTGCATCACAAGACTGCCGCCCTGTGCGAGCGCTTCATCCAGCCTCGCCCCGGCGGCGATTTTGCGCTGGCGATGGCGGTGGCGAGAATCCTCTTTGAGAAGAATTGGATCGATCCTCAGGCGCCAGCCTACTGCGACCACTTGGATGAATTTCGCAACCTGAGTATGCGGCAAACGGTGGAGAGCTGGTGCCTCCGGGCCGGCATGGGTGAGGAATCCGCGGTCGACCTGGCACGGCGTCTGGGTCCTGAGAAACCCACCGCCATCCTGGTGGGGTGGGGGATGGGTCGGCGTGTCAATGGCGCCGGCATCGTTCGGGCTCTCGACGCGCTGTGCGCCATTTCGGGAAACATCGGCATTCCGGGTGGTGGCGTGTCGTTTTACTTCAAGCGGCGCGGGGCGTTTGACGCTTCGTTCATTCGAGGCAAGGAGGCCGCCCCGCGTACGGTTTGCGAGCCGCTGTTTGGGCCCGAAGTTCTCCGCCTGTCCGACCCTCCGATTCGGGCTGTGTGGGTCACTGCGGGAAATCCCGTGGTGATGCTTCCGGAATCGGAAACCACCATCAAGGCCCTGCGTTCCCGCGACTTTGTGGTTGTGGTCGATTCCTTTCTCACCGACACAGCCCGGCTGGCTCACCTCGTATTGCCCACCACCACTCTGCTGGAAGCCGACGATCTGCTGGGTTCCTACGGCCACCACTGGATTGGCGTCGCTAAACCTGTTGTCGCGCCGCCCGAGGGAGTTAAGAGTGATCTGGAGATTGTCCAGGAGCTGGCCAAGCGCGTCGGCCTGGCCGAGGTCATGGCGGGAAGTGCCAGCGATTGGAAGCGGCGCTTCATCGCCCCGAAGCTGGCTCCGCACGGTATCACTCTGGAAACACTTGAGGCTGGAGCAGTTCGAAATCCCATACCCCAGAAGGTGCTGTTCGCTGACCGCAAGTTCCCGACGGCAACCGGCAAGGTGAATCTAATGACCGAAGAGCCGGCAGCCTCCACGGACAGTCCTGAGTTTCCGCTGTTCATGATGTCGCTTTCCACGGAAAGGTCGCAGTCTTCACATTGGGCAATGCCGCAGGAAGGGCCAGCTACGGTAACGGTGCATCCTGATGCAGCCGGCGGCATCGCCGACGGCGCACTGTGCCGGATGGAATCGGCCATTGGTTCCATGACAGTGCGACTCCACTATGATGCACAGCAGCGCCGCGATGTCGCCATCATCCCCAAAGGCGGGCATTACCGGGATGGACGCTGCGCCAATGCCCTGCTGCGAGCCCGTACCACCGATCTCGGGGAGGGCGCAGCGCTGTATGACGAGCGAGTAAGGCTGGTTCGGATCTAATCAGACCACAACGAGCAAGTGCGTGCTGCATACCAGTGGCCGCGACACTCCTGCGTTTCAAAATGTCACCCTACGTTGAATCTCTAAGAGGAGAGCCAGTATGAATCTTCGAAGAACGATCGTAACGCTTTCTGCTCTATTTCTAACGGTTACACTACAAGCCAGGGACCAGAAAGACCCTCACGCTGAACACGCGGCCATGCGCTTTCAAGCAGCTTCAGGCACTCCGGCACCTGTGGACGAGAAGTTGCCGCCCGGAGAAGAGAATGCCAAAGCGTCGCTCGAGAAATCGCCCCGGCATGGCGAGTATGTGGACATCAAGCTCGCGGAAGACCAGAAACCCATTCGCACCTGGGTCGTTTATCCGGAGCGCAAAGACAAGGCTCCAATCGTCATCGTCATTCATGAAATCTTTGGATTGAGCGATTGGATTCGGGGTGTCGCCGATCAGCTTGCGGAAGATGGATTCATCGCCGTTGCACCGGATTTGATTTGCGGCAAAGGGCCAGGAGGGGGTTGTACCGACTCGATCTCAAGCCGCGATGACGTGGTGAAGGCGGTGCGAGCGCTCACGCCGGAAGAAGTGCTGACGCGGATGAATGCCGTTCGCGATTATGCGGTGAAGATCCCCGCTGGAAACAAGAAAACCGCCACGATTGGCTATTGCTGGGGAGGCGCCAGGAGCTACGAATACGCCACGAAACAGCTGGGGCTCAATGCGGCCGTTGTCTACTACGGCACTTCGCCGGAAACGCCCGGCCTTGCAGCTATCAAAGCGCCCGTGCTGGGCCTTTACGGCGAGGACGATGCGCGCGTCAATGCGACCATCGAGCCTGCCGCAGCCGAGATGAAGAAGCTGAACAAGACTTATGAAGTGGAAATCTACAAAGGCGCCGGCCATGGTTTTCTCCGCGCGCAAAGCGGGCGCGATGGCGCCAATCTGAAAGCCACCCAGGCCGCCTGGCCCAAGACCATAGCCTTTCTGAAGAAGCACACCAAGTAGCTGCCGCGGATAGATCCTCCGTTTGGTTTGCGGACCGATTCGCGATCTCATTGATCCCGCCGCTGCCACGGCGGGATTTCCTTGCGAGCACGGCTCCGTCAAAGTCAGGAGACAAGGAGTAGGATGCGTTGGCGATTTTTTGCCAACGCATCGAGCGCCCGCTCGGATCGGCGAGGCTTTGCGGACAGAACCCGCCCGCGAGGAATCCTATCCCGCTTGGTGATGCGTTGCTGGACAAACGCAACGCATCCTACCGCTACCACTGTCGTTCGCTTGTTACACCTGCACGATTTTGGCGGGCCCTGTTCTTCCGAGACCATCACCTTGACCTCTCTTCACGCACTCGACCTGATCACGATCGCGGGCTATCTGCTCGTCACGCTTCTCATCGGCCTGTCCTTTGCCAAACGGAAAGAAACGAGTGAAGACTATTTCCTGGCGGGCCGCCGCCTCACGTGGCCGATATTGGGCGCTTCCCTGTTCTCCACCAACATCAGCGCTGAACATCTGGTGGGCCTGGCCGGAGAAGCGCACCGGGTAGGGCTTGCTGTGGGTGGCTTCGAATGGATGGCCTGCTTCTGTCTTCTGACGCTGGCCTTTATCTTTGTGCCCCAGTATCTCAACAATCGCATCTACACCATCCCAGAGTTCCTGGAGCGGCGGTTCAGCCTGGCGGCACGCATGGTGCTTTCGAGCTACTTCCTGGTGATGATTGTCCTGACGAAGATCTCCATTGCCTTGTGGGCTGGGGCGTTGGTCGTCCACACCTTGTTTGGCTGGGACATGCAAACCGTGATGTGGAGCATCGGCATTTTCACGGCACTCTACACGGCAGCTGGAGGCCTGGCAGCCGTCGTGTATACCGACGCCTTTCAAACCGTCATCTTTCTTGCGGGCTCAGCGTTCTTGACGTTTGTTGCGTTGAGCGCGGCTGGGGGGTGGTCTGGTGTTGCCAGCCGCGTGCCGGAGGGGTTTCTGCACATGGTGAAGCCGGTGACCGATCCGGATTATCCGATTACGGGTTTCATCTTCGGCAATTACTTTGGGGGCATGTTCTACTGGTGCATGGATCAAGTCATCGTCCAGCGGGTGTTAGGGGCACGTAACATAGAAGAAGGAAAGAAGGGCGCGATCTTTGCAGGTTTTCTCAAAATCTTGCCCGTCTTCATTTTCGTCCTGCCCGGCGCAATCGCCGCGGCGCTCTATCCCGACATCCCGCATGATGCCGCCTATCCAACCCTGGTGAGTCAACTGGTTCCGGCGGGCCTTCGCGGCTTGATTCTGGCAGGCCTCCTGGCCGCTTTGATGTCTTCGCTCTCCAGCACCGCCAACTCGGCAGCCACTCTGGTGACGCGTGACTTCGTGGTTCGCTTCAGCAAAACGCCGCCTGCACAGGAGACTCAGATCTGGATTGGCCGGGCAACGACCGCCGTGGTCATGGCAGCCGGAATTCTTTGGGCGCCCGTCATTGGACAGGCCGACACCTTATGGAAGTATTTGCAGGTCGTCTCAGCCTACATGGGACTTCCGATGGCAGCGGCTTTATTGACAGGCATCTTGTGGAAGCGGGCCACCAACGCGGGAGCGCTGGCGGCGATGGGCTTTGGCGTAGTGTTGGGAGGCATTATGCTGCTTGACAGCATGAGGGCGCCTCAGGGAGGACTCATTCCATTCCTCCAAACGCCAATCATGACTTCGTTCATGCACCGTTCGTTTCTGGCGTTCCTCGCAAGCATCGTCGTTATGGTGTTGGTAAGCTTGAACACCAAGCCACCTGGCAAGGCTCAAGTCGAAGGAGTCTGCTTTGAATGGAAGACGGCACACTCGTCCGCCAGTTCGACCATCTTAGGTGATTCCAGATTCTGGGGAGCCTTGCTGGCGGTAACGGCTTTGACGTGTTGGATTGTGTTTCGTTGAGCTCGGCCTGACACTACCCTGCAGGAAAGGCGATACGAAGGAACAACCGATCAAAGTCATGTAGCGCAGACCGCGAATTCTGCGGTCTGCGGCTTTTGGGCCCGATCCAGGACAAACCGCAGACCTCCTGGACTGCTGGAGGTCTGCGCTACAGCAGACTGAGTTACACCAACTGGGTCTGACCCGGTGTCGCAACGGCTGGCAGCGGCAGCTTGCCCCACGTCAGCTGCGTTGGCATAAGGTCTTCGCTCGAATTCAAAGCCTGTTCCCACGTCACAGCCTTGCCGGTGTACGCCGACATCCGGCCCATGATCGCTGTCAGCGTGCTTTCAGCAACGTTCTTCAGCTCGTTGATCGGTTTGCCAGCGCGGATGGCCTCGATGAGATCCGTATGCTCCTGCAGGTAGGAATCCTGTTCCTTGCCTTTGAACTGCCAGCTGTTGGGACCTTTGATTCGATACAACTGGCGATCAACCAAATCCACCGAGCCTTTCGTTCCCACCAGCGCCTCCGACACACTGTTCTCGCAGCCCACAATTTGCCGAGCCATGCTCAATACGTGCATTCCGCTTTCGAACTCATAATCAATCGCAAAATGATCAAAAATGTGGCCGTACTCCGGGCTCGTCCGCACTTGTCGGCCGCCCATGCCAACCGCTCGCACCGGGTGGCTTTTGGTTGCCCAATTGACGACATCCAGGTTGTGGACATGCTGTTCGACAATGTGATCGCCGGAAAGCCAGGTAAAGTAGAGCCAGTTGCGCAACTGCCATTCCATGTCGCTCCAAGCGGCCTGCCGCGGCTTGTTCCATAAGGGGCCCATGTTCCAATAGCAGCGTCCAGCCACAATGTCACCAATGGCGCCATCGTGGACTCGACGCATGGCTTCCTGATAGGTGGCCTGATGGCGGCGTTGCGTCCCTGCGGCAATGAATAATCCCTTCTTGTTCGCCTCTTCGTAAAGCCCCAGCACGGTGCGGATACCAGGACCGTCCACAGCCACCGGTTTCTCGCAGAAGATATTTTTGCCCGCAGCGACGGAAGCCTTGAGATGCTGGGGCCGAAATCCAGGTGGCGTCGCCAGGATGACGTAGTTGACATCGCAGGCCAGAACCTTTTCATAAGCATCAAAGCCTACGAAACTGCGATCTGCTGGAACGTCAACCAGGTCCTGGTACTTGGTCTGCAACTGCTTGCGGCTGGAATCCAGCCGGTCGCTAAAGGCATCCCCCATCGCCACCAACTTCACGTTCGGAGCTGCCCGCAGTACCTGGTCGGCAGCGCCGCTGCCCCTTCCGCCGCAACCAATCAGACCCACCCGGATCTGATCGCTCCCCGCCGCGTGCACAGCCGGAATGTTGCCGATGCGCGAAGCAATGGACGCCCCGACCGCCGCCGCACTGGACTTCTTGAGAAAGTCACGGCGGGATGAACGCTTGTTCTTTGGACTGCTTTGATTCATAACCAAATCCTCCAGTGTGATTAATAAAGTAGGTCTAACTTGAGCGCCTGAAATGACTAATGACTAAGCACGAATGACTGAGGAAACCCTAAGCACGTAGGCAATGTGGACTCAGACATTTGTGCTTCGTCATTCGAACTTCGTCATTCGTCATTTCACCATCTTCCTTCATGACCGATCTAGTTCTTGATCACCTTCGATCTCAATCCTTTCAGATTATCTTGCTCTTCCAGGGGACGCACCACACGGAAGCCTACAAGAGTTGCATTCGTGTGCCACCAGATGCTTTTGGGCTGCTGCGGATCCAGCATGCTCCAGTCTTCTTCAGAACCGCGCCGGGTCGCTGAGCGAAGCAACGGCGCATCATCATCCCAGGATCCGCCCCTGGCGACGTGCGGGTAGCGCCTGTCGGTAGGCAACAGAACCGGAAACAACGCTGGCGTGCCAGGTTTGAAGGTTCCGTAAAAACCCTGTTCATAATGATCCACGCACCATTCGGCCACGTTTCCGTGCATGTCATGCAAACCCCAGTCGTTTGGCTTTTTCGTGCCAATCTTTTGCGGCTTGCCATCCGAGTTCTGAGCATACCAGGCGTAGTCTTTCAGTTGCGAGGCATCTCCAAACGAATAGGCCGTCTTGGAGCCAGACCGGCACGCATACTCCCACTCGGCTTCGGTTGGCAGGCGGTAAGTCTTACCGGTCTTCGTTGAAAGCCAGCGGCAGTACTCCATGGCAGCGTGCCAGGTCATACAGAGCGCCGGCTGGCCATCATGTCCCAGGCCGAAGGTTTGATCCGCATAAGGGGGCGTTGGCCGCGTGACGGCGTCAGCAGCCATTTCGGTTTCAGCCTGTTTAGCAAGATCCAGTTTCTGCTGCTGTTTCTTCCTGATGTCCTGGCTGAACGCAAACAGGTCGTAGGCATCCCAGGTGACTTCGGTTTTGCCCATCCAAAACGGCTTCAGAGTCACCTCGTGCTGAGGGCCTTCGTCTTCACGGCGATTGGGCTCATTGGCAGGGCTCCCCATGGTGAAAGTCCCGCCGGGAATCGGCAAGAGTTCGAACTTGACGTCGGTCCCAGGAATTGTTTCAACATAGGCTGCCATTTTTTGGGTTGCTGCGGAGCCCGCCAGGAAGGCATAAACACCGTGGCTGCCAGCCCAAAGCACCACACTCGTCGACAGAAAGAGTCCGCTCCACACGAATAATCGATTCATCAAGTCAGTTCCTCGGAAGTCGTTCTACAATCAATCGCTGCACTCAGCCAGCCTTCTGGATGTCCAGTGCAACGGGGGCTCAGGGTGAAAAATGATTCTAGCATTCCGATTCATACACTCCAATCTGTTTTAGCTATTTCAGGACGTCGTCAAATTCATGAACCATGGCCATCACGATGGAGCGACAGGTGAAAAAGTCCCCCTTAGAAAAGGGGGAGAAGGCCGCAGGCCTTGGGGGTTGTGCTGGCAGCTTCGTACCCTCAAGACAGAAAAATCTCAGCGTTGCCACTGATGATCCGCTGTCCGCCAATTTCAAACGGACCTGGGAAAGAGTGAAAATTCAAGAAGAAAATCGGCTCCCCTCTCCCCAACGCGGGAGAGGGGCTCAGGGTGAGGGGGGCCACCAGGGGCTGAGTGTCCACCCATATCCTTCGGGGGCCCGCAAGCTGGCAAAACTTTTCGCTGCCATCATCCTTCTATTTCCATCGATCGAACTCGCCCGTGCAGCCGGCACGCTCTCGCGATTCGAAGAATCCCAGCCTCACATGGGAACCGTGGCGCGCATTGTGGTTTACGCTCCCAATTCCGGAGCGGCGGCGGCAGCAACTCGATCGGCTTTCCAGCGTATTCGAGAACTCGACGGCATCCTCAGCGACTATCAAGCAGAAAGTGAATTGAGCCGTCTGAGCCACCAGTCCGGCGGCCCTCCTGTCAAGATTGGCGCGGATCTGTTTCGAGTCCTTTCGGTAGCCCAGAATCTGGCGGTCAGAAGCAATGGTGCCTTTGACGTGACGGCGGGACCAGTCATCCAGCTCTGGCGGCGGGCTCGCCGTCAACGGGCGCTGCCGGAGGTTGATCTCATTGCAGCCGCGTTCGACCTCCTCGGGTTCCGCTGGCTGACGCTGGATGCGAAACAGCAGACGGCACAGCTCGCGAAACCAGGAATGCGGTTGGACGTCGGCGGCATCGCCAAAGGCTACGCAGCTGATGCGGCATTGAAGATACTGAAGCAGGCAGGAATCGAGCGGGCGCTGGTGGCCCTGGGGGGAGATATTGCCGTCAGCAATCCACCCCTGGGGAAGAAAGGCTGGACGATTGAGATTGCGTCTCTGAATCTTTCCGGCGTCCCGAAGCCGCGTCCGCTCCTGCTTCACAACGCTGCGGTATCGACCTCTGGAGATGCCGAACAATTTGTCGAGCTCGGCGGCATTCGCTACTCCCACATCATCGATCCAAGAACGGGCAAAGCGCTCACAGGCAGGCGCAGCGTCACCGTCGTGGCCGTTAACGGGATCGACTCTGACGCTCTAGCCACGGCGGTAAGTGTGATGGATCCACCGAAAGGTCTGAAGCTAATCGACGCGACGCCCGGTGCCGCGGCGTTGATCGTGGTCAAAACCGATTCAGCCATTCAAACTTGGAAGTCGAAGCGGTGGAGGGAATAACGCGAGATTCTTGCGCGAAGGATGCTTCCGAGAGCTCGCTGGACCCGACGCAACTGCGGAAGCCCGCGTAGTTTCGTCATTCCCGCGAACGCGGGAATCCAGCGTGGATTTCACCTCGTGCTCTACTGGGCCGGAATGACGCTTCGTTGTCGCCGTCTCTCCGCCTGATGGGTTCTCAGGAAGCTACGTGTCAGGTCTCTGTTGTAGGTGCAGGGTGCGCTGCTTTTCGAGCGCACCTCACGTTCAAACGCGGCTTGCGAAGGAATGTGACACGCGCTTCGTTTGACGGGTCGACAACCCGCTAATGGCAGCCCATGCAGCGAAATCCCACTCCATGGCAGATCTTGCACGAAGGCTTGTCCAACCTGGCATTTCGGCTTGAGTGGAGGTCAATGAAGTTCGATGTGTGGCTAGCAGGTTTGATCTTCGCATCCTTGGTGTGGCACAGCTCGCAGCTGAACGGCGGATCGATGGTCGAGTGACACACCAGACAGTCGGCCATCTGCGGATGGTTCGCCGGTCCCGTGGCATCGCTTTCTGCCAGGCCGCGATGGCAAGCCATGCAGGCGTTCTCGGTCTTCAGCTGATCTCGGGTCGGCCGCGTCGGCGACAGATAGGTTCCGTTGTCGATGGCTGCAGCCAAAGCCGGGGCAACATTTCCAAGCGCCAAATGCTGCTGGTGGCTAAATTTCAAAGTCCGCAGCGGACTCTTAAAAACATAGGCTTTCTCCCCCTCGTCGTGCTTCAGCGCATGAAGGCCGTCGTGACAGGCAAGACAGGTTTCGGGCTTGGGCAGATTGTCATCCGCCGCGAGCCGGCTTGAAAGTGCGCTGAAGTGACAGTACTCGCAGCTGACACCTTTCAGCGCCAGATGCTTTCGATGCGAAAATCGGTTCTTGCTGTCCGGTTTTTGAGGTTGAAGTGAAAGAAGTGGAGGCCAACTCAAGAGAGACGTCGCGAGCAGTGCAATTGGAAGGAAGCGAAGCATGTCGTGTAGGCGCAAGATGTTTCCAGCCGGGCAGGAAGCCATGCCCCGTATCCTTGCTGCAGTTTTCGAGATCGCCACTTAGGACTTAGGACGCGTCGGCAGCGCGTCCCTACCTTAGCAATTGGATCATTCGAAGACTTGCATCGCAGACCAGCGCTTTTGCCGGCCTGCGGCAGTAGCCCTTGCAGATCGGAACGGCATAGCATTCAAAAACGCGTCTCCCGACCCGACAAATGCCGCAGACCCGCACAAACACAGGTCTGCGCTACAAATTCCCACCCGTCATTTCTCGCGCAAGCGGGAATGACTTACAAAGAGTGTGATTGTGAAGCTTGATCCTGTCTGAAACCAGACCCGATGCTGGTTCCATTCAACTACCAGGCGTTTCCACCAAGAGTTCCATGACCTTTGGAGACCGGCCTCAGCAACCTTAGGACTTGTATGAAATCCGCCAGATCTTGTTGCCGCCATCGTCGGACACCAGCAGCGAACCATCGGGGAGTTGGAATAAGCCCACCGGGCGGCCCCAGACTTCCCTCTTCTCAGGGGCCAGCATGAATCCCGTCAAGAACTCCTTGGGTCCGCTCTGCGGCTTGCCGCCACTAAAAGGAATGAACGCCACCGAATATCCCACCCGGCGTGACCGGTTCCACGAACCATGAAACGCGAGGAAAGCGCCTCCACGGTACTCCTTCGGAAACTGTTTTCCTGTATAGAACAGCGCGTCCAACACCGCCACGTGCGCGCCTAGCTGTACGTCAGGCGCAATCGTCTTCTTGACGAGATCAGGTTTCTCGCCTTTCCGTCGCGGATCTTCGTTGGGTCCGGTGTAGGCGTACGGCCAACCGTAAAACCCGCCTGGCTTGATGGAGGTGAAGTAATCGGGAACAAGGTCGTCTCCCAGTCCATCGCGCTCTTGAACGGCGGCCCAGAGCGCCTTCGTGCCCGGATACCAGCGTAACCCGATGACGTTGCGAACCCCTGTGGCCACGAACTCCTGGCCCGAACCGTCAGGGCTGTGCCGGTGAATGGCAGCTCTCTTCGGGTCTTCGCCAGCATCCACATTGGAGCCTGAGCCCACCGTCAGATACATCTTCTCTCCCTTGGCATCAAACAAGATCGAACGCGTCCAGTGGCCTTTGTTGAAATCCTTCCAGGAAATCAGCTCTTGCCCTTCCCCGTCCACGTTCATCGCCTTGGCATCATACTTGTAGCGCTTCAGCGACGTCGTTTCAGCCACATAGAGATAGTCCTTCCAGAAGGCCAACCCGAAGGGCCGATCCAGCCCCTCCAGGATTTTCTTCTTGGACTCCCCTTTGAAGTCACGGTCTTTGTCCTGGAGCACCCAGACGCTGCCATTCTCAACACTGTCGCTCAGCAGGATTTCCTGGCTTGGACCTGCCAGCATGAAGCGCGGGCGCTGGAAACCCTCAGCATAGACATCGATACTGAACCCCTTTGGCAAGGACAACTGCAGACCCTCAGGGCGCGCAATTACCTGGGGCCCGTTCGAAACCGCAGGAGTGTGATACGGCTCGGGTAACGGTGGATTCTTCACCTGCCATGCGTAGGCGGCCGAAGCCAGTCCCATCAAGCCAATAATCATTCTGAAAGTCGCAATTCTTCTCATCGTGCCTGTCTCCTCTTTCTATCCGTTAACGAACCAGTCTGAAGAGTGCGCCGCTGATTAGATTTCAGGCGCCTCTCAGATGAATTCAGCGGCTTATCCTACATCAAGCGCAGGCGAACTCAATCGGATTCCCAGTTTGCCGGCAAACAGGACCTGGCTCGGTTCACAGTAGTAATCCGACAGCTCCAGTCCTCGGTGCGTCATTCCTTAAGGATACGAGAACCCTGTTCTCCTTGTGCTTAGGTAGCCACGGTCAGCGCCTTTTGCTGGCCGCGGGATTCTCGGCGCGAGCGACCCACGACCACTGCAACTGCGCGGTGATCGTGGCTATCAGTACCGGGATTCCAAGGGCGGGCGGCCTGGACTGGTGTGTCCGGTTTGGAGTTGGCCAAGCCGTTGACCAAGCCGTTTGACTTTCCGCTGATGATGGTGATAGCTTCCGCCGCCAGACATCACAATCCAAGCCACTTCACGGAGAATAGAACATGAGCCGAAAGTTGATAGCAGAGCTGATCGGGACCTTCACTCTCATTTTCATCGGTGCCGGAGCGGGCGCCATCGGCACAGGCGGGCTGGTCGGCGTGGCTTTCGCCCACGGCTTAGTCGTTTTGGCCTTCGCTTACGCCTATGGTCACATCTCAGGCACGCACATCAACCCGGCCGTCACCATTGGACTCTGGGCGGGCAAGCAGATTGACGCAGCTACCGCGGCTGCGTACATCGTGGTTCAGCTCATCGGCGGCATCCTCGGAGCTTTCGCGCTGCGCTCGGTTTTGGGTGGCGCAGCCAGCGGACTTGGCGCAACCGTGCTGGCACCCACCGTCACGCCGGTTCAAGGATTCGTCGTGGAGTTGCTTCTGACTTTCTTTCTTGTCAACACCATCTTCAATACCGCGGTCAACGGAAAGGCCGGCAACCTTGCCCCGGTGGCCATTGGGTTCACTCTGGTCTTTGCCATCCTGATGGGCGGTCCGCTGACAGGCGCCTCTCTGAATCCGGCCCGCACGCTGGGTCCCGCCATCATGACGGGCAACTTCGCCAACCTGAGTATTTACATGATCGCCCCACCGCTCGGAGCCATCCTGGCAGCCTTGCTGTACCAGATAGTTCTGAAGCCTGAGAAGAGCTAGTCTTTGCAGGCGTTATTGAGACTGCCCAGTGGAATCCATGGGTCTATAAGAATTGACAGGAGTTCGCGTTGAAGATATATTCCCCGCGTTTTTCGGACGCTCTGTTCAGTCTGGCTCCCCGCTATTGCCGCCTTTGATTTCCAAATCTTGATCTCCTGACATAAGGATACCCACGCGCTAAGATGACGACTGGCAAGAGGATTTTCATTACCGGGGGCGCAGGCTTCATCGCTTCTCACCTCGTTGAAAGGCTGCTGGACCAGCACGACATCACCATCTACGACAACCTTCATCGGAACGCCCTCAAGTTCACGTCCTTCGCCAACCACCCGCGCCTCAAGTTCATTCAAGGGGACGTTCTGGATTTGAATGCGTTGACGCAGGCGATGACAGGCGCCAGTGTTTGTGTGCATGCAGCCGCCATCGCCGGAATCTACAGCGTCGGTAAGAGCGCTAGCCTGACCATGAGAGTCAACTTTCTTGGCGCCTACAACGCACTCGAAGCGTCTGTAAAGAATTCGGTTCGGCGTTTCGTCGACTTTTCCACCAGCGAGGTCTATGGACCGTTTGTCTACCGCGGCAAGGAAACCGACATGACCACGCAGGGAAAGGTGGGAGAGAAGCGCTGGATTTACGCCGTGAGTAAACTCGCCAGCGAGCATTACGCCCACGCGTTTGGAGAAGAAAACGGTCTCGAGGTCAACTCAGTCCGGCCATTTAACATCTACGGTCCCAGACAAATTGGCGAGGGCGCCATCCAGCAAATGGTCAACCGTGCACTTCGAAACGAAGACCTGACCGTTTTTAACGATGGCACACAGATCCGTTCCTGGTGCTACGTAACAGACTTTGTCGATGCGTTACGCGTGGTGGTGCTGAACGACGAGGTCCACGGCCACGTCATTAATATTGGAAACCCGCAAGCAACCGTCACGGTTTTGGGTCTGGCTGAAACGGTCATACGGATGACGGGTTCAAAGTCTCGAATTGTCTTCAAGCCTCACCCCGGACCCGAGGTGGAGATGCGTGTACCCGACATAGATCGCGCAAAGTCGCTGCTCGGTTTCCAGCCGAAGGTTGGCCTGCAGGAGGGTCTGGAGCAGAGCATCGCCTGGTATCAGGAGCATCTGGACTAAGTGAATGCGAATCCTGGTGACCGGAGCTTCGGGCTTCGTTGGAAAGAACCTGCTGCTGGCGTTGCCCCAAGCCTGGCAGGTTGTCGCTCAGTACTGTCGATCCACCACGTTTCCGGAGTTTGTGAATCGTGCGCACCTCGGGAACACAGTGCCGCTGCAGGCGGATCTCACGACCGACAAAGGCATCGAACAGGTGGCGGCGTTGTCCTCCGCCTTCGATTGTTGTGTCTTCCTGGCGGCTAACGGTGATCCGGCGGTCTCAGCGGCGCGGCCTGCTTTCGACTTGACTTCAAACGCGCTCACCCTCGTGAAGCTTCTGGAGACGGTTCGCTTTGGGAAATTCATCTACTTCTCCTCGGGAGCCGTTTACGACGGACTCCGCGGACCCGTCACACCCTCATCCGCTTTGGCGCCGCGCCTACCCTACGCGATCTCCAAATTGGCGTCCGAGAGTTACTTGAAACACTTCCGTCATCAAGGCCGCCTTGATCACTCGGTCGCCGTGCGTTTTTTTGGCGCCTACGGACCGCACGAACCCCCGCGAAAAATCTATTCCCGGCTGGTGCGGCAGTTTGGCATGCTGCGGGAGCCACAGTTCACGATTCGTGGAGACGGCAAAAACCTGATCGATGCGATGCATGTGTCTGACGCAGTGCGCGCAATTCTGCTTCTTATCGAACGCGCCGAGAACGAGGTCACGCTGGATCTTTACTCAGGGCAACCTGTGAGTTTGAGAGAACTGGTGGAGCAAGCTGCGGGTGTGTTCGGGTTGAAAGCCGACATTCGTTATGAAAGCCATGTACCGGAGTACATCCAGTTCCATTCGGTGGACAGGACACAGGAGGCTTACGGTTTCACGCCTAGAATGGATTTGCAGACGGGACTGAGGGATTTGCTGGTCCATTTGCAAGAAGCGGATGGGGCGTAGCTGTTCCGGAACGACTGGAGTCTTGTCTTTCGGTCAGGACCGTGGGCTGCCATTGCCCCGATTCAACGCGGGTCAGATAATTGTCTGGCGACCGCACTGAAAACCGACAATCCATTCGAGTTCGTTTTAGCAGCCTTTGCCCGTTGCCACCGGGGAATTCGCTCCAGGAGTTTCGTGTCAGAACCCGTCATCATTCTCGGCGCCGGTCCCGCAGGACTGGCTTGCGCCTACAAGATCTTGAAGGAGTCCGGGCGGAAGACCATCGTCCTGGACAAGGCGCCCATCGTTGGAGGTGCTGGCGGCAGCTTTCGCTGGAAAGGCCACATCCTCGACTACGGCCCGCACGCCTTCCACACCCGTGGCGATGAGCCGGAAAGGCTCGTCCGGCAGTTGTTTCAGTCCGACCCCAGCCTTCTCATTGAAGGCCGCAAGCAGGTTCATGTTTACCTGAAGAACAAGCGGTTTCGCTACCCGCTGCAAGTGGGGGAAGCGCTGCTGAAATTTAATCCACTGCTCAGCCTGCGAATCGTGGTGGAGTTCTTTCTGACGTCGGTTTTTCACGCCATCGTCTCCATTCCCATCGACAACTTTGAGAACTGGGGCCGCAAGCGTTTCGGTTCGACCTTGTACCAAATGAGTTTTGGCGACTACACGGAAAAAGTTTGGAAAACCAAACCCAACAAGATTTCGGAGAAGTTCGCTTCTGAGAAAATCCAGGGATTCAGCTTCATCAATTTGCTGAAGCGCTTGCTGCGCATTGGCGGCCAGGTCACCGAGCCTTATTACCAAACCTGGATCTACCCCAAGTATGGGTCGGGCCAGCTTTATGACAAACTGGGTGGAGAAATTCGCGCGCTGGGGGGCGAGATTTTGCTGGACACCCAAGTCAAATCTGTTCAAACCAGCGGCGACTGCGTCACCTCCGTCTCCATCGAACGTGGCGGGCAGGCCTGCGAACTTCCCTGCGGCCATCTTGTAAGCAGCATCGGTTTGCCGCAACTCGTCGCGCTGTTTGGCAAGGCCCTGCCATTTACAGTTCGCCATGCCGCTTCCAAGCTTGCCTATACGTCCTTGATTTTGGTTTACATCGAATTCGCTCAGGAGCGCGTCAGCGACGACCACTGGTTCTACCTGCTCGAAAAAAAGTTCAAGTTCAACCGCGTGACCGAGCAGAAAAATCTCAGTGAACACACGGCAGAGCCCGGAAAAACCGTGCTGATGTTCGAACTGACTTGCCGTATGGGTGATGAATACTGGCAAATGTCCGACGAAGAGATCTTCCAGTTGGCCCGGAAGGACTGCGAAGGAATCCACTTCATTCAAACGGAGCGCATCTCGGACTATCTGGTGAAGCGGGTTCCCAATGTCTATGAAATCTACTTCAAGCACTTCGACCAGCATGCCGACCTGGTGCTGGGTTACCTAAACGAATTTCGAAACGTCATCACGATTGGCCGTCGCGGCTTATTCCTGCAGGGAGACATGCATCAGGCGGTTGAGATGGGCCTGGGCATGGGCGCCATCCTGTCTCAAGACCCGGTGGAATCTGATGCCATTCGGCGGTTTTACCGCAAGTATGTGAAGTATGTCGAGATCTGAACTGGTCATGGTGAAATCCCGAGAGTGCCGCACGCAGCTCGCGATGATCCCTTCATGGGCAGAGCTTAGACCGTCTGCGCAACATGTTCCGCGATGTCCCATCATAGCTGTTGGCACTAGAAAGATCGCGGCAACGCACCGCAGGTTGCCTATCCAAAATAAGCTTGCATAACTGGTTGCTGAGACCACAGAAATCTGAATGAAGCTTGGTGAACTCTATGCTCAAAAGAAAGACCTTATCGCCACAGGAAGAAGCTGTCCTACACGAAAAAGTAGCGCGAATGGACTCGCACGAGGCCCAAACCAAAGGCATTGTCGGCTGGTTCTACCGGTTCTATATCGAGGCAACGGTTCAATTTGTCGAACAGAGCGGAGGGCTTGTGCTGGACGTGGGCTCGGGCGAGGGTATATCTTCAAAGAATCTGGCCTGCACCCAGTCGAGCTGGATATTTCGCTCTCTCGGCTCGCGCGGGCTCGACGATACAACGACGCGCTCGTTTGCGCGGATGCTTATGCAATTCCTTTGAGCAACGAATCTTTTGATACTGTGTTGCTCATTGCCTTGCTTGAACACACCAGTGACCCTCGAAGAATTCTGACAGAGGCCCATCGCGTTTTCAAGCCGGGTGGGCGTTTATTCGTGGTAATTCCACACGATGTGAACATGTCCATCGGAAGACTCATGCTCTGCAAGTGGCCTCCGAGGTATCCGGACCATTTGACGTTCTTCACTCCGGCTAGACTCAGGCAATGGACTCAGAATCTCTTTCGTGTCGAAAGAGGTTATCCAATGCCGTTCAAGCAAGTAAGTTTTTGGCTCAATATGTATTACTTTGCCATTCTGAAGAAACTTACATGAGACCATTGGTTCGGTTGAGTGGTTGCCCCTGGGCTCCTCGCACCCTGCGTCACCTCGAATATTTCCACTGGTTGTCGTTTCTGAGACTCAACAATTTGCACGGCCCGACGCGGCTCAGACAGGCTAAGATCAGTCCCCGAGTATCAGGTTCATTCTCTTCTGTGCGGCACTGGAAGTTGGAAACGCCGCAAAAAACCCTCATAGTCGTCTTGAGCATCTACTTATAATTAGTTGCTCAGACTAGCCATGTAGTGACGGTCGCCGGGACGTTTATTTAGAAGCAGCAAGATGAGTACGTCGATGTTCGGTATCTGTTTGGGATTATCAGCCCCCTAGTGTTCCTTCTCGCAGTCACCGTCGATCTTTGGAGAAAGGGTTCGTCCAAGTCACACTTTCTTGACATAACATGGCTTCTCTCGAGACACTCGCGTTCTTTCTTTTAACGCTGGCCATTGCTTATTTCTGTGGCTATGGCGTGGTTCGGCTTCTGCTACCAGAAGAGTACCTTCAGGAATTTGCCTTCGTCATTATGCCTCCTGTCGGGTACTGCGTATTCTCATGGATGGTCTTCAATACGTCTGGCAGTCTCAATATCTCCGGGGAGAAAGCGGTTATCATCAGCTTAGCGCTCACCGGGGTATTGGCTGTGTTGGCATTTTTCAGGAAACCGCGCCAGCCTGTTTTCACGGGCATTCGCGACGCACTGCCACTATCCCTTTGCATCACAGTTTTCGTACTCTGGCCACTTTTCTACGTCGGATCCGATACCTTTCTGGGGGCTGTCAACCCTGACTACGCTGCGACTTTCCTGGACCTCCATTATCTGAAGGACTACTCCCTGACTGAAGAAAAGTTCAGACAAAGCAATAGCTATTCCTACTTCTCTTCCGTGGCAGGAACGGTTTCGAAATCGGCTCGATTTGCCAGCTGCTATTTTGTCTTGCTGGTCCAAAGCCTGCTCCCGATCAGCATGCGGTCCGCAATGACGCTGTCGATTGGAGTCTTTTTGTTTTGTCTGCCGTTGTCAGTTTATTTCATGGCCAGGGCTGCCTTCGGATTCGGCAGAAGGGCTGCCATGATGAGCAGTTGCCTCGTCGGGATCAGTGGTCCTGTCGCCATGAGTTATGTCTACTTTTACGTAGGTCAGAACTCGGGGTTGGGGGTCCTGCCGGTGGTTCTGGCTTGTCTTTACCTGTTGGTCACCAGACCTTCGTGGAGAATTCTTGTCTTGTCAACTTTGCTTGTGAACAGCCTTTACGTCATGTATGCCGCGATGGTGCCTTACGCGGCAGCCCCCATCGCGGTCGTGGCGCTGTATCTGATTTTGAAGAAGCAACTGAGTTTTTTCAAAGCAACAGCGATTGCTTTGGGAATTGCCTTCACGACAATTCTCCTGAATTTAGGCAACCTGAAGTTTCTGGCTGGTGCTCTGCTGGGCTGGTCCAAAATCGTTGCCTTGAGTCTTCAAGGGCAATACTTCATCGACTTCCTGACAGAACGTTTCTTTCCGATTTTCTTCGGTTTGGTCAGCTACCCGGTGGGTTCATCTTTGTTGGCTTTGGCTGTCGGCGACCACCTAGTCTACGTCATACCTGTTCTGATCGCCGTGGTCCTAATTGCTCTGACGTTAAGCGCATTGCATTGGATTCGTACCAGCGAAAACAAGTCAATTCTGGCTTTGGGCCTGGGAGCAGCGGCTGTGTATGGCGCCGTGTGGTACCTGTATACCTTTCATCGCCAGTACGGGTACGCCGTATTCAAGATGAGCTCCTGGCTTCAGTTCATCTACGTCCTTCCGCTTGGCTTCGGGTTGGACCTCGCGGTTCGAGAACTATCCTCGTCCAAAGCTCGGCGCAAGCGGCTCTCATCGCAGGTCCTTTTTGCCAGTCTAGCCGTGATCATCATGGCGAACCTGATGTCGAGCTATCAGCTCCTCAAATACAGCCTGGGAAAAGACCCAGGACGGGGGTTCATTGTCAATTCTTACGACATGTCGGGCAATTATGATTACCTCAACCTGGCCTCTGATGTCAGCCGACTGGTTCGGCGCGATCAAAGCGTTGGCATCAGTTTCGTCGACTCCATACAGCATGAGTGGATCAGCTACTATCTCCGAGATTTCAGGATCTCATGGCTGGGCCACTACTTAATACCAGGCGACGACGAGAATCTTCCCGACATAGTGACTCGAAGGGTTGCAGACTACTACGGCAATGTTGCTATCGACCGAAATTTCTACTTCAACGGGGCGACCGATGATTTCTACCTGACCTGGAACGAAGCCCATACAAATAAGGAGATCCTTGCTCAGCCGCTTCCACAGCCGCTTTGGCAGAACCGCACCTTTCGCCTCTTTAGGGCTTCGGAGTGTCCTGATTTTCTCTTTCTGGGCCGAGGTTGGTATCGGCTGGAGTTCCCAATCAAGGGCTTGGATCATTGGTTACCCGAAAGACTTCGGTGGTCGGCCGAAGGAGGCGAAATCTATATGTTGCGTGCGAGCAAGCCTAATGAACCCTACCGCCTGTCGTTTATTGGAGTCGTGGGACACGGGCTAAACTCCTCGAAAAGAACAATTGAACTCTGGCATAACGCCCGAAAGTTTGACGAGTTCCAGATCGATGTTGCCGCCAGGATTGTGTCTGAGCCCTTTTTCCCAACGGCCGGCGCAGATCGGCTCGTCATCAAGGTGAGGGAATCCGTCAAGCCTATTGCCCGAAGATATCGGCTTTGGAATCAGTCTGTGCCTGGAGACTATCGGAAGCTCAATCTAATGGGATCGGAGATAAAGGTACTGCCTCCCGGAGTTGACACCGCTGTTACTCCTTATGTCTCGCGTCTTGAAGGCAGCCTCTTGTTCAGTGAAAGCGTCCGCTTTAACGGGCTTCACTTAGACCGCTGGATTGGTGAGTCAGCCTTCATAGCCTATCGCCGCCCTGATGGTGCATCCCAACTGCTGTTGAATCTCTCTGTTCCTGATCACAAGGCTTTGGTACTGCCGCTGAAGATCAGGGTGTGGATCGATCAGGGCAAGGAACAGATTGTTATGGCGACCAAGCCAGGCCCTATGAAGATAACTGCGCCGCTTGACCCGCGAGAAACCCCTGTAACAGAGATTAGACTGCAGCCTGAGCGCTCATTTGTTCCTGACGGAGTCGATACGGAGGACAAACCGGTACGGATCGGTGTAAGGCTTGAATCCGTAGAGTTTGATTTGAGGCGCTGAGAGATACACTGAGGCTAGAAAGTCAGACTGGTTGCAATTATGGCTGCCGAATCTGAGTGCGCCAAAGCCTGGTTATCACCCATGATCGTTCGAGGGGCTTTACTTCTCGTCCTTCCCATGTCGACCGGGTGCGGCAGCCGATATGACAGGATGAGTTGTCCTGGAAACCCTTTTCCCGAAAGCGCTACCGTG